>Ga0228535_1000312_pt1 | contig 153042 bp, 138 predicted proteins | sample SJ1metagenome_FD_168457 | JGI IMG/M metagenome (GOLD analysis project Ga0228535, IMG submission 168457) | Enriched culture of PCE-dechlorinating microbial communities from Ithaca, New York, USA - SJ1 | ecosystem: Engineered > Modeled > Simulated communities (microbial... > Unclassified...
TCTGAGCCAGGATCAAACTCTCCAGTTTGAATTACCTGTATCAAAATCTATTACTAGCTTTTACTAATTTGAATTGCTTGGCCCGCAATTCACAACACTTGCTATTCGGTTTTCAAAGACCAAATCTCCGTCAGCGACTGGTGTTCCGCGCTGCAAGGAATCCCGTTTATACACACGGCTTCTTTCTTCGTCAACATTTTTTTTCAAAAAAAAATATTTTCACCCTAACTACCTGAAATCTGTTTGCGAGAATACGACTACTGGTGTATAGCACGAATCGCTTTCAACAAATTCTGCTCATGTTTATATAAGGACCGGCATCATGAACTATTCTTTCTTAGCATTCTGCGCCCTGTTTTGCAGTCTGGTAAGCGCCAGCAGTGCGCTGGCGGATCCACGCAGCGATGCCATGGCAGTGTTGGCCAAACTCCGGCAAGAGGGTATTGCGAACCGGCTGCCTGACGAAATGCGCAGCCTTGATGCGGCTCTGGCAACGGCGGAGATGTACTACCAATTGAATGACCAGAAGAATGCTGAGCGCTACTATCAGCTTGCCATCCAGAAGGGGGCTGTAATTCAGCAACGCCTGCTGGCAACCACATCTGCACCAGAGACAGTCGACATCCCCCAGGACGGCCCCGCCAACAGCGTTCCTCCCGCCAAGGCCCAAACCAGCCCTCCGTTACCTACGCAAACCATCCAAAAACCTGTCTCAAGCGCCGCCATACCGGTTACCCCTGCCCAGCAACAAACTTCGGTGCAGCCCGAAGCTGAAGAGCCTCCCCCATTCAGTTCAACCAGACTTGTCGGTACTGCCGGCATCTACACCGTGGCAAAGGGGGACACCCTGCGGCTGGTTGCAGCAAAGTTGGGGGTCAGCCGGACACAGCTTGCAGCCATGAATGGATTAAGTCACAAGGATGCTCTAAAGGCCGGACAACTTCTGCGCTACAATAATCAACGGATCATCCCGCCACACCGGACCCGCGACGGCATCGTCATCAATATACCGGATCGCATGCTCTACCTCTTCCAGCAGGGTAGCATGGCCTTCTCCACCGCAGTTGCCTTGGGCACACCGACTAAAACTGATCAGTTCGTATGGGAAACTCCGGTCGGCAAGTTCAAGATCGTCAACAAGGCCAAAGACCCTACCTGGACAGTGCCCCCCTCCATTCAGGAAGAGATGCGTCTGGAGGGCAAGGAAGTGATCACCAGCATCCCGCCCGGCAAGGACAACCCGCTCGGCAAGTATGCCATGAAGACCTCACTGCCGGGCATCCTGATCCACAGCACCACCAAGCCCTGGTCAATCTACACCTACGCCAGCCATGGCTGTATCAGAGTGTATCCGGAACGGATGGAGGAGTTGTTCAAGCTGGTAAAACCCAATACGGCAGGCGAGATCATTTACAAACCGGTCAAGCTGGCGGTAACCGAGGACGGCCGTGTACTGCTCGAAGCCCACGTCGATATTTACAAAAAGACCAAAGGCCTGGCAGCCGAGGCCCAGGCGCTGATCCGCGCCCAGAAACTTGATTCGAGGGTTGACTGGGAAAAAGTAAAACGGGTGATCTCCCGCAAGGCCGGTGTAGCCGAAGAGATCACCCGTAATGTTCCTGAGACACAGCAGACCGTTGACGCAAGCCGCTCTCAATCCCCTTCATAAACGGAAGGTTCAGTACCCCGGATAAATGCCTCTGACGCTCCATCAACACCCCGTGAGAGTTTACCGCTTTTCGGGTTAACCCGCACCACAGAGACGGTTTCCGGCGCATCAAACCCCTGGACAGGCAGACCGGCAACCGCCTTCAGCATGTAGTCGGTCCAGATCGGGGCTGCCGCCTGCCCACCGGAACCGCCGGCCCCCAGTGAGCGGGCCTGATTGTCAAAGCCAACCCAGACTCCGGTCACCAGCTGCGGTACATAGCCGACAAACCAGGCGTCCTTCATCTCATTGGTGGTACCGGTCTTGCCGGCCACCGGGCGTTTGATTGCAGCGGCACGGTGGCCGGTACCGCTCTGCACAACAGACTCCATCAGGTTGGTGATCAGGTAGGCCACCTCGGGCGAGGTTGCCCGTTCTGAGCGGGCAACCTGCATTGAGCCGGCTGATGGTAAAGGTTCTGCAGGCTTTACAGGTGCCGGTTTATCCGTCAACGTCACAACCTGTTCCGCATCAGAAGCAGGCGGAACGACCGGTGCAGGAGGTGCAGGCGGATGATACTCCTCAAGCACCCTGCCTTCACTATCCACAACCTTCACAATATAATACGGAGGTAGATGGACTCCCTTATTGGCAAAGGCGGTATAGGCCGAAGTCAGCTCCAGGGGAGAAACACTGGCAGCCCCCAGGGCCAGAGACAGATTGGGTTCAATTTTTGAGGAAAAACCGAGCCGCTTGGCAAACTCCACCGCATGATCCACTCCGATTTTTTCCAGGATCTTGACGCTGACCACATTGATCGAGTGGGTCAGCGCCTCCCGCATGGTTACCGGCCCACGGTAGGTATTATCGTAGTTTTTGGGAGACCAGGTCTTACCCAGCCCGGCCGGGTACTCCACCGGTGAATCATCAATCACGGTCGCTGCGGTAAACCCTTTTTCCAGGGCAGCGGCATAGATGATCGGCTTGAAGGCCGAGCCGGCATTGCGCTTGGCCTGCACCGCCCGGTTAAACTGACTTTTACGGAAATCATACCCGCCGATCATCGCCTTGACACCACCGGTACGCGGATCGATTGAGACCAGCGCCCCCTGCACCTCCGGCACCTGATCAAGGGCGAAGACCGCCCCCTGATTATTTTGGTCCGGGACAAGCACCTGCAGATCAACCACCGCCCCCAGCCCTAATGTTTTAGCTGCTTTTTCCGGTTTACCGTAGCTGTTCACCAGATTAAGCTTGCCGGCCCAGGCCATCCCCTTGCGATCAAGCAGGCCATAACGTTCGCCCACCCTGACGGTTGCCGTCCCCTTGGCCGGATCAACCGCAGTCACCACACCGGGATAGGTCTCACCTACTTTCAGTGCAGCAGAATCAATGCCTTCCTCAACCTTGTCGCAAAACTGTTCAATCTCAGCCTGTTGCAAATATTTAACAGCCCCCCTGAATCCCTGGCGCTTGTCCACAGCCTTCAGACCGGAGCGGACCGCTTCATAGGCGGCTCCCTGCATTGTGGCGTTCATGGTGGTGTAGATCTTCAGGCCCCCCTTGTAGAGCTGGTCTTCTCCGTACTTTTCTTCCAGATAGATTCGCATCTGCTCCAGAAAATAGGCGACTCTGTCATTCATGACGCGCCGCCCCGGCAGGATAGTCAGCGGGCTCTTACGGGCGTAATCTGCCTCGGCCTGGGTAACAAACCCCTCAGCGACCATCCTGTCCAGCACATAGGCCTGGCGTTCCTTGGCCCGCTCCAGATGCTTGATCGGCGAATAGGCGTTAGGTGCCTTGGGAAGGCCTGCCAGGATAGCCATCTCTGCCAGATTCAGCTGTTCGACATGTTTGCCGAAGTAGGTCTCAGCCGCCGCCTCCACACCATAGGAACCGGCCCCCAGATAGATCTGATTCAGATACAGGTACAGTATCTCGTCCTTGGTCAGTTTTTCTTCCATCCGCTTGGCCAGGATAGCCTCTTTGATCTTGCGGGAGAGCTTCTTTTCAGGGGTCAGCAGCATGGTCTTGGTAACCTGCTGGGTAATAGTGGAGGCCCCCTCCTTCTTGCGCATGGAGATAATATTCTTGAAGGCGGCGCGAATGATGCCAAAATAATCTATCCCTCTATGGGAATAGAAGCTGGCATCTTCAGCAGCAACAAAGGCCTGGATCAATTTGCGCGGCATCTTGTTAACCGGAACCACCAGCCGGCGTTCAAGGTAGAATTCGCCGACCAGCGTCCCGTCATCGCCATACACCTGCGATACAATCGGCGGTTTATAATCGGCAAGACGGTCAACCTTGGGGAGCTTAGCCATCAGAAAGGCCACATAGCCACCCACCCCCAGCAATAACACCACCACCAGGGTAACCACAATCAGGAGCAGGGTGGACAAAAAGCCCCTGCCTTTCTGACCGGGTGCCCGCCGATTCGTTCTTGTATATTCCTGCTGCATCTGTAACGACCTTTCAACTGCATTCGTTAATCCGGAAAACCACTACTCATATCCGCACGATACCTGATTCATGAGAGTGGTTCAAGTTTTAGCTATTTTATCGGCCTGCCGAGGCTTGTCAATCCGGATATTCACGCTATACTCATGCAATTACAGTTCTCAAAACCTATGAGGCGACCATGCGCATTACCACCAAACTGACATTGATCATAACGGTGCTGCTGATAACCCTTTTCATGGCGCTGGGCTGGAACTCGTACCAGCATGAGCTGAGTCTGATCCAGCAGCAGGCGGTTGAGAAGGCCCGCGTCATAGCGCGCCAGATCATTGAAACCCGTGATTATCTCTCCCGCGTCGAGCAGGGAGAATCGGAAAGGAACTACGCCCTGGTGCCTCAAGTGGCTGCCAGCCGGATCGCTATACGGATCACCGAAGGTTCTCCCTATTACGTCCGGCAGATCTCCCTGCGCAATCGCAACCCGGAAAACAGGCCGGATGCCTACGAGGCCGCAGAACTGGCCCGGATCGCCTCGGCATCACTGCCGCAGGAACATTTCCGGGTGGTTGTCAGCGGCGGCAAGGAAGCCCTGCGCTACCTGTTGCCAATGACGGCGGAAAAATCCTGTCTGACCTGCCATGGCAGCTTTGAATCAGCACCGCGCTTTGTCCAGGAGCGTTTCCCCAAAGGCCACCCTTCCTACAACTACCGGGTCGGCGAAATGATCGGAGCCATTTCCGTCTCAGTGCCGATGCGGGAGCTGTACCGCTCCATCGACAGCAACCTGATCCACGGGCTGGTGATTGAATCGGCCATTCTGCTGCTGTTGCTGGTCTTTAGCGGCTGGGTCATCCATCGCGCCATCCTGAGACCGGTCTCCACCGTTGCCAAAGGAATCGAGCGGGTAGCCAGCACCGCTGACTACACCCAGCGTATCGAGCATTCAAGTAATGATGAGATAGGTCATCTGGTCTCTTCCTTTAACGAACTCATGGCTGAACTGGAGAGAAGGACACTCCAGCGGGCCGAGTCTGATGAGCGTTACCGCAACTTCATCGAAATTGCCCAGTCACCGATCATCACCTTCCTGCCGGACGGCAAGATCGTGATTGCCAACCAGAAAACCGAAACACTTTTGGGATTGACGAAGGAAGAGTTGCTCGGCCAGAGTATCTTCGACTTCATGGCCGATCCGGAGCCGCTCAAGGCAGGCATCAGGAGCTATTCCCAAGGCGGCAGCAACGGACTGCTCGGCACCACCAGCATCCAGACCGTGCGCAACGTCTGCGGCAAACTGTTTGAGGTGGAGATGGTGATATCGGTCTCGCAGACAGACCAGGAGGCGATGTTTACAGCCATACTCAGAACGGTAAAGGCCCCATAGGGTACAATTGTAATGACAACAATCCAGACCGACAGACTTTTTCAACAGCTGACAAGGATCATGAATGAGGTTTCTCAGGGCAACACCAGCAATCTAGAGACCATCTTCGAGCTGACCAAAGAAGGCATTTATCCGCCAGAAATTGTAAACCTTGCAGAGTCATTCGGCATGATGGTTGTCAATATTGAGGCGAAGCAGCAGCACCTGGAACAGCTGCTCGCCAACCTGCAGGAAAAAAACTGTGCGCTTGAGATGGTTTCCAACAGCCTGCTGAACGCCAACGTCGGTATGCTGGAGGTGCTGGGGAGTGCCATTGCAAAACGGGACAGTGACACATGCTCCCATAATTACCGGGTCTGCATCTATGCCATCCATCTTGGTAAAGAATTGGGGCTGTCTGACGACAGCCTGCGCAGCCTGATAAAAGGAGCGTTTCTGCATGACATCGGCAAGATCGCAATCAGCGACACCATCCTGCTCAAGCCGGGCGGACTGGATGATCAGGAATATGAGATTATCAAGACCCATGTACTGCATGGCAGCGAGATTATCAAGGCCTACAGCTGGTTATCGGATGCCCATGATGTGGTACTCTATCATCATGAGCGATTTAACGGAAATGGCTACCCCGACGGGCTCCAGACAGACCAGATCCCCCTGAACGCACGGATATTTGCCATCTGTGATGTCTTCGACGCGTTGACCTCAAAGCGCCCCTACAAGGAGCCCTATCCGCTAGACTATGCCTTGCGGGCCATGCGATGCGAGGCGGGCAGCCATTTTGACCCTGAAATCTTCGATCTGTTTGTAAAGAACGCTGAGACCGTCCACGAAACTGTTGCCAGACTGAGCGAATCTCAGCTAGAACGTCTGTTACATGCGATCATGCATGACTATTTTGCCCCATCAGAGAGAAACGGAGAAAACAGATGACTATCCAGACCATCAAGGAATCAAACGCTACGGTTGTAACCATATCCGGCAGGATGGACGCAATGACTGCGCCTGAGTACGAAAAGACGCTGAATGAATTTATCGCCTCGGGCGAAACCTCTTTTGTCGTTGACTTTCAAGGGCTGGACTACATCAGCAGCGCCGGTCTGAGGGCATTGCTTGCCACGGCAAAACTGCTGAAAACCAAAGGCGGCCAGATCCTCCTGAGCAATGTGCTGGGCACCGTCAGAGAGGTCTTCGATATCTCCGGTTTTGGGACCATCTTCAAGATCAAGGACTCCGTTGCCGATGCACTGGCCGACCTAGGCTAAAGGCCATGACATTCGACACCCTCAGATGCACTGCCCTGCTTGAAAACCTCGACCAGGTAACCGGGTTCATAGAAGAGGCCGCCGATCATTTCGGCCTGGAAACCAAGAAAAAGTTCGGGCTCCTGGTTGCGGCTGAAGAGGCTTTTGTCAATGTCTGCCACTATGCCTATCCCGATACGACGGGAGAGGTGACTATTTCATGCGGCAGCGACAACGAGGCATTTGTGCTTGAAATTGCCGATTCCGGAGCGCCGTTTGATGTATTGTCTCTACCTGATCCGGACACCACCGCTGACATCATGGACCGCCAGATCGGCGGCCTGGGAGTGTACTTCATTCGCACGCTGACGGACCTGGTCAGCTACCGTCGTGAAGAGGGGCTGAATATCCTGCAGATGGTATTGTACAAGACAGGGGAACCCCGTTCATGATTGCTTGCCGTTTGCAGGCCGTTATCGCCCTCTGCCTGCTCTCATTGCACCTGTCTCCTGCTGTAGGTTATGCCGCCGGGTCGACCATGACACTTGACGACTGCATTGCCGTGGCCCTGCGGGAAAACCGTACCATCAAAAACGCCTACCTTGACCGGGTGGTACAGAAATACACCCTGCGGATGGCAGAAGAAAAATTCATCCCAACATTGACCATAACCCCGGCTATTACCGGCACCGGCACGACACGCGCCCTCGGCAGCAGCAATGCCGCTAGCGCCGGCACGACGACAACTACCTCTGCCGTTACAACAAACGCCAGCGAAAAACTACCCACCGGCGCCACCTTGACCCTGAACGGCAGCTACGGCATCAGCAGCACAGAACAGTCCAGTCCCACCAGGGCCTATGGCTGGAACGCCAGCCTGACTCAGCCGTTGCTGAAAGGTGGCGGCCTGGATGTCAACCTGGCCTCCGTGCGTCAGGCCCGCCTGACCGAGCAGAGCAATATCCTTTCGCTTAAAACCACCATCACCGCAACTGTTACCGACGTGGTGAGCGCCTATCGCAGCTATGTCCAGGCCATTAAATCCCTTGAGATCACCCGGCAGTCGCTGGAGCGCAGCCGTGAGCTGGTGGCCACCAACCGCGAATTGATCGCGGCCGGCAGAATGGCTGCCATTGAGATCGTCCAGTCCGAGGCAGATCTTGCCAACCGCGAGTTTTCGCTACTCTCTGCAGAAAACCAGGTGGATGCGGCCCGTCTGGCCCTGACCAAGGCAATTGATATCGACAAAAACAGCCGGATATCACCGTCAACGGAATCAGAGATCCCGCCGGTGCCGTACAGCCATGAGCAGGCCAAACGGCTTGCCTTTGAAAACCGCCCCGATTATCTGCAGAGCCTGCTCAACTATGAAAACACCAAGATACAACTGATGCTGGCCAAAAACGGCACCCTCTGGGATCTCTCTCTGACCGGCAGCTACGGCGAAGACTACACTCGCAGCGCCGCAACCGGCCCGGTCAGTTCCAACGGCGTCTGGACGGCAGGCCTGACGCTGACCATCCCGTTCGACAACCTCTATCGCGCCTCCACCGAACGCAGCGCCTATATCGCTGCTGATATTGCCCTCAGAAAGTTTGAAAATGATCTGGCAAGACAGCGTGAGAACATTGAGATCGAGGTACAGGATGCCCTGCGCAACGCCGAGATGAACTACCGCCAGATCAAACTGGCCACCCTGGCACGCACCCTGTCGGAAAAAAAGGTGGAGATCGAGACGGAAAAGCTGAAAGCCGGGCGCTCCACCAACTTTCAGCTGGTCAGTTACCAGAACGACCTGGTCAGTGCCCAGAATAACGAGCTGGCGGCTATCATCACCTACCTGAACGCCCTGACCACACTGGAAAGCAAACTTGGTATCATCCTTGAACGCCGGGGCATTACATTATCTGAACGCAAGTAACCAGGAGCATCATGGAACGGGACAACATAATTTCAGGCCGGATTCTGGATGACATGACCGACGGGGTACTTGCCGTTGACCTCTCCGGCACTATCATCACCTTTAACCCGGCAGCAGCCAGAATTCTGGGGATTGCAGAAGAAAACGCGCTGATGAAATCCTTTGGCGAGGTATTTCTGCTGGCTGAAGAGAACGACGATTTCAACCAGACCATTCTGGATGCGATCTACGAATCATCCACCAGTCACAACCGGATTGTCCCGTTTTCCTGCAATGACAAACGCACCACCCTGGCGTTAACCACCACCTTTCTTAAAGCAGAAGATGGCACCGACCAGCGGATGGGGGTGATTGCCGTATTCAGTGATATTACTGAACTGCAGGCATTACAGGAGGCCGAAGCGCGACTGGCGGAAGAGCTGAAGAGCAAACACAAAGAGCTGCAGGCAGCCTACCTGAAGACTGAAGAAGGGAATCAGCAGTTACAGTCGGCCCTGAAAAAGGTTCAGATCATCAGGAACACCGCCACCGCCTTCACCATCATTCTCTTCCTGGGGATCGGGCTGTTTGTCTGGAACCGCAAGCCCGCCAGTATCAGCTCGTCACCGGCATCAGCAGCAACAGTCCAGGGAGCAGCAACAACCGTCATACCTGTTACGCCGCAGCCGGTTTCAAGCAGCATCGCCCTGACCGGCAAGCTGCTGCCGTTGCAGATGGTGAATATCACCAGCCCGATCTCCGGCAAGGTGGGGCAGGTGATGGTCCGCTACGGAGATGTTGTCAAGGCTGGACAACCGCTGCTGACCATGGACACCTCTGAGGCGATGATCAAGTACCGCGAGGCAAAGGCAGCCTACATCAAGGCGCAAAACAGTTACCAACAGATGGAGAAATGGGATGCCAGCGCAGATGTTGCCAGGGCACACCGCTCCCTGGCAAAGGCCAAACTTTCACTGGAAAACCAAAAGAAAACCCTGGACGAATCAGAGCGGCTGTATAAAAAGGGGATTATCCCGGCCACCGAGTATGAATCTGCCAAACACCAGTACAGCAACCAGCAGATGGACTACCAGAGCGCCCAGGAAGAGTTGAAGGCTGCCCAGGAAAAGGGGAACAGCGAAAACCGTAAAGTTTCCCGTTTTGAGCTGGAAAATGCCGAATCCCGTATGCGGCAGGCAGAAAAGGATATTGCCTCCTCCACAGTGGTGGCCCCGGTTTCCGGTATTATCATGAAACCGCCCGCCAGTGGCCAGTCCAAGGAAGGCAGAACCGTGGAGCGCGGCACCACCTTCCAGCAGGGCGAGCTGCTGCTGGCCATCGGCGACCTGTCAGGATTTTCCGTCAATGCCAGGCTGGATGAGGTGGATGTCACCAAGGTCCAGCTGGGACAAAAGGTACGGGTAAGCGGCGATGCCTTTCCCGGTCAACAGTTGACCGGCAGCATCCAGAGCATCTCCCCCCATGCTGAAGAAGGTGAAGCAGGCAAGTCAGTTTCCTCCTTTGGCATCAAGGTGGTAATTGACTCAGTACCACCGGAACTGAAAAAACGGATCATGGTGGGGATGACCGCCAACCTTGAGATTATCATCTATGAAAAGCCTGATGCCCTGATGGTGCCGCTGGCTGCTGTGCATGATGAGCAGGGCAAGCGTTATGTCACCAGAAAAAAAGGGACTGCCCCGTCAGATGCGGCTGAAAAAGTACCGGTCACCACCGGCTACACCACCCAGGATACGGTTGAGATCACCAGCGGGCTGAAGGCCGGTGACCTGCTGGAGGTAACCACGCCCGGCCCTCCGCCTGCACCCGCCAGCCCCTCTGGCGGGAAGCCCTGAGATGCTGACCCTGCGCGATATACGTAAATCCTACCGGATCGGCCCCACCGAAGTGGAAGTACTCAAAGGTGTCTCCCTTGAGATTCAGCAGGGCGAGCTGGTCTCCATCATGGGCCAGTCCGGGTGCGGCAAATCCACCCTGATGAATATCATCGGCCTTTTGGACCGTCCCACCTCCGGCAGCTTTATGCTGGATGGCGCTGAAGTCAGCTACAGCGATGACGATGCACTGTCTGAAATCCGCAACCAGCGGATCGGCTTTGTGTTTCAGCAGTACTTCCTGCTCTCCCGCCTGACCGCCCTTGAAAACGTTGCCCTGCCGCTGGTCTACCGCGGCGACAAAGGCAACAACACTCTTGAACGCTGCATGGAGCTGCTCAAGCGGGTCGGTATGGATGACCGTGCCCACCACCGGCCCAATGAACTTTCCGGTGGTCAGCAACAGCGGGTGGCCATTGCCCGCGCCCTGGTGGGCAACCCGTCCCTGATTCTGGCAGATGAACCAACCGGCGCCCTTGACACCAATGTGGGGGGCGAAATCATGGAACTGTTCAAGACACTGAATGCTGAAGAAGGAATTACCGTGGTCATCATCACCCACGATCCCGGCATTGCCCGTCAGTGCAAACGGGTGGCGGTCATGAAGGACGGGGTGATTCTGTCATGATCCATCCCTCCCATCTGAAAGAGGCGGCCCGCAGCCTGTTGGCCTCAAAGCAGCGCACGGTCCTGGCCCTGATCGGTATTGTGATCGGGATCGGCTCGGTGATCGCCATGGTCTCAGTGGGCAGGATCGTACAGGAAGAATCCCTGCGTCAGTTTAAAGAGATGGGGACCGATATCCTGACCATCGACAAAGAGTTCGGCGGCGGTGGCCCACCCGGCATGCCGGGCGCACCTGCTGCCGGTGCCGCAGCCAAGGCAGCGCTCAGGCTTGATACCATCCTGGCCATCCCCTCCCGCTGCCCCGGTATTGCGGCAGTTGCCCCGTCGGTCAGAGGCAGTGGCGACATCAGCTTTACGGGCAAAAAACTGGAGCGCTGCAGCCCGATGGGGGTTACCGCATCATTCCTGAACATCAACAAGCTGACCATGCGTGAAGGCCGCTTCCTGTCTGATCTGGATGAGCAAAGCCGCTACTGCGTCATCGGCAGTCAGGTGGCTGCAGAGCTGCAAAAGCAGGGGGCATCCCAACTGCTCGGCTCAAAGATCAGGATCGGCGACAACCTGTTCACCGTTATCGGGGTTACCAGTGAGGTACCCCAGGGCGGTATGCGGCGCTTTGAACCCAATGAGATGATCTACGTGCATATCACCACCGGCCTGCGGGTCTTTGCCAATGCCGAAATCCAATCCATCACTGCCAGGGTCAGTAATGGCACCACCAACAACGCTGCCCGTGATCAGGTCATGGCCTACGTTGCCTCCCTGGGTAAGGGACAGGCGGTCAGAATAACCAGCCCGGAAGAGATCATCGCCCAGATGGAAAAACAGATGCAGATGTTTACCCTGCTGCTGGGTGCCATCGGCAGCATCTCCCTGATCGTTGGCGGGGTCGGCGTCATGAACGTAATGCTGGTCTCGGTCACGGAACGCCGCCGGGAGATCGGCATCCGCCGCGCCCTGGGGGCCAAGCGGGGCGACATCCGCGGACAGTTCCTGATTGAATCGGTCATCCTGTCATTGATCGGCGGCCTGTTCGGCATCATCTTCGGTATCGGCGCCTCCTGGCTGATCGCCCACTTTGCAAAATGGCAGTTTGCCCTCTCTTTCAGCGCCATCCTGCTGGGGGTAGGTGTCTCCAATGCCGTGGGGATCTTCTTCGGCTACTATCCTGCCCGCCAGGCCTCCCTGCTTGATCCGATTGTAGCGCTCAAATCTGACTGAAATCGCCATCTGCCACCGCCACCATTGTTGGCTGATCTTGGCAACCGTTGGCAGGCCGGCAGCGGCAACACACTGTAATGGCTCGACGTTTTTTTGGCATCACCTCTGCATTGTTTAAACAACCGAAACATTTACAATAAGATCCAAGTAATCAGGAGGAGCTATGCGTTTTAGAACAGCAACACTATTTGCCGCTTTACTTGCTGTAGGCATCCTGCAGGGGACTGCAGTGGCAAGTAACATTCTTTTTGACGACGGAACAATAACTGATCCGGCCACTCATCTGGTTTGGTTGAAGGATGCAAACTGCTTTGGCGGAGAGGCAACCTTCAATACGGCCTGGACCAAGGCAAAAAGCCTGGCAAACGGTTCCTGTGGCCTTAAAGACGGCTCTGTTGCCGGAGCATGGCGGTTGCCAACCTCAAATGAGCTGCAGGCCAGGGCAGCCAATCTGACAAAGTTCAAAAATGTACAGACCAATGGCAACTACTGGTCAACGACCTATGATGACAAATGCGATGCGCTTGTGGTCAGCATGAAAAACGGCCAAGCATACAACTGTCGCAATGAAGGCTATATCTGGCCGGTTCGTGCCATAAAATAAATACGATGCGAGGGGATGTCTGACCACGTGCAAGGAGTAACTATGAAATTCAGTCGTATCGCTACGGTTATGCTTTTATGTGTCTGTTTTACCTCTGCTGGTGCCGGCGCAGAAACCGTTCAGTACCAATGTGATGGCAACTCAACAGGCTTCAAGGTTGATACATCCAGCTCAACAGTAACGTTGGAAAGCTATGGTTATTTCGGAAATTTTACGATCATTCCACCGGTTCATCTGACCCGCTCCACAGCACAATGGCAGATGAAAAACAAGCTGGATGCAAGCTGTTCCTATGTTGCTAACGCCACATTTTATAAGATAACAAACCCGATAACCATAACTACCCAATGCCCATCCGCTAATGGTGCACAAGTGGTTTTTAGCGGGAAGTGTCAAGGCGGAGGAGGAACACAAACATTTTATTGCTGCGCAAAAGAGTGATGCCAACCAAGTTGGCGGCAATGTGACAAGGTTGGCAGCACCCAATGCTGTAAACTATTGATATGTGTTGATTTGCCTATTGGCATGCAAGCTGCTCTTCTGTTGTTGAGCGTGGTGCAGCCGGTTACTTCCGGTACCCGGTTATACGGCACCGCCACAGCAGAGGAGGAACCGCATGCAGACAACCCCGCGGCCAGGTCAGGCAGTTGCAGGGCGCTTCAGAACGCAGCAGTGCATGAATGAGTTACACCAGGCTAAAGCGGTAACTGCCGGTGTCGAGCTGAGCATCCATACCACGGTTGCGGCAAGGAGTCTCTGCCCGGCTCCTTGTGCCCATCCCCGCTGCAACACGTTATGGCGCGGGTAGGCGGATTGCTTTCAACCATGAATGGCTGCAATGGTTTTGTCCCATCAGGAGAAAAGCATGGGGGGGACGGCAGCGGGCCGAACGGCGGCGCCAACCATGTGGGGATATCTTACTTTAGCATCCCGATGCCGTGGATATGGTTGGGCGGCTGCCCATTCACCTATGGTGGTCACCGATCAAACTCAGCCAAAGGGGGAAAAATGAAAAAGACCATGTACCGTGTTCTCATACCACTCTGCAGCCTTGCTTTTACAACAACGGCACTGGCTGAGACTTTCACATTTACCATCACTAACATCGCCAAAAAGAACACCGCTGACGCGACCTACTGCAACCCGGTTCAGATCAAGGTGATCAACAAAGGCATGACGGTTATTACTAACGGGACAAAATATATGGAGCCCGGTGCCGTAGAGACGATCACCACCAATGATGCCAGCGCCTGCACCAGTATCGAATTAAGCGCAAACTGCGGTTGGACACGGGCTTCGCTCAGCACCGGTTGTAGCGGCGGCTCGATCGCAATTGTCACACCATACGCTATGATCAGGCTGTAACCGGGTGTTGAGACAAGCAATAGAATCTGAAAAGGATAGAACGATGCTGTACACGATAATCATCCGGTCAACCCTGCTTCTGCTGGTGATCAGCCTGCTGACCGGTTGCGGTGACTCTTCTTCTGCACCGGGAACAACCGTAACAACCGCCTTCGAATCAGGCAGTATCGGCACGGTTGTCAAGGTCAGTGCGACGGAATGGGAGCTGACCATTGCCGACGACAACAATAACAGCAGCCTGCCCGCAACCTGGCGCAGCTGGTGGTATGTCCGTATGGACAATGCGGCAACACACACACCGACCACCGTTACGCTGAAGAACTCCGGCTGGATCTATTACTACCTGCCGATCTACTCCTATGACCAGAAGACCTGGCACCGTTTTGATGAATCGGAAGTGACCCGGAACCAGAACAACGAGCTTGTGGTGCGCAAACAGTATGCACAGCCCACGGTCTGGATCGCCCGCTTTTACCCCTATACCTTCAGCGACCTTGAAAACTATCTGCGACGTATCGCAGGCAGCCCGTTTCTGGAGATTCAGGTTCCCGGTTACTCACAAAACGGTCGGCCGCTCTATCTGCTGAAGCTGACCGATCCGAACAGCCCGGTAGCCACAAAAAAACGGATCTTCATCCATGCCCGCACCCACCCGGCGGAAACACCTCCTTCGTTCCTGCTGGAAGGGCTGATAGGCAGCCTGCTCTCCGGCAGCAATGCTGCGGCCACCCTGCTGGCACATACCGAGTTTTATATCTTTCCGATGCACAATGTTGACGGCGTGATTGCCGGGAATTATCGCAGCACCCCCAAGTCGGAAAACCTGGAAGTCATGTGGTACCTGGACGCCGCTAACCCGATCAACCTGCGTGCCGATGTGCCGCAGGAAATTTCAGTGATCCACCGGTATGCCAAACAGCTGATGAGCGACGGCGGGCCACCGGTAGTGATCGCCCTGAACCTGCATGCCTCCAACAGCGAGCCTGACATCCGTACCTTTTTCTATCCCCACTTCGGGACCACGGCACAGGGCTATACCGCACCGCAGGCGGCTCTGTGGAACAGCCAGATCCGCTTCATTGATCTGCTGGCTGCCCGTTACAGCGCCAATCTGCTGGAGCCTGCCCCGGAAAACGGCGGTTCAGGTTTTGTAAATAATCCCTTTCCGGAATCCTGGTGGTGGGCCAACTTCCAGGATACGGTTATGGCCATGACCATTGAGATGACCTACGGCAGGGCCGGTTTTGCCCCCCGCTGGGTTACCCCTGATGACACCCGACAGCTTGGCACTGCACTGCTCTGGGCCATTGGCGATTATTGCAGCGGAGCCTCCGCAGCCAAAACGGCCCGCACAGTTGCTGACAACAGCACCGGCAGACAGCTGCTCTATCCGGCCTGGTATCCGCCCAATGCGGCAGATGAACTGAAATATTAGCGTCAGATGGCCAAACCGGCCGGCTGTACAGCACCACCAGACACTATCGCGCACACAACGCAGCGCTATCAAAGGAGACACGTACCATGCAAAAAAGGATGTTCAACGCAGTCTGTATCGGTTTGATTTTTACGGCTTTACTGATGCTCTCAGCATGCAGCAAACGTGAGAAGGTCACCCACCTGCAACAACTGTCCGGCAAGCAGTTTGCCGTTCCCACCGGAACTGTCGCCGACAAACTGGTGCTTTCAAAATTCCCCGATGCAAAATTCCAGTATTTCAACAGCGTGCTGGATGCAGCGCTGGCGGTGCAGGCGGGCAAGACCGATGCAGCGGCCTATGACGAACCGATTCTCAGAAATATTGCCGCAAAAAATAAAGGACTGACCGTTCTGCCGGAGCTGATCACCAAGGACAATTACGGTTTTGCAGTACAGACCAACCGGCAGGATTTGAAACAGGCCATTGACCTCGTTGTCAGTGACCTTAAAAAGAACGGCACCTACGATGCCATGCTGCAGCGCTGGCTCCCCAAGGCAGGCAGCCCTGCCCCGATGCCGGAGATCAAGCTGACCGGCAGCAAGGGGGTGCTGAAGTTCGGCACCTCTGCCGTTACCGAGCCGTTTTCCTTCATGGATGCCTCTCATACGGTCGTCGGCCTTGATATTGAAATCGCCCGTTATGTTGCTCAGAAACTCGATATGACCCTTGAAGTCGTCAACATGGACTTTGGCGCCATGATCCCGGCGTTAACGGCCGGTAAGGTGGACATGATCGGGGCCTGCATCACCATTACCGACGAACGCGCCAAAAAGGTGCTGTTCTCAGAACCGTACTACGTCGGCGGAATTGCAGCATTGGTCAGGGAATAGGGTCGCCGGAGCTGCCTCTGAGACTGAGCAGGATCAAACGGGGCAGCTCCGCACCATTTTAATACAATACAGGCAGGATCAATGAACAAACCGGTGCGGGTCACCTCATTGCTTATCTATCTGGCCGTGCTGTTCCTATGTGCCGCAGCAGGCGGCTGCAACAGCGACCAGCTGCCCACCTCAGGCTCCCGCAGCATGCTGGCAACCGCCAACGACCTGCAGGACAAGCGGATTGCCGTGCTGCAGGGTTCCACCCATGAAATGCATGCGACAAAACACTACCCCAGGGCCACGGTGCTGCAGTACAAATCCGTCTCCGACATGCTGCTGGCATTGAAGAGCGGCAAGGCGGACGCCGCCATCTACAGCCGCGATGAGCTGATGGAATATATGCGGGACAACGATGAATTCGGATTTGTTGGAGGGCCCCTGTACCGCACGCCGATCTCCATTGCCTTTCATCAACAGGATGCCGGGCTGCTTCTCTCTTTCAACCGTTTCCTGCAGCAGATCCGCACGGACGGCACCTATGACGGCATGCTCAAACGCTGGATGCAGCAGGGCGCTGTCGGAATGCCGAAGCTGACCTCCGCCGGAACCGGCAAACCTCTGGTGGTGGGGATTCTAAGCGACAACGGGCTGCCCTTTATCGTTATGAAAGAGAACCGGTTGATCGGCTTTAATATCGAGCTGATGGAGCGTTTCGGTGCTTTCTGCAACCGCAGCATCCAATACGCAGACATAGAGTTCGGCAGTCAGATTGCCGCCCTGGCAGGCCATAAGATCGATATGATCGCCACGCCCCTGGCCATCACGGAAGAACGCAAGAAACGGGTTGCCTTTTCCGCTCCTTATTACACGGTCGATTCACTGGCCTTTGCCCTGAAGAAGAACATCGCAACCAACAAAAGTTCAACACCATCCGCCCCCTCCTTCCTCAGCAAGCTTGTCACCAGTTTTCAGAGCAACATCATCCATGAGAGGCGGTATCTGCTGATCCTGGACGGTCTCAAGACCACCGTGGTCATTTCGGTCTTCGCCACCCTCTTCGGCACCCTGCTGGGGGCGCTGATCTGCTTCATGCGGATGGCAAAGAGCAGGCTGCTCTCTGCCCCTGCCAGGCTCTACATCGCCATCCTGCGGGGCACACCGGTACTGGTGCTGTTGATGCTGATCTTCTATGTCGTCTTTGCCTCAATCAACATCAACCCGGTCATTGTGGCGGTGATCGCCTTTGGGATGAACTTCGGCGCCTACACCGCCGAGATCTTCAGGACCGGCATTGAAGGGGTGGAAAAGGGGCAGACCGAGGCTGGTATCTCTTTGGGCTTCACCAGGACCAGCACCTTCCTGCATATTGTACTGCCCCAGATGGTGCGGCGGATCCTGCCGGTCTACAAAGGCGAGTTCATCTCCCTGGTCAAGATGACCTCCATTGTCGGCTACATCGCGGTACAGGATCTGACCAAGGCCAGCGACATCATCAGAAGCCGCACCTTTGACGCCTTCTTTCCCCTGGTCATGGTGGCCATCCTCTACTTCCTGATCTCATGGACACTGATGCAATCCCTTGAGTACCTGGAACGGATCACTGATCCCAAATACAAAAAGAGAAAGGCAGGCAGGTAAGCAACGCTTACGATTCAGCATATGACGACCAGTGTAACAAGAAAGGGGTAAAACCATGAAAATGACAGCATGCATCATCTTTGTAGCCGTACTGATTGCCGTATCTGCAGTTCTGCCTGCCGCTGCCACAACCTGCCTGTGCGTCGGCTACGGAAGCTCCAAAAGCTGTGGAAACGGGGCAATAGGCGGCTCTTTCCTCAAGGTTGATACTGTTTCTCAAAACCACCTTAACTATTACCTGCTAACCATTGCCTTGCGAAGCGAGCTTGCCAGTGCCGGTAAGGCCTATGATGGCCAATCAGGCTGGTTTTGCTGGAACGGCACCTTAAAGTAAGCCACAACACAAGGAGCCACCATGCACGACACTCCACTCAACCAGCTGCTTGATCGCCTGATCGCCGTGGCCGAAGACCTCTCCATGGGGCGTTACGGTAAATACAACGACATTTTCGAACTGACCAAAAGCGGCCAGTACCCCCCCCTGATCGCCCGCTTTGCCGAGTCGTTCGGGATGATGGCGGTCAAGGTCGAGGCACGGGAATACCGGCTGGAGCAGATCATCGAAGAGCTTCGGGCAACCGAACTCCAACTGCGCACAGCCCGGGAACAGCTGGCCCGCGAGAACAGCAGCCTCAAAAAGAACCTGCGCCGTTCCTTTCCCTTTTCCTCCATCCTCGGCACCAGCCCCCAGATCAGGGAGCTGATCGGCAAGGCAGAACGGATAGCCGATTCCCGCCTGTCGGTGATCATCACCGGCGAGACCGGCACCGGCAAGGAACTGTTCGCCAAGGCGATCCACTTCAACAGCCCCCGCAGCGCCAAGCCGTTTGTGGCGGTCAACTGTTCCGCCATCCCGGAGACCATCTTTGAAAGCGAGATGTTCGGCATTGAAAAGGGGGTGGCCACCGGGGTCGAGGCCCGCATCGGCAAGATCCAGCAGGCGCAAGGCGGCACCCTGTTTCTGGACGAGGTGGGGGAGATGCCGTTGCAACTGCAGGCCAAACTTTTACGGGTGCTGGAAGAGCGGACCCTGGAACGGGTCGGCAGCCGGACCGCCATCCCGGTTGATCTGAGGATCATTGCCGCTACCAACCGCGATTTGACCAAAGAGATTGCCAAAGGCAGCTTCCGGGAGGATCTCTACTACCGCCTGAACGGCGTTACCCTGCGGATTCCGCCCCTGCGGGAACGTAAAGGCGACATTGACCTGATCGCACGCCAGTTTCTGGAGAAGTGGGGCCGCAGTTGCGGCAGGCCGCCGATGCGGATTGCCAAAGAGGCGCTGGAACGGCTGCGCGGCTATGCCTGGCCCGGTAACGTGCGTGAACTGGATAACGAGATCGAGCGGGCCGTGGCGCTGGCCTATGGCGATATCATTACCATGACCGACCTCTCTGATCCGCTGCAGCAACAGACGGCTCTACCAGCAGCCGGGGGACGATCACTATTGAAGGATTCTGAAAAACAGCTGATTGAGCAGGCGCTGAAAGACGCCAAAGGCAACAAGACCCAGGCAGCAGAACGGCTGGGAATGAGCCGCGAGGGGCTGCGCAAGAAGCTGAAGCGGCTGGGGATGGAATAGTTGCCACCAAAGTTGGCGGCAACAGTTGTCGTGTTGCCAGACACTCATTGCGTAACATGCTAAAATTGCAACACAATGCTTTGGCATACAATCTGCTGAATCAAAAGTAGCTTGTCAGTTTTAAAAAGGAGTTCGCCATGAAAAAACTGTCTATTACCGCACTTTTGATAGTGTCGCTCTTTACAGCAGCCCCTGCCGCGCAGGCTGCCGACTGGTCTAACGGAGAAATGTCCTGTGATCTTAACGTTACAGAGTTAGATTCTTGGCTTCATTTTGGGAACTGGGGCAAATGGCAACGTTTCACTGCCAAGCTTTATAAAAACCAGTCGCCGGAGAAGGCTGTTACGTATACCTGTTCTGCTATATCACCAGACAACACCGAATTCGGCTGCACAATCCCCGATAATCAAATAGATACGGCCCTCTTTCTAAAGCTGGACATGTTGCCTCTTCTGACTATAAAGCCTGGAACGAGCAAGGGTGCTGCGTGTGAAATAGTATTAAAAGCAGCTAAACGATGAAATGAATAACAGGAATGGAAGTGACCGGGAGTTTTATCGAGAGAAAGAGCCATGATCTCAGGAATACGACAGTTCATACAGCAGCGTTTGACACCGGGGCTGATCCTGTCCGGCTCCACGGTCATTATCGGTTGTGATCCTGATTACGCAGAGAAAGTCAGACAGATGAAAGGTATCATCACCCACTTTTTTTTGATCGGCCTCCTGATGATCTCCGGCTGCGCCGGACAACCGTCTGACAGCCAGTCGTCACTGAACGGCACGGTTATCACCGGCAATCAGTTGCTGGTTGCACTTGCAGAGTCGCGCGAGAGTTCACTGGTAAACATCTATTTCCTTGAACGCACGGCACTTGGCTGGGAACTGCGTACCGGACCGTTGCCCGGGATCGCCGGACGCAACGGCTTTGCAGCGCCGGGCGAAAAACGCGAAGGTGATGGCCGGGCACCAACCGGCCTGTTTGCACTGGAATCGGCCTTTGGTTATGCCGCTTCCATCAACAGCAGCATGCCGTACCAGCAGGCAACCGAGAATGACCTGTGGGTGGATGATGTCCTTTCCCCCGACTACAACACCTGGGTAAAACGCGGCCAGACCAGTGCCACCTCTTTTGAGGTGATGAAGCTGGCAGACAACCGCTACCGCCACGGCCTGATAACCGGCTACAACCGTAAGCCGGTCATCAAAGGATACGGCAGTGGAATCTTTGTCCATGCCTGGCTGGAGGCAGGCTACACCACCAGCGGTTGCGTGGCGCTTGATGAAACCGAGTTGATCAAACTCCTGGCCCGGCTTGATCCCGGACAACAGCCGCAGATACTGATGGGCACACGGCAGGATCTGGCAACGGTTGCCGGTCTGCCCTCCCTGCCGCCGGACACGGACCTGCCGGGCGTCCTGGAGGAGCAGATTCGCGCCATGGTGGCCGGATATCAGGAGCGCTTGGTGGAATACCGTGCCCCTGACGGTTTCTTCGGTATGGCGGTGGCCTTACCCGGCAACACCCTCAGCTATGTTGTGCTGACCCAGTGGGGCTCCGGCCACCAGCCCGAAGTCGGCGAACTGGTGGTCCCCAAAGAGCAGGCGCTGCAGACGGTCAAAGAGGCTGCCCGCCGGTATGAACGATAATACCGCAATCAGTGCTGGTTCGGACGGATAAAAAATTAAAAAAATATTTCAACTGGTTTTAGACAGACAAAACAGGTATGGCCTGCAGGGGAATACCGGAAAACAGGAGAAAACACGATATGTCACCAAAAACCTTCACCAACCTACTGCTTGCCGTAACACTGCTTCTGGCGTCAGGGGGCCAGACCGCCTGGGCCGGGAGCAACATCAACCTGAGCAACAAGGGCAGAAATAACGTCTCTGTCCGTTTTATAACCATTAATCCCAACAGCACCATCCTGAACAGCCCGGAAGTGGTGCATGTCAACGCAAACTCCAGCATCAGCTATAACCTGAAAGATCCCTGTATCTATGAGATCTACGTAAATGGCAATCTCAGGATGTCGCCTCAAGAAAAAACAGGGCTCGGGCTGGGCTGTTTTAACCTGACCGGTTTTAATTATGCCTTGATTATAGAGCCGGATGGGTCGGTGAAGCTGCAATGACAAACTGCCAACAGAGTTGGCTGATCAAGGATACGTCACTTGAAAGACAGCAACAGACCGCTTACTGAATGACAGAACAGACGATTTGAGCAGCACCAAACCTCTACATGGAAAGGCAGGAAACACCCTATGAAAAGACAACTTCGTATCGCCCTCGTAGCCCTCAGTTGTGCCGTTGCAACCAGCGGTATCGCAGCGGCAGAAACCCTCCTCAGCCCACCCAGCTCAAAATTTACCAATGCCCTGGTTTCAGGCAAGACCATGGTCAGCTCCGGCTATCCCACCGGCAGCATGACCTTCAACAGCAACGGCAGCCTGACCTGCAGCAACTACCCCGCTTTTGTCAGCTGCAAGCGCTGGGAGGTGCAACCGGACGGCGTGCTGCGCAGAGAGTTTACCGACAGCCATACCGGCACCACGGTAGAGGTTAAAGCCTACTGGCAATTATTGAGCCGCTCCGGCAACACCCTGCAGGTCCAGCAGACCTCAAACAACAGCGCCGGCCCAAGCACCGTGACCGTTATCATTCAATAACCACTGCCATGATCCACCACCCGCTGCTGATCATCCTGACCCTGCTGGCCATTGAGCTGCTGATCCTGGGACTTGCGCGCCATCAGCGGACCAAGGCCTGGTTCAACCTGCTGCCGCCGGTCTTCTGGATCTACTTTCTGCCGATGCTGGCCAGCACCTTTGGCCTGCTTGATGCCAGAAGCCCGGTCTACGGCCTGATCACCACCTGGCTCCTGCCCGCCAGCCTGCTGCTGTTACTGCTGGCAGTGGATCTCAAGGCGATCCTGCGGTTGGGGCCGACGGCACTGGCCATGTTCTTCAGCGGCGCAGCGGGGATTATCGCGGGGGCGACCCTGGTCTTCGGACTGTTCAAACCGCTGGTCGGTGAACGGTTCTGGTCCGGCTTCGGCGCCCTGTCCGCCTCCTGGACCGGCGGCAGCGCCAACATGATCGCCGTCAAGGAGGCGCTGGCCGTACCGGATCAGGTCTTTGCGCCGATGGTGATCGTGGATACGGTGGTACCCTACCTCTGGATGGCGGCCCTGATCGCCGGGGTAGCCTGGCAGCCGGCCTTTGACCGCTGGAACCGGGCTGACCGCCGCATTATCGATGAGCTGGGTAACCGGCTTGCAGCAGCCGGGCAGACGCTACAGCAACGCTTCAGCCCGTCCGGTTTTCTGCTGATCCTGCCTGCCGCAGCTGCGGGCAGCGGTCTGTCCCACTGGCTGGGCAGCCGGCTGCCGGTGATCAAGGATGTGGTTTCCGGCTACACCTGGACCATTGTGCTGGTCTCGCTGCTGGGGCTGGCGCTCTCCTGCACCCCGGCCCGCAGACTGGAACAGCACGGCGCCTCCACTGCCGGCTCATGGCTGCTCTACTTTGTGCTGACCGCCATCGGGGCCAAGGCCTCGGTGGCCAGCATCGGCTCCGGTCTGATCTTGATCGGCGCCGGGCTGTTGATCATGGCGGTGCATGCCCTGTTCCTGCTGGTGGCGGCCCGCCTGTTGAAGGCCCCGCTCTTTCTGGTGGCTGCTGCCAGCCAGGCCAATGTGGGTGGGGTGGCATCGGCCCCGGTAGTGGCCGAGGTCTATCAGCCCGGCCTGGCCTCGGTGGGGCTGCTCTTGGCCATTCTGGGCAATATCTTCGGCACCTACCTGGGGATCATCTGCGCCCAGCTCTGCAGGTTGTTCTGAAGGACTGACGTCGCCACCAGTGTTGGCGGTTGCAACAGAAAGTTGGCAGTTTGCATTTGCTTAACCTACTGACATCACGCAAATACATCTTTGGCACACATACTGTATTAGACAGTACAGATCAACTGCATACCGGGAGGGCAGAGACATGAACAAAACAGCTCTGATGTTGTTGGCAACCGTTCTGCTGCTCACCGGAACAGTTCATCCTGATCCTGTACAGGCTGGAACGGTAACCGTTGTCAATAAGACAAACAGCTTTTACTGCAAAGCAAAAGTTATCGCTTATTTCCTTGGTGCACCATCCGACTTTGAGACACCTTGCGCGGCGCCCGGCAAAACGGAATGGCGCAACAGCTGGCTTTCGACAGGCTACATAACCGCCGTATGCTACCAAACCAAAGACTGTCAGTATCGAAACAGAGGGGACGGGGGGCCGAGTGACACATTCAGAGTATCAGGCACCTGGCTACCGCATCGCAACATTACGGTAACCGTGACAAACATGAATTTCAGTAATCCTGATTTACCCCCGTGGGGCACGTTTGCTTTTGAAGAAAAGTAACACCCGTCCGTGACTTGACTGATGGGAGGCGACGGATATGAACACACGCTTTATTTGTTTGCTGGCGCTTTGTCTACTGCTGTCGTGGGTGGTGGAGTCTGTGGCGTGGGAGGTGAAAATCGTCAACAATACTGGCCACCCGTTACGGTACGAGGTGTACCAGCAATCATGGTTGGGGGAAAAGATAAAATGCAGTGGCTATTATGATAGGGACTTTTTTGCTGGGGGGACCTGCCCGCTGGATTCTTTCATTTTCCCCTACTGCCCGACCCGCGTGAACATCTATGTTGAAAGAAATTATTGGGGGGGCGCACCTGATTATTATCAAGCACTGGAGTCCGGCTATCTTGGCGCGCAGTGCTGGAACCACCGTATTGAAGTCAAGCCGGTAGACCCGAATACCAAGACCAATAAACCTCCCTATAATCCTCCCATGACCTGGGTATGGAGCATGTATTGATTTTCGCAGTTATCGGCATGCCATCTGCAGTTGATGGGGTGGGCAACAACTACTACAACAGGAGACATGTCATGAAGAAAACAATCATCGGATCACTTATGTTCGCGGCTCTGCTGGCTGGCGTACCGGCCAGCGCAACAACCTGTCTGTGCGTTGGAAGTGGAAATTCCAAGTACTGCGGGAGCGGCGGTATAGGAGGCAGTTTCCTGAAAGTCGATACCGTACAGTCCAACTATATTCAGTACTATCTTCTGACGTCGGCCCTTCAGGCGCAGTTGAACGCCAGCGGCAAGGCGTACGATTCAAAGAGTGGCTGGTTTTGCTGGAACGGCACGTTGAAATAGCGGCAGATTGAAAACAGTACAGAAGGACTCATTTCAAACATGGAGAAACAAATGGGAGGCCATAAGGTGACAGTCTCCTTATTGTAACCTCGTCAGGCAGCAATGCTGGGTCCAATAATTGCGCTTAAATCGGATTAGACTACCAACAGAGTTGGTGCATCAGGATGGCTATTGGCAACAACAATACATAGAACCGATCACGCTCTTTCCAAGAAGGGGGTTACCATCAAATCATGAATAGCCAAGTAATTACAAAATGTTGCACATCAACAATATTCCTTGCGTGTCTGCTGTGTATGGCGTTGCTATCACCTGTACCGGCAGATGCGATTAACCATAGGGTTAAAGTCACTAATCTTACTAACTACGAATGTGGAGTTACCGTCTTATATGGAGTATTTAACAAGCAAAAGTCCCATGTTTTTCCTGCTTCTAACAACGGCGCACTGTACACTTTCGAGTTTGGACTAAAATGCCCGGTAGGGTTGAATGTGGTATGTTTAGATCGCAATAAATTCCCGGCTAAAGGGTTTAACACCCTGGTCATCTGTGCTGACGGAAGAGATTCAAGCAATGCTCAAAACTGCTTTTTTTCCTGTAAAAGTTCACAATGGCATATTTGGAAGGACAACCAAGGCAATCCAAGACTGGACAAGGTGGATTAGCATTAATCTTCCCGCATGCTATCTAGTCAGGTCCCTTCCACTTACAGAAAGAGGGAAACGTCCACCTGTCTGCCCAAAGGAGACAACCATGAAATCAGCCAGTGTCATTACCCTGTTTTTCTGTTTCTGGTGCCTGACCATACTTGCGCCAAATCGGGCCCAGGCATTTCAGCTCCCGCTTCCCAACACCTATCAATGGAAGGTACAGTTGCCGAGTGACCTGCCGTTTGATCACTACACGATCACCATGCAGGCCGGCGGGACAACAAATACAGTGGTCCTCCAGCGAGGACAGATCTACACCTGGACAGCCCCCTACAATACGCCGCTCATGACAATCGAGGGGTGGAGGGTTGATAAAAACAACAATAAAATCTATTTGGCAGGCCGCACCTGCGCCGGCACTGATTATGTACAAGGCCTTAATTTTGTTGAATGTAAATACAGTGCCAGTGTCAGGGTCTGCCCCAAACCTTCAATACCACCTGATCCTGTCCTAGAGAGCGTCAAATACGGTTTCTGCCCTAATTAGCCGGAACAAGTTCAACGCTTAATTCAGCTTAACACCACAATTCCAGGGGGAAGATCCCGATGAATACACGGCAGTACATTAGAAGTTTCCTTGTAGCAGCACTCCTCATGGCGACAATCACCGGTCAGTCAAAGGCACAAAATTTCAGCGAAACCTGCAGAAACATATCACTACAAGGAAAGTACCTTAGCGCTGTGTGCATGACCTCAATGAAATGTACCCCGGGCATAGAATCCCCCTGTATCTGTGATTTTCTCGGAATGAATTGCCGTATCGGACGACCAACCGCAATCGATCTTAATCAGGGCATCTCAAATCTAGCGGGAGCGCTAAAATTTAAAGGGACAAATTTTAGTACCACCTGCAGCAACCTCCATCTTGAGGTAAAATCAGGTTATGAGGTTGCGATGCCTGGTAGCGTGACCTTACATGCAAAGTGCAAAACCGGGGGGCTTTTGTCTTTGGACATCCCTGCAGCACTCGATCTAAATACCGGTCTTAGCAACAATAAGGGAGTGCTGCTGTTTGACCAGTAGGGATAACTGGCGAGGAAATTAGAACACTTATTTTTTTTGTGCATGAGGGGCAGGTCTCAACTCCATACAAACTTTTAAAATGTCGGCAGTTGCGACCTGCCCCTTTATCCTTACTGCATTGTATGAGGTGATTAAATAGCAGGTAAAAGGAGTAACTCACCATGAAGACGTTCTCTTTTTTGATAACAGCGGTAATCTGTCTTCTTTTGGCCGGTTTCGCCCAGGCGGCAAACAAGGACAACAAAAATGGCACCATTGCTGACGACGCCCACGGCATTGTCTGGCTTAAAAACGTCAACTGTCTGGGCTAGAGTGGGTGGTGGACTGCTGAAACCAAGGTTGCCGGCCTGCAGTCCGGTATGTGCGGACTGAGTGACAAGTCTACTGCCGGTCAGTGGCGGCTTCCAACCCCCAGAGAACTGGCAAGCAGGGCCGTAGACACCAGTGGTTTCAGCCGGATTATATCAGGGATGTACTGGACGTCACTCAGTATGGGGGAAAAGTATACCTATGTTGTGGTTTTCCCCAGCGGCTATCTGACAGACTACCAGAAAGGCAACGGTGACGGCTATATCTGGCCTGTCCGTAACAAGTAACGAGTGTAACAACTGGCAGCTGGACGCAGGTAGCGGCAACTGACGACCTCTGTCTTTTCTGCATGGCAACGTGACCTTTACGTTTTCGGAAAATTGGCGTTATCCATCAGACTGGAAAGGAAAAACAGCATGAAAAATACCTACCTGACAGCTGTTCTGCTCACCGCTGCAGTACTGGCACTGGCCGGCAACTCCTTTGCCCAGACGTTTATCTGCACCAGTAACCCGGATTACTTCACTAAACGCTGCACCATCCACCCCAATGCAATCACCAAGGTTGTGAACGGCATGATTGAAAAAGGCCATCTGGTGGGCTGCCAATTCAAATCATACTCATGCCTGAAGTACGACGGCAAGTACCAGTGCAGGGACAACTATGGCTCAGCGGTCATCCCCTTTGACTTTCCCATGACCGATCTGAACAGGTTCTGCAACCTGCTCTGCACCGCGCCGCCATGCTCTGGCACCTGGCAATAACCACGAGAGGAGACACACCATGAAAACAACCATTATCGGATCATTACTGCTTGCAGCACTGCTAATTGGCGCGGCAAACGACGCAGCATGGTGCGGCGACAACGGAACACTAATCTTAAACAATCTTATCGTGTTGAAGGATGCCGGTTGTCTGGGAAAGATGAACTGGGTTGACGCTGATGCAAGAGCCAAGAACCTTGCAAGCGGCCAGTGCGGTCTGAACGACAGTTCGAAAGCCGGAGACTGGCGGCTTCCCACGGAAAGCGAGTTGAGGCAGTTGCGGAGTCTTTCAGGTCTCGCGAATATTCAGCAGGGTAACTACTGGTCATCCACCTGCTTGGTACAGATGTGGGGGCCCGGCTTGGGGCAACCGGTAACTCTCTGTTATAGCTCCAGCATGAGCGGCAACAGCGACAGAGAGACGGTGAATAAATTTAACTATGTATTGCCTGTACGCCCCGTAAAATGAGCCGTTTTTCTGCAAATATGTATATCCCTGATTATCCCCCATGAAGCATACCCCCCTGACAAATAAAGGAGGAAATCATGAGTAATCGCTATTCACTGAACAAGCTTGTTGTAACAGCCACATTCCTGGCGGTAGTTGCCGCAGCGCCCCTTTGGGCAACAGAGTACAAACCTGCCACTGAAGAATGCAAGGCATGTGTAACCAGATGCGTAATGAACGAGACCGGCGGCAAGGTGTTTGATGCCTGCTTCACCCCCATCTGGATTAAGCCACCTGGCGATTGCAACCTGAAATGCCCTGATGTCAACCGCAACATATTGCGGTCGGAGTTGTGGAAAGCGGCCCGCGAGAAGTGTGAGACAGACCTTGCTTCATGTCTGCAGGCCGCAAAGGATGACAGAAATAAAATCCTGCGCTGCCGCGGCGAAGAGGCATCATGCAAGCAGCGTACAAGTCGCTTCATGGATCCCAAATAGCAATGTTCAGACTGTTTCTGCGCAGTGGATCTGCAGTGCTGCTTGCCTTCCTTATCTCGGCAATCTGCGCTGCAGGAGACCCCGGCCCTAAATATGCTTCCACAACAGTGCCGCTTTCACGGGATCACACCTATTTTCAGAATCCTGCCCATCCGGCTCCCGACTACTGGGCCTTATCTCCCTATTACGTGCCGCAACTGAATGCCTATGACTGCTCCGTGGCAACCGTAGCGGCGGTGGTTAACGCACTGACCCGTGCTAATCGCAACCTTGCCGACAGTGATCGGAACGCTTCGTCTGCCATGCTGCTGAATACAGTCAAGATAGCCCAATGGGCGCAGCGGGTACAAAAGGGGGGTGTAAACGGCCAGGTGGGGCTGACCCTTGATCAGTTGGCTCTGGTGCTGGCTGAGGCGCTTCGGCAAAACGGAGTAGCGTCCCCCAGAATCGAAAAGGTTCAGGTTACTTCCGATAACCAGCCCACTCGCGACCTTTGGCGTAAGGCCCTCGCAGCCAACGAATCTTCCACTGATGACATGATTCTGATTCACTTCACCCAGGATACCCTGACCGGTGCCGGAGGTGGGCCGTACCCGCACATCTCCCCCATAGCCGCCTATGATGCCGGAAAAGGCCGCGTGCTGGTGCTTGATGTTGACCGGGAGTACTACGAACCATACTGGGTTGACGCGGCATTGGTCGTTAAGGCCATGGCAGCCGGAACTGCCATGTACGGACATGGCGGCTGGATACGGGTAAGCCGGTAAGTCATGGCATGCCACAACAGTTTTCTGGAAACCGGGGATCTCGCAGAGCGAGGCATGCAGTGTCTTTGCAAAAGAAATGAATTTACCCGGCCAGTAACGGCTTGCAGAAGATTTCTAGTGCAGAAGTAATCAGCTGAAATTATCCGGCAAGCCGGTGGCGGATTCCCGTCGCTGTAACAGCTCAAGCTGGACAGAAAACCGCTTAAACACAAAGGGGAGGACAAAATGCATCGCTACTTCTTTAAAGGTTTCATGATACTCGCAGCGGTAATTCTTGCGCTGACAGCCTCGGCGCCTTCGAGCTGGTCAGGCACCTACATTGAAGAAGAGTATAAAAAAGTGGAAGCCTTCACAGTTGCAAGCCCATGGAAATGTACTTTTTCAAAGCTGCTATTCTCTTCTGTCATCGAGTTCTGGCGCTGGGGCACATGGGAATCTTTCGAGCTGATGTATCAGGATACGTCAAGGCGGGGTTATAATCACCATTACAGATCCATATGCTACGCTTGCTATCATACAAGCGGCAATAGTTATGAGTGTTACATGGGCTCTTGTTTGGAAGGGAGTGCTGCAAGCGGCGACAGGACCGGACAGGTAGCACTGGACCCTGGCGTAACCAAGGAACAGGCCTGCAAGATTGTTTTCGAAAAGCTCCATGTGAAATGACAACAAAAACCGTATTCAAGGGACGCCGGGTGACAAAAAATGAAGCGGAGTTCCGTCTGTTTCCGTATCACAATGCAGAGCCGTCAAACCGCCAACAATGTTGGCAGAACCAGGCATAAGTTGGCAGCTGCCGCAGAGTTACAAGGCCATTAATTCAGCATGTTAGCCATTGGCACAGCTATTGCTGAACAAGGTAATAATAACAGGATGGAGGGAGCCTGCCACTTCGTTGCACATAACAGGTATAACCGGCCCCAAGGCCTGCGAGGTCGTATTCAGGGGGAATCAGGTAATGGCAAAATGACAATCGAACGACCGGTATTGCCTTCTATGTTACCCATTCAATTTGGGAACGTCCCTACTTAAACCAAGGAGATCACCATGAAAAAGACAACCCTCATCACCGCATTCGCCACCCTGCTGACAACCGCACTGTGCAGTCTGGGCAGCGCCGAAGCCGGTATGGTCAAGGTCATCAACAACTCAAATTTCGTACTCGTCGTCGGCGTCAAATTCAGCGACGGCAGCAAAAACAGTCCGGAGATCATCAACCCCAACAGCTCCAAGCCGGGGCTGGGATCACCGGTAAAAGCGGTCAGCCAGATCAAGGTGGTTAACACCACCGACGGTACCGATCCCAGCAAGGCAGTATTGAAGGAGTATCAGGAGCCAGTTCCCAAGCTGCTGAAAGACTACGTTGTTACCGTGGACAAACAGGGCGGTGTCACCGTGGGCTCAAGTACCCCGGCGGGTTTCTTCTAAGCGGCACTATTCTGAAAGGAACAGACCACAGCATCATGGAACAGTCCGACCAGTCATCATCAGGCAGCACACCGCTGCCGCCCTGCAGCCGCCGCACCTTTCTGAAAGGTGCCGCCCTGGCCGGTACGGTGGCCGCCTTCCCGTCCCTGATGGCCGGCTGCGGCAGTTCATCAGGGGATGTTCCATTGGAACAGAAGATAGCCCAGATGCTGATGGTGGGCTTCCGCGGTCTGACCCTGGATGACAGCAACTACATTGTCCGGGACATCCGCGACTACCGTATCGGCGGAACCATCCTCTTTGACCGGGATGCAAAGCTTAAGACCTACGGGCGCAACATCGTTTCGCCGGAGCAGTTGCAAGGGCTGACGGCCCAGCTGCGCACACTTTCCGCCACCCCGCTCTTCATTGCCGTTGATCAGGAGGGGGGGAAAATCGTGCGACTGAAGGAGAGCTACGGCTTTCCCCCCACGGTCTCGGCCCAGCAGCTCGGCACCCTCAATAACCCGGCGGTTACCCGGCTGTATGCCGACAGTATCGGTGCCACTCTGGCAACAAACGGGTTGAACATGAACTTTGCACCGGTGGTTGACCTGAACATCAACCCCCAAAGCCCGGCCATCGGCGCACTGGAGCGCAGTTTTTCCGCAGATCCGTCCATTGTCACCAACCATGCCCGGATCTTTGTGGAGACCCACGACGCAAACCGGGTCGCCACCTGTTTCAAACATTTCCCCGGCCACGGCAGCGCCACCGCCGACTCCCATCTGGGGTTTGTGGATGTGACCGATACCTGGTCGGCTGTTGAACTTGAGCCGTACCGGAATCTGATCAACGCAGACAAGGCCAGGATGGTGATGACCGCCCATGTCTTTAACCGGCATATTGATCCTGATCTGCCCGCAACCCTCTCACAACCGTTCATCACCGGCATACTGCGTGAACAGTTGGGGTTTAACGGGGTGGTGGTAACCGATGACCTGCAGATGCAGGGGCTGACCCAGTTCTTTGATTACAAGACCATTGTCGAAAAAAGTATCCTGGCCGGGGTGGATATTATCCTGGTTTCCAACAACCTGGAGTATGATCCCGAGATCACCCCCACCACCATTAATCATGTGGTTGATCTGGTGAACAGCGGCAGGATATCCGAACAACGGATTGATCAGTCCTACCGGCGTATCATGGCACTGAAGGGACGCCTGTTTGCCTGATATGCACCCGGCTCCGGTTTGAGAAAGGACAACCTATATGCAGGACAGCCGCACCAACCGGATCTACTTCTGTGCCCCGGTCAACGCCCTGGTGGAAGGGATCTACCAGCAGCGGATCCCCTTTAGCGAGATCAGACAACACGGCGACTTCGGGCTGGGTACCTTTGACCACCTTGACGGCGAGATGGTGATGCTGGATGGCAACGTCTACCAGATCACCTCCGATGGTGCAGCCGCCAAGGTCAGTGAAGATCTCCTGACCCCTTTTTCCTGCGTCACCTTTTACCGCCCGGCCAGCCATGACCGGCTGGAGGGAGAGCGTTCGTATCAGGTCTTTCTGGACTGGCTGAACAGCTTGCTGCCCTCAGCCAACATCTTCTATGCCATCCGGGTTGAGGGGAGTTTCAGCCGGGTCAGGGTCCGTTCCGTTCCCCGTCAGGAGAGCTACCGTCCCCTGGCAGAGGTGGCAAAAGATCAGCCGGTCTTTGAATATCTGGATACCGAGGGGACCCTGGTCGGTTTTTACACGCCGTCATTCATGGGGTCATTGAGTGTACCCGGCCTGCACCTGCATTTTCTTTCCGCAGACCGCACAACCGGCGGCCATCTGCTGGAATGCTGCCCCAACGGCGTGACCGTGGGTATACAGTTCCTGACCACCCTTGAGCTGGGACTGCCGATGAGCTTTGATTATCTGACCTGTGATTTCCAGCGCGACATCGAAAAAGATCTGGAGAGCGCGGAAAAATAGAATTGCCCTCAAGGCTGCAAAACAAGTAGATCTGCAGGGCGGCCCGGCTCTGCCGGTGCCCCCCATTTCGCCCTAGGGAGTGCCGACAACAAACTATCTGTTACACTGTGTTAGACATCATAGCTACCAGTGCAGCGGTCTGGCCCGATGTACAGATCCGGACAGAACAACGGTAGCAATCCCGATTCCACAAACAAACGAGGCACCATGTTTTCCTGCACACGCCGTACCTTTCTTCAAAACAGCGCCCTGACCGGCGCTTCATTGCTGCTGCCCGGCCTGCTGGGCGGCTGTGCCGTCACCCGCAGCACAGCCGTCAAGACATTGCCGCCGGACCTGCAGAGCTGGCCGCTGGAGCGCAAGATCGCCCAGATGCTGTTGTTGGGCTTTCCCGGCGAGACCCTGGAACCGGACAGCCCGATTGATCAGGCCATCCGCCGCTACGGCGCAGGTGGGGTGGTGCTGTTTGACAACAACATCGACCTGGGGGTAACCGGCCGCAATATCACCAGTCCTGCCCAGCTGAAGCAGCTGACCACCGCCCTGCAGCAGGCCTCTGAACTGCCGCTCTTGATTGCGGTGGATCAGGAAGGAGGGGTGGTCGCCCGTTTGAAAGACCGCTACGGTTTTCCTGCCACGGTCTCGGCCAAATATCTGGGACAACAGAACCGGCTGGACCTGACCCGTTCATCCAGCGAAAACCTCGCGGCAACGCTGGATGAATACGGCTTCAACCTGAACCTGGCGCCGGTGGTTGACCTGGCAACGAACCCGGATAACCCGGTAATCGCCTTTAAAGAGCGCAGTTTCTCGGCTGACCCGGCGTTGGTAGCGGCCCATGCCGCCGAGTTCATCAAGAGCCACCACCGCCACCATATCCTGACCTGCATGAAGCACTTCCCCGGCCATGGCAGCTCCCGGGATGATTCGCACCTGGGACTGGTGGATGTGACCCGCTACTGGCATGAAAACGAGCTGCAGCCCTACCGCGATCTGATCAGTCAGGGGCTGTGTGATATGGTCATGACCGCCCACACCTTCAATACCGCCATCGACCCGGACCATCCCGCCACGCTTTCCAGGGCCACCATTGACGGCATCCTGCGCAAACAGCTCGGTTTTGATGGCGTGGTGGTCAGCGACGACCTCTACATGGGGGCGATTGTCCAGCATTACAGCTATGAAACCGCAGTGGAGAAGGCGATCAATGCCGGGGTTGACCTGCTGGTGGTGGCGAATGACAAGCTCTACAGCCCCGATATCATGCCCCGCACCATTGAGCTGCTGCTGAATCTGGTACAGCAGGGCAGGATCCCCCGTGAGCGGATCGAACAGGCCTGTCGCAGGATCATCGCCATGAAACAGCGGCTCCTCAAACCCGGGAATACTGCATAACAAGCTGCAATCAGTCTAATTCCCCTGCAGCGCAATCAAGTTGCGCCGCAGTCAATTGCAAGGAGTGCTACGATGAAAATCCGTCCGTTTTTGCTGCTGCAGATATTGTTACTCTGCACCCTGCTGGTACAGGGGGGCTGTTCATCATCTTCTTCATCCTCCAGCAGCACGACCCAGACCATATCGATCGGTGTCCTGGCGCCGCTCACCGGCAGCCTGAAACATATCGGGGAAGGAATGCAGGCAGCACTTACGGTCGGCCTGCCCCAGGTAAACCGGCGGCTTACTCTGGAAGGGCAGAATTTCAGGCTCACAACCGTGGTGAAAGATACGGCCTCCGATCCGCAAGGGGCTTTGCTGGCCCTGTTGGCGCTCAAGGCCCAGGGGATCAGGTTTGTCATCGGTCCCGTCAGCAGTGCCGAGTGTGCGGCGATCCTGCCGATGGCAAACTCGCTGGGCATGATCCTGATAAGTCCGGCCAGTACCGCAACCTCGCTGGCCATCGCCGGTGATAACCTGTTCCGGCTGATGCCCAACGACAACAGCCAGGGGGCCGGTACAGCCGCCTTGATGTTGAAAAAGGGATTCACGGCAATGGTTCCGGTCTGGCGCGGCGATGTCTGGGGTGATGACCTCAAGACAAGCATCACCACCGCCTTCCAGACCGGCGGTGGCACGGTATTGAGCGGTGTCCGTTATGCTCCCGGCGCCGGCGCGTATGACTCGGAGCTTGATCAGGCAGCCGCCCAGGTTTCACAGGCATTAACCACCCATGGAGCCGGCAAGGTGGCGGTGGTGATGATTTCCTATCCGACCGACTCGGTTGCCCTGCTGAACGCTGCGGCAAGCAGGCCGTCGCTGGCACAAGCCGCTTGGTTCGGCAGCGATGCCTCAACCCTCTCCCCCCTGATTACCGCTTCAGCCACCGCCTCCGCCTTTGCGGCGCAGACCAACCTGCTGTCTCCGATCTTCAGCAGGGAAGATGTGGTGCTGCCTTTGCCGGGCACCGTACTGATCGACCGCGCACTGCGCGAAAAGCTTTCGCAACAGCTCGGCCGTCAGGCCGACAGCACCACCTTCGCCACCTGGGATGCGTTGTGGCTGACCGCCAAGACCTACACCGCCAGCGGTATCAATGCCGATACCGAAACACTGAAAACAGGGCTGGTCGCTACTGCAAAGAGCAACGTCGGGCTGAACGGCGCATTGGTAATGAATGCGGCAGGCGACATGAACAAAGGTAACTATGCCTTCTACAGCATCGCGGCAAACGGCAGCAGCTATGCCTGGCAACTCAAGGCCGCCTATCAGTACGAACAGCAGGCAACCCCGAAGATTATCGATGTCTCAGAGCCGGTTCTGAAGGGGCTCACCCCTCCCGCGGCAGAGGTCAGGATCGGCGCCCTGCTGAGTCTGACCGGCAGCCAATCCTACAATGGCCGCTCAATCAGGGCCGGCCTGGTGGCAGCATGTGACAACATCAACACCTACCTCACCCGGCACGGCTATCCGGTCAAGATAGCGCTGGACATTATCGACACCGGCTCCGATGCCGACCAGGCATTGGCCGGTTTTACGACACTGGCTGATCGCGGGATCAGGTTCATTGTCGGTCCGGTGACCAGCGCTGAGTGCCAGCGGGTGCTATCGGCAGCCAACAGCCGCGGTGTCATCCTGCTCAGTCCGTCAAGCAATGCCATCCAGCTGGCACAACCCGGCGACAACCTGATCCGTTTTGTACCGAGCGCAACGCTTGAGGCCCAGGCCCTGGCCATGCTCTTGTATGAACAGGGGGTGCGCTCCCTGGCAATCATGGCCCGCAACGACATCTGGGGAACGGATCTGGCAAGCCGTACCGCCAGTGAATTTCAGGCGCTGGGCGGAACGATCATGACCAGCGTCACCTATCCGACGGACACCGTCAATTTTGCCGGCCAGCTGGCCACCCTTGCCGGTGCCCTGAACTCGGCTACACCGGCAAGTACCGCAGTGTTGACCGCCTCCTTTGATGAAATCACCGAGATCTTTCTCCAGGCCCCCGCGTACCCCTCCCTTGCCACGGTAAAGTGGTACGGCAGCGACGGATCGGCCCAGAATGAACGGCTTGCAGCAACCCCTGCAGCAGCAGCCTATGCTGCGGCACGCAGCTTCACCTGCCCGATAGAGCATGTCTTTATCCAGCATGCGCCCCAGCCGAACTCGATTACAAAGCTGGTTATCCGGGACGACATCCGGGAGGCCTATAACGGTATCCCCGCGCTTTACGCCTACCCGGCCTGGGATGCCCTCTGGATCATCGTAACGGCGTTGCTCGACAGTGAATGGTCAACCGACCCGACGGTGCTGCGAAGCGCTGTCCTGAGCGGGTCGGACCACTACATCGGCATGAGCAACTTCATGGGGCTGGATGCAAACGGTGACAGAAAATACGGTGACTATGCCTTTTTCACCCTGACGCAGGGCACTGCCGCCTATAGCTGGAACCCTTTTGCAACCTTCCATTACCATCCGGTTCTCTACCTGACACCGAAAATAACCTATCCTTAGGAGCAAAACATGGCATGCAAGACGCAAGACAGCAGCATCAAGTCTACCGGTAGCGATGTCCCGACCCCGGTAGCCGGCATGGCCGGTCACCGGGTGGCGGTACAGAAGCGACAATCCCTGAAACATGAGGTTGCGGCATGAAACGGGCCTTACTGACAATTATGGCGCTGCTGCTGTTCCTTGCCTGCAGCAACGGTTGCAGGAAACAGGAAAAACCGATCACCACACTGGATGATGCCAAAACCGCCAGGATCGGCGTCATGATCGGCACAACCGGTGAACAGATTACCAAAGAGCGTTTTCCCCGGGCCCAGGTCAAGAGCTTTGATGACGTGATGGATGCGGTAGCGGCCATGAAATCAGGGCAGCTGGAGGCGATCGTCACCGCCTATCCGACCGCACTGCAGGTCGCCAAGCTCAACCGGGAATTTACCTTCCTGAAACAGGAACCGCTCAGTAATGAAGACAGCTCCATCGCCCTCAGAAAGGGGGAGGAACAGCTGCTGGCGGACCTGAACCGGGTCATTGCCGGGCTGCAGGCGGACGGTACCCTGGCCGCCATGAAAAAGCGCTGGTTCAAAGAGGACTTGAGCCCCTATCAAGAGCCGGATCTTACCCTGCCCTTAGCAGGTAAGCCGCTGAAAATCGGGGTATGTGCCACCCGTGAGCCGCTCAGTTTTGTGGACAAAAGCGGCCGGATCAGCGGTCATGACGGCGAACTGGCCCGTTGGGTCAGCATCAGGCTCAACCGCCCGATCGAGTTCCTGAACATGAAATTCATGGCGTTGATACCGGCCCTGCAGTCAGGCAAGATCGACCTGATTATCAGTGGTATGACCGCCACCGCTGAACGCAAAAAAACAGTCAACTTCACCCAACCCTACTTTGCCAATGCCCAGGTCATGCTGGTCAGGAAGCCCGGCGTTACACCGCCCGCAAGCCAAAGCGGAGCCACTAAACTCAGCTCTGCCGATGATCTGAAGGACAAGCGGATCGGCGTACTGCTGGGCTCGGTCCATGACACCTACGCCACCAAACAGTATCCCCGGGCCACCGTCCTGCAGTACAAAAGCCCCTCCGACCTGGTGCTGGCGGTCAAGTCCGGCAAGGTAGATGCCGCCTTTTATACCCACGAGACCCTGCTGGAAGTGCTGCGGCAGGACCCCGAGCTGGCGCTGCTGGGCAAACCGCTCTTTTCCGTGCCGATCGCAGTCGGCTTTAACAAAGATAACAACAGCCTGAAAAACCAGTTCAATACCTTCTTGCATCAGCTCAAGGCAAACGGCCAGTTTAACGACATGGTCACCCGCTGGATCCTGCAGGGCAGTACCCGGATGCCGAAAGTTGACGGGGCAAAGAACAATGGCCGGCTGGTGATCGGCATTGTCAGTGACAAGGGGATGCCGTTTACCATCATTAAGGATAACAGGATGATCGGCTTTGATGTTGAACTGGCTGAACGGTTTGCCGCCTGGCTGGGCAAGGAGCCGGTTTTTGCCGACATGGAGTTTGGCAGCCTGATCGCCGCCGCCTCAACCAACAAGATCGACGCCATCTTCAGCACCCTGATGATTACCGACGAGCGTAAAAAGCAGGTCGCCTTTTCAGACCCGTACTACGAACTGGGGGCCAGCGTCTTTGCACTGAAAAAGAATATTGCTGAGTCTGCCATCAAAAGCGACAGTCCCAAGGTGGTCACCCCCTCCTTTTTCAGCGACCTTGTCACCAGTTTTCAGAGCAACATCATCCATGAGAGGCGGTATCTGCTGATCCTGGACGGTCTCAAGACCACCGTGGTCATCTCGGTCTTCGCCACCCTCTTCGGCACCCTGCTGGGGGCGCTGATCTGCTTCATGCGGATGGCAAAGAGCAGGCTGCTCTCTGCCCCTGCCAGGCTCTACATCGCCATCCTGCGGGGCACACCGGTACTGGTGCTGTTGATGCTGATCTTCTATGTCGTCTTTGCCTCAATCAACATCAACCCGGTCATTGTGGCGGTGATCGCCTTTGGGATGAACTTCGGCGCCTACACCGCCGAGATCTTCAGGACCGGCATTGAAGGGGTGGAAAAGGGGCAGACCGAGGCTGGTATCTCTTTGGGCTTCACCAGGACCAGCACCTTCCTGCATATTGTACTGCCCCAGATGGTGCGGCGGATCCTGCCGGTCTACAAAGGCGAGTTCATCTCCCTGGTCAAGATGACCTCCATTGTCGGCTACATCGCGGTACAGGATCTGACCAAGGCCAGCGACATCATCAGAAGCCGCACCTTTGACGCCTTCTTTCCCCTGGTCATGGTGGCCATCCTCTACTTCCTGATCTCATGGACACTGATGCAATCCCTTGAGTACCTGGAACGGATCACTGATCCCAAATACAAAAAGAGAAAGGCAGGCAGGGCATGATCAGGGTAGCACACCTCTCAAAGACCTACGGTGAGGTCACCGTACTGAAAGACATCTCCCTCAGCGTTGCCAAGGGAGAAGTCATCTCCATCATCGGACCGTCCGGCACCGGCAAATCCACCTTCCTGCGCTGTCTCAACCTGCTGGAACAACCCAGCGGCGGATCAATCGCCGTGGACGGGATCGACCTGCTGGACAAAAAGAGCGACATCCCCAGGATCCGGCAGCGGATGAACATGGTCTTTCAATCCTTCAACCTCTTCTCCCACCTGACCGCCCTGGAAAATCTGACCATCGGTCCGGTCAGGCTGCTGGGGATCAACAAACAGGAAGCAGAACAGAAGGCCCTGGAGATCCTCAAACTGGTGGGGCTGGCTGAAAAGGCCGACAGTTTCCCCGATGAACTGTCCGGTGGTCAGAAACAGCGGGTGGCCATTGCCCGCTGCCTGGCCATGAACCCGGAGATCATCCTGTTTGACGAACCGACCTCGGCCCTTGACCCCACCATGGTCAGCGAGGTACTGGCGGTCATCCGCAGACTGGCCAAGGACGGCATGACCATGCTGATCGTCACCCATGAGATGGACTTTGCCCGTGATGTCTCCAGCCGGGTGCTCTACATGGACGAAGGCCTGATCTATGAAGAAGGCACCCCGCAGCAGATCTTTGAAAACCCGCAGAAGGAAAAGACCAGGGCCTTTATCAACCGGATCCGCAGCTTCAACTACTGCATCAGCTCAACTGACTATGACCTGTACGCCATGAATGCGGAGATCGAAATCTTCTGTGAACGGCAGATCCTGCCCAGAAAGACCCGGCACAACCTGCTGCTGCTGGTGGAAGAACTGCTGCAGATCCATACCCCGCTGCTGGCCACAACCGCCCTTGACCTGACCATCGCCTATTCTGAAAAGAAGGAGAGCCTGGAGATCATTCTGGAGAACCGGGGAGAGGCGGTCAACCTGCTGGATAAAGACCGCCTGCCCGATGAGCTGGGGCTGAATATCATCACCCACCTGGCACAGCAGATCGACTACCAGCGCTGTGAAGAAATAAACAGGGTGACGGTGAGAATGAAACAGGGGTAATCTACGCGGCAGTGAATTAAGACCTTTAAACGACCTCTACCAAGGAGAAAGCGGATGCTGAATAAAGCGATGTTTCCCGGAAAATATCTGCAAGGCGCAGCGGCTCTGAACGAGTTACCGGCCCTGGTCCAACTGTTTGGCAGAAAGGGTATGATCCTGGCTTCGGCAACGGCCTGCGACAGGATTCTTCCCGACAGCGGCATTGACCTGAAACGACATAATCTGTCACTTGAACGTTTTAACGGCGAGTGTTGCGAACAAGAGCTGACCCGCCTGGCAGCCGTCATTAAAGCAAAGCAGGTGGATGTCCTGGTGGGGATGGGTGGCGGCAAGGCCATTGACACGGCAAAGATTGCAGCCGACCGTGCCGGCATCCCGGTCATCATCGTACCCACCATCGCCTCCACCGACGCTCCCTGCAGCGGCTGCGCCGTGCTGTATTCAGCACAGGGTGTCTTTGAATCGGTTTACTACCAGCGCTCAAACCCGGCAGCTGTGCTGGTGGACTCCGCCATCATCGTCCGGGCGCCGGTCCGCTTTCTGGTGGCCGGCATGGGAGATGCGCTGGCAACCTGGTTTGAGGCCCGTTCCTGCCATGCCACCCGTTCGGCAAACGCCTGCGGCGGTCTCAGTACCCTGACCGGCCTTAACCTGGCCCGGCTCTGCTACGATACCCTGCTGCGCTACGGCGCGGCCGCCAAGACCGCAGCGGAGCAACAGATCATCACCCCGGCCCTGGAGCATATCATTGAGGCCAACACCCTGCTTTCCGGCATCGGCTTTGAAAGCGGCGGACTGGCCAGCGCCCATTCCATCCACAACGGACTGACCGCATTGGCAGAAACCCATGCCTTCTACCACGGTGAGAAAGTGGCCTTTGGTCTGTTGGCCGGTCTGCAGTTGATCGACGCACCGCCGGAAGAGATCAACGAAGTCTACAGGTTCTGTGAGGCAGTGGGGTTGCCCACCACCCTGGCGGCTGTCGGCCTGGCCGGATGCGGACGCGATCGCCTGCTGCAGGTGGCACAGAAGGCCTGCGCCCCGGAGGAGTGCATTCACCATGAGGCAGGTAGCATCACGCCTGACAAGGTGCTTAACGCCATGCTGGCGGCAGATGCGATCGGCACACGCAGAAAATCAGTGTGAGAGACAGGTCAGGATGCCGGAGCAAGGTGCCGCTAAAGCTGACGGCAGCGACTTATGGTTGACTGACCCTGTCACGCCCAGCTTGCACGAAACACGGTACCACTACTACACCCGCAAAGGGAGGGAACCAGACATGAAACGATGGCTGAAGATGACGCTGCTGACGGGATGCGTTGTATGTACGTCACTCGCCTCACCTGAAGGGAGTGCTGGCGGCATCCTGAAGTACCATGTGAAGGTAAAAAACGACATCGCGGTCGAATACTGGCCCAGCACCGGGACGCCCATACATACTACCTGCACCGTCTATCTCTACCGGCCCGATTACTCGTACCAGGTTGCAACCATAGCAGCCGGCGCGACCCATACCTTTACGGTCAACGGCCCGCATTGTCCGGCCCGGCTTGAAGGGACCTGCCAGAGCGACTACGGGCCACCTGCAACTATGTATACCAGGTGTCTCACCGGCAAGGAGAGCTGGGGCTCAGGCATCAGCTGCACAGCGGCCTGCTGGAGTTCTGACTGGTTCATAAGGCGCAGCGATACGCGGTCCTTACATTTTCACAAGGAATAAGGCCGATGGGGCGTGCTTGGCTTTCAAGGCGATGCCGTCGTCGAGCTGCAGGATCCTGGGTATACTGGCCGGGACATCGGTAGCGGCATATTAAAACTGGTGGTATTCTAGACCAGCAACACAAGCAGTGGGTGATGGGTACCAGTATGTTGCCTGATACCTGTATACCCGCCTAAGGAACAATGAGCATGGATCATATCATTATCAGGCACGCTCACGCCGCTGTCATCACCGCACCGCTGAACACGCCGTTCCGGATCGCCACCGGCCAGCACGACCAGTTGGAAAACGTCTTTTTCCAGCTAAAGGCTCATGATGGAACCTGCGGTTACGGCGAGGCCGCGGTTGCCAGTCATATTACCGGCGAAACCGTGGAGCAAACGCTGGCCAACCTGCAAAAAGCGGCAACGCAACTGGCCGGACGCAACGGCAACGATCCGGTTGAACTGATTGAGGAGTTTCGGCCCCTGTTTGTCGGCAACCATGCTGCCCTGGCCGCCTTTGAGATGGCGCTGTTCGATCTGGCCAGCCGCAGCCGGGGCATACCGTTTGGCGCCTTGTTCAGTGCTGCGCCGGGTTGTGCGGCCAGACCACGCTTTCAAAGTGACATCACCATCGTAATCGGCAGCCTGGAGGAGGCGGAAACCGCTGCCCGCCACTATGCCGGACAGGGCTTCACCGCCTTCAAGATCAAGGTGGGCAAAGACCATGAGCTGGACCTGCAGCGGGTATTGATGGTCAAGCGGATTGCACCTGACAGCAGTCTGGTGCTGGATGCCAATATGGGCTTTGATGCCCAGACCATGCTGCGCTTCCTGCAACAGCTGGAACAGCACGGCATCCGTCCCAACCTGCTGGAACAACCGGTACCCAAGGGGGATTGGGATGGACTGGCTGCCATTACGCGGGAGTTTGCCGGTAGCGGCATGCTGATCTGTGCCGACGAAAGTGTCGGTTCCCTGGCAACAGCAGAGCAGGCAGTCGCACTGAAAGCGGTCAATGCCATCAATATCAAATTTATGAAGAGCGGTATCACTGAGTCGGTCAGGATTGCCGAGCTGGCCTGCCGCAGCAACATCAAACTGATGCTGGGGGCCATGATGGAGAGCAGCCTGGCCATTACCGCCGCAGCCCATTTTGCCGCCACCCTGGGCTGCTTTGAGGTGATTGACCTGGACACCACCTTCTTTATCAACGGCCCGCTCAGTCGCAGTCCCTATCTGGATCAGAGCGGCAGGTTTGATCTGGGCGCCCCCGGACCCGGCATCGGCGTAGCGTTGAAGCTGTTGTAAGACAACTCCTGCAGCAACAACTTTCTGGAAATAGATTGTACAAGTAGTACTATTGACATAACCTCTCTCAACGCATGACATTCTAACGCTAAAGGTGCCGGCACATCATGACGAATCGCAGGCGATTCCGCCCTAAAAACATCAGAACCCGTATCCTGTACGCCCTGCTGGGTACGGCCGTCATATCCCTGCTTTGTTTCGGTCTGGTGTCGTTATTGAGCATGAGACAACTGGGAAACTCTTCGCTTAAGGGAACCATAGGGCTCAGTCAGGAACTGCTCAAGATCAGCAAGGGGTCACTTGAAAGTCTGAGCCAGGAAGGACTGCTCAAGGCCACTGTTGACCAGGCGGCACTGATCGATGCCCAGTTCCGGGATGTGGAAAATGATCTCAAGGTGCTGGTGGACAGCGCCGAGCGGATCTGGAAGACACCCGGCATCTACCCCCACAAACGTTCCTACTCCATTGGCGAACAGCCGCCGGACCCGAAGGCCGCCTCTGTCTGGCAGATTCCGCAAGGGGTATCGGCACGTGCTGTTGCCGCGGAACTGCAGACATCATCCGCCATGGATGACTTCATGATCTCGGTCCTGAAGAGTAACTCGGTCATCAACGACTGCAACCTGGCCACACCGCAGGGGCTGTTCCGGCGTTTCCCCTGGTCATCAAACATCGATGCCGCCTATGACGTACGCAAACGGGACTGGTTCACCAGGGCACTGAAAAGCGGCAAGTTGGGCTGGAGCGAGCCGTATGTAGGGGTCATCGCCCGCAATCTGCGGGTCAACTGTTCTGCCCCGGTCATGAAGAACAAAAAGATCGTTGCTGTAATCGGCCTGAATGTACCGCTTACCACCATTCAGGAACGGATCATCAAGATGCGGCTCAACAACCAGGGCAAGGCCTATATGGTTTCGCAGGACCGCCGTATTCTGGCACGCGAAGGGCTGGATACCAGCAGCGATCTCTGGAACCAGCGTCAGAAGGAGACCTTCTTCTCCTTTGACGACCAGAAGGCGATGCCGCTGCTGGACAAGAATCTTGCATCGGGCAACCCCGGCATCATGCGCGGCATACTCAACAAGCAGGACAGCTTTGTGGCCTACGCCCCGATCAGCACCACCGGCTGGTCGGTACTGTTTGCCCTGCCGGTTGAAGCGGTCTACGCCCCGATCCGGCCCACCGAACAGGCCATACTGACCCAGACCCAGGCCGCCAGCAGCCTGGTGTATCGCCAGATCGGCGTCACCATGGTGATTATGACGGCCGTGTTTCTACTGTTGCTCGGCGGCGTCACCATTGTCTCCCGTCGCGTGGCACACAAGATCACGGCGCCGATCCTTGAGTTGGAGAGCGGTGCAGAAATCATCGGTAACGGCAATCTGGAACACCGGTTGCAGGTGCAGAGCGGCGACGAGATACAGCAGTTGGGCGAGACCTTTAACCGTATGGCGGCTGACCTGTCCCGCTACATCCATGATCTGACCGAGACCACGGCCGCCAAGGAACGGATTCAGAGCGAGCTGAAACTGGCCACCGATATCCAGGCCTCACTGCTGCCACGTATCTTCCCTCCCTTTCCCGATCGCAGCGAGTTTGATCTGTTTGCCCTGATGGAACCGGCCAAGGAGGTGGGAGGGGATTTCTATGATTTCTTCTTCCTGGATCAGCGCAGGATCTGCCTGATCATCGGTGATGTTTCCGATAAAGGGGTGCCTGCGGCCCTCTACATGATGGTGGCCAAGACGCTGCTCAAGAGTGAGGCGCTGCGTGATGCAAATCCGGCCCAGATTCTGGAACGGACCAACTCCATCCTGGCCCTGGACAACGAGACCTCCATGTTTGTAACCGTCTTCTGTGCCATTCTGGATACCGACACCGGACAACTTGACTGCGCCAATGCCGGGCACCTGCCGCCGTTGATCCAGAAGACTGGCACCGGCACCACCTACCACAGTTTCTCCCCCGGTTTTGTGCTCGGCCCGATGCCGGATATCAGCTACCGGACCGAGCAGATCACACTGCAGCCGGGCGAACTGTTCCTGCTCTACACTGACGGCGTAAACGAGGCGGTCAATCCGAGCCTTGAAGAGTATGGTGAAAAGCGTCTGCTTGATTGTGTGGCTACACACCCCGCTGCAACGCCGGAACAGATCATCCATGCCATCCGGACCGAGGTACAGGTCTTTGCCAACGGCGCACCGCAGTCGGATGACATTACCATGCTGGCGATACGCTACCTGGGGAAACAGGCATGATCTTGCGCCTGTTACTGTGCACCGTACTGGCAGCAGCCATGCTCTGCCCGCCAGTTGCTTCAGCCAGGGAACGGGTTGAGATTGCCATGGTGCTCTGGCGTGGTGAGACCGAAGCAGAAAAGGGATTTCGTGAAAAACTGGCCGCATCGTCCGACTACGAGGTGGCGGTTACGGTCTTTGACGCAAACCAGAGCAAGGAAAAACTGGACCGGATCCTGGCAGGGCTGGACCACAAACGCTTCCGGCTGGTCTACACCTTCGGCACCATGGTAACCCAGGCGGCCCTGCAGCAGACCAGCGACATCCCGATCATCTTCAACATCGTACAGCGTCCGGTTGAAGGCAGGATCGCTGCCAGCATGGAACGTCCCGGCAACAGGGCCACCGGCGCCTCCAATCTGGTACCGATGGACAGCGCCTTCCGCACCCTGGGCACCCTGATGAACATCCGCAAACTGGGCTTTGTCTACTCAAGTCACGATCCGGCCCCCCGCTATCAGCTGGCAGAGATCAAACAGCAACAGAAGCGGTTCGGCTTCAAGACCTTTGAGTTTCCGATCAAGGGCAAAGAGGGGATTGCCAACACCATGAAGCAGGTGATTGATGCGCGGGTTGATGCGGTGATCTTTCCTTCCGACTCCTTTGTCAAGGCCAACGCGACCCGGATCATCGGCATCCTGAATCAGCACCGGATCCCCAGCGTGGTGGTCATACCGGAGATGGTCAGCGAAAACCGGGCCTTGATCTCGCTGGGACCGGATTACCGTACCCTGGGCCGGCTTGCAGCAGACAATGCCCTGCAGGTCCTGAAAGGGAACAAACCTGCTGATCTGCCGGTTCGTGTCGTGCCGCAACTCGCCATCATGATCAATCTTGCCACCGCAGACCGGCTGGGCATCCATATCCCGCTGCAGCTGTTGTCGGTTGCCACGGTAGTGAGGTAGCCGGCATGGGAGCAGCAGCCACCGTCATTATCAGCAGTGGTGCCACCGCAGCACAGTTCCTTTCCCTGCGGATCCTGGCAACCGCCATCATCATCATCGTGGCCGGGGCCTTAATGGCCAAATGGGAAGGGGGAGGGCAACAGAATACCCTGGCCCGTCTGAACAGCCAGATCTTTATCCCCTGCCTGATCTTTGCAGCGATGAACCGCACCCCGCTGGCGCTATCTGAAGCGCTGATCATGGGGGCCGGAGCCCTGTTTTTCTCCCTCTGTTCCTACCCGCTGGCCCACTGGTGGGTTGCACGGGACCCGGAGGGTGACCGGAACGGTTTTATCTCAATGATGTTCGGCAGCACCAGCACCATACTGCTGCCGCTGGCCTATCTGCTCTTTGGCAGCCAGGGGCTGGCCAAGGCCGCCTTCTTCCACCTGGTAAACCTGTTTCTGATCTATACCTGGGGCCGCTGGCGCGCCGGGCACCCTCCCCAGCTGGTTGCCTTCCTGAAGACACCGACCCTGCATGCCGTGCTGCTGGCTCTGGTATTGAAACTGTTTGAACTGGAGCTTCCGGGGCAACTGCAGGACCTGCTCTGGCTGGTGGAAAAGGGGATCGGCATGATGGCGAGCGGAGCCCTGCCGATTCTGCTGATCAGCCACGGCTATGCCCTCTACTGCCTGCGAAGCTCCGGCGCAACCTGGTGGTCCGGCGCAGCGTTGATCCGCATGCTCTGGCTGCCGCTGGTGGCAATCGTGCTGATTCTGATTCTGCGGGTAATCGGGCTGGCACCGCTGGAGAAGGGGTATGACCTGATGCACTACCTTGACCTGCGCACCACCGAGGCAATCCTGCTGCTTGCCTCTGCCCTGCCCTGCACCATTTCCGCCTTCTGGCGGCCTGGCGACAGCCCACTCTCCAACCGGGATTCGTCTTTGCTGCTCTCATCAGCGCTTTTGTCGATACCCGCCTTTGGCCTGCTGGTCTCTATCATTAACCGTTATATTTTTAACTCCTGAAGCGGGCCCGCCATGTTTTCAAACCAGAATTTCCTGATCATCAGCGCCGTCATCCCCTCCTTTGCCATTGCCTTTGCCGGTTTCTGGCTGGGCAGGCTGGACACCAGGCGGGAACTGAACCAGAAGAGCATCTCAAACCTGGTCTACTATTTTCTGGTGCCGTCGCTGATCTTCTCATCCACCCACAAACGGGCCTTTGACCCGTCCGAGTTCTCACTGCTGTTTGTATCGGCCATTGCCATGATCGCACTGATGGTGCCGGTGGCGCTGCTGCTGAAACGCCGTGCCGGAGTCCAGCGTAACGGCTTTATTCTGCCGCTGATCTTTATGAACACCGGCAACATCTCCCTGCCGATCGCCCTGCTGATGTTCGGCAATGAAGGGCTTTCAAAGTCAATCATCTTCCATCTGGCCAACATCTTTGTGCTGTACAGCGCCGGGGTCTTTCTGGTCAGCGGCCAGACCGATCTGAAGCAGTTTCTGAAGATTCCGGCCCTGTATGCCATGATCGCCGGTGTGGCAGCCGCAACCCTGCCGCTACCGGAAGCAGTGAAACCAGCCCTCTATTTTGCCGGCAAGCTGACCGATATCCTGGGCTATGGTGCCATACCGCTATTAATTGTTAACCTGGGTTATTCGATGAGTGATATCAGACTTGAAACCCTGAAGACAGGGATTGCGGGAGGGATCATCCGGCTGGCAGGTGGACCGATGCTGGGATTTGGTCTGGTGTTTATCTGGCGCATGATCGGCTGGACACCGGTTGACCCAACCCTTGATCCATTGATCTGGCTGGGTTACCGGACCTCCGAGGCGGTCATCATCCTGAACGCCTCCATGCCGGGTCCGGTCATGGCCTACCTGCTGAACCTGAAGTATGACAACTGCCCGGAACAGGCAGCCGCCATGGTGGCGGTCGGCACACTGGGGGGGATTGTTACCATACCGCTGGTACTGCAGCTGATTACCACGCTGATCATGAAGGCAGGCTAGTAGATCAGAATATAGCCGTGGGATTCAGCTATCTTGCGTACCTCATCCTTATCAGCAAGCCGGTAGGTCTTGCCCTCCAGGGTAAAGAGCCAGCCATCACCATCCTCCACCACCGACTCCAGCAGCGCCTCAAAGGTTGCGGTCTTGATCATCGCTCATGCCTCCTCTACAGCATCTTCCGCAGGAACTGGCCGGTCCAGGATCGGGTGACCTTGGCCACCTGTTCCGGCGTACCGGCTGCCACCAGTTCGCCCCCCCGGTCGCCACCTTCCGGCCCAAGATCCACAATCCAGTCAGCGGTCTTGATCACATCCAGGTTGTGTTCAATAATAACGATGGTGTTGCCGGTATCCACCAGCCGGTGCAGCACATCCAGCAGCTTGGCAATATCAGCAAAGTGCAGGCCGGTGGTCGGTTCGTCAAGGATGTAAATGGTACGTCCGGTGGCACGACGGGACAGTTCTTTGGCCAGCTTGACCCGCTGGGCCTCGCCGCCGGAGAGGGTGGTGGCAGACTGCCCCAGGGTGATGTAGCCCAATCCTACCTCAACCAGGGTCTTGAGCTTGTTTTTGATCCGTGGGATCGCCCCCAGGAACTCCAGTGCCTGTTCCACGGTCAGGTTCAGCACATCGGCTATGGACTTGCCTTTGTACAGCACCTCCAGGGTTTCACGGTTGTAGCGGGCACCCTTGCAGACATCGCACTGCACATAGACATCCGGCAGGAAGTGCATCTCTATCTTGAGGATACCGTCGCCGGAGCAGGCCTCGCAACGTCCGCCTTTGACGTTGAACGAGTAGCGACCCGGCTTGTAGCCCCGCACCTTTGATTCCGGCAGGTTGGCAAACAGGTCGCGGATATCGCTGAACACGCCGGTGTAGGTGGCCGGGTTACTGCGGGGAGTGCGGCCGATGGGGGACTGGTCAATGTTGATGACCTTGTCCAGATGCTCCAGCCCCAGAACATCCTTGACCGCACCGGCTTTTTCACGGCTGCGGTACAGCCGCTGGGACAGCACCTTGTGCAGGGTGTCGATGATCAGGGTGGATTTGCCGGAGCCGGAGACGCCGGTCACGCAGGTCATGACCCCCAGCGGGATCTCCACATCAACCCCTTTCAGGTTGTTCTCCGTGGCCCCCTTGATGGTGATGCTGCGTTCTGCCGTACGTCGCTTCTTCGGCACCGGAATGGTCAACTCACCGGACAGGTAGCGCCCGGTCAGGGAGGCCGGGTTGGCCATGATCTCTTTGGGGGTGCCCTGGGCCACCACCTCCCCGCCATGGACACCGGCGCCAGGCCCCATATCCAGCACATAGTCGGCAGCCAGAATGGTATCCTCATCATGCTCCACCACCAGCACGGTGTTGCCGATATCCCGCAGATGCCGCAGGGTGGTCAACAGCCGGTCATTGTCCCGCTGGTGCAGACCGATGGACGGTTCATCCAGGATATACAGCACCCCCACCAGTGACGAGCCGATCTGGGTTGCCAGTCTGATCCGCTGACCTTCACCACCGGACAGGGTGCCGGAGGTACGATCCAGCGACAGGTAATCAAGCCCGACATTGACCAGAAAGCCCAGGCGTTCCCTGATCTCTTTCAGAATCCGGCGGGCGATCTCCTGGTCCTTATCGGACAACTGCAGCTGATCAAAAAACTGCTGACAGTCCCGGATTGCCAGGGCTGTCACCTGCTGGATGTTCTGCCCGCCCACCAGGATGTGCAGCGCCTCCGGCTTCAAGCGGGCACCGTTGCAGGTGGGGCAGGGCATCACGTTCATGTAGGGGGCCAGCTCCTCGCGGATCATCTCCGATTCAGTCTCACGGTAGCGACGTTCCAGATTGGTCAGAACCCCTTCAAACTCCTTCTTGTAGGTGTGGCGCTTGCCCCGGTCATCCTCCCACCAGAACTCAAGCAGCTCACCGCCCGTTCCCTCCAGGATCACCCGCTGCACGGTTTCTGACAGTTCCTGAAACGGCGTATTCAGATCAAAGCGGTAGGCACGGGACAGGGACTCAAGAATCATCTGATGGAAGGGGGAACCCAGCCGTTTTTCCCACGGCGCAATCGCCCCTTCCCGAATGGAGAGCAGCGGGTTGGGGATCACCAGCTCTGCATCAAAGTACATCCGGGTGCCCAGACCGGTACAGTCCGGGCAGGCACCATAGGGGTTGTTGAAGGAGAACATGCGCGGTGCGATCTCAGGATACGAGATACCGCACTCGATGCAGGCCAGTTTCTCGGAGAAGATGATCGGCAGCTTTTCTCCCACCACCTCCACCTTGACGATCCCTTCGGCATGGCTCAGGGCGGTCTCCAGTGAGTCTGCCAGGCGACGGCTGATCCCTTCCTTGACCACCAGCCGATCCACCACGATATCAATGTCGTGCTTTTTCTTCTTGTCCAGCTCGATCTCTTCGGCCAATTCCCGCTGCTGACCGTCAATCACGACCCTGGTAAAGCCTTCCTTACGCAACTGCTGCAGCTCTTTCTTGTACTCCCCTTTGCGACCACGGATCATGGGAGAAAGCAGCAACAGCTTGGTTCCTTCCGGCAACGCCAGAATCCGGTCCACCATCTGGGAGACGGTCTGGGCCGTGATCGGTTTGCCGCAGCTATGGCAGTGGGGTTGACCGATCCGGGCAAACAACAGCCGCAGGTAGTCGTATATCTCGGTGACGGTGCCAACGGTGGAACGGGGGTTTTTAGAGGTGGTCTTTTGTTCAATGGAGATGGCCGGTGAGAGCCCTTCAATCGACTCCACATCCGGCTTTTCCATCTGTTCCAGAAACTGGCGGGCATAGGCGGAGAGCGACTCCACGTAGCGCCGCTGCCCCTCAGCATAGATGGTGTCAAAGGCCAGGGTGGATTTACCGGAACCGGATAGCCCGGTAATCACCACCAGCTGGTCACGAGGGATGGTGACGTCAATACATTTGAGGTTGTGCTCGCAAGCACCTTTGATGATGATCTGGTCGTGATGCATGATTCAGAATGTGATTCCTTTGCGAAGAAGCTTTTCAGCACTTGCAGCAGGGACCGGCCTGCTGAAGAAAAACCCTTGCATCTCACGGCAGCCGTAGCGCTTCAGCAACTCCAGCTGTTCACGTTCCTCAACCCCTTCAGCGGTAACCTCCATCTTGAGGGTATGGGCCATGTCGATGATGATCTTGGCGATCGCCCGGTCATCAGGGTTGGTGGTGACATCCCGCACAAAGGAACGATCAATCTTGAGCCGCTCCAGCGGAAAATGTTTGAGATAGGCCAGCGATGAGTAGCCGGTGCCGAAGTCGTCAATGGAGAGGCTGCACCCCATGGCAGTCAGAGCCTGTAGCAGTTCAATGTTATCCGAGGCATTACGCATCAGGATACTCTCGGTCAGCTCCAGTTCAAGCCAGCGGGGATCAAAACCGGTTTCAAGCAGGATGGCCGCCACGATCTCGTCCAGCTTCATTCTGAACTGACGGCCGGAGAGGTTGACTGCCATCCGGACCGGTCTTAACCCGGCATCCTGCCAGATCTTGGCCTGACGGCAGGCGGTACGCAACACCCATTCACCGATGGAGAGGATCAGGCCGGTCTCTTCAGCCAGCGGAATGAATTTTTCCGGCGAGATGGTACCCAGGTCGGGATGATGCCAACGCAGCAACGCCTCAAACCCGACCACACTGCCGGTGATGACATCCACCTGGGGCTGGTAGAGCAGCTGGAACTCATCCCGTTCAAGGGCACGCCGCAATGAGCTCTCCAGCACCATCCGCTCCATCACCTTGACGTTCAGATCACTGGAGAAAAACTGGAAGTTGTTGCGATCCATATCCTTGGCCTGGTACATGGCCAGATCGGCATGCTTGAGCAATGACTGCACATCGGCACCATCGGTGGGATAGACCGCCACCCCGATGCTGGCAGTCAGATACAGCTCCCGCTCTTCAATCACGAACGGTTCCGAGATAATCGCAAGGATCTTGCTTGCTGCGCTGCTGATGCCATCTTCATCGGAGACGACACTCAGGATGATGACAAACTCGTCCCCTCCGGCCCTGGCCAGGGTATCGCTCTCCCGGACGCAGACCCGCAAACGCTCGGCGACTGTGCGCAACAGCTGATCACCGGCACGATGCCCCAGCAGCTCGTTCACCCCTTTGAAACGGTCCAGATCCAGAAAGAGTACCCCGACACTGCCCTGTACACGTGCTGCCTGCACAATCGCCTGTTGCAACCGGTCATGCAGCAGGTTGCGGTTGGGCAGGCCGGTCAGGGTATCGTAATTGGCAAGGTGGTGAATCTCCTGCTCGGCCCTGGTCCTGTCCGTAACATCCAGCAGGGTGCCCACCAGCAGCTCCGGCCGGCCGTCGCTGTCATACTCCAGTTCGGCCTGGCTGGCCACCACAATCTCTTCCCCGGAGCAGGTTGCGATCCTGAAGGTCTGGTTCAGATTGCGGCCGGACTCTATGGCAGCACTCAGCGCCTTTCTGACAAAGCAGGTATCGGACGGATTAATCTGGCGGTAGAACCACTCCAGTGACACATCAGGGGGGGCAGTCCCGTCGTAGCCCAAAATCGAAAACAGTTCAGGTGAAAAATAGAGGCCGTTACTCTGCAGATCCCACTCCCAGCTGCCGATCCGGGCGATCCGCTGGGCACGGGCGAGCCGTAACTCGCTCTGGCGCAGTGCCTGTTCTGCATGGCACAGACGCTGCATGGTCGCAGCCTCCTGCAGGGTACGCGACACCACTACCGGCAGCCGGTCCAGCAGGGCCGTATCCTTGACTACAAAATCGCTGGCCCCCTGTTTGATCATCTGCACGGCCAGATTGGAATCGTCCCGCCCGGTCACCACCACGAAAGGGACCTGACTGCCCTGCTCAGCCATGGCGGCAATAAATGCCTCACCGGTCATATCCACCAGCGTATAGTCCAGTAACAGCAGATTGACCGGATGGCTTGCAAGCCAGATCAGGGCAGCGGCACCGGTGGATACGGTATGGCATTGATACCCGTCTTCCCGCAGGGTACCGGCAACCAGCTCGCCAAAAGGGATATTATCCTCAACAATCAGGATCATCCCGCTGGTTATGTGGCCATCAGAATCAGCCATTGTCTCTCTTTTTCAGGCACCAGCCTGTCTTGTTAACCTGCGGCGTGCGGGCTATGGCAAGGGAATCAGGCGGTACATCCTGCGTCACGGTGGTACCGGCAGCGATCAAGGCATTGGCCCCTACTGTCACCGGCGCCACCAGTTGTACATCACTGCCCACAAAGACACCATCGCCGATTACGGTCTTATGTTTGTGCCTGCCATCGTAATTGCAGGTGATGGTACCGCAACCGATATTGACGTCACTGCCGATCTCGGCATCCCCCAGGTAGGTCAGGTGGGAGGCCTTGGAACCGGTCCCCATCACCACCTTTTTTGTCTCCACGAAGTTGCCGATCTTGACCTGGGCCTGCAGCACCGACCCGGGCCGGAGATGGGCCATCGGGCCGACCGAGACATCTTCAGCGACCTGTGCTTCAGACAGCACGCTACCGGCCTTGAGCTGGACCCGGTCGGCAATCACGCAATCGCTGACCCGGACATTGTTCTCCAGTGTGCAGCCGGAACCGATGCTGGTAGCGCCACGCAGGACACAGCCGGGCCAGATAATTGTATCATTCCCCACCTGTACATCGGCATCAATATAGGTCTGATCCGGATCAATCAGGGTCACCCCGGCAAGCATCAACTGCAGGTTGACCCGCTGTCTCAGTACTCTGGCGGCATGGGCCAGCTGTACCCGGTCATTCACCCCCATGATCTCGTCAGGGTCATCAGCCACCACCGCGCTGCAACCGGCATGTTCCGCCACGGCAATGCCCACCAGATCCGTCAGGTAGTATTCATTCTGAGCGTTCTCGCTGCCCAGGCGTCCGATATGGGACCGCAGGAATTCCAGCTCCATGCAGTAGATACCGCTGTTGACCTCGTCAATGGCCTGTTCTTCAGGGCTGGCATCCTTTTGTTCAACAATCCGCCGTACCCGCCCCTCGCTGTCCCTGACAATCCGGCCGTAGCCGAACGGCCTGTCCAGTTTCGCGGTCAGCACCGTCACGGCAGCACCGGATGCGGCATGCTCAGCGGCCAGACGCTGCAGGGTTGCCGCTGTCAGCAGCGGGGTGTCACCGCACAGGATCAGCACCGCTCCACTCAGACCATCCAACTGATCCAGCGAACATGAAACGGCGTGGCCGGTGCCCAGCTGTTCCTCCTGCAGGGCGATCCTGATGCCTGCATCAGCGCCAAAGCGTTTCTGTACCTGATCGGCCTGATGACCGGCAACAATCACAATCTGCCCGGCCCCTGCCTCGCGGGCTGCAGCCAGCGGCCAACCCAGCATCGGCCTGCCGGCAAGCTCGTGCAGAACCTTGACCAGGGCTGACTTCATCCGGGTTCCTTTACCCGCTGCAAGTATTAACGCTGCGCTTATTGCCATAGACGCACTCCAGAGTAAGGTTTATCCTATGTTTTATAGCCGCCGGCACCACCAGCGTCAAGTTCTTATCGGCATAATTGCTTTACAGCACTATGATTTCAACCTATAGTTCAGAAACTTGAAAAACCACTGTTTTACGAAGAGATTTATGGGAATTGCTGAAGACCTGCTCATATTTGAGAATCGCCTGAAAGAACTGATCACCCGTTATGAACAGTTCTTTATGGGCCTTGAAAAGCGGGAACCGCTTAAGCTGCTGGAAGAAGTTGAAAAACTCGTTCGCCGCTACGCCACCACACCGATCAACAACACGATGCACAAGCACCGTTACAACAATCTGGTAGCCCGCTTCAACAGCTACCGCCAGCACTGGAACCGTATCCTGCGGGAGATTGAAGAAGGGCGGTACTCACGGGACCGCTTCAAGGCTGAACTGCACGAAAGCAGCCGTAGCACCAAAGCGGCCCGGAGTGAACAACAGCCGGCACCACAGGACCAGGAGCTTGACCGGATTTATGCAGAGCTGCTGGAAGCCCGCCGCAGCTGTAAACTGCCGGTTGACGGCATGACCCGTGAACAGTTGGCTGCGACATTGGACAAACAGCGGCCGCTGATCTCACAGAAACTGGGCACCAGCGACATCCAGTTCCGGGTGGTGGTTGAGGGGGGCAAACCCAAGATCAAGGCCGGCACAAAGCACAAGGCGTCCCACGAGTAACCTGCTGCCAACCAATTACTATGCCTGAACCCACACCATCACACCGCTGCCCTGTAGCGGCTATAGCACGCCTGGCTGAACAACTGCGGCATGGCGCACATCCGGCAACCCTGACCGGGCTGGCCGGTTCAGCTCCTGCCCTGGCAGTTGCTGAACTTTCCCGGCTTCTCCCGCGCCAGATCGTTGTCATTGCGGCTGATCAGGCAGCCGCCGACGAACTGACCCGTGAGCTGCTGTTTTTCAACGCCGTTAACGTCAGTCCCTTTCCGGCCTGGGATACCAGCCCGTTCGAGGCCGCCTCGCCCCACCCCGACATCAGTGGAGCCCGGCTGGAGACATTACAACGCCTGCTGCAGGGCAGTCCCTGCACCGTTGTCGCGCCGGTGGCTGCCCTGATGCAGCGGATCATCCCCCGCTCCCTTCTGACCGGGGCGTCCTGTGCCATCAAACCGGGTGATGAGCCTGACCGCGAAGCCCTGCTGGAAGGGCTGGTTAGGATGGGTTATACCAACTGCCCTCTGGTGGAAGAGCGGGGCAGCTTTGCCGTGCGGGGAGGAATTCTTGACATCTTCCCTCCCAGCTTGCCACGGCCGGTCCGGATTGAATTCTTTGGCGACACCGTCGAGACCCTGCGCAGCTTTGATCCGCTGAACCAGCGTTCGCTGGAATCACTCACCTGCCTGAACCTGCTGCCTTCACGGGAACTGATACTTTCCCCGGCAGCGTTACAGGAGTTTATCCCGCGCCTGAAAGAACGCGCCGACCAGCTTGATATCCCGGCCGACCGGCGTCGCCAGCTGGTGTCCGAGTTGCAGGGGGCCGGCTATCCCCCTGGCGTCGAATTTCTCCAGCCGCTCTTCCATCCCGGCCTGCAATCATTTTTCGCCTACCTGAACAACCCGCTGCTGGTACTGCAGGAACCTGATCTGTTACGCCAAGCAGCCCAACAGCATCAGACGGACGTTACAAGCGGCGTCCAGAAAGCAGCGGCCGAAGAACGGCTGCACCCAGCCCCGTACCAGCTGTACCTGACCCAGGACGAGTTTTCCCAGCTGCTTGACCAACAGCAGACGCTTGCCTTAAGGCGTCTGACTGTTGCCGGTGAAAGCAGCGCCGATCTGGTGCAGATCAGGTCTGAAGACAACTCGGATCTGCGGATCAGCATGGCGCGAGATCAACAGCATCTGCTCGGCCCGCTGGCGGAACGCCTGAAGCAGTGGCATGCCGCGAACTGGCGGACCCTGGTGGTCTGTCACCATCCCAGCCAGGCCGAACGGCTGCAGGAGCTGCTCACCCCCTACGGCATCAGCTGCAGCCTCGGCACCACCGACCCCTTCGGTCCGGAAGCGCCCTCCGTTCATACTGACCTGCTGTTGGTAATCGGTGAACTGTCCCGTGGTTTCAGGCTGCCGGAATCAAAGCTGGCGGTTATTGCCGAGGAAGAGCTGTTCGGCAAGCGGACCCGCCGCAAGAGTGGTGTCACGGCCCTGCGTACCAAACAGATCCTGGCCTCGCTGGCAGAACTCAAACCGGGTGATGCCATGGTCCACGTTGATCACGGCATCGGCATCTACCGCGGTCTGCAGCACCTGAAGACCGGTGCGGTCGAAGGCGACTTCCTGCTGTTGGAGTATGCGGGCAACGACAAGCTCTATCTGCCGATTGACCGGCTGGGACTGGTGCAACGCTATGCTGGCGGCGAAGGAGCGACACCAGCACCGGCCAGACTGGGAGGTCCCGGCTGGGAAAAAACTCGCAGCAAGGCCCGTAAAAACATCGAAGAGCTGGCCGCCGAGCTGCTGGAGGTTTACGCCAAGCGTCAGGCCAGCCAGGGCTACAGCTTTTCGCCCCCTGATGAGCTGTTCAGAGAGTTTGAGGCCACCTTCCCCTGGGAGGAGACCCCGGACCAGCTTTCTGCCATTCAGGATGTGCTGGGCGACATGCAGCACTCCCGCCCGATGGACCGCCTGGTTTGTGGCGATGTCGGCTACGGCAAGACGGAAGTGGCGCTGCGGGCGGCCTTCAAGGCGGTGCTGGACGGCAAACAGGTTGCCCTGCTGGTCCCCACCACCATCCTGGCCCAGCAGCATTTCGAGACCTTCAGCACGCGCCTGAAGGATTACCCGGTTTCCATTGAAATGCTCTCCCGTTTCCGCAGTGTAAAAGAACAAAAGATCAGCCTGGAGCGGCTTAAGGAGGGCAAGCTGGATATTATCATCGGCACCCACCGCCTGCTGCAGAAAGATGTCAGCTTCAAGGACCTGGGGCTATTGATCGTGGACGAAGAACAGCGTTTCGGGGTCAAGGACAAGGAACGGCTCAAGCAGTACCGGGCCAGCGTTGATATCATGACCCTGACCGCCACGCCGATCCCACGCACCCTGCACCTCTCCATGCTGGGCATCCGCGACCTCTCGATCATCGACACCCCGCCGGTTGACCGCCAGGCGATCAAGACCGTGGTGGCACGGGATACCGATGACCTGATCAGGGATGCCATCACCCGTGAGCTGGAGCGGGGTGGCCAGGTCTTTTATGTCCATAACCGGGTCCACTCCATCGGCATTGTGGCAGAGCGGTTGCGGCAACTGGTACCCCAGGCTCGGATCAGTGTGGCCCACGGCCAGATGGAGGAAAAAGAACTGGAAAAGGTAATGCTCACCTTCATGCGTGGCCAGAGCGACCTGCTGTTGACGACAACGATCATCGAATCCGGGCTTGATATTCCCCGTGCCAACACCATGCTGGTGGACCGGGCCGACACCTTCGGACTGTCGCAGCTCTACCAGCTGAGGGGCCGGATCGGCCGTTCCACGGTCAAAAGCTACGCCTACCTGCTGATCCCCGGGCAGGGCAGCATTACTCAGGACGCACGGGAACGTTTGAAGATCATACAGGACATTTCCGAGCTGGGGGCCGGCTTCAGAATCGCCACCCACGACCTTGAACTGCGCGGGGCCGGTGACATGCTGGGACCGCGCCAGTCCGGCACCGTTGCTGACATCGGCTTTGAGCTGTACACCCAGATGCTGGAAGAGGCGATCGCCGGACTAAAGGGCGAAGACCTTGAGGAGCGCTGTGAACCGGAGATTAATCTGGCGATTGCCGCCTTTATCCCTGAAACCTACATCCCGGATACCAACCAGCGGCTGGTCTTGTACAAGCGCCTGGTACAGGCCGATTCAAATGACGATGTGGCAGAGGTGGTCAGCGAGATGCATGATCGCTATGGCCGTCCTCCGCTGGCGGCCCAGACCCTGGCCCGGATCATGGAGCTGCGCATCAGACTCAAACAGCTTAAGATTCTAAAGGTTGACGCCGACGGCAAGCGCCTCTGCCTGGCTTTTCACCCCAGAACCGCTGTCAGCCCGGAGACCCTGATCAACCTGATCCGTACTGCACCGGCCATCTACCAGTTTACTCCGGACCACCGCCTCCTGGTAACCTTACCGGTGAACAGCTCAAACAACGATACCCTTGAGGCCCTGGCTTCCGCACTCACACTGCTTGGCGCCTGATCAGGATCCACCTTCAGAACAGGGCCTTGCAACCGGTTGGCAAGCTATGGTAGATTTACTAAGTTTCATCAACCCTTTCTTACATTCAAAGGAGTCTCAATCGTGAACATCCGTACTTTGCTTAGCGTAACCGTTACCGTCATTGCCACCGCAGGCCTGGTTGCCTGCCAGGGCGGCGGTTCCAGCAGCAGCTCAACCAGCAGCAAGGATGCCAAGGTAATTGCCACCGTCAACGGTGCGAAGATTACCAGTGAAGACTTTGACCGTGAAGTCAAGGCGTTGCCTGAGTATATCCGTGCCATGGCAGACACCCCGCAGGGCAAAAAAGAGATGATCGACACACTGGTCATGCGTGAACTGATCCTGCAGCAGGCTGCCAAAGACGGCGTTGACAAGGGCAAGGAAATTGAAGAAAAACTTGCTGAACTCAAGAAGCGGATCATTGTCGACACCTACCTCAAGAAAAAGGTTGAAGCCGAATCCAAAATCAGCGATGACGAGTTGAAGAAGTTTTATGAGCAGAATCTTGACAAATTCAAGGCAGGCGAGCAGATCCGCGCCAGCCACATCCTGGTCAAGAGTGAGCAGGAAGCACAGTCAATTCTGGAGCAACTCAAGAAAGGGGCCAACTTTGAAGAGCTGGCCAAGACCAAATCTGCAGACTCATCTGCTGCTAAAGGGGGTGACTTGGGCTGGTTCGGCAAGGGCAACATGGTGCCGGCCTTTGAAAAGGCAGCCTTTGGCCTGAAAGAGGGGCAACTGTCCGGTATTGTCAAGAGCGACTTCGGTTACCACATCATCAAGCTGACCGGCAAGCGTGCTGCCGGAACCCGCCCTCTGGATGAGGTAAAAGAGCAGATCAAGGGTGCCATCATGCCCCAGAAGCAGCAACAGGTATTCATGAAGCTGAAAGAAGACCTGAAAAAAGGCGCCAAGATCGAGCTGACCGATGCACAACCGGCTGCCCCGGCTGCCCCGGCTGCCAAGCCTGCCGCTCCAGCTCCAGCTCCTGCTGCAGAAAAGAAATAATCGCTATTAACGTGATCCAGGCCGGGCAGCCAGTTGGTTGCCCGGCCTGCTTTCGAGGCCTTCATGAATCATCTTCGCCTGCTTTCCCTTGCCTCCCTCCTGAGCATATCTCTGCTGGGAGGTTGCGCATCCACCCCCGATGTCATAACAGACACCGCCAAACAGCAACCGCCAACCCTTACGGTGCCAAAACTCGCACCGCTTCCAGCCGGCGCCAAGCGTATTAATGGTGTTGCAGCCATTGTCAATGACGATATCATCACCTTCCGGGAGGTACTGCGCGAATCCCAGGCGGTCATTCAGGATGCCCAGAAAAAAGGGCTCGTGGATGACACGGCTCGTCACAATCTGCGCGTCATGGTGCTAGACCGGCTGATTGAGAAACTCCTGACCGAGCAGAAGATTAAAGAACTGGGTATCAAGATCGGTGATGATGAAATCCGCCAAGCCATTGATGACGTCAAGCGCCAGAACAACAATATGACCCAGAGTCAACTGGAGGCAGCGCTTAAATCCCAGGGCTACACGTTTGCCCAGTATGAGGTCCAGCTCCGCGAACAGTTGGAACGGCTGCGTCTGGTGAGTATGGAAGTTCGCTCAAAGATATATGTCAGCGAAAAGGAAGCGGAAGAGTATTATCAGTCCCATCTGAGCAGTTATGCCGAAGAAGAGACCTTCAAGGCCAGTCACATCTTTATCAAGGTTGACGAAAAGGCCCCCGCCGATCAGATTCAACAGGCCATGAACAAGGCCCTGAAGGTGCTGTTTGAGGCCCGGCAGGGCAAGGACTTTGCTCAACTAGCCAGGGAATACTCCGACGACGCGGCGGCAAAGAAGGATGGTGGCAGCCTGGGAACGTTTAAACGGGGAGAGATGCTGGCGGACCTTGAAAAGGCGATCCTGCCGCTCAAACCGGGCGAGGTCGGCGAACTGGTTTCAACCCCGTCCGGATTGCACATTGTTAAGCTGGATGAGCGCTCAAGCGGTAAAGTCAAGCCCTTTGAGACCGTCAAGGCCGATATCTCAGACCTGCTCTACCGCCAGAAGCAGGATAGCCGCTTTACCTCCTGGATGAAGGAACTGCGGACAAAGGCCAGCATCGAGATCAAAGACGGGACCGGACTTATCTGACTTTTCTCGAAAGCCCCCTGCGCTGCGGCCTCTGTGCCAAACAGGAAAAGCCCCGGCAACCGTTCTGGTTTGCCGGGGCTTTCCTGTTATGTTCTCCGTCGGACGGCTTGAGACCTCCTCAGGAGCGATTCCGCAGATATTTTAGAAACTCCTCTTTACTCAGTTGTTTCTTGCTGACTAGGTGGGCAATTTCACGACTCATGGCCGCTTTTTCCCCCTCCCTCAGTTCATCCTTCAGCAGCACAAAAACCGGCATGTTGTGACTGTAGGGAAACAGACGGAATTTTTCCAGCAGTTCAAAGGCCGACATATCCGGCAACATCAGGTTGCTGAAGGCAAGATATTTGGGATGAAGCGAGACCAGAGCCAAGGCCTCTTTGCCGGTATAGCCCTTAACCACTTCAAAGCCGACCGACTCAATCATTTTCGACAGTTTTTCTTCCCCGGAGCGCGACACCACAAGGGCCTGCAAATCCCAGGTTTCAACCTCTTCGGTCAGGCCATAGACGGCAAGACGCTCGAACAGATACTGCTCATCAACAGGAAGGGTAAAAAAGCCGGCAACCGGAAAAACGCCGCCAACCTTCCCTTTTTCACTCAGGAACACCGGCAGCACCGGAATATTGCGGTAAGCGGGATCACTTTTAATCTGCAGCAACAGCCCCCAGCCGTCAGATGAATGGGGCGAGATATCCAGCACAATACCCAGCGGGCGGTCAGCCCCGATCTGATCGACAGTTGCCAGGCGGGTTCCATAGCCGGCAGCGGCGAGATATTCCCGAATAATTGCGTCACGACCCTGGTCAGGGCGCACCCCCATAAGCCACAACTCCGGGGTTTGATCCGGCTGGCTCCCGGCGGCATTCATCGCCGCACCGTCATCCGCTTCTGCATACGTCCCCCCATGGCAGCCATCTGATGCTTCTGCAGCTGGCCAAGACTTTCAAGGTGAAACTGATACCAGGGGTCGCCAAAACTGCGCATTTTCACCTTGCGCCCTGCCTGCAGGTTCTCAAGATTTTCTGTTATAGCACTATCACCGGGCATTTTTTTAAGGCCTTTTTCAAGCACGGCAATCGCCTTTGACTTATCGCCACACTCCTCTGCCAGACAGTAGGCATACAGGTTCCAGAGCAACGATTCCTTGCCGTTCCACTGAACGGCCTTCTCAAAGGTCTTCTCCATCTTGTCGCGTTTCTGGCGCTTCATGTAGCAGATGGCAAGCATTCCCATTGCTACCCAGTTTTTGAAAAATGACTTCTCCAGATAAGGGAAGGCGTTGGAGAAGTCACGCCGGATATAGTATGCCATACCGATCTGGGAATTGATCTGATCGGTCACATACAGTTGCCAGGAGCCAAACCTCAAGGCCTCTTTCATTTCACGAATCGCCTTTTCAAAGCGCTGCCCCTGCAGGTCTTTGCCGGCCTGTTCAAGAATCGTCATTAGCTGCTTGCTGATGTAGCGGGACAGAAAGAAGAAGGCGAGGGAAAAGACCACCAGGCCAATCAGCAGGGCGCCCCACCAGGCCAGCTTGAACCCCAGCATGGCAACAAGCAAAACAATCACCCCAAGGGCAGCACAGATCAAAATCGAATACATGCAGGGAAACCTCTTTGTTGGATAGAAGATGGGGTGACGGTCACCCTTTGCTGCTTACTGCCTTTGCTGCTCTGGCAACTATCAGACGTTTGCCCGGCTTAAGTGCGACGGCATGTTTCAAATTATTCCAGGCAGTAAGTACTTTTACAGAGACATTAAAACGCCGGGCAAGGGAATGGAGCGTATCTCCCTTGCGCACGGTGTAATAGGTAAGTGCGGGTGCACCGGTTGCAGATGCTTCACGACGCCCTTCCTGGGCAAAATTAACGGATTGTTTTACAGGAATGATCAAAGAACGCCCGGCAATACGATCTTTCACGCTCAAACCGTTCAGCTCGGCAAGTTCCCCGGCTGAGCTGCCGAAACGGCGGGCAAGCTGTTTGAGGTTATCCTTGCGGGATGCGGTATAACGGCTATAGAGGTTCTTTTCGCTGAAACGCTGGTCATCCGGCACTGCAGCGATCCCTTGTTCAAAACGGAGTTTAGTCCCTTTGGGGACCTTCAGCTCATAGTCCGGATAATTAGGGGGGGTACACCAGTGCCGCAGTGCAGGGTTCAGCTCTTTGATGCTCTGGTAGGTAGTGCCGGTCAGGCGGGCAACCAGATCAAGATCCGTACGCCCCTTCACTGTCACAGTATCGTACTCGACGACCGGTACCGTGGCAATCTCCGTAAAGCCATACCTGGCCGGATCCTTGGCAATAATAGCGGCAGCAAGCAGCTTGGGAACGTACTCCTTGGTTTCCCGCTTCAGGTAGGATCCCTTGGAAAGCTCCCAGAAGTCGTTGGTATCATATTTGTCAATAGCGCGGAAAATCTTGTTTTCACCGGCATTATATCCGGCAGCAGCCAGATACCAGTCATTATTGAACATGCCGTACAGATCCTTCAGGTACATGGCCGCAGCCATGGTCGCTTTGACCGGATCCTTGCGTTCATCAACCCATTGATCAATCCGCAGCGAGTAGCGACGGCCGGTTGCCGACATGAACTGCCAGGGTCCAACCGCGTTGGCCCATGAGCGCGCATTCAGCTGGAAGCCGCTCTCTATCATGGCTACATAGACCAATTCGTCCGGCAAGCCTTCCTTGCGCAGGATCTCCTTCATCATCGGCAGATACCGGGTTGAACGGGAAAGCCAGCGTGCATAGGTTGCACGCCCCTTGGTTTGAAAGAATGTAATGAAATAATTAACCTTGTCGTTCAGGGCAAGCGGCACATCAGCAGCCGGCTCATCATCAGGCAATGCCAGATCTGCCAACGCAGATGTCCCGTCCTTCAGTTCCTCCAGCGTGAACAGCGTTGCACCATCATCGCCCTGCGATTCACCAAGCGCGACCTGAGGCAGCCCCTTTCCCCCGCCCGCTGTCAACCTGCCGTTTCCTGTCGAATGCGGCTGCACCAGCTCATTCAGCAGGGACTGGGTTGGTTCACCACCGGCTGCAGTTCCGACAGCAACGGCCAGTAGCGGTATGACAAGCATCAGCATTCTCATGGCGTGGAGGACACCTCTCCCAGAACAGAGCAAAAGATGCGGCATTATAGACGTTCCCACCCCCAAAGTCAAACACACACAACTAACCGACTTTAAACAAAAAAAACGGGCCTGTTTCCCAACAGGCCCGCCAAATGGGATCTCAATCGGACTGTCCCTTAGACGCCGAGCTTTTCTTTTTCCTTCTGAATTGCCTCCCGCCCTGCTTCAATGGCTGAGGAAAGAATCGACTTCTTCTCCATTAGTGTCTCCTTCCCGTCCTCCAGGGTGGCCTTGATCTTGTCCTGGGCCTCACGGGCATATTCCTTGATCTTGTCGACAGCATCATCAGCCAGATCACCGATCTGCTCACGCACCTCACGGCCGCTCTTAGGTGCATACAACAACGCCAAACCGGCCCCCAGGGCCGCACCGGCCAGGAAGGAAACCAATACCGTACTTGCGGATACTCCGTTGTCATCATGTGCCATGGTCATACTCCTTTCATCTTACGTTTAAGATAACTTTCCAGCAGATACGTGCCGGCAACCTTAGCACCGGTTGCAATTGCACCAGCTTGATTCAGCAGACCGGTTATCACACCGACGGAGCGGTTTATGGTTGAAATCTGGGTGCCTGTCTCCCCCAGCGCAGACATAAACCTCCTGACATCATCAGTATGTTCGGCCACCCCGCCACCGACTGTTTTCAACTCTGCCAGAACCTGATTCAACTCCTTGATGGTGGGCTTGAGTTCGCTGGTCAGCAGATCAGCCAGTGCTGAAACGGACTGAGCAGTTTTTTTGATACTCTGAATTGCCGGAATCAAAACCATCACCAGCACCGCAACGGCAATGGCCGCTATAAAGGCGGCTATGACACCAAGAGACATCTGGTTGCTCCTTTCAAGAGATAAAATCGTTTATATGCAACAGTATACCTTATCTATCCTGTTACGCAAGCACACCGGCGTATTGCAGCTCCGGACACGTCATCTGCTCACATCTCGATTCCCGTACGTGCCGGCACCCCCGCCTGGTAATAGTGCTTCAGCTCACGCATCTCGGTTACCAGATCAGCAGCCTGCATAACCCGTTCATCGGCATTGCGCCCGGTCAGCACCAGCTCAACCCGCTCCGGCTTGATCCGGATCAGCTCCAGCACCTGTTCCACATCTAGCAGCCCGAATCCGACTGCCCCGTTAATCTCATCGCAGACAAAGAGGTCATAGGCCCCCGAAAGCAGCGCTTCCTGCGCCTGCTGCAACGCCTGCTGGGCCAGGCGGCGATCTTCGGTGATATCCCTGGTATTGACCCAGCCGGGACGCCCGGTCTGGATGATGGTAAAGTCAGGCCCGAGCCTGTCGGCAATCAGCTGTTCCCCATAGGGACCGCCCCCTTTGATAAACTGAAAAAAACAGACCCGCAGCCCCCGTCCCAGGGCTCTCAAGGAGAGTCCTAGCGCTGCGGTTGTCTTCCCCTTACCATTACCGGTATAGACCTGAACGCAACCGCGCTCCAGGCCATCATGCTGTTTTTTCAGCATACCCCAAACTCCTGTCACCGCTGCAAAATATGCCATACTACCCAGATTTTTGAGTATACGCCCGCCATCAGTCTACGGTCAAGACTGCACTTCCCGCCTTGCCCAATCGGTAATTAACGGTATACTTGGATACCACATTCAATCATCGGAGGCCCCATGCAGCTCTCAACCGCCATGCGCAATGCCTGTCGCACCGCCAGTACAGTTGCCAGACAAAACGCCTGTTGGTTGCAAGAGCAGATGTCCCCTTACTTCTTTCAGGCTATGACTGATGAGCCAGAAGCCCTGGGCACCCTGGTCCGTGAGATGTCGCTGCTGCAGCACAACCGTCACCTGATCCTGGCAGACCGCGACAAACGCCTGATCCTGGCCTGTGTGGATGAACCGGGGTCGCTCTTTAACAGCCTGCAACGGGTGGGGGATCGGGGCATTTCCTATGCCATGTTCTCCCACTCGTACAGCCCCATGCCCGGCATGTCCCGAGAGCTGGAGGTCCAGCGCTTTGAATTCGACCGCAAACCAAACAGCGCCGTCACCAACCCTGCTGCATCATCGCCGCCTGCCGGCCTGAAGCGCACCATCCTCAGGGAACTCACCCGGATTGCCCCGGCAATACCGTACCGTACTGCGGATCGGCTGTTGACCCTGCTCTGGCTGAACAACCCTGAGCAGATTCGACTGTCACCTCCGCCGCGAACCGCCTGGCTGATCTGGCTCTTTGAGCGGGGCAATGCCACCGGCGGACTCTTCCTGGACCTTCGCAGGGTTGAACACAAAGGCATTGCCGAAACCAGGGTGCTTTTTGCCGTAGGCAATCCGCCGCAGGAGGATTTTCTGCTGCAGCTGGCTGAGGTGTTCAATCGCTTGAATATCGGCATCCGTCGGGCCTATTGTCTGACTCTCAGCAACGGCATCCACCCCTATTTCCTTGGCACCTTTTTTGTTCAACACCGGGATGGCCATGAGCTGCAGCCCGACTCTACGCTGGCACGACAGCTGCAGCAGGAGCTCTGCAACACCCAGATCCTTGCCAATAACTGCTACACCTATCGGGAATGGGTCTCAAAGGGCATCATAGCGGGTGACGATGCCGCGCTGGTCAACGCCTTTACGGCATTTTGCCATACTAATCTTGCCCATAATCAGCCTGACCGTTTTGGACTGGAAGATACCCAAAGCGCCTTTCATGCCCATCCCGAGATGGCAATGCAGCTGTTGCGGCTTTTCAGAACCCGTTTTGATCCTGCCCTGTTGAACCGTGAGCCTGCCTACCAAACCCTGCTGACGGAAACGACAGCGCTGATTCAGGACTACAACACCGGTCACCGCTGGCTGGATGAGATTCGCCAGACGATCTACCGCTGCTGCCTGCTGTTTATCTGCCACACCCTGAAGACCAACTTCTTTGTAATCGAAAAACAGGCCCTTGCCTTCAGGCTTGATCCGGCCTACCTGCGTCAGCTTGGCATAGACTATACCGCCGATCTGCCGGAGGCATTGCCGTTTCGGGTCACCTTCTTTTTCAGCCGTTTTGGACATGGCTACCATATCGGTTTTTCCGACATTGCACGTGGTGGCTGGCGCACGGTCATAGCACGCAATCAGGATGATGCCATTACGGCCTCAAACGCACTCTTCCGCGAAGTCTATGTCCTGGCCCATACCCAGCATCTGAAAAACAAGGATATCTACGAAGGCGGCTCAAAAATGGTTTTGGTGATGGACGCATCCGGCCTGGAACAAGGCGGGCGCGAACACGAAAACAGCCGGCTCTACAAACTGCAATACGGCATCACTAACGCCTTTCTGGACATCTTTACCACCGACAACGGCAGAGTCCGGGATCAACGGGTGGTGGACTACTACGGCGATGATGAACCGATTGAGATCGGGCCGGACGAAAATATGCATGACGGCATGATTGAAGCGATTGCAGCCCTTTCCCGCAAACGAGGATATATGCTGGGCGCAGGAATCATCTCCAGTAAACGGTTCGGCATCAATCACAAGGAGTACGGGGTCACCTCCACCGGCGTGATGACCTTCGCCGAGGTGGTCATGGCTGAACAGGGGATTGACATCCGTCGCGACCCGTTCAGCATCAAGCTGACCGGCGGACCCGGTGGTGACGTGGCAGGTAACTGCCTTCAAATTCTGCTTGCAAACTGTCCAAAGGCCAGGGTTGTACTGATACTTGACGGTACGGCAGCTGCGTATGACCCGAACGGGCTTGACCGTGAGGAACTGCAACGGATCACCCTGCAGCAGGATCTGGACGGCTTTGATCCATCCCGGCTCGGCCCGGGCGGCATGATGATCTTCCGCACCGGTAAACGGATGGAAGGCTTACGTGAGTTACATCGCCGGACGGAACGCCGAACGGATGGTCCCCTGCAGGAGAGCTGGGTGCCATTGGATGACTTTTACCGGGAATGCGGCAGCCTGACATTTAAAGTCGAGGCAGACCTCTTCATCCCTGCCGGCGGACGGCCGGAAACCATTGACGCGCAAAACTGGCAGGAGTTCCTGAAACCTGACGGTAGTCCGACAGCCCCAGTGATTATTGAAGGGGCCAACTCATTCATCACCCCCCAGGCCCGCCAGCACTTACAAAAGGCAGGCGTCATCCTGATGCGGGATGCATCGGCCAACAAATGCGGAGTTATCTCCTCTTCGTACGAGATCATTGCCAACCTGCTCTTGACCGAAAAGGAGTTCCTTGCCCATAAAGAACGCTACGTGCAGGACGTGCTGGAAATACTCAGAAAGCGAGCCGGAGATGAGGCCCGCCTGATCCTGCGCCGCTGGCAGGAGGCTGAAGGCGGTCAGACCTACACCGACATCTCCGACCTGATCAGTCAGAATATCAACAGTTTTTACCACCGTCTGTTTCAGTTTTTCACAAACCGCCCGGAGCTGTGCCTGCAACCGCCATTTAAAGCTGCACTATTGCGGCATCTGCCTCGCATCCTGCAGACCGAAACACGTTTCCGCCGCCGCATCGTCTCACTGCCAGCCAAATATCTGGCAGCAATCCTGGCGGCAGAGATCGGGGCATCACTGGTCTACACCAGTAACCGGGATGATGACTTTGAAGAAATGGTCAGGCGCCATCTGGCGCGGCTGGCCGCTTGAGATCAGCTGTTTTTCTTCTTTCTCTGAAAAGCCGACCTATGCTAAAAGAGAAAAAAAGATCATCAAACCGTCAGACACATTGAAATACCTATTTTTTATGCCGAAGGAGAACCTTATGTCCCGTTCAAATGACAATGCGATCACCACCACACTGCTGGCTCTGGCCTCAGGGGCCCTGCTCGGGGCTGCAGCTGCGCTCCTGCTTGCACCGGCACCGGGCCGCGAAACCCGCCGCAAGCTGGTTGACCTTCAGGAAGGTGCCGGCAAACGGCTCAAAAAGTACGCCAAGGAAGCACGCTACAAAATGGGAACCTGCAAAAACGGGGAAGACCTGCAGTACGATGGTGGCGACGCCTGGATTTAGGTTACCAACCGCCAAGCCTGTAGCTGGCAGTAACAGAAACGGCCCTGTCTCTTTGTAGAGACAGGGCCGTTTCTGTTCTCATCTAAGCAGAAAGCTACCGCTTTGCAGGAGCCTGCTTCTTGGCTGCCTTTTTCTTAACGGCCTTCTTGGCCGGTTTTACCGGTTGCTGCTCATCGGCATCCGGTTTAAAGTTTGGAATCTCTTCAAATACCGCCTCGATACGACGATTCTGCTCACGCCCTTCAGCGGTGGCATTGTCCGCAATCGGCTTGGACTCCCCGTACCCCTTGGCAGCCAGACGCTTGCGGTCAATCTTGAAATTCTTGACAATATAATCACGAACCGCATTGGCACGGCGCTGGGACAAGGCAAGGTTTGACTTATCGCTGCCAACGTTATCGGTATGACCTTCAATGACCCCTTTCAGGTTCTTCTGCTCATTCAGGCCATCGCCCACAACCTTCAACTCATCATAGTACTGCTTCTTGATGATCGATTTACCGGTATCAAAATTCACCTTCAGAGAAAGACGGGCGCCTGCGGCAACAGCAGAGGCTTTTTTAGCACTCTCTTCCTTAACCGGCTCCGTCACCTCGACACCGGCAGTGCTGCTGGTCTTACCCCCCTCACCGCTACAGGTCAGAGTATATCTGGTATTTGCAGCAGGGGTGATCACGGTGGAGCCTGTAGCTGACACTGGACCAATACCGGGCTGAATTTCGCAACCGCTGGCATTGGTTGAAGACCAGGTCAGGGTCGTAGTTTTACCTTTCTCCAGTGTTGCAGGTTCTGCCGTCAGGCTGCTGGCAGGGGCAGGTGGTGGTGGCGGTGGCGGAGCGACAACGACCGGCGCAGCCTTGGGTGCTGCAGCCTCAACCACCGGCTCAGCCACAACAACCGGCGCTGGAGCCGGCTTGGGGGCGCCTACGGCGACATGCAGGCCCAGGGTATACTCAACATTGGTGTAGATCTTCCCCATGCTGTAGTTAAGCCCACGCACATCGGCACGCAGGGCAAAGTTATCAGACAGGAACCACTTCAGACCACCACCGTAGTTAACGATCCCCCGGGTTTTGCTGTTATCAATGTTAAACCCGCCAAAGCCGGCAGCCAAATAGGGCACCAGGCTACTTTTGGGCATAAAATTATAGAGAATGTCGCCACCGTAACGCAGCATCTCTATATTGCCGCCACCCTCAAGATCAGCCTTCAAGTAATCAACAACTCCTTCCAGCGCCCAGTTGTCCGTGAGATTGTAGCCCAACCGGAAACCAAACACCGGTGATGTTTCAACATGCTGGTTCCCCTGAAAGGTATATCCACCCACATAGGGTGCAAAGGTGACCGTTTCTGCCCTGTTCTCGGCCAGTGCGGCCTGACTCAACCCCAACAGCAGCAAAGCTGCAGCTATTCCCGTTTTACGCATATTCTGTATTCCTCCCTTCGTTGTGTTCTGCCCTCAATCAGGACTTTTAAATGCGTCAACTCTTCCGACATCGTATTGTTTTTGTTTACCACGCTTTTTTTTCTTGTCAACCACTCTCCTGACCTTGCATTCGTCAAATCAGACGTTGTATGATGCCATTGGCATAAAAAAAAGCAAAAACCGGAGGTTAGCGCCAATGTTTTCATCCCGTTTCAGGGCTCGCCGGATCCGTGGCAAAGAGGTATTCCGCCGGATGGTACGAGAGACTACACTCTCAGCCAACGATCTGATTTATCCGATGTTTTCAGCCTTTGGCAGTGGTATCCGCAAAGGGGTTTCCTCCATGCCAGGTATCTTTCAGCAATCCATTGAGCATATCGTTGCCGAGGCCAAAGAAGTCCATGGGCTGGGCATACCGGCAGTGATCCTGTTCGGCATTCCCGAGACCAAGGATGCGGTTGGAAGCGACGCCTATGCCGAGCATGGCATTATCCAGGAGACAATCCGGGCAATCAAGCGAGAGGTGCCGGGATTGGCGGTCATTACCGATGTCTGTCTGTGTGAATACACCGACCATGGCCACTGCGGCATCATCAAAAATGGTGATGTCGACAACGATGCCACGGTCAAACTGCTGGCCCGGGAAGCCCTTTCCCACGCCCAGGCCGGTGCCGACATGGTAGCCCCCTCCGATATGATGGACGGGCGGGTGGCTGCCATTCGCCAGACTCTGGACAACAACGGCTTCAGCCATATCCCGGTCATGAGCTATGCAGTCAAGTACGCCTCCGGCTACTACGGGCCGTTCCGCGAGGCAGCCGAATCAACGCCTCAATTCGGTGACCGGCGTTCCTACCAGATGGACCCTGCCAATCGTCTCGAAGCCCTGCGGGAAGCCCAGGCTGATATTGAAGAAGGTGCCGATATCATCATGGTCAAACCGGGACTTCCCTATCTGGACATCCTGCGTGACCTGCGCAATGAATATGCCATGCCGCTGGCTGTCTACAATGTCTCCGGCGAATACAGCATGATCAAGGGTGCGGCGGCAAACGGCTGGATCGATGAAGAGCGGGTGGTGATGGAGACCATGCTGGGCTTCAAGCGGGCCGGGGCAGATCTGATCATCACCTATCACGCCAAGGATGTGGCACGCTGGCTGAAAGGCGGCATCTAGGCTCTGGTTCGCTTGCAACAAACGCAGTACAGGGTGCAGGGATGCTGACTGACATCATCGTACATATGGACAGGGGAGCGGGATGTACAGCCAGATTGATGGCTGCCATAGATCTGGCCTCTCGTCACGGTGGGCGACTGAAGGGGCTGTATGTCATTACCCACCCCCATTACACCTCAAGCTCGTCATACCTGTCCGACTTCGCCCAAGTGAGGGAGTTCTTCGTCAATGCCACCTCAAAAGCCGGGATTGAAACGGAATGGCTGTTGGTTGACTGGAATACGGTTGGAACACCGCTCGCTGAAATTGTTACCAATCACAGCCACTATGCCGACACGATACTGGTTGGACAACCGACCCAACTGCATAGCCGCAGGACAAACCTTGATTTTCACGAGCGCCTGATTCTCGGTGCGGGACGGCCGATTGTGGTATTCCCTGGCAGTGGCGACATCTTCCAGTTTGGTGAGAGAGTCTTGGTGGCATGGAAAGCCGGCAGGGAGTCGGTCAGGGCAGTCAACGACGCCCTGCCGTTTCTTCAGGCTGCTACAGATATCAGCATTGTTGCAATGGTCACGAGCCACGATAACCGGGCACGGGAAGAGCAGCCCATCAACCTGCTGCAACAGCACCTTGCACGCCACCACGTAAAGGCCGCCACAGAAATCATAGTCATTCAGAAAGGCAATGCGGCAGAGGCACTTCTGGAGCAGGCCCGCCAGAAAAAAGCGGACCTGATTGTGGTAGGCGGCTTCAGCTACAAATCAAACAGGGCACCGGTATTAAGCCCGTTCACACAGGAACTGCTGCTCAAAGCACCGGTGCCGCTGCTCATCTCGCACTAAGAACCGTTTACTCTTTCAAACGTTCTTCCATCTCACGCTTTTGTTTGCGCAATGTCCCCTCTTCAGAAGCGGCAGGGATCTGACGCTCCGGCAACTTGTTCGGCAGGCTGGGCAGGGTGATTTTTTTACCCCCCGTGGCCGGCTGTTCCGGTGCCTGCACCGCGGTGGCACCTGTTGCCGGAACTCCCGGAGCAGCGGCAGGAGACTGCGTCGCCTTTTGCGGTCTTACCCGTTTCTTGCGTGGCGGAAAAGTCTTTTTCAGGTTTACTTCACTGCTTGCAAAACTGGTAATGGATTCATGGTTTACCAACACCACAACCTTCCCGTTTTCCCGCCAGACCCGCTTGGCCTTAATCTGCCCGCCGTCCTTCAAATAAATCACTGCTGCCGGACTGGAGACCGCCCAGAACAAAACCAGCACCACTACAGAAAAAAGGGTTTTCATACCAGCACCTCCCGCTGAGTAGGTCATCTGACCTATAATGTATTCATATACCTTGAGATCGGGATAAGGGCAAGCACAGGACGGTCAGACGGTCACCATTTTTTCTTTTCAGCGGTAGCCATCCGGACAGTTTTATGGTATAGAGATATCCTCTTCACACTACGGTGTCACGGCAGGTGTCCATGACGGATCAGGCCGCAGACATAGCGCAGTTTGCCGTCAGGGTGCTGGTGGTGCTTGTACCACTGCTCACCTCGGCGGCTCAGTTCGTGCTGACCGACTACAGGGGCCCGGCTTTTGGCCAGCCTGTGCGGATGTCAAATCACGCCGGCTTTCCCTTGTTCCTGCTACCCCAGCGTATTTCCTCATCAGTTCACTCTACCCAAAGACCCTTTTTCATCCTGCCGACTGCCTCCAGGTGGCCGGCTTTGCATCCAAACCCGGCAACATCAATTGAACCGGTGTAAACCAGCAGACCAATCTCATGCAAAGGGAGGAAAAACCAATGGAGAATGTAAATGCCAAGGATCGCAACGGCCACACCCTGCTAATCAGTGCCTCCAAGCAAGGTCAGATCGACAGCGTCAAGGATCTGCTTCATCGTGGTGCCGACATCACCGCCTCCAGCGACAAAGGCAAGACTGCCCTGCATTACGCCGCTGCCAACGGCAACACCGAGATCGTCAAAATGCTGATAGAGAAAGGTGCCGAGATTGATGCACGTGATCGCGATGGGCATACCCCGCTGATGCTGGCCGCCATCTATGGCTGCAACCTGACGGTACAGGCCCTGCTGGAAGGCGGTGCAGACCCCCGTGCAAAAACCAAATGCGGCAACACCGCCGTGCTGTATGCTGAAAACAACAGCCACCCGGTTGCCGCCACTCTTCTCAAGAAGGCCGAACGATCAAAAGCCGGTAACGCTTAACCTCTCTCCCCCCGCCGGTTAACTACCGCGGGGGGATTTTTTCCCATCCCTTGCCACTGGAATTTTTCACAACGACCGGGTATGATGCCGCTCCAATCTTTCTTTAAGGAGCCTGTGCATGTACACCACCTCTGATTTTAAAAAAGGGCTTGTCATCCAGCTGGAAGGCGCCCCCTGCCTGCTACTTGACGTCACTATCCAGTCCCCTTCTGCCCGCGGCGCAAACACGATGGTAAAAACCCGTTATCGCAACCTGCTGACCGGGCAGGTACTGGACCGCACCTTTCGCTCCGGTGACAAAGTCGAAGAGGCGGATTATGAGCGTCACAAGGGACAGTTTCTCTACGCCGATGGCGAATGCGGTGTCTTTATGGACCTGGAGACCTATGAACAATTCGAGATGGACGAAGAGGCTTTTTCCGCCATTTCCCTCTTCCTTTTGGAAGGGACTGAAGTCACCCTGGGTCTGTTCCAGGGCCGCATGGTCATGGCAGAACCGCCGATGGTAGTGGAACTGACCGTAACAGACACAGCGCCGATCATCAAACATGCCACAGCCACGGCCGAAACCAAGGATGCCATCCTTGAAACCGGCCTGAAACTGAAAGTCCCGCCCTACCTGGAAAACGGCGTCAAGATCAAGGTGGATACTCGCGACGGCCGCTTCCTCAGCCGGGCCTGAACCTGAAATACCTTGACACACGAAGAAAATTACCTGTATTAATACACTTTACTGCACGGGCCTATAGCTCAGTTGGCTAGAGCCACCGGCTCATAACCGGTTGGTCCCAGGTTCGAGTCCTGGTGGGCCCACCATATCAACTTCCCCAGCAGAGGTTTAGACCGGATGCGGTCAGTCAGTTACCGATCAATTACGACCATAGGTCAAAAAGAGTGCATCTCACAGGGATGCACTCTTTTCATTTATACGGCATGACCAATCCAAAACTGTCAGACATAGCCGGAATCATTAACAAAAAGTACCCCTTCCGTCTGGCTGAAGACTGGGATAACGTGGGATTACAGCTGGGTGACACAACAAAGAGCGTCACCCGCATCATGGTAGCACTGGATCCGCTCCCACAGGTTATTACATCCGCACTTGATCACAACTGTGATCTGCTGGTCACCCACCACCCCCTGATCTTCTCTCCTCTCCGCCAGATCACTTCTTCAACCTCCACCGGCAACAGCCTGCTGCTGGCTGCCCAGGGTGGACTGGCCTTGCTGGCCATGCACACCAACTATGACATAGCTACCGACGGACTGAATGACCTGTTGGCAGACAGGATCGGCCTGCAGCAAACCCGGCCGCTCAAAATTACCAGCCGGGACGAGCTGATCAAACTGGTCGTATTTGTACCGGAAGAACAGCTTGCCACGGTACGTTCGGCACTGCTCCCCCATGCAGAGTCCATCGGCAACTACCAGGACTGCTCCTTCAGTACCCGCGGTGAAGGCACCTTTCTGCCCCTTGCCGGAGCAGAACCAGCTATTGGCACCATAGGTAAACAGGAAAAGGTAGCTGAGCAACGTCTGGAATTATTGCTGAGACGTGATCAGCTTTCCAGGGCAATCCGCACCCTGCTGGCCGTACATCCCTATGAAGAGCCTGCCTTTGATTGTTATCCTCTGCTGAATGAAGCTGCCGCCAAAGGGCTGGGCCGGATCGGCTACCTGCCCGAACCGGTAGTGCTGGCAGACTGGGCCGGGAGCGTAGCAAAACAGCTGGATTGTGAAACGCTCCGTTTTGTCGGCGATACTGGCCGGAGCATCCGCAAAATTGCCCTCTGCAGCGGTAGCGGTTCATCATTGCTCCACGATGCGATCCGGGCCGGAGCAGACCTGCTGTTGACCGGCGACCTGAAGTATCACGAAGCCCGTGAAGCAGAGGCACAAGGGATAGCACTGCTGGACGCCGGTCACTTTGGCACCGAGATCCTCATGGTGGCTGCCATACAGGAGTTTCTGGGCAACGCCCTCGCCCAGGCCGGCCATTCTGTTGAAATCATCAGGGCCGAATGTGAGCAGAATCCATTCAGAACCTTTATCAGCCGCACAGCAGAAGTCATTTAACCAAGGAGACAGAAGTGAAAAAGAAACTCGACTTATTGGAAGAGCTACAAGGCATTGATCAAACCATCGCCGAAAAGAAGGCGGAACAGGCAGTACTCAATGCCGGCATAGCTGAACTTGAACAGTCGCTTGCCGCGGTTCAGGCTGCCCTTGCAGAACACCAGGCTCAGATGACTGCATTCAGACGTGAAAAGGCTGAATTGGATACGGCTCTGCACACTGAGCAGGAAAATATTCGCCGTTCAGAAACCAATATGAAAGAGATCAGAACCAACAAAGAGTTTCAGGCTGTTGGCCGGGAAATCACTGCCGCACGCAAGCAGGTAAGTGACCTCGAAGAACAACAGTTGCAGCTTGATGGCCGGTGCGAAGAGCTGCAGGCAACCATTGATGCCTGCCAGGCAGAGCTTGCCACCCTTGCAGACAGTACAAAGAACGGAAGTGCAGAAAAGCAGGCGGTTATTGCTGCCCTGCAAAGCACTATTGATACAGCGTCCGCCAAGCGTGATGCCATTGTCAAGGAGCTTTCAAGCAGTCTGGTCCGCCGTTACACACAACTGCGCGATCAACGCCGCGGACAGGCCCTGGCCGAGGCTCGGGACGGTTCCTGCATGGGATGCAACATGCAACTGCCGCCCCAGCTGTACAACATGCTGTTTAAAGGAGACGAGATGTACTTCTGCCCCCATTGCCAGCGGATTCTGGTTCTGAAACAGGAACCGGCAGCAGCGGCAGAGTAGTAGATACGATTAAGCAGCGACGATGGTGTCCTGTTTGGCATAGTAGCGAAAAACGTCATGCGGAAGACCGACGAGGCAGCGCACGGGGGCATCTCCCCCCACTACATAGATAATTGATCAGCGCAGAAGCAAGCACCACACAACGCAATCGACGGTCTTCACAGTAGTTTTTCAGCAGTTTGGTTGGAGTAGGCCAGATGATCGCTGTCTGACCCAGGTCAGAGGGAGGAAAGTCCGGGCTCCATAGGGCAGGGCGCTGGGTAATCACCAGCGGGGGCGACCCCAGGGAAAGTGCCACAGAGAGAAGTCCGCCCGTTTCGACGGGTAAGGGTGAAAGGGTGAGGTAAGAGCTCACCGGGTCCGGTGGTGACACCGGATGCCAGGTAAACCCCGCCAGGAGCAAGGCCGAATAGGGAGGCGTCAAGGGCGGCCCGCCCGTGCCTCCGGGTTGGCTGCTTGAGGTCACCGGTAACGGTGATCCTAGAGGAATGATCATCATCTGCCGTCGGGTAACCACCGGCAGAAACAGAACCCGGCTTACGGCCTGCTCCAACCAATATCTCAATATTCAAAGGGAAACCTACATGATTTTAGAATCCGACCTGGTACTGGTACATGTGGACAACAAGCCCGGTTTCTATGCCCGCCTGGAAGAGATCACGCCCGATGTCAAGCCGGGCTGGTGGCAGGTAAAACTGCTGGTACTGACCTTCCCGCTCCAGGTTTTCACCTGGATTTTGGACGAAGAACAGCTGGATGAGGCTCCCTTCACTATGGGAGGCACTCCCCTCCGTCTTGAAAAGCTGATCTCTCCCCTTGAGGAAGAGCGGCGCAAACTGGAAGCACAGGTCAAGGCGGCAAAGAGCAGCCCTCCTGCCGATGCAGGCCAGAAGGTGGTCTCATTAGCAGACCGCCGCAAGAAATAGCATCCTCTCCCTCAAACGCCCGTAACCGGGCGTTTTTTTTGTCAAACCAAGCCTTTTATACAGCACTGCTACCGGCAGCTTCCTTGACACGCCCCGCTGAAGTCATCGCAGGCTGTTTTGCATTACTGTTTTTCGGGAGCAAACAGACAGCTTTCAGCCTCTTTTCCGTAAAGTCGTCCATCGGCTCCGGCCGACAGAAATAATATCCCTGAGCCAGAACACAACCGAGCTTTTGAAGCGCGCAACGCTGTTCTTCCGTCTCGACCCCTTCAGCGACCGTCATCAGCCCCATTTGTTTGGCAATCGCCAGAATGGTCGAGATAATTGCCTTATCATTATTGTCATCAAGCATATTTTTGACAAAGGTCTGGTCTATTTTCAGGGTATCGATCGGAAACCGCTTGAGATAGGCCAGTGATGAATAGCCGGTACCAAAGTCATCGATTGCAATACTGAACCCCATCCCCCGTAGTGACTTCATGATCTCGGACATCCGTTCCGGATCGTCCATCAGGCAACTTTCTGTCAACTCCAGTTCAATATTGGATGGCAACACACCGGTTTCTTCAAGCACCCGTGCCACCCGCTCAAGGAAATAGGGGTCTCCAAACTGTTGAGCAGAAACGTTAACGGCAATTTTACCACGGCAGTTCAGCCCTTTACTCTTCCAACTCTTGATATGCTGACAGGCGGTTTTGAGAACCCACTCACCAATTTGGGGCATCAAGCCGCGTCCCTCTGCCACCGGGATAAACTCAGCCGGGCTCACCCACCCCAGCACCGGATCCTGCCAACGGAGCAACGCCTCAGCCCCAACCATCATACCGGCGTACAACTCAACCTTCGGCTGGTAATACAGGTGCAGGTTACCCTCTGCCAGTGCGCACTCAAGGCGCTGAACCAGTTCCAGCTTTCTGGTCAGCAGATGGCTCATGTCTCTTTTGTAGAGACAGTAACCGCCACCCGCCCCCTTCACCTTCGACATTGCCAGATCAGCCCTTGAAAGCAGATCCGTCGGAGTATCGGCATCATCAGGATAAAAAGCGATACCGATACTCCCGCTGATTGAAAAGGAGCGCGCATCAAACAGAAACGGCTGTTTGATGGCTGCCAGGATATGCTTTGCCAGGTTTCTGACTTTATGCACCGTGCTCTGCTCATAGATAATGATAAAGTCATCGCCACCAAAACGTGCTACCAGCGCACTGTCATCAACCAATCCGCACAGCTTCTGTGCCACCTGAACCAGTATCCAGTCACCGGTCTCATGTCCATAGGTTTCATTGATCTCACGGATATAATCAAGATCCAGCAAAAACAGCGCTAATTGGTTGTTGTTTTGCTTTGCAGCAGCGATCGAGTCGGCAAGCAGACCAGCAAGATGGTTCCGGTTGGGCAGGCCGGTCAGGGTATCAAAAAACGCCAACCGGTGAATACGTGCGTTGGCATGTTCATGGGCCGTGCGCAGACGTATGGTTTCGATACCAAAGGAGAGGTCGCTGGCCAACTCTTCAAGCAGTTTGACCTCCTCATCGTTGAAGGCGTTCGGCTCAGGGGCGTAGATGGCAATCGCACCGATTGTATCTCCGTCAACCTGCAGCGGCAGTGCGACTGCCGAACGATAATTTCTCCTGCCGGCATCTTCATGCCAGTAGGAGAGTTGGGGATCATTCAGAATATCAGGCCTGAGCTGGGTTATTCCGGCACGGATGGCGGTACTCATGGCACTGCGGCCGCGATTGCAATCTGCCCACGACATATTGGCTGCGGAAAGAAATCCTTCGTCGTGACCTGAATAGGCAACTGGGCGGATGGATTGCGCGGCATCCAGCTTTTTGTAGCCGATCCAGCTAAGGGAGTAGCCGCCGATCTCAGTCGCGATCCGGCAGATATCATGCAGCAGAGAGGATTCGTCACGGGCACGGAGCAGAGCTCTATTGCTGGCCGAAAGCAGTTGCAGTGCCCGATTGGCCCGATTGAGTTTTTCCTCAAGGTTGTGTGACGTCTGCATGACTGCCCCTGCCTTCACATGAAGAAGAAAACCGTAACGGCGGCAACTGGATCGCGGAAAGATGGACCCCCATTAAAATCCTTTATGACAAAGGACTCGAAGGATTGTATATAGTCTACCCGGCACCTGTTGACAACAAAAACCACTATTTTTTAGTGTGTTTTAATCCTGGCCGGAGCACAGTAGATCGTGCAGCGGCTCATATCAGTTGAGGCACCCTGCAGGATGCGCTGTTTACGACAGTCCTGCCGCCCTTCAACCCGGCGGACGTTGTACCTGTCCCCGACAACAGTTACAGACCACACACCAGCAGCGCCTCACCTCCCTGAATCAGGCCTTTCGGACGCTCCCCCAGATGTAAAAACAGACCCCGCCACTACCACTTTTCCGGTCACGACCTTCGGGCACAAATAAGTAAAACAATGGAAGTTTTATTCTTGACAGCTGCTTGACTACTGGTATAGTTTTGCCGCAAAGTGGAAAAAAGTGGAAATTAGTGGCAAAGAGTTGTGAAAGGGCGACCATGTTTGGTGGCGAAAGCCTGACTACCATCGATGCAAAAGGGCGTACCAGCATCCCGGCCAGATTCCGGGAGGTGTTGGTTACGGAGTTTGGTGACGAGCGTTTTGTCGTCACCAAGGCCTCGCCCGTGGATTTCGATGATGGCAGTTATGGTCGCGGCCTTTCCGTCTATCCGCTGGGCGAATGGCAGGAGCTGGAGAAAAAGATCCAGGCCAATGAGGGTGAACTGCCGCTGGCGCAGCTGAACAGCCTGAAACGCCTGGTACTGGGACCGGCCCAGGAATGTACCGCCGACAAACTGGGGCGGGTACTGATCCCGCCCGCACTCCGGATTCATGCCAACCTTGGACGAGATCTGTACTTTGTTGGTATGGGCCGGCGTTTCGACATCTGGGCCAGCGAGACCTACGCACGTGTCAATGCCCAGGATGAGCGCAACTTCCCGCAGGATTCGGCTGCACTTGCAGCACTTGGCATATAGATGGAGGAATTTCACCACCTGTCAGTGCTGGCCCGGGAGGTCATGGAGCAACTGGCACCCCGCCCCGGCGGCACCTACCTGGACGGCACCCTGGGCGGCGGCGGGCATAGTGAACTGATTCTTGAAAAGATCGGTCCGGATGGCCTGTTGATCGGTATCGACCGCGACCCGGCGGCCCTGGCTGCAGCATCTGAACGGCTGCGACGCTTTGGGAGCTGTTTCAGGCCGCTTCAAGGCAGCTTTGGGGATCTGGCTGAGTTACTGAAACAAGAAGGGATCAACACCCTTGACGGGTTACTGCTCGATCTCGGCGTTTCGTCGCACCAACTGGATACCGATGAGCGCGGCTTCAGTTTCCGCCTTGACGGACCACTGGATATGCGAATGGACCGTTCCTGCGGCGACTCTGCTGCAGACCTGCTGCAGGATTGTTCTGCCGGGGAACTGGAACAGATCATCAAGGAATTTGGCGAAGAGCGCTGGGCAAAAAAAATAGCCCTGAGAATCGTGCAGACACGCCAGGAAACACCGATCACGACAACGCTTCAGTTGGCTGATCTTGTAGCCGGCACGATTCCACGCCGTTTTCACGAAGAGCGGATTCATCCTGCAACCCGTACCTTTCAGGCCCTGAGAATTGCCGTCAATCAGGAGCTTGAACAGGTGGAACAGGGGATCAGGGCAGGGATAGCAGCCCTGAAAGCGGGAGGACGGATTGCCGTGATCTCCTTCCACTCGCTTGAGGACCGGATCGTGAAGCATCTGTTTCGTGAGGCAGCAACCGGCTGCACCTGTCCCCCCAGGATGCCCTACTGCGTCTGCAACAAAAAGCCGCAACTACGCATCCTGACCGGACGTCCGGTGATTGCCGGGCCAGAAGAAACTGACCGCAACCCCCGCGCACGCAGCGCCAAGTTGCGAGCAGCTGAAAAATTGGGCTAGTTCCCGAAGGAGGGCTCACTATGGGCATGGTAAAAACCGACAGCACCAAACTTACCTTCCCCGGTCACCTGGGGACTGATCTGGCGCCACGCCGGATGGATATTGTCAAATTCCTGATGGTCTGCATGCTGCTGTTGACCGTTGTATCCATCTTTCATGTCTGGTCGCGGTTCCGTCTGATTGAACTCAACCTGCAGATCGGTGAGGCAAGCCGTCAGCTGAAGGACCTGGAGCAGGAACAAAAACAGCTGAAACTGGAGGCGGAGTCCCTCAAAACCCCTGCAAGGATCGAGGTAATTGCAAAGCGGGACTTAGGCATGACCGTTCCCCAGGATCAGCAGGTGATACTGGTCAAATGACACCTGTAACAGCAAACGCAGGGAGCAGCGTATGAAAAACGACAGGGAAAAGTGGGCACGGGTCAGGATTATCATGGTCTCCTGCCTGTTTGCCTGCGGCTTCCTGGCAGTCACTGCACGCAGTTTTTATCTGCAGGTGGTTCAACATGACCAGCTGGTCAAACTGGCAGAACGGCAGCACAACCGCACTATTCCGATCACACCGGCACGGGGCGGGATCTTTGACCGGACCGGCGCAGCTCTGGCCGTCTCACTGGAAATGGACTCACTCTACGCTGAGCCCAAACGGATCACTGACCCGGCAGGAATGGCAGCAGCACTTGCCCCGCTCATCCAGATCCCCCAGCACGAACTGCAGCGCAAGCTGGATTCGGAGAAGAGTTTTGCCTGGCTTGCCCGCCAGTTGCCGCCGGAAACAGCGTCAAAAATCAAGCAGCTCAAACTGCCCGGCATCGGCTTTGTTAAAGAAAACAAGCGATTTTATCCCAACTTTGAGATGGCATCCCATGTCCTGGGATTTACCGGCATGGACCCAGGCGGCCTGGAAGGGCTTGAGCGCCGCTACGACACCACAATCCTGGGCAAAACCGGCTATCTGCTGACCGAGCGGGATGCCCTGGGACGGGATGTTGCCATCAGAAATGCCGTGGTCCAGGATGCGGCCCCGGGGAAAAATCTGTATCTGACGCTGGATAAAAACATCCAGTATTTTACCGAAAAAGAGCTTGCCAAGGCAGTGGAAGGCAGCAGGGCAAAAAGCGGCATGGCCCTGGTCATGGACCCCTGGACCGGCAAGGTGCTGGCCATGGCCAATTATCCGACCTTCAACCCGAACTCATTCAGGCAGTATCCCTCGCTTAACCTGCGCAACCGCTGTGTGAGTGACAGTTTTGAGCCTGGCTCCACCTTCAAGGTTTTTCTGCTGTCTGCAGCATTGGAAGAAAAGTTGGTCAGGCCCCAGGATGGCATCAACTGCGAGAATGGCAGGTACTCCTTCGGCGGCCGGATCATCAGGGATGACCACCCGCACGGGCGGGTCTCCGTTGCGGAGGTCCTGAAATATTCCAGCAACATCGGATCAGCCAAGATCGGCCTGAAGCTGGGGGATGACCGCCTGCACCGCTACCTGAAAGCGTTCGGATTTGGCGACAAGAGCGGCATTGACCTGCCCGGAGAGGCTTCCGGCGGCCTGCGCCCGGTCAGTCGCTGGTACGGCACCGATATAGCGACCATCTCCTTTGGTCAGGGGGTTTCAGCCACAGCCCTGCAGCTGGTGGCTGCCACCTCTGCAGTGGCAAACGGCGGCCTGTTAATGAAACCGTATCTTGTGGAGCGGGTTACTGACAATGCCGGACTGGAACTGCAGCGTTTTGAACCTCAAACGGTCCGGCGGGTGATCTCAACCCAGACCGCCGCGACCATGACCCAGATGATGGAAGGGGTCACCCAGAAAGGCGGCACTGCCACGAATGCCGCCATAGACGGCTTCAGGGTGGCAGGCAAGACCGGCACCGCACAGAAGGTTGATCCGGTCAGCCGAGGTTATTCCGCCACCAAGCGGACCGCCTCGTTTGTTGGTTTTGTCCCGGCTGAAAAACCGCTTCTGACTATTCTGGTGGTCATTGATGAACCTGCAACCAGTCCCTACGGCGGGGTAGTTGCTGCCCCGGCATTCCGTGAAATTGCTTTCAATACACTGTGTTACCTGAAGGCAGCCGGTGTGGGCAAGGCCTGTGAACTGCCCAAGTCGCAGACCGTGCAGGCGGCACCGGCAACGGCGGCACAATCACCGGCTGCAACGGATGCTGAAGAGGGCGGCAGTATCGAGGTCGCCGGCGCAGGAACACCCATGCCTGACTTCAGGGGTATGAGCATGCGCCGTGTCCTCCAGATTATGGAAAAACGGCAGCTTAATCTACAGCTGCGCGGCAGCGGGCGTGTCATTGAGCAGCATCCACAGCCTGGGCAGGTTATCCATGGCTCGGACGAAATCTGGGTTCGCCTGGCACCCGCAGCATAAGGAACCATGATGCTACTTGAACAACTGCTGCATGAGGTACCACTACAGGCCACCCACGGCAACCTGGATGTTACGGTTTCCGCGCTTACCTGTGACTCACGCGAGGTGACGGCAGGTACACTCTTCTTTGCCCTGCACGGCAGCAAGGTGGACGGCCACCGCTTCATCTCCCAGGCCGTTACTGCCGGTGCAGCAGCCGTTGTTCTGGAAGATGCAAGCTATGCACCTGAACAGGTGCCCTGGTTACAGGTGACAAACGGGCGCCAGGCCATGGCACTGATGGCGGCCCGGTTCTTTGGCAACCCGACCCGTGATCTGCCGCTGATCGGCATCACCGGCACCAACGGCAAGACCACCACCAGCTACCTGCTGGAAGGAATTCTCACTGCTGCCGGTCTGCCGCCTGCCGTACTGGGCACTATCAGCTACCGTTTCGGCACCACCTGCATTGAAGCCAGCCATACCACACCGGAATCAACTGAACTGCAGGGCATCTTCCGCCAGCTGGCCGATGCAGGTGCACAGGCGTTTGTGATGGAGGTCTCCTCCCACAGCCTTGAGCAACGCAGGGTTGATGGTTCGGTCTTTGATATCGGAGTTTTTACCAACCTGACCCGTGACCACCTGGACTACCATGGCACCATGCAGGCCTACGGCAGCGCGAAGCAGCGCCTGTTCAGCGAACTGTTGAGGCCGGACGACCGGACTCCGCTGCGTCATGCCGTCATCAATGCCGATGATCCGGCAGCAGAAGAGTTCATCCGGGCGGCGGCCTGTCCGGTTATCCGTTACGGGCTGGCTCCCGGATCCGAGGTAACGGTCCGTGAGACGACCTCGTCGGTCAACGGGATCAGCGCGATTCTGGTGACGCCACAGGGGGAGCAACCGTTTCATTCACGCCTGCTGGGAGGGTTTAACCTTTCCAATATTTTGGCAGCTGCTGCCGCAGGAGTGGCGTTGGGGCTGCCGCTGCAGGCCATTATACAGGGGATCGAGCAGCACACCACCGTACCGGGACGGCTGGAGCGTGTTGAAAACAGAGCAGGCGTGACCTGCCTGGTTGACTATGCCCATACCGGTGATGCCCTTGAAAATGTCTTAAGCACCCTGAAGGATCTGGCCGGCGCCAGAATCATCACCGTGTTCGGCTGCGGCGGAGACCGGGATAACGGCAAGCGGCCGATCATGGGGCGGATTGCCGCCGGCTATTCCGATCTGGCGGTTGTCACTTCGGACAATCCGCGTACCGAAGACCCCCACGAGATTTTGCGCCAGATCCGAGCGGGTATTCTTCCGCTGGGGCTGCGGGAATACAGACCGGACGAACTGACTGCCCCCCCTGAAGACAAGGGGTTTGTCATGCTTGAGAACCGCCGTGAGGCGATCAGACTTGCTGTGCGGCTGGCTCGGCCGGGTGACATCCTGCTGTTGGCAGGCAAGGGGCATGAAGATTACCAGATCATCGGCCAGACCAAACAACACTTTGACGACCGTGAGGAAGCAGCCAATGCATTCAGGGAGCGGATCTGACATGTTCACCCCGGAACAACTGACAACCATCACCCATGGTCGATTGATCGGGCCTGAAACCGCATCGGTCAGCGGCATCTCAACTGACTCGCGTACCATCAAACCTGGTGAGCTGTTCATACCGTTACGGGGAGACCGCTTTGACGGCCACGACTATCTCAACGGGCTCACGGAGCGACGGATCCAGGTCAGCCTGTGCAATGAGTCATGGCTGCAACATCAGCAACCTCCGGCGACCTTAAGCTGCATTGCCGTACGCGACACCCTGCGCGCACTGGGGGATCTTGCCGCCGCCTTCCGGAAACGGTTTGCCCTGACCATGATCGGGGTCACCGGCAGTAATGGCAAAACCACCACCAAAGAGATGCTGGCAGCCATTCTCGGCCAGGTTGACCAGGGGCTGAAAACCAGCGGCAACCTGAACAATCTGATCGGCCTACCGCAGATGCTGTTTCAGCTGAAACCGGAACATTGCTGGGCAGTGCTGGAGATGGGGATGAGTGAGCCGGGTGAGATTGATCGCCTGGCAGAGATCGCCTGTCCTTCAATCGGCATTGTTCTCAATGCCTTTCCGGCCCACCTGCAGAGTATGGGGAGTGTCGAGGCCGTGGCTCAGGCCAAGGGTGAACTGCTACAGCGGATACAGGATGGCGGCCTTGCAGTCGTGAATGCCGATGACCCCCGTATCGCCTCGCTGCACCAGAACCCTTCTGCCCGCAGGACCAGCTTTGGCATCAAACGCGGCGAGGTTCGTGCTGAAGCGGTGCAGGCAATCGGCACAGAAGGTCAGGCATTCAAGCTGGTTACTCCCAAAGGCAGCATCGAGCTGCGGCTCAAGGCCCTGGGACAGCACAACATCTACAACGCCCTAGCTGCAGCAGCCGGATTACTGGAGCTGGTCGGCCTGGAAACCATTGCCGAAGGACTCGAGGCCTTCGTTCCCTACACCGGACGCTTCCATCTGGAAACGCTGTCCAACAACAGGCTGCTGATTGATGACAGCTACAATGCAAACCCAGCCTCCTGCGCTGCGGCCCTGGCAACCCTGCAGGGAATCAAAGGCAACAGACGCGCCTTCGTGGCATTGGGGGACATGCTGGAACTGGGCAGAGACGAGCTGGAGCTGCATCGTCAGTTAGGCATCCAGGCCGCTTCGGTTGCGGACCGGCTCTATCTGCTGGGCAGTCTTACCAAAGAAACCGCCGGTGCAGCCGCAGAGGCAGGCTTGGCTTCAGAGGCGATCATCTCTGCAACAAGCCACGAAGAGATCGCCAGGGATATACATACCCATGCAGGCAACGGCGACCTGATCTTGCTTAAGGGTTCACGGGGGATGAAGATGGAAAAAATCGCCGCGCTGCTGCGGGCTGCAGACGGCCAGGAGGACTAACACCATGCTCTTTCACCTGTTCTACCCCCTGGCATCCAACCTGAAGATTCTGAACATCTTCAAGTATCTGACCTTCAGAACCATCTATGCCATGATCACGGCCCTGATCGTCTGTTTTGTCCTTGGACCCTGGATCATCCGCAAGCTGGAGGGGCTGCAGGCCCGGCAGGTAATCCGGACCGATGGGCCGGAGTCCCACCTGGAAAAACAGGGTACCCCCACCATGGGCGGTCTGATCATCCTTACGGCCATTATCCTGCCAACCCTGCTCTGGGCCGACCTGACCAACGTCTATATCTGGCTGACCCTGTTCATCATTGTGGGCTATGGTCTGATCGGCTTCATGGATGACTACCTCAAGGTGGTAAAGAAGAACACCAAAGGACTCTCGGCCAGGCAGAAGATGTTCTGGCAAGTGCTGCTGGCAGGCGGCGTGGCGGTATTTCTCTACGTTACGCCCGGTTTCAATGAGATGTTGTATGTGCCGTTTTTCAAGAATTTCCACCCTGATCTGGGGATATTCTTTATTCCGTTTGTCACCCTGGTGATTGTGGGTGCCAGCAATGCCGTCAACCTGACCGATGGACTGGATGGGCTGGCGATCGGCCCGGTGGCAATCAATGCCGCCACCTACATGCTGTTTGCCTATGTTGCCGGCCATGCAACCCTTTCAGCCTACCTGCAGATCCCCCGCGTGGTCGGCGCCGGTGAACTGGCTGTAATCTGCGGGGCCATGGTGGGGGCCGGTTTGGGGTTTCTCTGGTTCAACTCCTACCCGGCAGAGGTATTCATGGGGGATGTGGGATCACTTTCATTGGGTGGCACTCTGGGAATCATTGCGGTCCTGACCAAGCAGGAGATCCTGCTGGTGATTGTAGGCGGCATCTTTGTGATCGAGGCGCTTTCGGTTATTTTCCAGGTAGGCTCCTACAAGTACCGCGGGAAACGGATCTTCCGCATGGCACCGATTCACCATCACTTTGAGCTGAAGGGGGTGGCAGAGCCCAAGATCATTGTCCGGTTCTGGATCATCACCATTATTCTGGCCCTGGTGGCCATTTCAACCCTGAAGATGCGCTGACATGGAACTACGCACTAAAAAAACAACTGTCATGGGCCTCGCCAAAACCGGTGTGGCCTCTGCCCGTTTTCTGGCACAGCAGGGTGCACGGGTAACCGCCACTGACATGCGGGATGAAACCGCTCTGGCAACAGTGTTGTCAGAACTGGCAGGGCTGGATATCCGCTTTGTGTTGGGACATCATGATGAGGCCGATTTTACAGCGGCTGATCTGGTGGTGGTTTCCCCCGGTGTACCGCAGGAGCACCCCCTGCTGCGTAAGACAACTGAAGCCGGGGTTGCCGTGGTGAGCGAGATCGAACTGGCCAGCCGTTTTATCACGGCGCCATTGGTGGCCATCACCGGCACCAACGGCAAGACCACCACCACCACCCTGGCGGGCGAGCTGTTCAGGGCCAACGGCTTCAGCACCTATGTGGGCGGTAACATCGGCGACCCTCTGATTGACCTGCCTGCTTCCGGTGAGCCGGTCGAGCGGGCGGTTGCGGAAATCAGTTCCTTCCAGCTGGAGTGGATCAGCAGTTTCCGTCCCAAGGTAGCGGCGCTGTTGAACATTACTGAAGACCACTTGGACCGCTATCCGAGTTATCAGGCATATATCAACGCCAAATTGCGGATCTTTGAAAATCAGACCGCAGATGATTTTGCCGTGGTCAACCGGGATGATGAACTGGTCTGGCAGGCTGCCCAATCACTCAAGGCGCAACTGTTCCCGTTCAGCCGCAGACATGAACTTACTGAAGGGATTTTCAGTCGCGAAGGTGAACTGTTATTCCGACACCACGGCCAGGAATTGAGTATCCCGACGGCAGGCTTCAGGCTGCAGGGGGTGCATAATCTGGAAAACATCATGGCTGCCCTGGCCTGCTGCCTGCTGCTGGGATGTCAGAGAGAGACAAGCCTGGAACTGCTGAACCGTTTTGAGGCGTTGCACCACCGGATGGAGTTTGTGCGTGAGGTGGCTGATGTGCGCTATTTTGAGGACAGCAAGGCAACTAATGTCGGTAGCGTTGCCAAGGCACTGGAGAGCTTTGAGAACATCACCCTGATTGCCGGCGGCAAGGACAAGGGTGGTTCTTATGCACCGCTGGCTGAACTGGTGCAGCAACGGGTCAGGCATCTGGTGCTGATCGGCGAGGCAGCCGAACGGATGCAGCAGGAGCTTGGGGACTTGACTGCCACGCATAAGGCCGCAACATTGGAAGAGGCTGTTCAGCTCAGCGCCGACCTGACCGCGCCGGGGGGCGTGGTGCTGTTATCACCGGCCTGCTCCAGTTTTGATATGTTCAAGGATTATGAGGAACGGGCCCAGCGCTTTATTACAGCGGTAAAGAGGCTCTAGACGATGCTTGAGATCCTGCGCAAACCATTCAGGCTGGCAGAGTATGATCTGGTACTGCTGCTGATGGTGGTGGCGCTGACCAGCTTCGGGATCGTGATGGTCTACTCGGCATCATCGGTCATGGCAGCCAAGAACTTCCATGACGGTGCCTACTTCCTGAAACGGCAGCTGATCTTTGCGCTGGTGGGCTGCGTCGGCGCACTGGTTACCATGCGGATTGACTATCAGCTCTGGCGGCGCTGGGCAGTGCCGCTGCTGTTTGTCAGTCTGATCCTTCTGGTGCTGGTGTTGATCCCCGGCATTGGCGGCAAGGTCAAGGGTGCCTCGCGCTGGATCAGGCTGCCCGGCTTCAACCTGCAACCGTCAGAGTTCACCAAGATCGCACTGATCATGTACATGGCCTATTCGATTGACAAGAAGCAGGACCGGATCCGCCTCTTATCAGCAGGCTTTTTGCCTTACATGGTGGTCCTGATGATCCTGCTGGGGCTGTTGTTGAAGCAACCGGACATGGGAGCAGCCCTGACCCTGGCAGCCGTTACCATCATCATGTTGTTTGCAGCCGGAACTCGGCTGATTTTCATCCTGGGCAGCGGCATGGTGGCGATGCCGTTTGTGGTCTATCTGGTGGTTCACTCAGCCTACCGCTTGAAGCGTATCAAGGCCTTCCTGAACCCGGAACAGGATCCGACCGGCATCGGCTGGCAGATTATCCAGTCAAAATATGCCTTCGGCGCAGGTGGATTCTTTGGTCAGGGGTTGGGAGAGGGCAAACAGAAACTGTTCTACCTGCCGGAAGCCCATACCGACTTCATCCTCTCAGTGATCGGTGAAGAACTGGGGTTTATCGGTGTGATCGTGATCATCGGCATGTTCTTTATCCTGGTGCAACGGGCAATGCGGATCGCCATGGCAGCCCAGGACACCTTCGGACGTTTTCTGGCGTTGGGGATTGCCGTACTGTTTGCCATTGAGGCGGTGGTGAACATGGCGGTAGTGACCGGACTGTTTCCGACCAAGGGGCTGGCGTTGCCATTCCTGAGCTACGGCGGCAGCTCGTTATTGATCAGTCTGTTTGCCGTGGGGATTCTGTTGAACATCTCAGCCGGGCTGAAGCTGGCCCCGCTGACCGGGAAGGACGCAAAATGAAACTGATTGTAGCCGGTGGCGGCACTGGCGGACACCTTTTTCCCGGCATTGCAGTGGCGGAAGAGTTTCTGTCGCGGGATCCCGCCAACCAGGTGCTGTTTGTCGGATCAGAGCGGGGCATCGAGGCACGGGCCATCCCACGTCTTGGCTATCAGCTGGAGTTGATCTCGGCCGCCGGAATTCGCGGCAAAGGCAGCCTGGCCAAGCTGAAAGGGGCGGCCATGATGATCTATGGCTACGCCCAGTCCCGTAAAATCCTGCATCGTTTTCAACCGGATCTGGTGCTGGGGGTAGGCGGGTATGCCTCTCTGCCGATGGTAATGGCAGCGCGGGGGATGGAGATTCCACGCTATATCCATGAACAGAACGCCCTGCCCGGCATGTCCAACAAGGTCCTGTCCCGGGTTGCCAACAAGGTCTTTATCTCTCTGGAAGAGTCGGCAAAGTTCTTTCCAAAGGACTGCACGCTGCTGACCGGCAACCCGCTCAGAAAACAGATCCTTGAAATGCTGACACAGACAGAAACAGAAAATCCTCCCTCAATCCCCCCTTTGCTAAAGGGGGGAAGCGAGCCGTGCGAGCAGAGGGGATTTAACCTCTTCATCTTTGGGGGCAGCCAAGGTGCCCATGCCCTGAATGTAGCGCTCCCCCAGGCTGTGGCACAGTTGAGTCCCGAACAGCAGAGGCTGATAAAGATCATCCACCAGACCGGTGAGGCAGACCTGCAGCAGGTCCAGGCAGCCTATCAGGCAAACGGCCTTGAGGCTGATGTCCGCCCCTTTATTGACGACATGGCAACCGCCTACCGGCAGGCCGATCTGATCATCTGCCGCGCAGGGGCCACCACCATTGCCGAGGTGACGGCACTGGGCAAGGCCTGCCTGTTTGTGCCGTTTCCCCATGCCACTGATGACCATCAACGCAAGAACGCCGAGGCCCTGCTGAAAAAAGGGGCCTGTGAGATGCTGGTGGAACAGGAGATCGGCGGCAAAGGGTTGTCCGAGGCCATTGCCAGGCTGATGGAGAACCGCGACGCACTGAAACTGATTGGTGAAAATGCCGCTGCCCTGGCCCGGCTGGATGCAGCCAGGGTTATTGTTGACCAGATGCTGGAAGGGGTACAGCCATGTACGGAAACATAGAAAAGATCCACTTTGTAGGTATTGGCGGCATCGGCATGAGCGGTATTGCCGAAGTGCTGCTGAACCTGGGGTACCAGGTATCCGGTTCCGACCTGCGGGAGAGCGATACCACTGAACGGTTGCGCAGCCTGGGTGGTGAGATCTGCATCGGCCACGCCGCAGAAAATCTGACCAACGTGGATGTGGTGGTCACCTCAACAGCGGTGCAGAGTGACAATCCGGAGGTGATCGAGGCCAAGCATCGCATGGTACCGGTCATCCCGCGGGCAGAGATGCTGGCAGAGCTGATGCGGATGAAGTACGGCATTGCCATTGCCGGTACCCACGGCAAGACCACCACCACCTCCATGGTGGCCACGGTGCTGACCCATGCCGGGATCGACCCGACCATCGTGATCGGCGGCAAACTGAACACCCTGGGCAGCAATGCCAAGCTGGGACAGGGCAAATTTCTGGTGGCTGAGGCCGATGAGTCGGATGGTTCATTCCTGACCCTCTCCCCCACCATTGCCGTGGTAACCAACATCGATGCCGACCATCTGGATTACTACACCGGCGGGTTGGAGCAGATTAAAGACACCTTTGTCTCCTTTATCAACAAGGTGCCGTTCTATGGTCTGGCGGTGCTTTGCCAGGAAGACCGCAATATTAACGAGATCATCCCCCGGATCAAGAAACGGTTCATGACCTACGGACTCTCGTCCCAGGCCGACCTGCGGGCGACCCATGTCAAGCTGGACGGTTTTCAAACCACCTTTACCGCCCACTACAAGGGCTATCGTCTGGGTGAAATCAGCTTCAATATGCCGGGTGTCCATAACGTACTGAACGCCCTGGCCTGTACCGCTGTGGCGCTGGAGCTGGATGTGCCGTTCGACAAGATCCAGGAAGGTTTTGCCCAGTTTGGTGGTGTTGGTCGTCGTTTCACGGTCAAAGGAGAGAAAAACGGGATCATGGTGGTGGATGACTATGGCCACCACCCTGCCGAGATCCGGGCCACCCTGGGGGCGGCACGTAATGGCTGGCCCGAGCGTCGCCTGGTGGTGGCGTTCCAGCCCCACCGCTACAGTCGCACCAAGGAGTTGTTTAACGAGTTTGTCACCTGTTTCTATGATGCCGACGTATTGGTACTGACCGATATCTACGCTGCCAGCGAGCAGCCGATCCCCGGTGTTTCAGCCGAGCGTCTGGCCGAAGAGACCCGCCGCCATGGCCAGCGGGACGTGACCTACATTGCCGATCGGAACGACCTGCCTGATTACCTGGCCGGGATCGTCAAAGAAGGCGACATCGTGATCACCCTGGGGGCCGGCAATATCTGGCAAGCCGGCGAAGCTCTGGTGAAGAGGCTCTGATGCATGCCGGTCTTGAACATATCAGGGACTGGTTCAAGGGAGAGCTGCTGTTTCATGAGCCGCTTGCCAGACATGTCTCGCTGAAGGTGGGGGGGCCGGTGGATCTGCTGGCGACCCCCGATTCGCGGGAAGAGCTGCAACAGCTGGTGACACTGCTGGATCAGCAGCAAATTCCACGTTTCGTACTGGGAGGCGGTTTTAACCTGCTACCAAGTGATGTTGGCTACCGCGGTTGTGCCATCTCCTTGAAGCAGATCAACCGACTGCAGCTTGACGACACCGTTGTGGCCATTGAGGCAGGGGCCAGCAACCAATCCCTGGCGCGGGCTGTGGCAGAACTCGGCCTGAGCGGTATTGAGTTTCTGATCGGTATTCCGGGCAGCGTGGGGGGGGCGGTGCGGATGAACGCCGGCGCCCATGGCAGTGATATCTTCAGTGTCGTGAAAACCGTGACACTGCTGGATCAGGGACAGTTCAGAGAACTGCCGCGTGAGCAGCTGACCTACGGTTACCGCTGTTTTGAGATTCCTGACAATAGCGTGATCGTCGCGGTCACGTTACAGCTGTCCGAAGACTCGCTTCAGGCGGTGCGCAGCAGGATGGAAGAGCAGCTGGGGCTGCGCTGGGCTACACAAAATGTGAAGTTTCCCAATGCCGGTTCGTTTTTTAAAAATCCGCCCGGCGAGTCTGCCTGGCGCCTGATTGACCAGGCCGGTTTACGTGGGTTCAGTATCGGGAATGCCCAGGTAAGTGAAGTACATACCAACTTCCTGATAAATCGCGGCAATGCAACTGCTGCAGATTTTCGGGCACTGGCGGCAGCAGTCAAGGAACGGGTTAAGGCAACGTGTGGTATCGAGCTTGAGGAAGAAGTGCAACTGCTTGACAGCGGGGAGTGCGGGCAATGACGCGTGACGAACTGAAACAGAAACGGATCGGTGTGTTGATGGGGGGGCTGTCGGCTGAACGGGATGTCTCGCTCAAAAGCGGCATGGCAGTCCATCAGGCCTTGCTGGCAATGGGCTATGACAGCACGGCCCTCGATGTGCGCCACAACGTGGCCCTCATACTGCGTGAAGAAAAGATCGATCTGGCCTTCATTGCACTGCACGGCCGCTACGGCGAGGATGGCTGTATTCAGGGGCTGCTGGAACTGATGCAGATCCCCTATACCGGCTCCGGTGTGCTGGCCAGTGCCCTTGCCATGCACAAGCTCTACAGCAAGCAGGCCTTTGCCGCTGCCGGTCTGACCATCACCCCCTATGCGACAGTCAGACAGGGAGACCGTTGTAACGCAGAACAACTGCCGTTCGGCCTGCCGGTGGTGGTCAAGCCGGTTCAGGAAGGCTCGTCAGTCGGTGTCACCATCGTGAAAAAACCGGAGGATCTTCAGGCCGCCCTGGATGAGGCCTTCCGCTATGACACACTGGTACTGGTGGAAAAGTACATCAAAGGCCAGGAGGTCCAGGTCGGCATTCTGGCGAATCAACCGATCGGCGCCATCGAGATCGTACCCAAGAACGAGTTCTACGATTTTGAGGCAAAATACAGTGATGGCATGGCTGAGCATATTTTCCCTGCCCGCCTCGCCGAGCCGCTCTACCGGAAAGTACAACAGCAAGGATTGCAGGCACATCAGGCGTTGGGCTGTGACGGTTACTGCCGGGTGGACTTTCTGGTTACTGAAAACGGTGACTGCTACCTGCTGGAGGTCAACACTCTGCCCGGCATGACCGCCCTGTCGCTTCTGCCGGAGATTGCACAAAAAGGTGCCGGTCTTTCATTTGAAGCGCTGGTGGAGCAGATCGCCTGCTCGGCAGCACTCAAGACGGGTCAGGCGGGGTGATGACCGATCTGAGGCATATCGGCAGCCACAAAGGGAAAAAAGTGGCGTCGAATAAGCTGAAGGTCAAGAAGGAACCGGTTGACCTGCGCAAATACCTGTTGCCGTTGATGCGGATCGGCAGCAGGGCCGGTCTTCTGGTTTTGATCGGCGGTCTGCTGGCAGCCTCGGTGCATGCACTGTCAAAGGCAACCACCTTTCCGGTTCAGAAAGTGGAAGTCAGGGGTACGCAGCGGCTGACGCACGATGAGATTGTGGCACTGACCGGCGTCACGGCGGGCCAGAATCTGCTGACGTTGCGCCTCAAGACCATCGGCCAACAGGTCTCATCCAATCCCTGGGTAGCCTCGGTGCGCGTCCAGCGTTTTTTCCCGGGGACCATTGCCGTCAGCATCACCGAGCGGCGTCCCGTAGCGGTCATCAACATGGGGCTGCTGTACTATCTGGATGACAAGGGTGAACCGTTCAAACCGCTTAACTTTGGAGACAGCCTCGACTTCCCGGTGGTGACCGGCATCGCCGAGGAGGACCTGAACAATGATCCGGCAGCAACCAAAGACGCACTCAAAACAGCCTGTGATCTGATTGCCGCTCTGAAACAACACGGATCATTTATCCTTGCGGATGTATCCGAGATTCATTACGATAGGGGCCACGGTTTTACGCTGTATACCACTGCCGGTGCCCTGCCTGTAAAAATCGGAACCGATGACTTCGACAAAAAACTGCAACGCTTTGCACGTATTTACCAGAATCTGATGACACAACGGCCGGGGCTGCAGTACATTGACCTGGACTACAGCGACCGGATCGTGGTCAAAAAGGGCTGAACAGCTCTGTTCAGTCCTTACATGGGAGGAATAACATGTCCGCCAAAAGAGACAACCTGATCGTTGGCCTGGATATCGGTACAACCAAGATCTGTGCCATTGTCGGCAATCATACCGAAGACGGCATTGAAATCGTCGGTATCGGCACCAGTCCCTCCAGCGGCCTGCGCAAGGGTGTGGTCATCAACATCGAAAGTACCGTGACCTCCATCAAGAAGGCCATTGAAGAGGCCGAGCTGATGGCCGGTTGCGAAATCAAATCGGTCTACGCCGGCATTGCCGGTGGTCATATCAAAGGGATCAACTCCCAGGGTGTCATCGCTATCAAAAACCGCGAAGTGTCGCAGGAGGATGTCAAGCGGGTGATTGATGCGGCCAAGGCGATCGCCATCCCGATGGACCGCGAAGTGATCCATATTCTGCCTCAGGAGTTCATCATTGATGAGCAGGACGGTATCCGCGAACCGCTGGGAATGAGCGGCGTCCGGCTGGAGGCCAAGGTGCATATCGTCACCGGTGCGGTTGCCAGCGCGCAGAACATCGTCAAATCATGCAACCGGGCCGGTCTTGATGTTGCGGATATCGTGCTTGAACAGCTTGCCTCATCGGAGGCGGTCCTGTCAGCCGATGAAAAAGAGCTGGGGGTCTGCCTGGTTGATATCGGCGGCGGTACCACCGATATCGCCATTTTTGGTGATGGCGCCATTAAGTACACTTCCGTTATCTCGCTGGGGGGTAATCAGCTGACCAACGACATCGCGGTGGGGCTGCGCACACCGTTTGCAGAGGCGGAAAAGATCAAACGCAACCAGGGCTGCTGTCTGTCCGCCCTGGTGGGTAAGGACGAAAAGATCGAAGTACCCAGTGTGGGGGGACGCAAGCCGCGCGAACTGTCCCGCAATGTATTATGTGAAATTTTAGGACCACGGGTTGAGGAGTTGTTTTCCTTAGTGAATCGGGAAATTATCAAGTCAGGACTGGAAGACTCCATTGCATCTGGGGTTGTAATTACCGGTGGATCGAGTATACTTGAAGGCATGCCTGAGCTGGCTGAGCAGATCTTTAACCTGCCGGTCCGGCGCGGTCTGCCCCAACGTATCGGGGGGCTCACCGACGTCGTCAATTCACCAGTATATTCAACCGGAGTTGGCTTGATCGTCTACGGCAGCCGCAATCAGGGGCCGCGCGAGTTTCCAGCTGCCAAGTCGGAAGACAGCATCTTCAATACCGCCACACGGCGGATGAAAAGTTGGTTCCGCGAGTTTTTCTAAGCATACACCCGGGCGCTATGGGATCGTACCAAGCATGAAGGCAGCCCTGACAACTTATCTTGACACTACACAAGGGGGAGCGGATGTTCGAATTTGACGAGACCATCGAGCAGAGTGCGGTCATCAAGGTCATCGGAGTAGGTGGCGGCGGCGGCAATGCCGTTAACACCATGGTGGCCAGCGGCATGAACAAGGTGGAATTTATTGTTGCCAATACCGATGCCCAGGCACTCCGCTCCTCAAAGGCACCGGTAAAAGTTCAGTTGGGCGGTCAGCTGACCAAGGGACTTGGCGCCGGGGCCAACCCCAATGTCGGTCGTGATGCAGCCCTGGAAGACAAGGACAAGCTGGTTGACATGCTGAAGGGTGCCGACATGATCTTCATCGCAGCCGGTATGGGCGGCGGCACCGGTACCGGCGCAGCACCGGTTATTGCAGAGGCGGCCCGCGAAGCCGGTGCACTCACCGTCGGTATTGTCACCAAACCGTTCTCCCGTGAAGGCAAACAGCGGATGGCCAAGGCGGACGAAGGTGTCCGGGCCCTGAAACAACATGTTGACTCACTGATCATCATCCCCAATGATCGCCTGATCAGCATTGCCCCCCGCTCCTTAGGCATCCTTGACGCTTTCAAACCTGCCGATGACGTCCTGCGTCAGGCGGTACAGGGCATCTCAGACCTGATCACCACCTCGGGCTTCATCAACGTTGACTTTGCCGACGTAAAAGCGATCATGAGTGAGCGCGGTATGGCCATGATGGGTATCGGCATCGCTGAAGGCGACAACCGGGCCATCGAAGCAGCTGTCAAGGCAATCTCTTCGCCACTGCTTGAAGATATTGACGTCTCTGGGGCCAAAGGGGTGCTGGTCAACATCACTGGTTCCTCAAGCATGACCATGGATGACTTTGATGCGGTCAACAAGACCGTTCACGAAAAGGTCCATGAAGATGCCAACATCATCATCGGTGTGGTGATTGACGAGACCATGGGTGAAACCATCAAGGTAACTGCCATTGTGACCGGCTTTGGCGACAAATTCGGCGAGACCGAGCGCAATCGCAACTTCAACAGCATTGCCGCCGTTGCAAAACCGACCACCGTTGTCAGCATCGATACGCCGACCTTCATCCGCGACCGTCAAAAGACTGAGGGACCGCGCCCCACCCGCCACGTCGGTTCAGTCTCCTTTGACGACGAAGACGCCTACGACATCCCTACGTTTCTGAGGAAGTCGGTGGATTAAGCGCCGCCCTGAACAGGAATATGAAAACGGCCTTCACTTATGAAGGCCGTTTTCATATTCCAGCACCGGTACACGGTCAGATCCCAGACAACGCTCAGCGCCGTATATGCAGATGGCGAACCGGTACAGACATTACTGGTTGCAGTCATGGGCATACATCATGGCAAGTTGCGCCCGGTTTTCCAGGCAGCGTGGACAGAGTTGCCCGGCATCCTGCCAGACCTCTTCAGCAAGCCAGGCACCGGCCTCGTGAAAGACCGAATCAAGCGGGACCGTCTCATCATAGTCGGCACCGCAGATACTACACTGCTTCATGGTGTTTGTTCCTCCGGCAGCTGCTTCATTGCAGCCTGATACTCGGTCAGCAGCCGCTCCCTGTCCGCAACAGGTGCGACTTCCCAGACCAGTTTTTCATCCGGCGCATAGGTTCTGGTAACGCAGGCCTCCACATCAATCCCGCAGAGTTTCGCAGCCTTTCTGAGGTTCAACCCTTCCGCCATCTGCAGCAGCAGGGGAGTCAGTTCACGGCCGCCCCGCGACAACAGCGCCTGCAGCACACAGCCATGCAGATCTTCCACCTTCAGGCGCAGATTGGCAAGCGGCCTGATCCGCTTTTCAAGCCAGGCTACCTTGCGTTTCAACTCCTCCAGCGGGCACATGCCGGCCCACTGCAGGGGCGTAAACGGCTTCGGAATAAACGGGTTAACCGACAGGGTGATTTCTCCCAGACGTTTATGCCGCCGGGCCTGTTCAACCACCCTCTCTTTGATGGCCGCCGTCAGCTTGACCAGCTCTTCCAGATCCTGATCATTCTCACCCGGCAGACCGATAATGAAATACAGCCGCAGGTTCAGAATACCGGCCCGGGCTACAGCCTCTGCAGCATCCAGGATCTGGTCGGCAGTCAGGTTCTTGCGAATTAAATCGCGCATCCGTTGCGACCCGCCTTCCGGCGCCAGCGAGATTGTGCGGTGGCCTGATTTGGCCAGCAATTCAAGCATATGAGGCGTTAATCGGTCCACCCGCAGCGAGGATAAGGACGGAGAACCGCCCTGTTCAACAATAAAATTGCAAAGCGCCTCAATACTGCGGTGATCAGAGACGGCCGCACCGACCAGACCGATGGTCTTACGATGCTGAAGCCCTTCAAGTACTGCTGCCTTGAGCAACTCCAGCGGTTGTTGGCGAAATGGCTGATACACAAAGCCTGCAGCACAGAATCGGCAACCGCGCGGGCAGCCCCGACTGACCTCCACCAAAAACATGTTGCCGAACTCGGTTTCGTCGGTCAGCAGCACTGAGCAGGCCGGTGGCGCTGCTGCAGGGGCCGTAATCCTTTGGACCGCTGTACCATGCCCGGCTGCAGGGAGATAACTGCCCGCCAGTCTGCCAAGCTCTTGCAGCAACATCTCTCGGCTTGCAGCGACATGCTGCACACACAGCGCAGCCAGGGGAGGAATCAGAGCCTCCCCCTCGCCAAAGGCAATCAGGTCAAAAAACTCGGCTGCAGGTTCAGGATTGATCAGAAAAGCGGCACCTCCGGCAATCACCAGCGGGTCAGCACCAGTGCGGTCAGCGGCACAGGAAGGGATGCGTGCCAGTTTAAGGATGCGCGGAATGTTTACAAAATCAGGCTCAAACGAGATTGAAAAAGCGACCAGATCAAAGTCGGACAACGGTCGTTCGTTCTCCAGCGACACCAGCGTATCCCCTGATTTCAGGTAGGCATCCAGTTCATCCCGGTCCGGCAGAAAAGCACGTTCACAGACCAGATCCGGCTGATCATTGAACAGCTTGTAGACCGTTTGGAATCCCAGGCTGCTCATGGCCACGGCATAGTGATTGGGATAGACCAGACAGACCGAGAGCGCGCCACCACACCCTGCCGGAATCGCCCCTGTCTCTGCTCCACGCCTGCGCCGCAGTATTTGCTGAATCTGCCAGTTCATAGACCGGTTACCTCAATAAAAAAAGCGCCGCATAGTGTATGCGGCGCCTTGAACGTACCACGTCCGGAAATTATTGCCTAGCCCTTGGCAAGAGTCACGGTAAAACTCGCTGCCGACTTGACCATCAGCGCACTGATAGCACTACCGGGGAAATGAGTAGGTGCAACGGCAAGTCCGGCAGGGATGCCCGCACACAGCTGTACCGGCAGGGTCACTGATGTACCTGCCGCGGTAACCGTGACCGGATCCCCCTCTTTCAGCGCCAGACGTGCGGCATCCGCCTCACCAAGCAGCAGCACAGCTTCAGCAGCAACCAGCAGGTTATTGGCCGACCAGCTGGTGTAGCTGCCGTTGTGGCGCAGGAACGGTGCAATCAGCAGGGTCATGGAACCGGCAGCATGGGCCTGTGGCGCAGTAAAGGCCAGTACCGGAGCTTCCAGCTGTTTTTTGACAACCGGGGCAATTTCCTGCTGCAGTGCAGCCAGACTGGGAACTGCACCGCCGCTCAAACGTGCATAGAGATCACCCAGGATGATGTAATCAGGACGGGCCTCACCAGGTGCTGTGGCTGCCGCAGTGAAACTCTGGGTGCGATTGTCAGTACTGGTAAAGCTGCCGGCCTTTTCCGGTGCGGCAGCAGCGGGCAGCAGCACATCAGCCAGCCGGGCCGTCGCAGTGGGGAACAGATCCAGCACCACCAGACATTCCAGCTTCTGCAGAGCAGCTGCAACCCTGGAACGGTTGGGCAGCTGCAGCAGATCAGATCCCATGACATACAGACAGTGGATCTCGCCCTTTTCGATCCCGTCAATAATGCCGAACAGGTCTTTACCGCCTGCGCCCGGCACAACCCCCATGTCAAGCATCCCCTGGGTGTTATTCTTCTCATCAATCGGATAGAGATCGGCAGCGGTCAGGATCGCCAGGTTCAGGGCACCGGTAACGGCGGCAGCGGCATCGACACTGCGGATGAACTCAAAACCGTACATGACGGCAACCTGGCCGTTGATGAACGAAACCGCATCGGCAAAATCAGCCTCGGTCAAGCCGGTGGCGGCCTGTATCTGATCAAAGCTGGTGCCTGCCACGGACTGCTTGAAGGCCTCCAGCCCTTCAGCGGCAACGGCCTTGTTCTGGCTGATGGCTGCCTTGGCCAGACCAAGGGCAACAAAGCCTTCTGAGCCGGCCTTGTAACGCAGTGAGCTGTTGGCAAACTTATCCAGCGAGGTAGGACGGGCAGAGGCGATTACCAGCCTGGCATCGCGCTTGGTGGCCGCCTTGATGGCACGATAGCCGAAACCGGCTGACTCTGCCTTCAGGTCAGACCCCAGCACAATGATGCAACCGGCCTGTTCCAGGGCATCCATCGACTTGGTGGCACCGGTCATGCCGATCAGCTTTGCCTGCAGCTCCTGAGCCTGGGCATAGCCGAGGCGGGCCTCGGAATCCAGATTTGCAGAGCCAACCGCTTCCTTGATCAGCTTGGCAAACAGAAAGCTCTCTTCATTGGTCACCCGGGGTGAACCGATACCGGCCACAGCAGCAGCACCGTACTTGGCGATGATCTCCTTGGTGGCGGATACAGCCGTGGACAGGGCGGCATCCCAGGAAGCCGGCTTCTGCTGGCCATCAACCCCTTTGATCAGCGGCTGGGTCAGACGCTCTGCTGTATTGAATGCGCTGTAACCAAAACGACCATTGATACAGAGGTTGCCATTGTTGTAGGTACTGTCATCACTGGTGACCCGTGCGACCTTGCCGTTCTGGAGGTGATACTCGATCTGGCAACCGGATGAGCAGAAGCCGCAGATACCGTTCTTTACCTCAAAGGACCAGGGGCGGCCGGCAAACTTGAACGGCTTGCTGATCAGGGTACCGGTGGGGCAGGCAGCGATGCAGTTACCGCAGAAGTCGCAATCCAGCGGCTTACCGGAGACGGTTTCAACCACGGCACGGTCACCGCAGGACTGGGTCTCAATGGCGCCGACACCGGTGATCTCGCGGCAGACCTTGACACACTTCTCACACAGAATGCAGCGATTGGGATCGCTCTCCAGCAGGGACCAGTCATAGCGGATCTGCAGGCGTTCCAGATCAGCGGCATACTCCTGCTTGGCAACCCCCAGACCGTAGCAGGTATCCTGCAGATCGCACTCGCCAGCCGCATCGCAGACCGGACAGTCCAGCGGGTGATTGACCAGCATCAGTTCCATGGTCTTCTTACGAATCTTCTCCAGCTCAGGAGACTGGGTCGTGACCTTGATCCCTTCCTTGACCGGCGTATTACAGGCGGTCATGGGACGCTCAACCCCTTCCACATGCACGGCACAGACACGGCAGGCGCCGGTGGTGGAGATCTTTTCCAGCCAGCAGAGCGTCGGGATCTTGATTCCCAGCTTCCGGGCGGCATCCAGGATGGTGGTTCCGGCCGGAACCTGGACATCGGTGCCGTCAATGGTCAGGGAGATGGTCTTATTGCTATCGCAGCATTCAGTGTGTGCCATTACTTAGTTTCCTATGCTGGTGAAATTTATGTATCCGAATCTACTGAAAAGAACCGCTTCCCTTACAGCGCCACCATCGCCATGCGGTAACACCGCAGACAACGATCTGCCTCGGCCTGGGCAACGGAGTCGGCAAAGCCGAGCTCAACCTCGCTATAGTTACCCTTGGAGGCACGCTCTCGACCATGTACCTCTTTCTGGTTGGCGCGGTCAGCAGAATCAAGCCAGGCAACCGGCTCATTCTTGTCGTAGACCCCAAGATAGGTCAGCAAGTCTTCAAAGATCTCCTGTTCAGTCAAATACGCCTTGCCTTCTTCCATCCAACGCACCATCACGTTGGCGGCACGGTGGGCATTGCCGACGCAGGCCACCACGGTCAGAGGGCCGATCTCGGCGTCACCACCGGCAAACACGCCGTCACAATCAGTCATCAGGGTGCGTACCAGCGGGTTGCCCATGCTGTCGTTCAGCCCCTTGCCTGCTGCATCTTTGATCGGCAGGTACTTGGTGACCACAGTATTCCACTTGGTGATGTCAATTCCCATATCAGGCGGGATAAAGCTTAAGTCCATATCCTGGCCGATGGCCGGAATAACGGTATCGCACTCAATAATGAACTCAGAGCCGGGCACCGGTTCAGGGCGACGGCGACCGGAGGCATCCGGCTCACCCAGGGCCATCCGCACGCACTCAACACCGGTAACCTGGTTGTCGGCATTGGCAATGATCTTGGTGGGCAGCACCTGGAACTCGAACTGCACCCCTTCCTCATCAGCACCATCAACTTCCCAGACATCGGCCGGCATCTCCTTGCGGGAGCGGCGATAGACCAGATAGGAGGCCTCACACCCTTCACGCAGAGCAACCCGCACGCAGTCAATGGCCGTGTTACCGCCGCCGACCACCACCACCTTCTTGCCCATACCGGTCGGGCGATGCATGTAGGCATCCCGCAGGAAGTCGATACCCCCCTTCAGGAAGCCCTTATAGCCGGCATCCTCCCCTTCAACCCCCATCGGCTTGGAGCGGTGGGCGCCGGGAGCCAGGAACACGGCAGCATGCTTGGCCTTAAGCTCTGCCAGGGAGATATCCTGGCCAACGCGGCAGTTGTAGACGATCTCAACCCCCATTGACTGGATGATGTCGATATCACGCTGCAGCAGATGGCGCGGCATCCGGTAGGCCGGAATACCCACGGCAACCATGCCGCCGCCATAACCTTCCGGCAGGGTTTCGTAGATGGTGCTGCGATAGCCCTGCAGGGCCAGGTAGTAGGCAGCGGCCAGTCCGGCAGGACCGGCGCCGACAATACCGACGGTCTTGTCCTTCATCGGCACCGTGTTGGCCGGATGCTGCAACTTGTGCATCCACTCGAAATCGGAGGCAGAGCGTTTCAGCACCATGATATTGATGGCATCATCCACATTTTTTCGACGGCAGGCGGTCTCGCAGGGGTGCGGACAGACCCGGCCACAGACCGCGGGCAGCGGCATGTTCTCACGGATGGTGGCCAGTGCATCGCTGTACTGGTAGTTCTTGATCTCTTCAACATACTTGGGGATATCGATATGGGCCGGACACTTGTCCATACAGGGAGCGGTAATCTTGTGCAGGTACCGCTCGTTTTTGGGCTTGCGGCTACCGTCACAGAGCGCCTCAAAGTCGGCGCGGTAGTAAGTCACGGCATCCAGTACCGGTTTGGTTGAACTGGGGCAGAGCGTACACTTGCAGTTCTGCAGCAGGGCGTTCAGGTCAGCCACCTGGTCCAGATCACCGGGCTTGGCCTCACCCTTGATCACCTTCTGCAGCAGGTCGGCCAGCACCTTGGTCCCTTTTTTACCTGGGGTACACTTGCCGCAGCAGTACATGGTCTGGACACGCTGCATATACTCAGCCGCCATGGCCGGAACATCCACATCCTTGTCAAATACGATGATGCCGTCCCAGCCCATAAAGGCCCGCAACGGCTGCTGGCCATCAAAGGCCACCGGCAGACGATAGCTGGCTGCTGCCGGTTCACCGGTGACATTCCTGTTGTCAACGACTGAACTACCCCATGTTGAAAAAACGACCTGTGCCACAGCCACCTCCGGGTTACGTCAAAACCCAATATTTTCGATACGTTAAGTAGTTATTTTGACAGACAAAAACTCGTCCGCAAATTGTATACAGTATGCCTGATTACCATAACCGTTCCGCTGAAATCAAGGGAAAAAAAATCAGAATGACCAGCCTCAGTGCCTCCTGAAAACAAATTTTGTGGTACAGTACAGCACACATTAAAAAGGAGTAGCCGGCAATGCAAACCTACCATCCGTCATTCAGATCACTCTTCAGCACCAACATGGGCTACCGCAGCAATGAACGTATTCTGGTCTTCAGCGACCTGATCCGCAGCAATGAAACCATCAGCGAGGCAGACCGCGACCGCCGCATCCGGCTGCATGCCACGGCCCGGGAACTTGCCGATTTTGCCGCGCAGCAGTATGGCAACGCCTCCTTTGCGGATTTCCCCGCCACCCCGGCTTCCGGCGCAGAGCCGCCGCTGGCGCTCTGGTCTGCCGTGTTTGGTGACGACATCATCGAACAGCTTGAGACCACCGGCCTGATGGGGCCGCTGCTTGAAAAGAGCATTGCCCCTGTTGGGCTGGAGCGGGCCCGCACCATTGTGGCGGCCGGTAAAGAGGCTGTGGCCAATATCATCATCGCCCTGTCCAACAACTCCAGCAGCCACACAAACTTCCGCAAGCTGGCCTGCCATGCCGGGGCGCGTTTTGCCTCCCTGCCCCATTTTGATCCGGAGATGTTCGGCAGCTCCATGACCGTGGACTGGCATGCCCTGGCTGCGCGCACCAAGCGTCTGGTGGAAGCGGTCAACCGGGCCGAGTGGGTCTATGTGGAATGCCCCAACGGCACGGTGATGCATATCTGCAAAAAAGGGCGCCATGCCGAAGGGGATGATGGACTGCTGACTGCTGACGGCGCCTTTGGTAACCTTCCGGCCGGCGAGGCCTATCTGGCACCGCTGGAAGGGGAGAGTCACGGCACCATGGTGATTGAGTGGGGCCCCACCGCCAAACTGCAAAGCCCGCTGACCCTGACCATTGCCGACGGCAAGGTGGTTCGGATTGAAGGCAATGATCCGCTGCGCCAGCGCCTGGAGACCAAGTTTGCCGAAAACCCCAACTGCCGCAACCTGGCAGAACTGGGGATCGGCACCAACGACAAGGCCAGCCGACCGGACAACGTCCTGGAGGCGGAGAAGATTCTGGGCACCATCCACCTGGCCCTGGGGGACAACACCGGCTTTGGCGGCACGGTGGCGGCGCCGTTCCATGAAGATTATGTCTTTTATCAGCCAACCCTGACCCTGGTCATGCCGGACGGCAGCCAGGAGATCATCATTGACAACGGGCAACTGCAGCTATGACCATCTGGATTGATGCCGATGCCTGCCCGCGGGTGATCAAGGAGATCGTCTTCCGGGCCTCGGAACGGTTGAATCTGCCGGTCATGCTGGTAGCCAACAAACCGCTTGCCAAACACCACGCGCGGCTGATCAGCTCGATGGTGGTGGACGCCGGACCTGACGTTGCTGATGACTATATTGCAGAACAGGCAACTGCCCTGGATCTGGTGATTACGGCCGACATCCCGCTGGCAGCACGGATTGTGGCCAAAGGGGCAGTGGGGATCGACCCGCGGGGTGAGCTGTACACCGAAGACAATGTGGGGGAACGACTCTCCATGCGTGACCTGATGCAGTCCCTGCGAACTGAAGGGCTGGTGCAGGGCGGCCCGGCCCAGTTCGGCATGACCGACCGCCAGCGCTTTGCCTCATCACTGGATCGGGTATTGACCCGGATGATGAGAGAAGCAAAAAAACAGTAACTTAAATTGATGGAACGACAAACCATCTGGAACTCCGGAGCACCTATGAAGAACCCCTTAACCCTTGGATTTTCCCCCTGTCCCAACGACACCTTCATGTTCTATCCGCTGGTGCATGGCCTGGTGGATACCGGCGGCTACAGCTTCAACGAGCGGCTGGAGGATGTGGAGACCCTCAACCGGCTGGCCGTGAAAGGGGTACTGGATGTGACCAAGGTCTCCTATGCCGCCCTGGGGCACTTCCGCGAACAGTACGCCCTGCTGCGGGCCGGCAGCGCCCTGGGGCGCGGCTGCGGGCCGCTGCTGGTGGCCAAGGAACCGCTTGATCCTGCTGCGCTGCAGGGCAAGACCATTGCCATTCCGGGCCGCTACACCACGGCCCACCTGCTGATGCGTCTGTATGCCCCCGGTCTGACCACCTTTCTGGAGATGCCGTTCCATGAGATCATGGATGCGGTCATGACCGGGCGGGCCGACGCCGGGGTGATCATCCACGAATCCCGCTTTACCTATCAGGGCTTTGGCCTGCACCAGCTGGTGGATCTGGGGGAATGGTGGGAGAACGAGACCGGCCTGCCGATCCCCCTGGGCGGGATTGTGGCCAAACGCAGCCTGGGGGCTGACACCATCCGCGCCATTGAACAGGCCCTGGCCGATGGTGTGGAGTATGCCCGTAACAATCCTGCGGCAGCCACCCAATATATCCGGGAGCATGCCCAGGAGATGAATGAACAGGTCTGCGCTGCCCATATCGGGCTGTATGTCAATGACTTCTCGCAGCAGTTGGGAGCAGAGGGAGAGCAGGCCATTGCCGAGCTGCTGCGCCGGGCTGAGGCGGCCGGGCTGGTACCTGCATCGGAGGCGCCGCTATTCATCTAGTTCCGATTCCATTTCAAGGCGCTCTCTTCGTTGGCTCGTCATCGGCTCCTCAACGTACTACGTGTACGCCTGCGTCGCCGAATTCCTCGCCGCCTTGATAGCATCCTTGAACTGAAATCGGAATAAGGAGCTGGACATGGGGCTTTTTCAACGCAATCGAAAAAAGCTGCACGGCATCCTGCTTGATCATCCCCAGGATGGCACTGAACGCTGCGCCTGCTGCGACGCCTCCTGTTGCCGCGGCTTCCCCAGCGTAGAACTGACGGCTGAAGAGTATGCCGGCCTGCAGCAGTTGGGGGCAAAACGGCTTGAATTTACCCTGAATGGCCACTATTATCTGATGATTGAACTTGGCTGTGAATTTCTGGTTGGCAACCGTTGCGGCATTTACCACCACCGCCCGGCGATCTGCCGCCGCTTCACCTGCGCCGACCTCAACAAAAAATGAACCCTGAAAACGTTATGAGGAAGACCGGATGCAAGGCGCACGGCACGCAGCTACTGAGACACACCAATGCAGGTAGGCGAGGTAGCGAGTACCGCGCAACGCAGCAGACGGCCTCCGCAATAGTTTTCTTTACCCTGAAAGGATTAATCCATGGATTGGCTGACTGATCCCCAGGCCTGGCTGGCCCTCTTGACCCTGACCGCCCTTGAGATCGTACTGGGCATCGACAACATCATCTTTATCAGCATCCTGACCGGTAAGCTGCCGGAGCACCAGCGGGAAAAGGCTCAGAAAATCGGGCTTTCGCTGGCCATGATCACCCGCATCCTGCTGCTTTTCTCACTGGCCTGGATCATGAAACTGACCGCACCGTTCTTTTTCATCTTCAATCACGGTGTCTCGGGCCGTGACCTGATCCTGATCATTGGCGGCCTGTTTCTGCTGGCCAAGAGCACCATGGAGATTCACGACAAGCTGGAGGGGGAGGAACACCATGCCGACGGAGGCAAGGGAGCCGCCGCATTCAACAGCGTGCTGATCCAGATCATGTTTCTGGACATCGTATTCTCGCTGGATTCGGTCATTACAGCGGTGGGTATGGCCCGCCAACTGGGGGTGATGGTAACCGCCGTGGTGATCTCGGTGGGAATCATGCTGTTCTTTGCCGGATCGGTCAGCCGCTTTGTGGATCGCCACCCGACGGTCAAGGTGCTGGCCTTGTCGTTTCTGCTGATGATCGGAGTGGCCCTGATCGCCGACGGCCTCTCATTCCATATTCCCAAGGGCTATATCTACTTTGCCATGGCCTTCTCGGTCTTTGTGGAGATGATCAACATCAAGGTACGCAGCAGCTCTGAAAAACCGGTCAAGCTGCGGCAGCAGCTGGTCGGGGAGATTGACGAACTGGATTAAAAGGAGGACGGCAGAAGATGCCGCACAAGGAAACTAGGGAAGAAAAAGAACGCTGGCAAAACTGGCTGGCATTGTCCACCGCTATCATGGCGGTACTGGCAGCCCTGACCACCCTCTACATGGGCAAGTACTCCTCGCGGGCCATCATGTCCCAAGGGCTGGAGAGCGACCAGTGGGCTCACTATCAGGCCAAGAGCATCAAAGGGCATACCTTTGAGATCAGCAGGCAGGCGCTTGAGCTGCAGTACCGTTCTCAAAAGGGATTAGCAGCAGAGGTTGCGGCTGACTACGAAACAACCCTCAAAAAATATGCTGACGAGACCAAACGTTATGATAGCGAGAAAAAAGAGATCAAGGCCAAGGCAGAACAGATCGCCAAGGCAAAGCATACGGCTCAGGATATGGGGGGCAACTTTGCCTATGCCCTGATCTTCCTGCAGATCGCCATCATGCTCTCATCCCTTTCCAGTCTAACCAAAAAGAAATACCTCTGGTACATCGCACTGGCTGCCAACCTGGGCTGGATCTTCTTTTTTCTGGATGGTTGGCTCTTGTTTTATTGACGGACACAAAAGGGTGGCCAAAGCGGCCGCCCTTTTGTCCTACCCGTCTTATCCCTTCCGATACTCTGCCGTTGGCCAGAACGGTATCCCCCCCCGCGGGGTAAATTCTCCCTTGACGGTCAGCCAGACCGGATCAAGCAGCTTGACCAGATCATTGCAGATCCGGTTGACCCCGGCCTCGTGGAACTCACCGTGCATCCTGAACGATCCCAGATACAACTTGAGGCTCTTGCTCTCCACACAGCGCTGGTCCGGTTGATAATCAATAATGATGGTGCCAAAATCAGGCTGGCCGGTCATGGGACAGAGGCAGGTAAACTCAGGACAGCTGATGTGCAGCGTCCCGGTGCAACCGCAGGGGTTCAGTTCCGGGTCGGCATAGGGCGAGGGAAACCACTCCAACAGCCCGGCATCAGGCGCATCATAGCTGTAGGTGGTTGCCTTTCCTTCCCCCAGTGTCTTCAATCCTTCGTGCAGTTTCATTGTTTCCTCCCTTGCAAAGCTGTTTCCCTTGGGTAGAATTGATTCTATACATCTATTTCACAGGATTTGAAAGGACAAGCCATGTCTGCAGCAGAACAGCTTCTGGCGTTCTATCAACAACAGAAGGGCCAGGAGATTGCGGTTGGAGAGTGGCTGTTGATCGATCAGGCCAGGATTGACGCCTTTGCCCAGGCCACCGGTGACCTGCAGTGGATACATATTGATCCGCAACGGGCAGCTCAGGAATCCCCCTACAAGAGCACCATTGCCCATGGCTTCCTGACCCTGTCACTGCTGCCGCTGCTGACCCAAGCCAATGCAGCAGGACAGTTTGAAAAAAACTATCCGGGCATGCGGCTGCGGGTCAATTACGGCCTGAACAAGGTCCGCTTTCCTGCTCCGGTCAAGCCGGGTGACCGGCTCCGTGCCCATACCACAATACAGGATGCAACCATGGCCGGAAACGGGGTTGAGATTATCTACCTGTTGACCATAGAGATCGACGGCAACGACAAGCCTGCCTGTGTTGCTGAGCAGGTCATCAGAGTCTACCCTTGAGGTAATCAGCATGCTGTTGGATCTCTGCCCAAAATGTTCCCATATTCTTTCAGCACCAGCCACCAGCTGCCCCCATTGCGGGGTGATCTTTGCCAAACTGGCCCAGGCAGAGGCACGCAAGAAACAGGCTGATCAGCCGCCTGAAGATAGTGCACTCAAGCAGCTGTTCTTGTATGCAAAGCCGGAAGAGCATGCTGTTGTGATTGGCTTCAAGGCAGTTTTGCTGATCATACTGGTGGCATGCGGGCTTAAACTCATCTTCACGCCGATCCTGGCTTTTCCGCAAACCAGCTGGTTGCTGCACAGTGTCAACCTGGTCTTTCACGAAGCTGGCCACCTCTTTTTCAGCCCATTCGGGCGTTTTCTGCAGGTACTGGGGGGAACCCTGGGCCAGTTGATTATTCCAACAGTGGTAATCTGCACATTTCTCTGGCAGCGCGACACCTTTGGCGCAGCTGTCGGCACCTGGTGGCTGGGGGAGAGCCTGCTTGATATTGCCCCCTATATCAATGATGCCCGGGCCGGCCAGCTGATCCTGCTGGGAGGAGTCACCGGCAGTGAGGTTGAGGATTATCATGACTGGGAAGTGCTGCTGACCAAACTGAACATGATGCAATACGACCATACCCTGGCCCGCCTTTCCTTCGGCATCGGCAGCCTGCTGATGCTTATTGCCATGCTCTGGGGCAGCTTGCTGCTCTGGAAAGGCTGGCAGACACGCAGCAAGGGATAACACAACACCACCCAACCTTTTGCCCCCCGCAGCTTTGCCCTCTTTTTTAGCATCTCCGCCTGACCGCCACGCAGCAGATCGCTCAAAAATTGTATACAGCATCCACACGCACAATCAGTAACACACTTACATTACTTGTCATTTTAAAAAACAAAGAACTTGGCACGGCCTATGCTTATGCCTAAATCAGGCATCTTTGAAACAACAGGAAACTGAAGACAAGGCAACGGCGCCTTCCAATTTAGTTCACACAATTGGGGCGCCGTTTTGCGTTGCCCCGACCAACATCCCAAGGGACCCACAGATGAGTGGGTGAAAGGAGCAGTACCATGAGACAGATAGCTATTTACGGCAAAGGCGGCATCGGCAAATCAACCACCACACAAAACACGGTGGCAGGCCTGGCATCCATCGGCAAGAAGGTCATGATCGTCGGTTGCGACCCCAAGGCAGACTCCACCCGTCTGATCCTGCATGCCAAGGCACAGAATACGGTTATGGACCTGGTTCGTGAACTGGGTACGGTTGAAGACCTTGAGCTGGAAGAAGTGATGAAGGTCGGCTACGGCGATGTAAAGTGTGTCGAGTCCGGCGGACCTGAGCCTGGCGTTGGTTGTGCAGGCCGTGGTGTTATTACCGCCATCAACTTTCTGGAGGAAAACGGTGCCTATACCCCTGACCTTGATTTTGTTTTCTATGACGTGCTTGGTGACGTTGTCTGCGGCGGTTTCGCCATGCCGATCCGTGAAGGCAAGGCAGAAGAGATCTACATTGTCTGCTCCGGCGAAATGATGGCCATGTACGCTGCCAACAACATTGCCAAAGGTATTCTGAAATATGCCTCCTCCGGCAAGGTCCGCCTGGGCGGCCTGATCTGTAACTCCCGCAACACTGACCGCGAAGACGAACTGATTGAGGCTTTGGCTGCCCGTCTCGGCACCCAGATGATCCATTTTGTCCCCCGTGACAATCAGGTCCAACGGGCCGAGCTGCGCCGGATGACCGTTATTGAATACTCTCCTGACCACAAGCAGGCCAACGAATACCGTACCCTGGCCCAGAAAATTGCCGACAACAAGATGCTGGTAGTGCCTACTCCGCTTGAGATGGAAGAGCTGGAAGACCTGCTGATGGAGTTCGGCATCATGGAAGTGGATGATGAAGAAAACGTCGGCAAAGTGGAAGGCGCAGCCTAGGAAACGGTCTTTTTCCGCAGTCTCGGCGTTAGGTTCCTGATTCGGTTGTGCGGCGCACTGCTTCGTACACCTCCCTCGAACCGGCATCATCCGCCTTGACCTTGTGAAAAAGTCCCCGTTTTTCTGAACATCTCAAGGAGAATACCTATGTCAGACAAGATACGTAAAATAGAGGGCATCACCAAAGAATCCACCGAGGCGCTGATAGCTGAAACCTTGTCGGTGTATCCGGAAAAGGCCAGAAAAAAACGCGCTCCGCATATCGGTGCCAACGACCAGGGATCAGGTTCAGCCTGTGTCAAGTCCAACAAGAAGACGGTTCCCGGCGTTATGTCTGCCCGTGGCTGCGCCTACGCAGGTGCCAAAGGGGTGGTTTGGGGACCGATCCGCGACATGGTTCACGTTTCCCACGGCCCGGTTGGCTGCGGCTGGTATTCATGGGGTACCCGGCGTAACATGGTAAGCGGCATTGTCGGCGTTACCAGTTTTCCGATGCAGTTCACCTCCGACTTCCAGGAAAAGGATATTGTCTACGGTGGCGATAAAAAGCTGAAGACCCTGCTGGAAGAGGCCCACGACCTGTTTCCGCTGGCCAAAGGGATCTCGGTACTGTCCGAATGCCCGGTCGGCCTGATCGGTGACGACATCAACTCCGTGGCCAAGACTTCTGCCAAGGAGCTGGATCTGCCGATCATCCCCTGTAACTGCGAAGGTTTCCGTGGTGTTTCCCAATCACTTGGCCACCACATCAGTAACGACACCATCCGTGACTATATCATCGGCACCCGTGAGTACGCCGAACCTGAATCGCCCTATGACATCGCTCTGATCGGTGAATACAACATCGGTGGTGACGCCTGGTCCACCAAGCCGCTGTTGGAAGAGTGTGGCTTTAACGTCAAAGCGGTCTGGACCGGCGATGGTGAACTGGAAAAGATTGCGGCCACCCATACCGTAAAGCTCAACGTAATCCACTGTTACCGTTCCATGAACTATATGTGCAAGGTGATGGAAGAAAAATTCGGCATTCCCTGGATTGAGCTGAACTTCTTCGGCCCGACCAAGATCAAGGAAAGCCTGCGTAAGCTGGCAGCCCTGTTTGACGACACCATCAAGGAGAAGGTTGAGGCGGTAATCGCCAAGTATGATCCGATCATGCAGGGAATTATCGAGCAGTACAAGCCACGCCTGGACGGCAAAAAGGTAATGCTGCTTGTGGGTGGTCTCCGTCCACGTCACACCATCGGCGCCTACGAAGATCTTGGCATGGACTGCATCGGTTCCGGCTATGAATTTGCCCACACCGATGACTATGACCGTACCGCACCCGAGATGCCTGATGCCACGGTGGTGTACGACGATCCATCCGAATACGAGTTTGAAAAGTTTGCCGATGCCCTGAAGCCGGACCTGATCGGCTCCGGTATCAAGGAAAAATATGTCTTCCAGAAAATGGGCATTCCGTTCCGTCAGATGCACAGCTGGGACTACTCCGGCCCCTACCACGGCTACAAAGGCTTTGAGGTATTTGCACGCGACGTGGATATGGCAATCAACAGCCCGACCTGGAAGCTGGTGCAGTCACCATTCTAACGCTGTCAGAACACGCACGATACTTACCTACAATGGCGGTGTTACGGATGAGTTTCCCGCCAAAGGAGATATACCATGTCAAACTTACTAGGACTCGAAGTAAAGAAGATAGTCGAGACCACACCCGAAGAAGTAGACCGGGTTCAGAACTGGATAAACACTGAAGAATACCGGGAGAAAAACTTTGCCCGCCAGGCACTGGTAATCAACCCGGCCCATGCCTGCCAACCTTTGGGAGCCCAGCTGGCTGCCCACGGTTTTGAAGGCACCCTGCCGTTTGTGCATGGTTCACAAGGTTGTGCTTCCTACTACCGCTCAACCCTTAACCGTCACTTCCGCGAACCTGCTCCGGCAGTATCAGACGCGATGACCGAGGACGGTGCGGTGTTTGGCGGCCAGAATAACCTGCACGAAGGTCTGGAAAACGCCGTTGCCCTGTACAAGCCAAAAATGATAGCCGTCTTCACCTCCTGCATGCCTGAGGTTATCGGCGACGACTTGACCGCCTTCATCAAGAATGCCCGTCAGAAGGGTCATGTGCCCAAAGATATGCCGGTGCCTTATGCCAACACCCCCAGCTTCAACGGCACCCATATCCACGGTTATGATTCAATGCTGGTGTCGATTCTCCAGAACCTGACCGAAGGAAAGCAGATCGAAGGACGCTGCACCGGCAAGCTGAATCTGATCGCCGGCTGCGACTTCAATACCGGCGACTACCGTGAGTACAAGCGAATTCTGACAGAGTTCGGCATCCCCCACACCGTTCTGGCAGATATCAGCGACAGCTTTGATTCACCGTGTGATGGTCACTACCATATTTACGCCGGTGGCACCAAGCTGGAGGATGCTGCAGACTCCATCAACGGCAAGGCAACGATAACCCTGGGGCCCTACGCAACACCCAAGACCTTCAGCTTTATCAAGGACAACTACTCCGGTAAGCATGTCAGCATGCCGATGCCGATGGGTATTGAAAAGACCGATGCCTTTATCATGAAAGTGGCTGAGCTGTTCGGCAAGGAAGTGCCTGCTTCACTGAAAAACGAGCGTGGGCGTGCCGTAGATGCCATCACTGACGCACATCAGTATATTCATGGCAAGAAGTTTGCCGTCTACGGTGATCCGGACTACCTGCTGGGCTATGTCTCCTTCCTGCTGGAAATGGGCGCCCATCCGCACCACATCCTCTGCAGCCGTGGTTCCAAGAAGCTTGAAAAAGAGCTGCAGGCACTTCTTGACGGTTCCGAGTTTGGTAAAGGCTGCAAGATTTACATGAACAAGGATCTCTGGCATCTGCGTTCACTGCTGATGACCGATCCGGTCGATGCCATCATCGGCGACAGCCACGGCAAGTTTGCCGCCCGTGATGCCAAGATCCCGCTGTTCCGCTTCGGCTTCCCGATTTTTGATCGGGTCAACAAGCATCGCTACCCGATCATCGGTTACCAGGGTGCCGTCAACATGCTGACCGAGATCTGCAACAAGTTCATCGACATCAAGGATGAGACCTGTGAAGATCGTGACTTTGAGTTGATGCGCTAGCACACATCAGGTTGTAACCTTAGCATTTAACCAGCCAGCGGCTGTCCGATATCGGCCAGCCGCTGGATTTGCTTGTTATTTATACACTCCAAAAACAAAACTGGTGAGTAGACAGGCATCTCCAACAACCCCCTTCCATCTATAGCGCACATTCTCTAAGCAATTTCAGACACTCACGCCTTGGCACAGCCTATGCTTTACTTCTGCAACAGGCTATGCAGCGCTGCATAGCCTGCAGATCCGGTTTAATGTAGGAGGTTGTACATGCCGCCACTCTCCAGCCCCGCCAGCTCCGGGCCCAAGACGTCCTACCACGAGTTTTATGCCGACGACTTCAGTCCCCGTGACCATTACCGCCTGCTCTGGGATCATATCCGCGCCACCGGCAACAATGCACTGGAGACCAAAGATCACGAATCCCAGCTGGCACTGCAGACCGAAGGGGTCACCTTTACGGTCTACGGCGAGAGCGAAGAAGGGATCGAGCGGATCTGGCCCTTTGACCTGATCCCCCGCATCATCACCGCACCGGAGTGGAGCCGGATTGAATCCGGCCTCAAGCAGCGGGTCAAGGCGCTGAACCTGTTTCTGGCCGACCTGTACGGTGAGCAGCGGATCATCAAAGACGGTGTGATACCGCCGGAGCTGATCTACCAGGGCAAGGATTTCCGGCGTGAGATTGTGGGAATTATTCCGCCCCAGGGGATCTACACCCATATCAGCGGCATTGACATTATCCGTGATGAACAGGGTGATTTCCTGATTCTGGAAGACAACCTGCGTACCCCCTCCGGTGTCTCCTACATGATTGAAAACCGGGTAATTGAACGGCGCATTCTGCCGGAATTTTTCAACAAATACCGGGTACGCCGGGTTGAGCACTACCCGTCACTGCTGCTGGATGCCCTGCGCTGCCTCTCACCCCGCGGCAAAGGTACAGCTGAAATTGTGCTGCTGACCCCCGGCATCTACAACTCTGCCTATTTCGAACATACCTTCCTGGCCAAAGAGATGGGGATCGAGCTGGCCGAAGGGCGCGACATGGTCACCATCAACGATATCGTCTATCTCAAGACCACCAAAGGGCTGAAGCGGGTGGATGTGATCTACCGCCGGATTGATGACGACTACCTTGATCCGCTGATCTTCCGCTCCGACTCATCACTGGGGATTGCCGGGGTGATCAATGCCTGGCGAGCAGGCAATGTCGCCATCGTCAATGCACCGGGCAGCGGCATTGCCGATGACAAGGCGGTCTACCCCTTTGTGCCGGACATCATCCGTTACTATCTTGGGCAGCAGCCGATTCTGAAAAACGTACCCACCTACCAGATGACCAATGCGACCGACCGGGAATATGTTTTTGACAACATGGAGCGGATGGTGGTCAAGGCGGTCAGTGAATCCGGCGGCTACGGCATGCTGATGGGGCCCTCCTCCACCCCGACCCTGCGCAAGGAGTTTATGGACCGGGTGCTGGAAAATCCCCGCAACTACATCGCCCAGCCGGTGGTCTACCTCTCACGGCATATCTGTTACATGGATGGTGAGCTGGAGGCCCGCCACCTGGATCTGCGGCCGTTTGTGATCTATGGCGAGGATATTCAGGTTGTGCCTGGCGGGCTGACGCGGGTGGCCTTGCGTAAAGGCTCACTGGTGGTGAACTCTTCTCAAGGTGGTGGAAGCAAGGACACCTGGGTCCTGGCGGAATAATTTTTCTTCCCCCTTTTCAAAGGGGGATTGAGGGGGATTTGATGTTAAGCCGCATAGCTGATTCAATGTACTGGATGGCCCGATACTTGGAAAGAGCCGGCGAAACCGCCCGTCTGATGGAGATCAACCTGCTCTATCTGGTGGAGGCGGAAGAGGATATGGGTGAAGAGGAAAAATGGCGACCGGTTCTGGAGATAACCGCTGCTCTGCCCCAATATGTCGAGCTGTATGGCGATGATGCCATCACCACCCAGCGGGTGCTGCAGTTTGTCTGTGGCGGCCGCACCAACAACAACTCGATCCGCACCTGTCTGCGGCTGTTCCGCGAAAACGCCCGGGTGGCCCGGGATCGGATCTCCAAGGAGATGTGGGAGGCGGTCAATGATATCTGGATGACCTACAACGAGCGGTTACGGGGCAGCATCACCCTGGAAAAGGCCAGTAACCTCTTTGTGGAGCTGCGTAATCAGGTGGCACGTTTCAACGGTCTGTTGGCGGCCACCATGATGCGGGGCGAGGCCTATGCCTTCTGCCAGCTGGGTGGCTGCGTGGAACGGACCGATATGATCGCCCGGATTCTGGATGTCAAATACCATATCATTCTGCCGGATATTCATCTGGTGGGCTCCGCACTTGACTACTACCAATGGGCTGCCCTGCTTAAATCTCTGTCCGGTTTTGAGGCGTTCCGGCGCACCAACCAGAGCGGCTTCGAACCCAAGGCGGTGGTTGACTTTGCCGTCTTTGAGCATGACTTCCCCCGCTCGCTGGTCTTTTCCGTTGACCGTGCCGGAGCTGCCCTGGCCAACATCGGGCTGGAGGGTAAGGAAAAGACCGCCGCGGCATTTGCCGCCCTGCAGTCACTACTGGCATCCTCAAACGGGGAAACGGTCTTCACCAACGGTCTACATGAATTTCTGGAGCAGGTACTCAGTTTATTGGCCGGGTTCCATAATGCGCTGACAGAAGAGTTCTTTCAGTAAGGAGTTTACCCGATGCGTTACCTGATCGAGCACGAAACCATACTGGACTATCCAACGCCAGTCCGTGAACACCACCTTGAGCTGCGTCTGACCCCCCGTCAGGATGCGGGACAGCGCCTGATCTCACATCGTATCGAGCTTGAACCGGCAGCAGAGCGGCACAGCTATCAGGATTACTTCGGCAATGGAGTAGATTATTTCTGCGTCACCGCTCCCCACACCTGCCTGATCACCCGCCTGACTGCCAAGGTGGAAACCCTGCGGGAAAACCCCTTTGATTTTGAACCGGTACCTGCGCATCAGCAAAAGGAATGGTATGCCCGGGAACTGCGCCAGACCCCGGCGTTGTACGATTACCTGCTGCACCGCAGCAGCCTGACGCCGGCGGTGATGAAGCTGGCCGCTGAGCTGGACTGCGCCCTGCCACGTTATGAAGCAGAGCAGGTACCCCTGAACAGCCTGCTGGAGTTGATGGCCTGGATACCCAAGGTGCTTGCCTATGAGTCCGGCTCAACCGCTGTGCATAATGACCTGCTGGATGCGGTTCGCCACCGGGCCGGTGTCTGTCAGGATTTTGCCCACCTTTTCATCACCGTTGCCCGTTCCTGGCATCTGCCAAGCCGCTATGTCGTGGGCTACATGGATCCCGGTATCCTGGCCGAAGGAGAGCTGATCGCCACCCACGCCTGGGCCGAGGTACTGGTACCGGGAGGCGGTTGGATCGGCTTTGATCCGGTGCATAACCTGCTGGCCAATGACCGTTATGTGGCGGTTGCCGTCGGGCGCGACTCCTATGACGCTGCCCCGCAGCGGGGCAGTTTCAAGGGGGGCAATGCCGGTACCCATCCACAGGTCAATCTGACCATTACCAACCAATGAGCACGCTATGACCCAAACCATTGAAACCATCTTCTCCCTGGCCATGCCGTACCGGGAGACGCTTGATATCCGCCGCACGGTCTATACCGGCGGGGACGGCCCCCGTGTAGCGGTCACCGCCGGTATTCACGGTGATGAACTGGAAGGGCTCTACGTCTGCCATCGTCTGGCAGCCTGGCTGGATCAGCTGCAGCGCAGCAATCCGCAGCATCTGCTGGGTCAGATTGAGCTCTACCCCGCCTTGAACCCCTTGGGACTGGACACCCTGACCCGTTCGGTACCGGTCTTTGACAGCGACCTGAACCGCTCCTTCCCCGGCAGTCAACAGGGTGATCTGCCCAAACGGCTGGCAGCGGCAGTCATGAGCGCACTGGACGGCGCCAGCCTGGTGGTTGATATCCATGCCAGCAACATCTACCTGCGTGAGATCCCCCAGGTGCGAATCAACAGCGAATTCAGCGACACGCTGGTGCCGCTGGCCGAGCAGGCCAACCTTGACCTGATCTGGATCCATGGCGCTGCCACCGTGCTGGAGGCCACCGTGGCCCACAGCCTTAACAGCCGAGGCACCCCCTGCCTGGTGGTGGAAATGGGGGTGGGAATGCGATTAACCCCGGATTACTGTGAACAGCTGACGATTGGCCTGCTGCACCTCTGGCAGGGGCTGGGAGTGCTGGCACAGGAAGTGGCGCTGCCAGCACTGACCCATCACCCGATGGTGGCTGATGACAGCAACGTACATTACCTGAATGCCCAGACCTCCGGCATGTTTGTCCCCTCTGCCGCACACTGGACCGATGTCCGCCGCGGCGAGTTGTTGGGGACGATTGTCTCGCCGTTCCACGGTGACATCCTCTCCGAAGTACGCTCGCCGGTTGATGGCGTACTGTTCACCCTCAGGGAATATCCGCTGGTCTATGAAGGATCGCTGATGGCACGGATCATGGCCCGCAAGGGAGGTGCCCGATGAAGCGAGACCTGTTGCTGATGACCGCCCCGGTACGGGACGGTTTTGATATCCCCTGCCATGAGATCGGCCCCAAGGCCGCTCACCCGGCAGCCGCCTTTGTGGCAGGCCTGCATGGCGACGAACTGAACGGCACCTTTATCCTCTCCCGTCTGGCTGATTTCCTGAACGGCGTGGAAGCCGGCAAACACCCCGGCCTGAAGCTGCTCAAGAAGGTGCTGATCATCCCGGCGGTCAACGTGCTGGGAATCAATCTGCGTTCCCGCACCTGGCCCTTTGACAAGAGCGACATGAACCGGATGTTTCCCGGCAATGTCAGCGGCGAGACCACCCAACGGATCGCCCTGGCCGTGCTGGAGGCCACCAAGAAGGCGGAATACCGGGTTGATCTGCACACTTCCGGCGTCGATTTCGAGGAACTGCCTCAGGTGCGGCTTTACAGCCCCAGCGACGCCCAGCGCGCAACCGCCCGTCATTTTGGACTGACGGCGATCATGGAGCGCAGTATATCGCCGGTCTTTACCACCACCCTGATGCATGCCTGGCAGGTCTGGCCCGGCCAGAGTTTTCTGCTGCGGGTCGGCCAGGGCGGCACCGTCCAACTCGGGCATTGTCAGCAGGTCTTCCGGGGACTGGTTGCATTTCTGGGACAGACCGGCATCCTTGCAGGGGTCAGTCTGGCGGAAGGGGACGAAGATATCTGCCATTTCCGGCAGGGCAGCTCAAAGCGGCTCTATGCCGGCAAGGCCGGCACCTTTGTCTCGGATTGTCAGGTAGGGCGTTGGGTACGCACGGGGCAGGAGCTGGGCTACATCTACGACAGCTTCAGCGGCAACGTGATTGAAAAGGTAGAGGCACCGGCCAACGGCCTTCTGACCGGTATCCGCCGGCATCCCCTGTTGTTTGAAGGTGATCTGTTGCTGAGAATCAACCCGAAGTCCTAACTGTTGTTTGCAGTATCCGGATACAAAACGGGCGCCCCGATTTTCCGGGGCGCCCGTTTTGTATCTCACAGAAACCGTATCACCATGTTTTGCGCCCATGACATGAATTTGTGCAGTTCCTGCCGGCTGCATTCCAGCCGATTGTTGCACTGAGGTCCTTGACACCGTTCATATGGGTAGCGGCATTAACCGTAGTTGTGCTGTAACCGCTTCCATGACAGGTTACACACCCGATCCCCACACCTGAGTGGAAGTCGTGCTGACCAAGCTGAGGTGGAATGGCATGACAGGTGCCACAGCTGAGTGAAGGAGCACTGGTGGTTGCCGAGACCTGGGCTGATGCGGCCCCTTCTCCAGTACTGTTCACTGCGGTGACGATATAGTAGTAGCTGGTACCGGCTGCCAGACCGCTATGCAGATACGGACTGGTCACATTTGTCAGTTTTGTCCCGTTGACCTTGGTCACCCCGGATGCCGTGGACCAGTAGAGGTTGTAGGAGGTTGCTCCGGACACGGCCGACCAGGCAAGACTTACCTGATTGGCTCCACCGGTGGCAGTCACGCCGGTTGGGGCAGCCGGCACCGTTGGAGGCGGAGCACTGGTGGTTGCCGATGCCTGGGCCGAGGCACTGCTTTCCCCCACGCTATTGACCGCGGTTACGACAAAGTAATAGGTGGTCCCGGCAGCCAGACCGGTTTTTACGTAGGGGCTGGTCACACCGGAGACCTTGGTGCCGGTGGCGGTTGTAACACCTGAAGCGGCTGACCAGTAGAGGTTATAGGAGGTTGCATTACTGGCAGCAGCCCAGGAAAGTGTGATCTGGTTGGTGCCGCCGGCGGCAACCAGGTTTGACGGCGTTGCCGGTAGTGCAGGGGGCGGTGTTGAAGGCAGGGTTGTCGCGGCAGCCTGCACGGAAGCGGCACTTTCGCCGGCACTGTTAACGGCGGTCACGATGCAGTAATAGGTGGTTGCATCAGCCAGCCCGTTCAACACCAGCGGGCTGGTTGCATTTGAGACCTTTGTGCCATTCACCTTTGTCACGCCGTTGCTGGTTGCGTAATAGACATTATACGAGGTTGCATTGCTTACCGCACTCCACGAAAGACTGACCTGCCTGGTGCCGCCAGTGGCAATCAGACCGCCCGGTGCCGCCGGAATAACCGGGGCGGCAACGTTTGTCGTGGCCGTGGCCTGGGTAGAGGCGACGCTTTCTCCGGCACTGTTGACGGCTGTAACAACGCAGTAGTAGGTAGTTGCATCAGCAAGACCGCTCAGGACCGCCGGACTGGTGGCATTTGCAACCTTTATCCCGTTTGCCGGGGTTACACCGCTGGTAGTGGCGTAGTAAATCGTATAGGAGGCGGCATTACTGACGGCACTCCAGGTAAGTGTCAACTGCCCTGCACCGCCAACGGCAGTCAGATTGGTCGGGGCAGCCGGCACGGTCATCCTGTGCGGCATATTGTTGGCGTTAAAGGTCCCGCTGTTGATGTTGTTGATGGCGCAGGAGAAGATCGGGGCATTGGTGCCCCTATTGGAAACCGTCAGGGTACTGCCTGTGATATCGACGGTGACGAAGTCAAACATGCCGTCAAGCCCGCTATGGTCGGCACGATAGGGAGAGCTGATCGGATTTTTTCCTGCAGCGCCATACAGGTCAAGCAGCGGGTTGAGCATCATCAAGAGGTCCTGAGTAGCAGCCGTTAACCCGTCCTGAATCTTCCTGAGCTTCTGCTCATCCGGGCTGGTAAAGACATCTCCGGGATTGGCGCTGCCCCAGGCAAGTGTCACCAGTGCATGGGACAGCGGGTTGGCATTGGCAATGCCGGTACCCGATGCAAACGAGAGCAAGGTATGATTCTGACCGTTTGCGCTGCCGGTTGCCTGAAGGATGAAGGGGGCCTTCATGCCGGTAACATCAAAGGCAAAGGAGCCATCACTACCAATCACGGCAGTTTTTTGCTTTGACGGTGTTGATGCATCCTTCAGGGTCACCTGGCCGGACAGCTGCGTACCGACAGCCGCAGTTCCCGTTACCACCTGCGAAGAGACCCCTGGACTGTTACCCCCGCCGCCACATCCGGCAAGTACAAGTGCCGAAAATGCGAGAATCAGCCCCCCTATCATAGTGCCCAGCTTTGTCATCAGAGGTTTCATACCCTGCTCCTTTCCCATTGCTCCGGAATTGTTGAATGCGTTACTGAATGTTATTCCCATCTTTGGTAGTCTTCTCCTTTGCTTGATTGTGTAGATCCCCCCGTTTCTCTGCGGCACAAGACGCAAAAAAGCCGGGTACCTGCCTATCGATAAATCGATATTTCGGTAGCCCGGCTGTCTCAGAGAGACCCGTGGGTTTTCCGCCCTACCCTCGCGAGTAGTTGAGTATTTTCGTATATCAACAGATATTCAATTGTTTACTATGTTTATAGTAAATACAAAATTAGAACGGATGTCAAGTTTTTTTCTAATTGAGATATAAGCCGTCTGGCTCAACTGCCTCCCGTTACAGACGCCGTCATCAGCATCAATGCGGCATATGCAAACAGGCGCCCCGAAAAATCGGGACGCCCGTTTGCATTCAAACTATGCAGAAATCTCAGCCTTGTGCGCTGAAACTCCCCGATTGACGGTTGACGGAATTGGGGGTGCCGCCCAGGTTATTATTCGTGCTGTTGTTGGTTTCCCCAGGCTTGCTGTTAGTGCCGGCTGTCATCTGCAGCGCCTGCTGCGAGATGGTCACCGTATCGGTTCTGGCTGCCTTGGATGGTTTTTGCGCATCCTGATTACCTTGTTGAATTGCCCCTGCCTGTGTCTCGGTTGTCTTTGCTGCCGGATTAACATAGGGGCTGTTGGTTGCTAAACTGTTGGGCGATATCTGACTGATTGACATGATAACCACCTCCTTCTCAAGCGGTTGTTAATTCTGACTTTGCTGTACTGCGCCCGGACTGCGTATTCTGCAGGATCTGCAGATCGGTCGGAGAAATATTGAGTGGTGGAGGCACAATCATCCTCAGTATTTCACGGTACAACGACGGTGACGTCTCTTTCAGGATCTTCAATTCTTCACTGTTCCCCATAAAAGGGGGATAATTTTTGCCTGCCGCCGTATATGCCTCCGACTCTTTACCGGCAGACTGTTCCTGCTGCCTGACCGCCTCCTTCTTAAGCTGGGTCTTCTGTTCATGCTGCTGGTTCAGCGCCTTGCTCATGTCACGGGCCGTACTGGATAACGTCACTGAATCCTGTTTGGATGCCTGAATGCCGGTATTGAGCGCTGCTTTTTCCAACTGTGCTGGTTGAGGTGTTTGTGGAGGGGCTGCCTCGCTCTTGACCGGAGCCGAGGTAGAATCAGGTGGCAACGCAGGAATCTGTATCGATACTGAAGCTATCATGGTGTTCACCCATGCATTTAGCTACATGCAAGTATTATAGTATGCCCTTTGTACATGTAAATCAAGGGGGTTATTAGCTGTTGCAGCACAGTTTGAGACGGCCGTGACGCCCAGCTTTTTTGCAGCAGAAGGCAAAATTGTGTATTTCGTCGGCACCAGCAGAGCATGGCACGCTCGCCGCCGGGACCACATCGGCACATATTCAAGCAAAAACAAATAATTACACTATTGGCACGCCCAGTGCAAAGTCAGGTCACGGGCAGCAACGATGCCGCCCGTTTGGAGGCAGCAATGGCAAAACCTGACTACTACGACGTTGAAGACTGTTCCACCCACGAAAAGGGTGCTCCAAAGTTCTGTAAAAAATCCGAGCCTGGCGAGGGAACCGAACGTTCCTGCGCCTATGACGGCGCCCGGGTAGTGTTGATGCCGGTGACCGACGCGATTCACCTGGTGCATGGCCCGATCGCCTGCGCCGGCAACTCCTGGGACAACCGGGGGGCCCGTTCATCCGGCTCACAACTGTACCGCCGTGGTTTCACCACCGAGATGCTGGAAAACGATGTGATCTTTGGTGGTGAGAAGAAGCTGTACAAGGCGATCATTGATCTGGCCGGACGCTACCCTGAAGCAAAAGGGATGTTCGTCTACGCCACCTGCGTCACCGCCATGACCGGTGATGATATTGAATCGGTCTGCAAGGCAGCCCAGGAAAAGGTCAGCATCCCGCTGGTGCCGGTCAACACCCCCGGCTTTATCGGCGACAAGAACATCGGCAACCGCCTGGCTGGTGAAATTCTGTTCAAACAGGTGATCGGTACGGCAGAGCCACCAACGCTGGGTGAATATCCGATCAACCTGATCGGCGAATACAACATCGCCGGTGACCTGTGGGGGATGCTGCCGCTGTTTGACCGGCTGGGTATCCAGATCCTCTCCTGTTTTTCCGGCGATGCCAAGTTTGAGGAACTGCGCTACGCCCATCGCGCCAAGCTGAACATCATCATCTGCTCCAAGAGCCTGACCAACCTGGCCAAGAAGATGCAGAAAACCTACGGCATGCCGTACCTGGAGGAGTCGTTCTACGGCATGACCGATATCGCCAAGGCGCTGCGCAACATCGCCATTGCCCTGGATGACGCCGTTAACGGCCTGGAAAAACGGGTCATGCAGGATCGGGTGGAGCAGCTGCTGGAGGAGGAAGAGGCAAAGTGCCGCGAGCGGCTGGCCCCCTACCGCGCCCGACTGGAAGGGAAGCGGGCCGTGCTGTTCACCGGCGGGGTCAAGACCTGGTCCATGGTCAATGCCCTGCGTGAGCTGGGGGTAGAGATCCTGGCTGCCGGAACCCAGAACTCCACCCTTGAAGACTTCTACCGGATGAAGGCCTTGATGCACAAGGATGCCAGGATCATTGAAGACACCTCCACCGCCGGTCTGCTGGGGGTGATGAAAGAAAAGATGCCGGATCTGATTGTAGCTGGCGGCAAGACCAAGTTTCTGGCCTTAAAGACCAAGACGCCGTTCCTTGACATCAACCATGGCCGCTCCCACCCCTATGCCGGGTATGAGGGGATGGTGACCTTTGCAAAACAGCTGGACCTGACCGTTAACAACCCGATCTGGACGCTGCTGAACAGCCCGGAACCGTGGGAGACCGATGCAACCCCGCTGGTAAATGCTGCCCGCAGCCATGCTGCCACCTATCTGGCAGAGGATCTGGCTGCATCACGGGTAGCAGTGCCGAAAAAGGCTGCCACGGTCAACCCACAAAAAAACTCGCCAGCCCTGGGGGCAACCCTGGCCTATCTGGGAATTGATCAGATGCTGGGGCTGCTGCATGGTGCGCAGGGCTGTTCCACCTTTATCCGGTTGCAGCTCTCCAGGCACTTCAAGGAATCCATCGCCCTGAACGCCACGGCCATGAGCGAAGACAGTGCCATCTTTGGCGGCTGGGAAAACCTGAAAAAAGGGATCGGCCGGGTGATCGAGAAATTCGGTCCCAAGGTGGTGGGGGTGATGACCTCCGGCCTGACCGAGACCATGGGGGATGATGTCCGCTCTGCCATCCACCAGTTCCGTGTGGAGCATCCGGAGCATGACCAGGTACCGATTATCTGGGCCTCAACCCCGGATTACTGCGGCTCATTGCAGGAAGGGTATGCCAACACCGTCGAGGCGATTCTGGCCACCCTGCCGGAGGCTGGTGAACCGATCCCGGGTCAGGTCAACCTGGTGCCGGGGGCGCAATTGACACCGGCAGATGTGGAGGAGCTGAAGGAGCTGATCGAATCATTCGGCCTGAGCGTACTCTGTGTTCCGGACATCGCCAATGCCCTGGATGGCCATATTGATGCCGATGTATCACCCCTTTCCACCGGCGGCATCAGCGTCGACAAGATCAGACAGGCCGGCCGCAGTATCGCCACCCTGTATGTGGGTGATTCACTGGCCAGGGCAGCCAGCCAGCTGGAAGAACGGCTGGGGATTCCGGCCTACGGCTTCACCTCCTTGACCGGCATGGCCGAGACTGACCACTTCATGTCAACCCTGTCAGCCATCAGTGGCAAAGCAATACCGGAGAAACAGCAGCGTTGGAGATCAAGATTGGCTGATGCGCTGGTGGACAGCCACTACCAGTTTGGCAACAAAAAGGTTGCCATCGCCCTTGAGGCCGACCATCTGAAAGGGATGACCCGTTTTCTGGCAGGCATGGGCTGCCAGATCCAGGCTGCCCTGGCAGCCACCCGCACCCGCGGGCTGGACAGCCTGCCCTGTAACAACGTCTTTGTGGGTGACCTTGAGGATCTTGAAACCGCTGCCGTCGGTGCCGACCTGCTGGTGGCCAACTCCAACGGCAGGCAGGCAGCAGCCAAGCTCAAGATCGGCGCCCACCTCAGAACCGGCCTGCCGGTGTTTGACCGGTTGGGGGCGCACCAGAAGATGTGGGTCGGCTATCGCGGCACCCTGAACCTGGTTTTTGAAGTGGCGAATCTGTTCCAGGCAAACGCTAAAGAGGCACAGAAACTGGCACATAACTAACAAAGGCTATTTGTATTTGCCACAGAGGACACAGAGATCTCAGAGAAAAATATGTTTGCCGTTTTGATTCCGGCTCTGTGCCCTCTGTGATCTCTGTGGCGAAAGGGGTTTAACCATGAAAATCGCATTTACCACCACCGACGGCAGCATGATTGATCAACATTTCGGACAGTGTGAGAGCTTCCAGATCTGGGAGATCGGGCCTGACCAGGCGTCATTTCTTGAATCTGTCTCAACGGAGGCGCACGGATCTGATGAAGAGGACCGGATCGCCGCCAGAGCCAAGATTCTGTCTGACTGCGCCATTGTCTACACCATGCAGATCGGTGGACCGGCGGCAGCAAAACTGGTGGCTCAGAAGATTCATCCCATGAAGACCAATGCCGCGGTCAGTCTGCCGGAAACCGTGGCAAAGCTGCAGGAGGTTTTACGGGGCAATCCCCCCCCCTGGCTGCGCAAAGCGATGAACAAGGGACAGGCTGTCTCATTTGAAGATGACTAACATGGTGACGCAGTAACACGAAGGGATATGAATTTTTCGCCAGGCTCCAGCTGCCGGGGCAGTGGCGCACAAGGCATGTTTGAAAGCAACAACAGGATTGCGGAAACGCCGCATCAATCCATAAACCAGGAGGAAATCAAAATGGCCTACATCACCGGACTAACCAAAGACAAGCACGAGTGGACCCCCCAGTTTATCGTTTCTATTGACGAAGAGACCTGCATCGGCTGTGGCCGCTGCTTCAAGGTCTGCAGCCACGACGTTCTGGCATTTGAAGAACTGGACGAAGATGATTCAGCCAAGATGTTCATGCGGGTGGCCAATGCCGGCAACTGTATCGGCTGTGAAGCCTGTGGCAAGACCTGCTCCAAGAAGTGCTTCACTTTCGCACCGCTAGCAGCATAGGGACGGTTCTTTTCCGCTCTGGCATCGTTCCCTTTGGTCGTACATGCTCGACGTACTGTTTGGTACGCCTGCGCTGTACTCCTTCGGGCGCCTTGCCAGAACGAAAAACTCCTCGTCCCCGTGACAGGCAAGAAAGGTTTTATCATGTTGATTGCCGTAACATCATCCGATGGCAAACATATTGATACCCATTTCGGCAAGGCTGATCGTTTTCTGGTCTATGAAGCCGGCACGGGAGAGCCTGCACTGCTGTATGAGGTGCAGGCTCCCCGTTACTGCGGCGGCACCGGCCCGGGACATGACCTGATGCAGGACAAGCTGGCAGCCATTGCAGCGAGCCTGGGGGATTGCCGGGTGATCGTAACGGCCATGATCGGCGAATCTCCCAAAGCGGAGATGGAGCGATTAGGGATTGAGATCATCAGCATTTCAGGACCGGTGAGCGACGTATTGAAGGAAGTGAAAAAACTCTACTAACCCAGTCGTTCCAATTTCAATGCAGGCGCACAGGCGGTACGTTCAGGAGCCGGAAACGAGCCACCCCACCAGCACCTTGCAACGGAATTGGAAGCAGGCCATCTCAACGGGGTGACGGCCGATGTCGATCTTCAATCTCTGCAATCTGCCCCCCTGGGTGATCGCCTCGCGTCACTTCAATGAACATCCGCAACCGCTGTTTCTGCAGGGGGTGCGGGATGCCAACCGCTTTCTGTTCAACAAACTTGACACACTCGAAAACCGCGACGAACGGGGACAGGTCTTCAGCGACTACCTCTCGGTCAAGTTCCAGCTCCACCATGAGGATGGCCATACCGACTCTGCCCGCAGGGCACTGCGCAACAGTTATCTGCGCTTCCTGAAGGGGTGGATGATGGACAGCAACTCGGTGGAAGGGGCGGTGCTGAAAAGCTGGGTAGAGAGCAGGATGGGGATCGCACCGACCTTTCATAACGGCCGGATCAACGGCACGGATTCAGAGGCCCATTACCGCTATATTGTTGACCGTACCCGCGGCAGCAAGCGGACCAATGCCATCAATGCCCAGCTGGATCTGCTGTACGAATACTGCCAGTACGAGCTGCAGCGCAACCACGGCAAACTGGGGACCCTGACCCTGTTTCGCGGCACCAACGGTGCGACCGAGGATCAGATTCTGGAACAGCTGGGCAAACGGGAACAGATCATACGGTTGAACAACCTGGTTTCCTTTACCGATGAGGAGGAGCGGGCCTGGGAGTTCGGCTCGATTGTCTGGCGGGTACAGGTGCCCACCTCAAAAATCTTCTTCTTTGATGAACTGCTTCCCACCAGCCTGTTAAAGGGCGAGGGTGAATACCTGGTGATCGGCGGTGATTATCTGGTCAAACGGATTATGTGTACGGTCTGAAACCTGCCAAGCCCTCCCCTGCCTGCTGTATCGACAATCCTGCGTCCTCCATGAACGTAGCCAGAACTGTTTCCGGCAGCTGTTTTTTCCAGCCAGCATGGAAATGATCGGCAGCCAGCAGCACGCCTCCCCGGGACAAGAGCCCTGCAAGCTGTTTCAGTACCTGCTGGAGCTGAGAGAATTGATTAATGATCGGCCCCCCCAGCAGACCGTTACAGAGGATCAGATCAAATTGTCCCGACGTACGGTTCTCCGCCAGCAAATCCACCTCCCTGAAGCCGATCCGCGCTCCCCAGCCCTGCTCCCGTAATGGTTGCACCCGCTGCTGATAGTTCTTCTCCCGCTGCGGGTCATGGGGCAGGCACTGTGTCTGCGCTGCCCATACCTCCAGCGGCTCAATGGTCCAGCCCTCAATCTGAACCTGTTCCGGCAGCCGGCCCTGTTCAGCCAACAGTTCTGCCAACTCCCAGGTTCCTTCACCACTGCCGCAGGCTGTATCAAGCACTCGCAGAGGCCCGTTCCGCTTTAACAGGTGCTGTTGCAGCCAACCAAGCTGATCTGGATAGCGCCAAAATCCGGCACCATTAAAGCGGCCCGGCAAAAAAGAGAAAAAGAGGAAGCGGGTCAACAGCTGCTGATCATCCAGCAACCTCTCCAGCAAACGGGCCGGATTGGCTGAAAATTGCAGCCAGGAAGGAAAAGAAGCAAAACAGTCTGCCCAACTGGGACTGGAGTAGAATGGTGTGCTGCCTTGAATGGGAGCTGAGCTGAGGGTTGCATCGTACAGGCGGTTGAACAGCCGCCGGATTTCCTTGATAGGCAGGTACAGCTCGGACTGCAGCCGGATCTCCGGGGTGATGAGCAGCCCCGGAGCCGGTAGCGGTTGCGGTGAGGTGGCAGCGTAGGTGGTAAAGCGCTGGTTTAGCTGCCGCAGTCCTGCCTGAAACCGGGTTGGGTCAGGCTGGCGTATTAATGGACAGGCAGGCACATCAAAAACTGCGCAGGGGATTATAGAGCGTGTCCCGCTCCACCGGGGTCTTGCCGGCAATCCGGATCAGCCGGATCAGTCGTTCCAGGGTCAGGGACTGGGGCGAGGCTGCCCCGGCATCATGGCCGATCTTCTCCTCCACCACGGTGCCGTCCAGATCATCCACCCCAAAGGCCAGCGCCACCTGGGCGATCTTCTCTCCCAGCATGACCCAGTAGGCCTTCAGGTGCTGAAAGTTATCCAGAAACAGCCGGGCAATCGCCAGGGTCTTCAGGTCATCCAGACCGGAGGTGCCTTTGGTATCCAGCTTAAGCGGTGAGTTTTCCGGCTGCCAGGCCAGGGGGATAAAGACCTGGAACCCGCCGGTCTGATCCTGCAGCTCCCGCAGCAGCGCCATGTGGCGCACCCGGTCGGCAACGCCCTCAACATGACCGTAGAGCATGGTGGCATTGGTCTTCAGGCCGGCCTGATGTGCCAGGCGATGCACCTCCAGCCAGCGCTGACCGCTGATCTTTTCCGGACAGATCTTTTGCCGCACCTCCTCCACCAGGATCTCGGCCCCGCCACCGGGCATGGAGCCCAGCCCGGCCTCAATCAGTTGTGCCAGTACCTGCTCAACGGTCTGCCCGCTGATCCGGGCAAAGTAGTCGATCTCAACCGCGGTAAAGGCCTTGATATGCAGGGATGGTGCGTTTTTACGGATATCCTGCAACAGCTCAAGATAAAACGCAAACGGCAGGTCCGGGTGCAGGCCACCCACCAGATGCACCTCGGTAGCCCCCTGGCCAACCGCCTCCACTGCCCGGCCCACCATCTGGTCCAGGGCCAGGGTGTAGGCATCATCGGCCTCGGCGGTGCGGGAAAAGGCGCAAAAGGCGCAGCGGTTGACACAGACGTTGGTGGGGTTGATATGACGGTTAACGTTGAAATAGACATTTGCGCCGTTTTTACGCTCATTTGCCCAGGCTGCCAGCTCACCGATGGTCAGCAGGTCATTGGAGGCATACAGCGCCAGCGCATCGGCCTCGGAAAGCCGTTCACCGGCATGGACTTTTGCTTTAATAGTGGCTAATGTTGTCATGTTGACAGCATACGGCAACTGGAAAAGCGGTGCAAGATCAAGATAAGGGTCTATCGGGAAATAAGTGTTACAAATACTGCGCTCTGATTTGGGAGAGATTTGACTGGACTGATTGAACAAAACCGTAGGCGTAGCAGGGCTACGGTGAGGATTTTGTGATTGAAGTCCGGGCAAAGATGCCCAAAGATGAGATGCAGGATGTAATAGTTACTTCCTGATAGACCCAAAGGAGAAATGTGATGACTGAAGCAATTGAGACCTTTTTGAAGGCAGAGGCGTTTGGTGTGGTGGGTGCATCGGAGGATCGCAGCAAGTATGGCAACAAGGTGCTGCGCTGCTACCTGCAGAACAAAAAAACAGCCATTCCGGTTAATCCCAAAACGGCTTCAGTTGAGGGGATTGCGACGGTTGCCACGGTGGCTGACCTGCCGGATAATGTTAGCAGCATCTCGGTCATCACCCCGCCTGCGGTGACGGAGAAGGTGGTTGAGGCTGCCATTGCCCGCGGTATCACCAATATCTGGATGCAGCCCGGTGCTGAGAGCGATGCTGCCATTGCACGGTGCACAGCTGCCGGGATTAACGTGATTGCCGACCACAGCTGTGTCTTGGTGGTACTGGGCTACAAAGAGCACTAAACCTTCCGGTCTTTTATGTTCCTTCCGGTTGCGAATCCTCCAGACAGTGGTAGGCTTGTCAGGCAGCGTACCGGCAAACAAAGGTGCGCATTCACACACGCTGGAAAGGGGGAAGGTATGATGCACAGGTATCTGACAGGTGTAGTGCTGGCTGGACTGCTGGCGGTGCCGGCAGGCCTTTTTGCTGCTGAAGAAGCGACTCCGCAACCGGTGGCACCTGCCGTCAAGAAGCAGGCACGGGAACAGATCTATGGCAGCCAGCTGATGACCCGCCAGGAACGGCTCGAGCACCGCACTAAACTGCGTGCTGCCAAAACAGCTGAGGAGCGGGAGCAGATCCGCAAGGAACATCACGAAAAGATGCAGCAGCGGGCCAAGGAGCGCGGCGTAACACTGCCTGACATGCCGGCAAGACCGGCCGGTATGGGCCCGCGGCCCGGCGGCATGGGGCCCGGAGCTGGCGGCATGGGGCCCGGTGGTCCCGGTCCCAACCGTTAATCACCCCGCAGACCGGATCGTGGCAACAGTAACGGGCGGCTCCGTAACCAGAGCCGCCCGTTATTTTTATCTGCAGCAATCGCTCCCCTGCCAGCCACAGGAAACCTGCTTATTGCCTTTGGCCTGCTGACGGTAAGGCATGCCGTGTTCAGCGGGAAAAAGATCCGTTTCCCATTCAGGCGATCGTGTGGCGGATATCCTTGCCCTTGACCATAAAGATCACCATCTCGGCAATATTGGTGGCATGATCGGCGATCCGCTCCAACGACTTGGAGATGTAGGTCAGGCGCATGGCACGGCTGATGGTCGAAGGGTCCTCAATCATGTAGCTGTACAGCTCACGCTGAACCTGCTCATTCAGGTCATCCACCATCTGGTCGTCCTTGCAGACCTTGACCGCCAGGACGTCATCCCCGCGTACAAAGGCATCCAGCGCCTCCTTGATCATCACCTCAACCCAGTGGGCCATACGCGGGATGTCGATGTACGGCTTGAGCGGCGGTTCCTGGTTCAGTTGCCGGGCCCGCTTGGCCATGTTGGCACATTTGTCGCCAATCCGCTCCAGATCGGTGACAATCTTCAGAGCCAGGGTGATAAAACGCAGGTCCTTGCCGGTGGGTTGACGCAGCGCCAACAGTTCCAGACAGCGTTCGTCAATCACGACCTCATGGTTGTTCACCTCATGGTCCATGGCAATGATCCGTTCGGCAAGCTCGGTATCCCGATCAACCAGCGACTTGACCGCATCGGCGATCATCTTTTCCACCAGCCCGCCCATGGTCAGAATTCGCTGCCGCAGATCGTTCAGGTCTGCATCGTAAGATGAAACAACATGTCCACTCATTAGCCGAATCTCCCTGTTATGTAATCTTCAGTTTGTTGTTTTTCAGGGTTGGTGAAGATCTTTTTGGTATCACCCATCTCAATCAGCTCCCCCAGATAGAAGAAGGCGGTTGCATCGGAAACCCGCGCTGCCTGCTGCATGTTGTGGGTCACGATCACAATCGTATACTGTTCCTTCAGTTCGTCAATCAGTTCCTCAATCTTCAGCGTTGAAAGCGGGTCCAGGGCTGAACAGGGTTCATCCATCAGGATCACTTCCGGGTTGGTGGCAATCGCCCGGGCAATGCAGATCCGTTGTGCCTGACCGCCGGACAGCCCCAGGGCCGAGTCATGCAGGCGATCCTTGACCTCATTCCAGATCGCGGCACCTTTCAGGCTCCGTTCCACGGTTTCATCCAGGGTGGCCTTGTCATTGATCCCGGCGATCCGCAGGCCGTACACGATATTTTCATAGATCGACTTGGGGAACGGGTTGGACTGTTGAAAAACCATCCCTACCCGGCGGCGCAGCGAGATGACATCGGTCCTGTTTCCGGTGATCTCATCACCGTCAAGCCGGATACTGCCTTCAATCCTGACCGAATCGATCAGATCGTTCATCCGGTTCAGACAGCGCAACAGGGTTGACTTGCCGCAGCCGGAAGGGCCGATAAAGGCGGTCACCTGATTGCGGCGCATGGTCAGCGAGATATCTTTCAGTGCCTGCGAAGCCCCGTAATAGAGATTGACGTTCTCAACCTCGATAATGGCGGGATGTTTACTCAGATCAACAGATTCTGGACTCATCAGTTTTCATCCTTTTGTACAGCTTAGAAATGTGACGTGGTGTACTTGCGCCGCATCTGGTTACGGAAACGGATCGCCAGGCTGGTGGCGACAACCACGATCAGCAGCAGCAGCAAGGTGGTGACGTAGACCATCGGCTTGGCCGCCTCGACATTGGGAGACTGGAAGCCGACATCGAAGATATGGAAGCCCAGGTGCATGAACTTGCGATCCATGTGAAAGAACGGGAACTGTCCGTCAAAGGGCAGGGTCGGGGCCAGCTTGACCACCCCCACCATCATCAGCGGCGCCACCTCCCCCACGGCACGGGCCATGGACAACACCAGACCGGTCATGATACCCGGTGTGGCCATCGGCAGCAGCACCTTGGTCAGGGTCTGGAACTTGGTGGCCCCCAGTGCCAGTGAGCCTTCACGGATCCCCTTCGGAATCGAGGCAAGCGACTCTTCAGTGGCCACTATCACCACCGGCACGGTTAAAAGCGCCAGGGTCAGGGAGGCCCAGAGGATACCTCCGGTACCGAATACCGGGGTCGGTAAGCGCTCCGGAAAGAACAGCTTGTCCAGCGAACCGCCGATGCCGTAGACAAAAAAGCCCAGACCAAACACGCCGTAGACGATCGAAGGCACGCCGGCCAGGTTGTTGACCGCAATCCGCACCAGTTGTACCAGCCTGCCTTCTTTAGCGTACTCCCGCAGGTAGATGGCGGCAATCACCCCAAACGGCAGCGAGAAAACCGACATCAGCAGCACCATCATGACCGTGCCGAAGATGGCCGGGAAGAGTCCGCCTTCCGTATTCGATTCACGGGGGTCATCAAACAGCAGCTCACGGATCTTGCCCAGATAAGCCCAGGCCTTGGCAAGCACCGACATGCTGTTGGGCTGATAAATCCGCACAATCTCCAGCAGCGGCAGCTCCTTGGCGGTTCCGGCAGCATCGCTGAAGACCGCTACGGCCTTGTTCAGCTCCCCCTGCTTCTGGTTCAGCTGTTCATTCAGCCCGTCAAACTCTTCGGTCAGCTTTGCCTTCTTTTCATTCAGGGCAGTAATCTCGGCGGCATGCGCCCCGGCTCCACGGAACTCAAGCTTCTGGACCTTGAGCCGCAGACGCTCGGAGGCCTGATTCAGGCTGGACATCCGATCCTTGATATCCTTCAGTCCCTGCTGCCTCTGCACCGTTGCCTGGTGCAGACGCTTCAGGGAGACCGGATCAACCGCAACTGCAACGCCGTCACTCCCCCGCAGCTCCTTCAGGAAGCCGAAGAAATTGCCGTGTTCACGACGCTCCAGCAGATAGGCATCTTTGGGGATATCCCGCTCTGCCACTTCCGACTCATCCACCCAGCGGAAATCCTGGGAGTAGAGATCCCGGTTGCCGACCTTCAGCTGCACCCGCTTGACATTGGTCAGGGCATGCCGTTCCTTGGCAGTCAGCTGCCCCATCAGGTAGCTGCCGTCAGTCAGTTTATAGCGCACCAGCCCCTTGACCCAGAAGTAGCCCAGACTGTTGCCCAGAATAACGGCCATCAGGGTCAAGGTCATGAACAGAATCACCGCCAGGGTTGCCCCGGCAGTCAGCACCATTGGTTCGCCACGTTTCCAGTAGTTTTTCACAAGCACACCTTTTGTATAAAAGCCATCATTAATAGGCCGCGGATGACGCTGATTGAGCGGATCGACGCGGATAAAACCGGTTAAATCAGGTTTTAACCCATTACCTCTTTGTTTTTGCTTTTTAAATCCGTGAACATCCGCCGGATCCGCGTTATCCGCGTGCTATTCAATCCTTTAATACCGTCCGTACTTTTTACGGAAGCGTTGCCGCAGCAGTTCGGCCGCGGTGTTGATGATAAAGGTCAGCACAAACAGCAGCACTGCCGAGAGAAACAGGGTCCGGTAGAGGGTACCGTTCAAAGGTGCCTCGGGGATCTCCACCGCGATGTTGGCCGAGAGCGAACGCAGGCCGTTAAACAGGGACCAGCTCATGATCGGGGTATTGCCGGTTGCCATCAACACGATCATGGTCTCACCGACGGCACGGCCAAAGCCGATCATGATCGCGGAAAAGACGCCCGGCAGGGCTGAAGGAAGCACCACTCTCCAGGCAGTCTGCCAGCGGCTGGCCCCCAGGGCCAGAGAGGCGGCGGACAGGTTGCGGGGCACGTTGGAGAGGGCATCCTCGGCAATCGTAAAGATGATCGGGATCACGGCAAATCCCAGAGCAATGGCAATAATGATGCTGTTGCGCTGGTCATAGCGCACCCCCAGCGCCGAATAGAGCCACTGCTTGAGATCGGCGCCGAAAAAGGTCGCCTCAAGGGGTATTGCCAGTTGGCCTGAAAGCCAGAGCGCCAGCACCACCACCGGCAGCAGCCCCAGAAACTCGTATCCCTTCAGATTGCGGCCGATCTCGGTCTTTTCAGCCAGGGGACGCCAGACCAGGATGGCAGCCAGCAACATGGCCGGCACCATGATCGTGGCCAGAAAAAGCGCCAGCAGGTGTTTGTCCATCAGCGGGGCCAGCCAGAGTCCGGCCAGGAAGCCGACCACCACTGACGGCACCGCCGCCATGATCTCAACCGCCGGCTTGATCCGCCCCTTCAGGGACGGGGCCATGAACTGGCTGGTATAGATCGCCCCCAGCAAGGCCAGCGGCACCGCAAACAGCATGGCAAACAGGGTGGCCTTGAAGGTGCCGAAGATCAGCGGCATCAAAGAGATCTTGGGTTCAAAGTCGTCGGTGGCTGCCGAGGACTGCCAGACATATTCAGGTTTATTGTAGCCTTCGTACCAGACCTTGCCGAACAGGGTCGAAAACGATATCTCAGGGTGCGGGATATCAAGTTTCCAGGCCACGCTCCTGCCGTCGGCACCAGCCACCACCAGTTGGCGGCCACGGTCGGCAAAGGCTGCCGCAGTGACCGGCAGCCCGGCCTGCAGTTCCAGCAGCAGCCGTTCGCTGGTCATATGCACCAGCCTGATCGTCCCGCCGGCATCAAAGGCAGCCAGAGACTTGTCACGCGGAGAGGCCAGCAAGCGGCTGACCGGCTGGGCAAACCCCGGCAGGTGGTGGATCAGCGCCAGCTGTTTGTCTTCACCGCTGCCCGGCTTGGCAATCGGCATCCAGGTTGTGATCTCTCCCCTGGCATCACCCACTGCCAGCGAGTTATCGCCCAGCACCGTTGCCAGGGCCGTGATGCGGCGATGATCCTTAAATGCCTCCACCGTTTCAATCAGTCGTCCTTCACCGTCGCCGGACAGATCCCAGCGCACCAGCCAGCCGTTATCAGTGCCTGCGTACAGGTTCTGTCCCTTACGCCCCAGCCAGAAGGTCGAGATCGTACCGGGCAACGGGTCAGACAGCTTGTAGCTCTGTTCCGTCGTTTTTTCATTCCCCAGCAGATCTTTTTCAACATTACGGCGCTGGACGGCAAACCGGTTGCCCGGCAGCAGCGTTATCGTAAGGGAACCGCTTTCACCCAGCTCACGGGTCTGGCTGGTACCGGAGCCGTCAGTTGCAAGCAGCGCCTGCAGTTCGGCAGAGACCTCGGGCAGCCTGTCGGCAGAAGGCGCATAAAAAAGCGGCAGGGCGACCCGGGCGATCAGCATCAGAATGCCGATGACGGCAACGATCACAAACAGACCGCCGGCCTTGATCAGCCAGGCAGCCAGACGGTCATTACGACGGGATTTATCTACAATTGAGGAGGCCATGGAAAGTCCTGAGAAAAAATTCCCTCTCCCTTGAGGGAGAGGGCTAGGGTGAGGGGGCAGAGGAACCTTTCAGATCACTGCTGCCTCCTCATCCGGCCTTCGGCCCCCTTCTCCCCCGGGGAGAAGGGTTCAGGCCGTTTCTACTTCAACGCCTTCAGCTGCTGCTCAACCACCTTGGCAGGCAATGGATCATAACCGTCCTTGACCACAATCTGCTGGCCTTCCTTGGACAGGGCAAACTTCAGGAATTCTTCAGTCACTTTGGGCAGCGGTTGGCCCGGCTTCTTGGCCACGTAGATATAGAGCATACGGGCCAGGGGGTACTTGCCGGACAGCACGTTGGCATAGTTGGCTTCATACACAGTGCCGCCCTTTTTGTCGGACAGGGGGACAGCCTTGACGCCGGAGGTGGCATAGCCGATACCGGAATAACCGATGGCACTGATATCCTTGGCAACCCCTTCAACCACAGAGGCGGAACCGGGCTGTTCCTTCACGGTACTCTTGAAATCGCCTTTGTTCAGTGTGTGCTCCTTGAAGTAACCATAGGTACCGGAGGCAGAGTTACGACCGAACAGGGAGATCGGCTTGGCAGCCAGGGCACCGCTCACACCAACCTGTCCCCAGGTAGTAACATCAGCCAGACCGCGCTTGCGGGTCTTGGAGAAGATGGCATCAACCTCATCAAGGGAGAGCGACTTGATCGGGTTATCCTTGTTGACAAAGACAGCCAGTGAATCCAGGGCCACACCGATCTTGGTCGGCTTGTAGCCGTACTTCTTCTCAAAATCCTCAATTTCTTTGCCCTTCATCTCGCGGGACATGGGACCCAGCTGGGCGGTACCGGCGATCAGCGCAGGAGGAGCGGTTGAAGAGCCTTTGCCTTCAATCTGGATGTTAACGTTGGGATACTTCTTCTTAAAGCCTTCAGCCCAATAGGTCATCAGGTTGTTCAGGGTGTCGGAACCGATACTGCTCAGGTTGCCGGATACGCCTGAGGTGGCCTTGTAGGCCGGCAGCTTTGCATCAACCTTGACTTTTTCCGCATGGGCAGCAGTGGCGATGCAAAGGGTGGCGCACAGCGCCAGGACGCTCTTCTTCAACATTGGTACATCCTCCTTGGTATTGTTGGTGTTTTCAGGTGTGTGTTGCTTAATTGCCACCATAAACGAGTTTTGTGACAGACATGTTACGGAGAGGCAAAAGATTGGAAACTATTGTTACAGGCATAGCCGGACAGGCTTTTGACCAGCTCACCGGTCAGGGTCGGATCAATGTGGGGGATCTTGCTCTGGCCGCCCAGCTTGCCACGCACCTCTGCCGACCAGTCATAGATCTGCTGTTCAGACACCAGCAGCACACGGGGACTGTTAATCCTTCCCTGTTGCCGGAAGGTGTCGTAATCGGCATTGGCGCTACGCAGCTGGTCATCCAGTAAACGTGAGGCCTGGTCCGGCAGCAGCGCACTGCCCCGGCAGGCCAGCACCCAGTGGTGGCAACGACCGCCAATATCTGCTCCCACCATGAACTCCCGCACCAGACCGTCGTGCCGTTTGTTCAGCATAGCCACCGCCTGTTCCACTTCAGTCTGGGTCACCTTCTCCTCAAAGCGATCCAGAAACTTATCCCGGCCGGTAAATTCAAAATGGAACCGGTCGGCATCCAGAAAGCGCAGGGTATCGCCGATATGGTAGCGCCACAGCCCGGAGCAGGTGGAAAGAATCACGGCGTACCGCTGACCGGTCACCACCCCGGCCAGCGGTACAGCCTGGGCGTCAGAAAGCGGTGCGCCGCTCTCATCCAGCTGTTCAATCGGCACAAACTCGAAAAACGAGCCGTAAAACGGTGTCAACCGCATGGTTGCCTCACCCTGCACCTGAAAGCCCATGAACGCCTCGGATGAAGGCAGCAGTTCCAGAAAGCGGGGGCCGCCAGAAGGGAGCAGCCGTTGGTATTCGGCCGCATAGGGGGCCATGCTGGTACCACCGTGAATGATCAGTTCCAGATTGGGCAACGCCTCACGCACCGGACGACCGGCCAGGGATTCCACCTGCTTCAGCAGCAGTAAAATCCAGGGCGGCACCCCGGAGATGATCCGTATCTTCCGGTCTGCCAGCAGCAGCCGGGCCATGCCGTCCAGCCGCTGATCCCACGGGGCCGAGGTCAGCGGCTCCTGTGGTTCTACAAACGGGTTCAGCCAGGCGGGCCGCTGCTGCAGGGTAATGGCACTCATGTCACCGGCAAGCACACCCGGCCCCATCTGCTTGAGCCGGGTGCTGCCGGCCATGTAGAGGATCTTGCCCTCCGGCACCCTGCTGCCCGGTTCAGCTGCCAGGTAACAGCAGAGCATATCCAGGGCTGCCAGCTGGTTCATCCTGAACATCTCATGGGTAAAGGGAATGAACTTGGTTGGCGCCGTCGTGCCGGAGGTCTCGCAGAACCAGGGGATCAGTCCGGGCCAGCTCTGATCCTGCAGCCGCAACTGCTGTCCCTGCGGGGTGGTTGTCAGGCAGGTTGCAAACCAGTCATCCCAGAACTGACGATAGGTACGGATCGGCACCTGCTGTTGAAACTGCTGATAGCAGACCTCAAAGGGCAGGCTGGCCAGAGAATTGAAGCCGTACTCGCGGCCAAAGCGGGTTTTTGCCGCCCTCTGCAGCAGGCGGGGCAGCAGTTCACGCTGGCTGCCCAGCGGATCTTTGCGTAAAAAGCGCCGGGCACGGATATCGGCGGCGGCGCGCAGCGGCAGAGACAACAGGGAAACAGGAAACTTCAATGGTGCTCCTTTGAACTGAAACTGAAAACGTATGGGGATGGCCGTATACCAGGCGCCCGGAGCGCAGCGACCGAGACATACCGGGCAGGTAGGCGGCATATATCAGGTAGTCGCCAATTTCAAATCAAGGATGAGATCAAGGCGGCGAGGAATTCGACGACGCAGGCGTACACGACAGTACGTCGAGGAGTAGAAGACGAGCCAACGATGATATCGCCTTGAGTTGGAATTGGTATCACACCACCGCCAGGAGCGGCTGGTTATGCAGCTTCTGCAACCACTGCTCCATGCGCGGATTGAAGCAGTGCTGATGAAAGATCAGCGAGGCATGGGCCACCGGGTCGGCATCATTGTTTGAGGCGATCAGACAGGCCCTGGCTTCGGGGAAGACCGAACGCAGGGCGGCATGATCGGCACAGAGTTGCAGGGTGGGCGATCCCGGCACCAGAATGCTCTGCTCATCCTCGGCCAGCATGATCAGGGTCGGTCCGCCAAAGATGGTCCTGCCTGCAGCCGGTTCGGCAAAGCTGCGCAAGGCCAGCACCCGTTGATAGCCGCCAAGGTTGGAGGTATGCTCAAGCACCCCGAATATCCGCTGCCGGATGGCCAGGTGGCGGGTGGTCAGGCTGCGGTTTTCCGCCCCTGCCTCAAACAGGGCCTGAAAACAGCGCCGCGCCCGCTCCAGCTGCCGGTTCAGATCGCTCTCATCATTTGGGTCGGCCTTCAATATCTTACGCAGGTTTGACTCCAGCATCCGAACCCCGCCGCTGCGCTGGTTGTCAGGCCGGATCAGGTCGGCGGTGCAGAGTACCGGGCTGACCAGCAGCAGGCCACGCAGACGGTCATGCAGCTGTTCCGAGGCCCGCCGCAGAAAATCAACCACCAGTCCGGCGCCGAAGCTGACCCCCATCAGCACCGGCCGCTCTCCCTTCAGACTCAGCTCATCAATCAGGTCGGCCAGCTGCGCCTCAAACAGTTCGTGGCTGAAACCGTTACGCGGGTAGTTGAGGTAATAGATGCTGCCGTGGCTGCGCAGCAGCGGACGTTGAAACTCCACCACCTCGGTGGCATCCGGCACAAAACCGGCCACCACAATGGTAGGACGTCCACCGGCAGACTTTTCACGATAGACCTGACAACGCACGGCATGCAGACTGTGATAACGCTCCCACAGCGCCAGCTCCCGCGGACGGTGGCGCTGCCTGTACGGCTTGATGGCTATCGAACGCAAAAACCCGGCGGTGGCGGTGGCCATGTTCATCAGGGCCGGATGGCGCTCAGTTAACGGCTGAAGGTGTCTGCTCAACAACTGCTTCATGGATGATCTCCCCGATCTCAGGCCTTACGGCCCGCCAAACGGCGTAAACGTTCAAGTTGCTGGTCAATCAGGTCAAACTCCCGCTTCATGCTCAAAATCCGTAACAGAAACATGGTCCACCTCTCTAACACTGGCCGCTCAACATCGGCTGCTGCCCGGCAGTCAGGGCAACACTTGAGGTCGGAAAGCTGGTGGTGCGGTGGCAGGCTCCGCAGGCCACATCACCGTGAGCCACCCGCACCCAGAGGGTCCGGTTCTCGCTGTCGCACCAGTCACAGGTCCAGGCATAGTAGTCGTCGTGGGTTCGTGTTCTCATAGCAGTCGTCCTCCTGCCTCTTGATTGGCATGTTCTTATCGTTTGCCAGACCATAGCGCCAAAAAATGACAACTGGGTGTCGGGTTTCCAAAGAGTCTGCAACAAACTACCGGAAGCCCCGAACACAGCTTATCCGGGTCGCCACAGACATTTTTCCCGGCCGTCACAGGACGGTAACAGTCGCCTGTTACTGTTCTGTTTCGCCATAGACAGAGAGGAAGACGTGCCATGACCATCCGCCGGAAACTATTGATCAACAGCCTGGTAACCTTTGCCGGCTTTGCTGCTGTCGTGCTGCTGGGCTACTACACCATCGCAGGATTCCAGGGCACTATCCGGGAGCTGACCACCCGCTCCACCCCGCTGCAGGTCAAGATGCTGCAGTTTCAGCAGACCGTGGAGCGGCTCTCCGGTGACCTGCTGCAGACCGGCATGCTGGAAGACCCCCGGGAATTACAGACACAGACCGCTGTAATGGAGGAACGCCGCAAAAGGCTTGATCAACTGAGCAAGGAGATCCAGGAGCTGAAGGGGGTACAGCTGGATGTCTCCGCCTTTGCCACACTTGAAAAACAGGTGGCGGCAGCGTTGCAGGACAAGTTCACCAGCCTGGAGATCTTCAAGGCCGAGGCAACCAATCTGAGCGGTTCCATCAGGGCGGCAGAAAGTTCGCTGGAAGGGATTCGCGATGTCATCTCCGGGCTGCGCAGCACGGCTGCGCGACGGGCTTCAGCCTATTCGAGGGATATTGAACAGGCGCTGAAGGGCGGTTCGGTCACCGGTGTTGCCGAAAATGCCAGCCTGGCGGAAAAGGTGCAGAACTATCGTAACGGTGTTGAAAACGATATGGAGATCAACAAACGGGTCATGGCTGCGGTTGAGGCGGTGGACAGCATCCATATCGACCTGCGCCTGCTGGACGCCAAGGCCCGTATGATCATGCTGAGCAGCTCGACAGCAGAGCTGGACAGGCTGGCTGACGAGATCGGCACCGTGCAGGCCAGAATCAGTAAAAGCCTGAAGCAGGCCGAGGTTGAAGTCATGTCGGTCAAAAGCGGTGGTGTGGTCAGGGATGCCATCGAACAGATCGGCAACGGTGCCGGCCGGGCAGGCGCTGCCATCCGGCGGATCGCCACTGCCCAGCGCAACGTGCTGGCCAGCATGGGACAGGTAGAAGCAACCGTGGCGCAGATCAGGCAGGTAACCCTTGAACAGGCCCGTCAGAGCGAGGCACAGGTCTCCGCCACCACCAGCGAACAGCAGAGCTTTGTCGAGGCGATCAGCGTCACCTCCAAAAAGCGGACTGCGATCATGCTGGGTGGCGCGCTGGCGATCGGCATGCTGGTGCTGACCTTGAACTGGCTGGTGGCCATGATCATCCGCAAACCGCTCGGCCTGCTGCAGAGCACCATCGGCGAGATCGCCGAGAGCCGCGACCTGCGCCGCAGCGTGGCGGTCCGGAACAACGATGAAATCGGCCAGTCCATCAACGCCTTTAACAGCCTGATCAGTTCCTTCAGGCGGATTGTCGGGGCGATCGCCGGGACCGCTGGCACCTTGGCCAACACCTCGCAGGAGCTTTCCGGCACCGTCAGCCTGATCACCTGTCAGGTCCAGGAACAGAGCGAACGGGTCAGTCAGGTTGCCACGGCAGGCAGCCAACTGTCCCAAACCGTGGCCGATGTGGCGCAGCACACGGCCAGAATCGCCGGTTCTGCAGGCATGGCCCGGCAGACCGCCCAGAACGGTGCCGAGGTAGTGAACCGCACCATTGCCGAGGTACAGGCGATTGCCGAGTCGGTCGGGGAATCCCAATCCACCATAGCCAGCCTGCACGAACGTTCGCAACAGATCGGCGAGATACTTGAGACCATCAGGGACATTACGGACCAGACCGGCCTGCTGGCGCTGAATGCCGCCATTGAAGCGGCCCGGGCCGGAGAACACGGCCTTGGCTTTGCCGTGGTGGCCAATGAGGTACGCAACCTCTCCCACCGTGCCGAGCAGGCCACGGTCGAGATCGCCGGGAAGCTGTCGGCGATCCGGGGGGACACCGGCAAGGCCGTGGAGGCGATGCAGCAGAGCCTGGCACGGGTCAGCCGGGGGGTGCATTTCTCTGAAGAAGCCGGCTGTGCCCTGGCCAGTATTGTTGAAAGTGTTGACGGGCTGCAGGGGATGACCCAGCAGATCGCCACTGCCACTGAGGAGCTCTCCGCCACCTCCAGCCAGATCAGTGACGACATCATGGCCATTGATACCACCCTGCGGGAAACCCTGCAGGCTGCCGCTGCCATCTCGGATGAATCGATCCACCTGGCCGCCATCTCGCAGGAACTGCAGGCCGAACTGAACCAGTTCCGGTATGACGAACCACAGCCTGCCGCTGCGGTGTCGTCAGTGCCGGAACAGTACCGCAGCCCGGTCTTTGATGCGCTGCACAGTATCCCGATCAGAACTGCCGCAGCAGCGTAACAGCGGCTGACGGGCTCCGCAGTAGTTTTCCAGCAGCCTGATAGAGGAACCAACCATGCATACCGTTACGCAGCACCCGATAGCAGGAAGACAGTGGCTGCCGGATGACGCTATCAAACCGGCCAACATACCGGGCCGCCAGGCAAAGCTGCTGCTGTTCGGCCGGGTGTTGCCCCTGACCGCCCGCAGCATCACCCTCACCTTCCTGCTGTTCGGCGGCATCTGGACCATCTCGGCCGGGCTGCTTGAACGGCAACTCAATCTGCCGGAAGGGCTGTCATACCTGACACATATTGCCGCAGGGGCCGGGCTGCTGCTGATCACGGCGGCCATGCTCTACCTGCTGATCCGGCGCTTTACCCGAAACGATTCATCCTCCCATGAGCTGATCATCAGGGCCTTTCATGCCTCTCCCAACGGTATTGCAGTGGTACGGGACCAGGACCGCCGGATCCTGTCGGTCAACCAGCGCTTTGCCGCTATGACCGGCTACGCGGTTGCCAGCATTGTGGGACACAGTGACAGCGACCTGAAGCTCTGGGAACACAGTTCGGAACGGCTGGACCTGATCCGTCAGATCCGCAGCAACGGCGCGGTTCAGGGACTGGAGGTCACCCTGCGGCGTCAGGACGGCTCCCTGCTGACCGGGTCGATTTCTGCCCACCGGATCCTGTTTGAAGGAGACTCCTGCACCATCATCTTTCTGGAGGATATCACCCTGCTGAAGCAGGCCGCCCGCAAGGTGGAAGAGCTGACCCGCTATGACGCCATCACCGGCCTGCCCAACCACAAGCTGCTCAGCGACCGTCTGGCCCAGCTGCTGGCCATCAGCAGCCGCGAAGAGCAGGCCCTGTCGGTGCTGAAGCTGGTGCTGGGGCGCTGCCCCGGTGCGATCAGCGCACGGGGTGGCGACGACTGTGACGAGCTGCTGCGCAGCGTGGCCGACCGGCTGCAGGATGTCCTGCGCGAGACCGACACCCTCGCGGTGCTGCAGAAGGGTGAATTCGGCATCCTGCTGCCCAAGAGCGGCAGCGAACGGGATATTCTGCCGGTCATCACCAAACTGCTTGATGCCATCAATGAGCCGTTCAGCCTGCATGACGCCGAATTTCAGCTGAACGCCCATATCGGCATTGCCATCTTTCCCGGTGACGGACGCAGCGGCGAGGTGCTGCTGCAGCATGCCCACCTGGCGCAGCTCCAGGCGCAGTCCAAGTCGATTGCCGGTGAAAGCGGCTTCAAGTTCTATGCAGAAGAGATGAACCAGGCGGTCAGGGAACAGATGCAGATTGAATCAAGCATCCTGCGGGGTTTACGGGCCGGGGAGTTCTTTGCCTGCTATCAGCCGTTGTTCAGCCAGGACGGCAAAAAACTGGTCGGGATGGAAGCACTGGCCCGCTGGCAGCACCCGACCCTGGGGCTGGTGGGGCCGGACAAGTTCATCCCGGTGGCCGAGGCCAACGGCGCCATCGTGCAGCTGGGGGACCGGATGCTGGAACTGGCCCTGCAGAACTGTAAGCAGTGGCGGGAGCAGGGCTACCCCCACCTGACCGTCTCGGTCAATGTCTCGACCCGTCAGCTGAAGGACCGCCAGTTTGCCGGACGGGTTGCCCGCCAGCTGCAGATGGTGGGGCTGCCCCCTGACGCGCTCTGCTGTGAACTGACCGAATCGCTGCTGATGGAGCATTCCAACGAAAACACCGAGCAGATCTTCAGGCTGAAGGAGCTGGGGGTCAAACTGGCCATTGACGACTTCGGCACCGGCTATTCATCCCTGACCTACCTGAAACACCTGCCGGTGGACCGGATCAAGATCGACCGTTCCTTTGTGAACGAGCTGGACAGCAATCCGGACGACCGGGCGATTGTGGTTGCCATCATCGCCATGGCCCGCTCACTGCACCTCAAGGTCACCGCCGAAGGGGTGGAGACCCTCAGCCAGCACCAGTTGCTGCAGGAGCTGGGCTGCGACACCATGCAGGGCTACTACTTCGGCAAACCGATGCAGCGGGAGGCCTTTGAACATTTTTTGCAGGAAGGCTCCACCATGCCGGCCGTGGAGCCTTCCGGTGCCCCCACTGACCAGGCCGGACAGGAGCTGCCACCTCCGGCAATCATGGCGACAGTGCAGGAAGAGGACGACCGTTCACTGCAGAATGTGGCCGACATCACCCTGCGTATTCAGCCCCTCAGACCGGCTGACCGGCTGAATACCGCCCTGGAACGGTTTCAGACCGACAAACGGCTGCAGGTGCTGCCGGTGGTGGACCAGTACCGGGTCGCGGGGGTGCTGAACCGCTCCGAGTTCATCGAAGAGCAGATTGTCGGGCGGATCGGCTACGCCTTTCATATCAACCACTCCAAAAAGGTGCGCGACCTGATGCAGCCGGTGCCGCTGGTGATTGAGTCCGACGCCAGCATTGAAGAGGCGGCCCAGGCCCTGCACGGCAATTTCGGCACCATGCGGCTGGAAAACATCTGCGTTGCCAAGCGGGGCGTCTACCAGGGCATCCTGGATGTCCGCACCCTGGTGGAGGCGATCACCGCCCTGAACCTGAAGCTGGCCAAGGGGGCCAACCCGCTGACCGGCCTGCCGGGCAATGAGAGTATCCAGCGTGAGACCACCCGGCGGCTGGAGTCCGGCATGCCGTTCGACATCGCCTACATCGACATTGATCACTTCAAGCCGTACAACGACTTCTACGGCTTTGAGCGGGGCGACATGGTGATCCAGGTGGTGGGGGATATCCTGAAATTTCACGCCGATGAGCTGCTGCAGGGCAAGCAGGCCAGGAACTTCTGCGGACATATCGGCGGTGACGACTTCATCATCATCACCGGCCCCGGCTACGCCGCCGCCCTGTCCCGCCAGGTGATCGCCGAATTTGACGCACGGCTGCCGCTGCTGCACGGTTCCAGCGACTACGCCAAGGGCTGTTACACCTCCTTCAACCGCAAGGGTGAGCTGGAGACCTTCAGCCTGCTGTCGCTTTCAGTGGCGGTGATCAGCACCGGGCAGCTGCAGATCAGCTCCTATGCCCAGCTGGCCTCCATGGCCAGCGAGGTCAAAAAGACCGCCAAGAAGGTCAGGGGCTCGTCGGTGGCGGTTAAAGACAGTTACGAGGCACCCCGAGTGGTGCTTGGCGCCCTGCCGGCAGAATCATAACCAACTACGAGAGCAAGGAGTTCTGAGTAATGGAAAAGGGAAGCATGCTGTATCACTATCGTATCGAAGGGGCGGCCCCCTACGGCAAAGGGGCGCTGCTGATGGCCGAACATATCCTGCTGGGCAAGCGTTTCCTGCTGAAATCCCTGACCCCGAAGCTGCCGGGCACCGAATCATACCGGGAGCGGTTCTATAACGAGGCCAAGCTGCTGGCCGGGATGGTGCATCCCAACATCCTGCAGGCCACCGACTTCTTTGAGCACAACAGCGGGTTCTGGCTGGTGATGGAATACTATAATGGCGCTGCCCTGGACCGGATGATCGAACATAATGGTCCCTTTCCGCAACAGATTGCCCTGCACTATGCGGTACGGCTGCTGCAGGGGCTGCGCTTCGCCCATGACAAAGGGGTGATCCATCGCGGCCTGACCACCGCGATCATCCTGCTGGACCGCAACGGCGGGCTGAAGATCTCCGACTTCGGGGTGGCGCTGCTGAAATACGGCGAAGACCTGCAGGAGGTCGGCCAGGGAGGCGAGGCCGCCTTCATGAGCCCGGAGCAGATCCTGAACCCCTTTACCGTGACCCCCCAGAGCGACATCTATGCCGTGGGGCTGATCCTGTACAACATGCTGGCCGGCAGGCTGCCGTTCAGCGAAGAATCCGCGGTCGATACCCTGCTGAACCAGTTTGACAGCACCATCCCGGATATCAGAACCTTTGCGCCGGAGACCCACGAAGAGCTGGCGGCCATCGTCCACAAGGCCCTGGAAAAAGACCCGGCCGACCGCTACCAGAGCTGCGTCGAGTTCCTGGCTGCCCTCGAAGCACACCGGGTCGCCCTGCTGCCCAAGGCACCGGCCGAAGGGATCGCCGACTCCTGGCTGAAGCGCCGTCGCGGGCTGGTGATGTCATCGCTGGTGAGCGCCCTGCTGCTGGCAACCGGCGGCGGCTACTACTACCACTGGATCAACTCCTACGACATCATCCTGAAGCTGCAGGGTTCCAACACCATCGGCGCAGAACTGGCGCCCGCGCTGGCCGAAGAGTTTTTGAAAAAGCAGGGGGCGGTCCGGATCCGGCGGGTGCCGGGTAAAAACCACGAAGAGCAGCTGGTGGAAGGGATCATGGAGGGGCGCCGCAACCGGGCGGTGGAGATCAAGGCCCACGGCTCCACCACTGCCTTTGAAGGCTTGCGGGCCAACGCCTGCGACATCGGCATGTCATCCCGCAGGATCAAGGATGATGAGGTAAAGCAGCTGTCGCTGCTGGGCAACATGACCTCCCGCGCCAACGAGCATATCCTGGCCATGGACGGAGTGGCGGTGATTGTCAACAGCGCCAATCCGGTTGCAACCCTGACCATGGCTGATACCCAGGGGCTCTTCACCGGCAGGATCCCTGAATGGAAGCAGCTGAGCAACGCTGCCAAGGCTGCGCCGGTGCATGTTTATGCCCGTGATGACAAATCAGGCACCTTCGACACCTTCAAGAGCCTGGTGCTGCACAAGGAAAAACTGGTCAAAGAGGCCAAGCGCTTCGAGGACAGCGTCAAGCTCTCACGGGATGTCTCCAGCGACCCCAACGGCATCGGCTTCATCGGCCTGCCCTACGTCAAATCATCCAAGGCGGTGGCCATCAGCGGTGGCGCCCAGCCGATCCTGCCGACCCCCTTTACCGTTGCCACCGAAGACTACGGTCTGGCCCGCCGTCTCTACCTCTACACACCGGGACAGCCCAAAAACCAGAAGATCAGGGATTTTGTCGAATTTGCCCTCTCCCCTGAAGGACAGGCCATCGTGGAAAAAAGCGGCTTTGTGCCGCTCTCGATCCGGATGGGCAACTCCTCCATCCCTGCCAATGCCCCTGAGCGTTACCGCATGCTGGCAAGCAGTGCGGAACGCCTCTCCCTCAACGTCAAATTCACCTCCGACGGCCAGCTGGACAACAAGGCCTATCGCGACCTGGACCGGCTGGTGCGGGCGCTCTCAACCAAAGAACTGCAGGGACGCCAGTTGCTGCTGTTCAGTTTCACCGATGCAAGCAGCGATCCTCACAGCAGCCTGGCACTTTCCCACCAGCGGGTAGGTCAGGTGGCCCAGGAACTGCGTTCTCGCGGCATCATGGTGGCAGCGGCTGAAGGGTTCGGTTCCAGCCTGCCGGTGGCGGACAACAGCACCAAAGAGGGCAGGCAACGCAACAACCGGGTTGAAATCTGGCTGGCAAAACGGTAACTGACACTGGAACCGGTCAGCTAAAAGGTGTACTGTTACCGCAACGGGGCCACAACGACAGCACCGAGAGCCCCTGTGCCGGGAAAGGAAAACAGCATGCCTTCTTACAACATCATAGAGATGGGGTCACGCAAACGGATCGCCCTGGTGGCCCACGACAACAAAAAGCGGGATCTGGTCGAATGGGCCCGCTACAACCGCGCCATCCTGGTGGAACATGACCTGTACGCCACCGGCACCACCGGGGCGCTGCTGGCGGAATCGCTTGACCTGCAGGTAACCCGGCTGCAGAGCGGGCCGCTGGGGGGTGACCAGCAGATCGGCGCCATGATCTCCCAGGGGGAGATCGACTTCGTGATCTTCTTCTGGGACCCGCTGGAGCCGCAGCCCCACGACCCGGACGTCAAGGCGCTGCTGCGGATCGCGGTGGTCTGGAATATTCCGGTGGCCTGCAACCGCTCCACCGCCGACTTCCTGATCTCCTCCTCACTGATGCACGACCCCTATGAACGTCTGATGCAGGACTATGAGGAGTACAAGCAACGTCTGAAGAACAAGGCCTGACGCCATGCTCGCAACCATCACCGTCCACTCCTGGGATGAACTGCAGCAGGCCCTGTTTGCCGATTCGTGGAACGAGGATCTGGGGCGCTACCGCTCACGTTTCGCCTTCAGGGGGCTGTCCGATGTCAGCTACCGCCTTGAGACCACCCTGATGCGGCTGGGCGGCCCCTATGCCGAGCTGGAACACCACCTGTTGCGCAACTTCAAGAAATACGCCCATCAGCGGGTGGTGGAGCGGGACTCGATCTGGCACTGGCTCTCGGTGGCCCAGCACTACGGCCTGCCGACCCGTCTGCTGGACTGGACCTACTCTCCCTTTATCGCCATGCACTTTGCCACGGCCAACATTGAGAAGAGCGATATAGACGGGGTGGTCTGGGCCGTGAATTACGTCAAGGCCCACCAGTTATTACCTGACGTATTGCGTCACAAACTTGAGCAGGAAGGCGCGAATGTACTGACCGTAGAGATGTTGACGGAAGTGATCAGCTCATTGTCCGAGCTGGATGGCATTGCCCGGGATGACGTTGCCCTGTTTTTCGAGCCGCCCTCCATTGATGACCGGATCGTCAACCAGTTTGCCTTCTGCTCGGTCATGACCTCCCCCGGCATGGCGCTGGACAGCTGGCTGGCCAACCATCCTGAAACCGGCCGCAAGATCATCATACCGGCTGCCTTAAAATGGGAGATCCGCGACAAACTTGACCAGGCCAACATCACCGAACGGGTGCTGTTTCCCGGCCTGGATGGTTTAAGCCGCTGGCTGAAACGACACTACAGTCCTCGCTGAGGGTGGGGATTGTAGCTTGAGAGGCAGCTAACCTTTTAATACGGGAAGTATCTCTGGTTTCTATTCCCTGGTGATCAGTTTTGAAAAGCAGAAAATCAAGCCTGACCCCATGCACTCCTCTTGATCCAACGTAGAGGAAGAACACCTGCCGGGTTTTGGGCAGGTGTTTCTTTCTAGTTATATCGCTTTTGACTTTTACTTTATTCTGAGTTCCGGCTTCCACCGAATTAGTGCTACTGAAATTGAAATTAAAACTACAAGTAGTAGAGTAAATACAGACGAGTCTGCAGCGTTTAGAAAAATTTTATCTCTTTCTCCAGCTATTATTCCTAAAAGGTCTTTTCCCGTTTCAAACAGGTAGGCAACTGAACCACAGGTAAACATTCCAAGAATTGTTGCCCAAAGAAAAATTGTCGGACGTATAAACTGGACCACACAAAGCAGAGCTGGCAGGAAGTATAAAAGAAAAGCACCATATGCAATTCCAGTCAGCGCAAACAAAAAGAATGGGACTGCTGCTAAAAGATATATCCATCGACACTGCTGTCCCACTGCTGTCCCATAGTTTTCAAAGCAACGCCAGTTGAGGATTTGGCAATGCTTTCGTTGGTTTGAATAAGCTTTCCAGGTCTCTTCGTTCGAACAGATTGAGCTGTAATAACCGTAACATCTGCTG
>Ga0228535_1000314_pt1 | contig 152630 bp, 152 predicted proteins | sample SJ1metagenome_FD_168457 | JGI IMG/M metagenome (GOLD analysis project Ga0228535, IMG submission 168457) | Enriched culture of PCE-dechlorinating microbial communities from Ithaca, New York, USA - SJ1 | ecosystem: Engineered > Modeled > Simulated communities (microbial... > Unclassified...
CGGTGTCTTTTCCGTCAACTTCGGGACAAATCATCTTGCTGACCTCAGCCTAAAAGAGTTATCTTTAGATTATGAAAGTGTAAACGATGTCCCCGAACAACTGTAAGCTATCTCTCCGGTCTATACACCGCGTGCGACTATTTAATCGACCGAGTCGAATTGGACTTTCGCACATACCTCCAGCGTAACGCATAGAACATTTTTATTGCTTTCGTACCTCATGCTGCACACGCGACCCGGGCGTAGCGACACCTAGTGAACATCGTGCCGTGTCCGGTGAAGACAAGGTCAAAGAGGCAGTTGCGAGCAGGGGGCGAGCAACCGACAATCGCGGCACGGATGCCATGTTTGTCGGGTCTGACTCTTTGACCGCAGGCAAGCCGCTGACACGGCCGATGCGAAACTACGTCGCTAAGACCGGGTCGTAGAAAAACCATCCCGCGAAGCAATGCCGCAATTCCCCTCCATTTCCTGCTTTCACGCGTATTATCCAAGCTAATATTACTTTAGTCAAACTTCAGTTTTCATCCCCCCTAAATAACAAAGCCATGGGTGCTTTTCTCCATGGCCCGGTCCAAAAACAAAAGCCATGGGTGGTTTCCACCCATGGCGCCTTAGCGGTGTCGACGTCCGGCTCCTAAAACAGAACGTGGCCCAACGGGTGGAAAAACCGGTTTTGCTGCTGGTTTTGCCCCACCTGTTGACCTTGTTGGTTGTTAATGAGCCGTCGCGCCATCGTTCCTGCCTTCTTCCCTTGGCAATCGTTCTTGATTATTATTTGCATATTCGACGGGAAAATTCCTTTTCCTGCCGGACCGATTAATTTCCTGCCGCTTCGGCAAAATGACAGGCCGCCCGGTGACCGCCGCCCAAATCGCGCATGGCCGGCTCTTCCGTCTGGCAGATCTCCTGCCGGTTCGGACAGCGGGTGTGGAACCGACACCCGGTCGGAGGATGCATCGGACTCGGGACATCCCCTTCCAGGATGACCCGCTGCATGGTGACCTCCGGATCGGGAATCGGCACCGCCGAAAGCAGCGCCTGCGTGTACGGATGGCGCGGTGTCTCGTAGATACTCGTCTGGTCCGCCATCTCGACGATTTTTCCTAGATACATGACTGCTACCCGGTCGCTGATGTGTTTGACGACACTCAGGTCGTGCGCAATGAACAGGTAAGTCAGCCCGAATTCCTTCTGCAAATCCTCGAGCAAATTGATGACCTGCGACTGGATGGATACATCCAGGGCGGACACCGGCTCGTCGCAGACGATCAATTCCGGGTTGACAGCGAGCGCCCGGGCAATTCCGATCCGCTGACGCTGGCCGCCGCTGAATTCATGCGGATAACGGCGGATGTAGTCCGGATTCAAACCTACCACCGCCAGTAGTTCCTGCGCCCGCTTCTCTTTGGCGGCGCCGCGGGCAATTCCGTGAATCTCCATCGGTTCGCCGACGATATCTCCCACCGTCATGCGCGGGTTCAAGGAAGCGTACGGATCCTGGAAAATGATTTGCATCTTCTGCCGGAGCAGCCGCATTTCTTCCCGGTTCAGGGCAAAGATGTTCTTTCCGGCAAAGCGGACTTCTCCCCCCGTTGCCTCCAGCAGACGCAGGATAACCCGACCGGTCGTCGATTTTCCGCAGCCGCTCTCCCCGACCAGGCCCAGCGTTTCCCCCTTGTTCAGATCGAAACTGATGCCGTCAACGGCGCGCACGTGCCCGGTCACCCGGGAGAGCAGCCCGCCGGTCACGGGGAAATGTTTTCGCAGATTCTTCACCTGCAATAAAGGTTCGCTCATACCGCCACCTCCGTCTGGGTCCCGCCCTGCCGCCAGCAGCTCACGAGGCGGCCGCCGACTTCCACGAGGGAAGGCTCCTGCTCCCGGCAGATGTCCATAGCATACGGGCAGCGGGGATTGAAGCGGCACCCGGCCGGCATGCGGACAGGATTCGGCACCATCCCTTCAATGACGTAAAGGCGTTCTTTTTCTTTGTTAATACTGGGAATGGAGCGCAGCAAACCTTCCGTGTAAGGATGCAGCGGATTTTGAAAGAGCGACCGAACATCGGCCTGCTCGACGATTTTTCCCGCGTACATGACAATCACGCGCTGCGCCATCTCGGCCACCACCCCGAGGTCGTGGGTTATCAGCATGATCGCCGTCCCGGTTTCCCGTTTCAACTGCTTCATCAGTTCCAGAATCTGCGCCTGGATGGTCACGTCCAGCGCCGTCGTCGGTTCGTCGGCAATCAACAGCCGCGGGTTGCAGGAAAGCGCCATCGCAATCATGACCCGCTGCCGCATCCCGCCGGAAAGCTGGTGCGGATATTCGTGCACCCTTTTTTCCGGGGTGGGAATGCCGACGAGACGGAGCATCTCCACCGCCTTCTGCCTGGCTTCCTTTTTGCTCCGCTGCTGGTGCAGTTCAACCGCCTCGGCAATCTGGTCGCCAACGGTAAACACCGGGTTTAAGGAAGTCATCGGTTCTTGAAAAATCATCGAGATGTCGTTGCCCCGGATTTTCTGCATCTCGGCTTCACTTTTCGCCCGCAAATCCTCCCCGGCAAAAACAATTTCACCGGCGACGATCCGGCCGGGCGGCTGGGGAATCAACTGCATGATAGACAGAGCGGTCACGCTCTTGCCGCAGCCCGATTCACCGACAACGCCGAGCGTCTCGCCTTTATCAATATGGAAAGTCACCCCGTCCAGCGCTGGCACCAGACCGTCTTCCGTATCAAAGTGCGTTTGCAAGCCGCGGACCTCGACCAATTTCTCGTCCATATCATCACTCCCTGCTTAGTACGGGTGAAACGGGTTGTTAAATCTCCTATTATTCGACTCGCCGGCCGTTTATCCTGCCGATAGTATTAATTATCTTATGCTTTTTCGGACCGGGCGGCAACCGATGCCTTTATTCCGGCCAGTTCGAGCATCCCGGTAAATTCTTCCTCACTCAGAATCCGCACACCCAGTTCCTGCGCTTTGGCGAGTTTAGCGCCCGGATTTTCTCCGGCCAAGACGAAATCGGTGCGCCGGCTCACACTGTCGGACGTTTTGCCGCCCAGTTTCTCGATCAGCCCCGCCGCCTCTCCGCGGGTAAAGCCGGCAAGCGCACCCGTCAGGACAACCGTCTTCCCCTGCAGCGGTCCTTCCGCTCGCTCCGTCTGCTGTGCGGCGGGCTGAACCCCGTTGTGCAAAAGACGGTCAAGGCTCGCCGCAATCCGCGGGTCGTGAAAGAAAGCTAAAATGCTCTGCGCTACCGCGTCCCCGATATCCGGGATCGCGACCAGCGCCTCGTAATCGGCCGCGCGCAGCGCGGTGAGCGAGCCGAAACGCTCCGCCAAATCCCGCGCCGTCTTTTTACCGGTATTGGGGATACCCAGAGCGTAAATGAAAGCCGCCAGCGGACGTTCCTTGCTCCGCTCAATGGCGACAAGCAGATTCTCCGCTTTCTTGGCGCCGAACCGGTCCAGCTTGACCAAGTCGTCGTAAGTCAGCTCGTACAAATCGGCGATATCCTTCAGGTCCAGTTCCTCATACAGCTGCCCGGCCGTCTTCTTACTGAACGTCTCGATATCCATCGCATCCCGGCCGGCGTAGTGGGACAGGCGCGCCACCATCTGCGGCTTGCAGGACAGGGAGTTGGAGCAGAACAAATTCGCCCCGGTCTCAACCAGCTCACTGCCGCAGGCCGGACAGCGGAGCGGTTTCTCGACCGGCGCCGCCTGCGGACAGCTGTCCTCCACAATCCCGGTAATCTCCGGGATCACGTCGTTGGAACGACGAAGCCAGACGCGGCAGCCGATCGCCACCCGCTTCCGCCGGATATCGCCCCAGTTGTTAAGCGTCGCCCGCTGTACCGTCACCCCCCCGATATCTACCGGGGCGAGGCGGGCGATAGGAGTAAGCTTACCGGTCCGCCCGACTTCCCAGGTGATGTCGAGCAGTTCCGTGGTCACTTCCCGGGCGGCGAACTTATATGCAATCGCCCAGCGGGGGAATTTATCCGTATACCCGAGGACTTCCCGCGTCCGCAGGTCGTTGACCTTGATCACCATGCCGTCGATCAAGTAATCGGCCCGGGCAATTTCCGGCTCGGTCCGCTCAATCTCCGCCATTACCGCCTCCATGTCGGTGAACACCTTCTGATAAGGGCTCACCGGGAAGCGATTCGCACGGAGAAAAGAAATCAACTCGGTCTGGGTTCCAAAGGTGCATCCCTCGCAATAGCCGATACCGTAAAAGTAGGCCTCGAGACGACGTTCGGCCGTCACTTTCGGGTCGAGGTTGCGCAGGGCTCCGGCGGCGGCGTTGCGGGCGTTCTTCAATGGTTCCGCCGCCCGGCGGTTGTACTCTGCCAGCCCGGAAAGACTCATCAGGCCCTCTCCCTGCACCTCCATTTTCCCTGGAAAAGCGACGGTGAGGGGAAGCGAGCGGATCGTTTCCGCCTGCGTCAGGATTGCCTCCCCGACTTCACCGTTCCCTCGGGTTGCCGCCTGGACCAGCCGCCCGCCCGCATAGGTAAGGTTGATGGTCAGGCCGTCGTACTTGTATTCCAGGGTATATGAAAGCGGCGGCAGTTTACTGTCCGGATTGCTTTCATTATACGCGTCGGTCAACCGCCGCACCCGCGTCTCCCAGGCCAGGAGCTCCGTCCGGTTCTGCGCCTTATCAAGACTCCACAGGCGCGCCAGGTGCCGGTGCGGAACAAACGCCGCGAGCGGTTCGCCGCCGACGCGGCGGGTGGGTGAAGCGGGCAGCACCGTACCGGTCGCCGCCTCCCGACGCCGCAGTTCGTCGTAGAGAGCATCGTACTCTTTGTCGCTCACGAGCGGCTCGTCTAGGACGTAATAATGGTAGTTGTACTCGTTCAGCTTGTCTACCAATTCCTGCAGGCGGTCAACCTCACCTTTGGCGCTTTCCATATCTCTTCACTCCTCAAACCTGAACTATAAGCATAGTCGCAGCTCCCGCTAAATCATTCAGAGAATTCTTCTCAGAATCGGTATCCGTCTGGCGATATAGTGAGTAAAAACGAAGCATACCGGGATGGTGACAAAACACAGAATGATAAACTTGCCTATCGGCAGTAGATTTACCGGATGAAACCACTGGGCCGCGGCGATAATTATCGGAGCGTGAAATACGTATACCGCGAAGGAGTTATCCGACAGGATCTTAATTAACCGGCTCTGGTAATTGTATTTGTCCCGAAAAAGGGTAATCAGTCCGGTCACCATCGCAACTGCGACAAAAGACTCCCAGAAAGCGAAGGCTGCCGCCTGCCAGTTATACCCGCCATTGAACAAGAATTCCCCGTTTAAAGCTCCACCGAACAGCATGATCGCCGACCAGACAACAAGACCGAGGATAAATCCGTAACGCAGCCATCTCCTGCCGCACCGGTAATCAAGCCGGGCGAACAGATTGTTCCTGTAAGCCAGGATACCGACAAAGAACAGAACAATATACTGGGGAAAAAAACACAACTGCATATTGATGATACTTGTGCCGATCGGCTGCACCAGCCGGACCAGAAAAGTGCTTACAGCCAGGAAAACGATGAGGCCGGCTGCCTCCTTCAAGCCGATTTCCACCCGCCGGTCCGGTTTGTCCGGCAACTTCGGCAGAAAATAACGCGCAATGCCGTAAAGAAGCGAGAAGATCAACAGGGCAAAAGCAAACCACAGGGGACCGGAGCCTTCCAGGAACCACAGTTTTCCGATATAGTCGGCATAAAACGAAACGAAGTCCGGCTTCGGCCTGATCCAGTAGAGGTCGAGCTGTACAAACAGAATAAACGGGTTGATAAGCAGCATATACAGCAGAGTCGGCAGGCCCAGACGGATAAAGCGGTCTTTGACAAATCCCGCGAGACCTTTCCGGTCGTAAGCCCCCGGAACAAAATAACCAGCGATCAAAAACAGGAACCCCATGAAATAAGCCTGCGTAAAAGACTGAAAAAAACCGAAGACAGCGCTGGAAATTATTCCTATTTGACGCCCCTCTTTGAAATACCAGCTGCCAAACCCGCTGTAGGTCACAGCGAGGTGAACGAAAACGACGAAAACAATCACCAACAGTCTGAGGTTATCAATATACAATAACCTTTCCTTCTTTACTTCCAGCGCAAAGACCTCCCTCAGTTATTCGCCTCTCAAATCTGTCTGTCGACTTAAGGCATAAATCCTGGCTCTGTCACAAGACCGACTATTCGGTGTGGTTACACCGGGGTCAGCGGCGCGTACTGCACGGCGAGTTTCTTGATCCCCACCGTCTTGAAAGAAACGACCACTTCGGCATTTTCCCCGGTACCGACGGTGCCGATTACCACGCCGATGCCCCATTTGGCGTGCCGGACTTTCTCCCCCAGCCCGTATTCTTTCCCGGTTTTGCCTGGTCCGGCAGCGAAGATTTCGCTTTCTCGTTTCGTCCCGGCGTACAGCTCATGCGGTATTTCGGCGAGAAAGCGGGAAGGCTCGTTGGCCACCGTCCGGCCGAACAGGTTGCGCCGCTCCGCCTGGGTCAGATACAGATATTCTTGGGCCCGGGTAATTCCGACGTAACACAGCCGGCGCTCTTCTTCCAATTCCGCCTCGTCGCCCTCGAGCGCCCGGGAGTGCGGAAAAATCCCTTCCTCCATCCCGATGAGGAAGACAGCCGGAAATTCCAAACCTTTGGCACTGTGCAGGGTCATCAGGATGACCGCTTCGCTTTCGATGCGAGTGTCGGCATCCGACAGCAGAGAGACCCGCGCCAGAAACTCTTCCAGCAGACCGCTCTCGCTCCGGCTGAAATCCTGTGCCACCGAATAGAACTCCTTGATATTCTCCACTCTGGCCTGGGCTTCTTCCGTCTGCTCGCTTTCCAGTTCCCGCCGGAAGCCGGTCTTTTCGACCACGGCATCGACCAGCGTAAGCACGGAGGCTTCGTCGCGCTGCTCGATCAGCGAGTCGAGCAGTCCGGTAAATTCCCTGATTTGCGCCGTCAACCTGGGGCTGATGCCGGCAACCCCGTCGATATCGCGCATCGCTTCATACAGCGAAACGCGTCGGTCGAGGGCGAAACCCCGGATTTTCTCAAGCGTAGCGCTGCCGATTCCCCGTCGTGGCACATTGATGATACGTTCCAGGCTCATCGAATCGGATGGGTTATAGATTACCCGCAGGTAAGCGATGACATCTTTGATTTCCTTCCGGTCGTAGAAGCGGAGGCCGCCGACAATCGTGTACGGGATGCCGTACCGCATGAAAGCCTCTTCCACGACCCGGGACTGGGCGTTCATCCGGTAAAGCACGGCAAACGAGGAGTACGGCCAGTTTCGGCTTTGCCGCAGGCGGCGGACTTCCTCCGCCACATAGATCGCCTCATCCTGCTCATCCCTGAGCCGCTGGCGGACGATACCGTCGCCCCGGGCATTTTCCGTCCACAGCTTTTTCTCTTTCCGGCCGGAGTTTTGCCGCATCAAATGATTGGCCGCATCCAGGATCGTCTGGGTCGAACGGTAGTTCTGTTCAAGCTTCACCACTCGCGCATCCGGATAATCCCGCTCAAAGTCGAGAATATTCCGGATATCGGCCCCCCGCCAGCCATAGATGGACTGGTCGTCGTCCCCGACGACGCAGACATTGCCGTAACGGGACGCCAGCAGACGGACAAGCGTATACTGCGCCCGGTTCGTGTCCTGGTATTCATCCACAAGAATGTATTTGAACCGCTCCTGATAGGCGGCCAGGACGTCCGGATGCTGCCGGAACAACTGCACCGTAAACCGAAGCAGGTCATCGAAATCCACCGCTTTGTTTTCAGCCAACTTTTTCTGATACAGGCGATAAAGACGACTGATCCTTTCTTCCCAGTACCCTTTCGCCTGATTGCCGTATTCTTCGGGTCCGATGAGATCGTTCTTCGCGTTGCTGATCGCCGCCAGCACCGCCCGCGGTGCGTACTGCTTATCATCCAGGTTCATGTCCTTCAGGCAGGCTTTGATAAGACTGAGCTGGTCGCCGGCATCGAAAACGACAAAATGGCGGTCCAGGCCGATTTTATCCCCGTCCGCCCGCAGAAGGCGGACGCAGGCGGCGTGAAAAGTGCAAACCCACATATCCCGGTAGCCGCCCGGCAGGAGTGAGGCCACCCTTGCTTTCATTTCATCGGCCGCTTTGTTGGTGAAGGTGATGGCCAGAATATTGCGGGGAGAGATTTCCTTCGTCCGGAGCAAGTAGGCAATCCGGTGCGTCAGCACCCGGGTCTTTCCGCTCCCCGCCCCGGCCAGGACCAGGAGCGGCCCTTCGGTACATTTTACCGCCGCGGCCTGGTCCGGATTCAGATCCTGCAGAATATCCACGTTGTTTCCTCCTTAGCTGCTATCAACCAACCTCACTTTTCGACACAGCGATGCCCGGCCCCTTTCCCCGGCCAAGAAAAATGCCGGCAGACTGTTTCCGGCCTTGACAACGGCTTCCGTCGGTGGTAAGATAGTTGCAATTATATAAAGAACTCTTATCCAGAGTGGTGGAGGGACTGGCCCGATGAAACCCGGCAACCTGCGGCTCATTCGCCGTAAGGTGCCAATTCCTGCAGGACTTCGGTTCTGGCAGATAAGAGAGTACTTTTAGCGTACCTCTGTTTGCCCGGGGGTATTTTTTATTTTTTGAAGGGAGTGTTAGAGTGTTAATCCGGGAAAGTCTGCGCCGCAAACTGCAGAAAAAACAATTTGTCGTTACCGTGGAGTTGGACCCGCCCAAGGGAGCCGACGCCGACGCCGTGGTCACGGCCGCCAGACTGTTGAAAGGAACGGCCGATGCCGTCAATATCGCCGACAGCCCCATGGCCAATATGCGAATGAGCCCCATCGCCCTTGCCCATATTGTCCAGCGGCATGTGCGAATGGAGGCCATCTTCCACCTCACGTGCCGCGATCGGAACGTGACCGGACTCCAGGCCGAGTTGCTCGGTGCGGCGGCCCTCGGAGTCCGTAATATCCTGGCCATTACCGGCGACACCCCGGACAAGGGAGACCACCCTTGGGCCACCGGCGTCTTCGATGTCGACTCCATCGGCCTTGTCCGGCTTGCCGGCACGCTTAACCGCGGCTTCGATCTGGCGGGCAAGCCTTTGAACCGACGCACCGATTTCTGTATCGGCGTGGCGGCCAACCCGGCGGCCGCCGATCTCGCCGCCGAGGTCGATCGGCTGGCCACCAAAGCGGCGGCCGGGGCTGACTTCATCCAGACTCAGCCGGTGTATGACGTCAAGATTTTGGAAGCGTTTCTCAACGCCACCAGGCATTTGGATCTGCCGGTCCTCGCGGGAGTGCTGCCGCTGAAAAGCTGGAAGAGCGCACAGTACCTGCGTGCCAATGTTCCCGGCATCAGCATTCCGGAGCCGGTCATGGCCAGGATGCAGGAAGGCGGTAAAAGCGCCGGGATTGCTATCGCCCGTGAATTCATCGGCGCCGCCCGAGACCTGGCCGGCGGGGTGCATATCATGCCGGTCAACAATAATCTGGAAGTGGTTAACACGGTCCTGACCGCACCGCGCCGCTATTCAATCAGGACCGCGCCCGGCAACGTCTTCGTCAACAGCCAGTGAACCGGAAACCGCTGATCTTCAAAGCCGGGACGCAGGAGGCGCCGAAATAAGTTGCCTGCCGTTTCCGCTCCCGGCCGACGCTCTCGACTGCCGACAGCGCCCGGAGGACGCTGTCGGTAAAGCGCAGGTTCGGCAGCGGACTCACGATCCGCCCGTTCTCCACCAGGAACGTCCCGTCCCGGGTCATTCCGGTGATGATGACCTGTTTCGGATGGACCGTATTCGTATAATGGAAGCGGCTGACCAGGATTCCTCTCTCCGTGCTTTCGATCATTTCCGGCAGGGAAGCATCGCCGGGAGACATCTGCAGGTGCAGCGGCAGCGGTCCGTACGGATTGGGAGCCGGCAGGCTGTGCCCGGTGGAACGCTTCCCCGCTTCCCGCCCGGCCGTGTAACTGTCGTAGACGATATCCCGGGCAACGCCGCGCTCAATGCAATCCACCCGCTCTTTCGGCACCCCCTCGAAATCGAACGGCAGCGGCAGCCCGAGCGGGTCCCCGCCGTCGTCCCAGATACTGATCCGTTCATCCATGATTTTCTCGCCCCGGCAGCCTTCCATAAAGCTGCGGCCCTCCTGAACCGCGGTGGCGTTGAATCCCTCCACGGCCAGGAAGTCCAGCATATCCGCCACCGCCGCCGCCTCCAGGATGACCGTGTACTCGCCCGGCTCGATCGGCTGGGGATTCTGCCCGGCCAGACACTTGGCAAGCGCCGCCTTGCCGGTCCGGATCGGGTCCAATTCGGCGATATCGCGGGCCACGGCCTCGGCATAGCCGGAGCCGTGGCCTTTGCTTACGAGGGTCGTAAACGCGGCTTTGGTCAGACGGCAGTACTGCCTGACTCCGTGCGAGTTGACCACGGCCAGTTCTCCCGCCTCAACCGCAAACGAGCCGGCCAGCTTGGCTTCCGACCGATTGACGCGGACGACCAATTCCCGCACCGCCTCCGCCCTCGCCTCGGGCGTATGAGCGGCAGTCGCGGCAAAATAGGTCAGATCATCCAGGTCCCTCGCCGGCGCCGGCGCCGGAAAAGCGATAAAATCCGGGTCGTCCGGCTGCAGCCGCGCCACGGCTTCCGCCTGCCGCAGCGCGGAACGCAGCGAAGCTTCATCCAGCGCATTCGTGGCGGCGTGTCCGACTTTTTTCCCGTAAGCCACCCGCACCGCCAGGCGGCGGTTATCGGCGGCGACGTTTTGGTGGATGACTGACTCGGCAAATCGGGTCAGCGCCTTGTCCTCCCCGGTATAAACTATTTCCGCCTGTTCCGCCGTCGTCCGGTTCAGCACTTTCTCCATTGTTTCCAGGCATCTTTCCCGTCCTACCACTTCTCCACACCTACCTTTACGTCACGGAAGCGGGCCGGGGCGGTTCCATGCCCCACCCGGGCCGTCTGCATCGGTTCGCCCTTGCCGCAGTTGGGAACCCCCCAGATGCGCCACTCGGCGGGACCGGCGACCGCGTCGCAGCCCTGCCAAAATTCCGGGGTGATCCCGGTATAAACAGGATTCTTGAACATCCGCCCCAGGGAACCGTCCTTGATTTCCCAGGCAATCTCCGTCCCGAACTGGAAGTTCAGCCTCCGGTCGTCGATGCTCCAACTCCGGTTCGTGGCCAGATAGATTCCTTCTTTGGTGTCCTTGATGATGTCCGCCAGCGTCCAGTCACCCGGTTCGAGGTTGATATTCGTCATTCGGATCAGCGGAAGATGGCTGAAGCCTTCCGCCCGCATTGTCCCGTTGCTCGTCTGGCCCAGGACGGTTGCGGTCTCCCGCGACGTCAGATAGTTGCGGAAGATACCGGCTTGGATTATTTCGGTCCGCTGGGCCGGAACGCCTTCGTCATCGTAACCGAAAGAGCCGAGGCCGCCCGGCTTGGTAGCATCCGCCGTGATATTGACAATTTCCGAACCGTAGCGGTAATTACCCAGTTTCTCCGGCGTGAGAAAACTCGTTCCGGCAAAGCCGGCTTCCATCCCCAGCACCCGGTCCAGTTCAGCCGGATGCCCGCACGACTCGTGTACCTGTAAGGCAAGCTGCGGGCCGTCAAGCGCAATAGTTGTGCGGCCGGACGGGCATTGGGGAGCGGTCAGCAGGGCCTGCGCCTCCGCCGCCACCCGCTCGGCGCTGCCCAGCAAATCGAGGGCTTCGATGAACTCATAGCCGGCGCAAGCGTAGTCGCCGCCGAACGAATTCGGGTAAGTACGCTGCTGCACTTCTTCTCCCTTCGCCGCAGTGGCGGTAATGCCGGCCCCGCATTCGGTAATGGTTTGTTCCGTGTACGTTCCTTCGCTGCTGCCAAAATATTTCGTTTCCCGCCGGCACTCGAAAGCGGCGTCGGCCACCTTGACGCCTTCTCGCTGCATCCGCCGCGTCGCCGCCACCAGGAGGTCCACTTTGTCCTCCAGCTTCACCGCAAACGGATCGATCTTTACCGGGGTGGTGTACTTTCCGTCAACCGGCGGCAGCGGACTCAGCCGGACCGGCTGCTGTTTGACCAGGGCGCTGGCCCGCGCCAGGCGCACGGCCCGTTCCGCGGTTTTGGCAATTTCGGTCGGGGTGATGTCGGCGCTGGCGGCAAAACCCCAGGCCCCGTCGCAGATGACCCGTACACCGAAACCGCTGTCGCTGTCGTTCGCAGCGGCACAGATGTGACCATTCTTGGCCGCCAGTTCCTCCCGCCGCTCCTCCGTTATCCGGATATCCGCGTATTCCGCCCCCAACGCGAGCGCCTTATCCAGGCCCTGCTTGATCAAATCCCGCAACGACATTCATCCTCTCATCAGAAACTCATACTATCAAGCATCGTTCAAAAGCTACAGTGATATTTCATGAATAATCCGTACTTCGTACCTTATATGGCACGTACGTCCCAAGTACCAGCGGCCTTTAACAGCCCCGGCATCATTAGCAAATAGCCTACGCATGCGTAACTAGCATGCAATGGAAGTCGGTAACTGCAAAGAAAGTAGTACAATGACACAGGCATAGAGCACGAAACCCGAGATTGCCGTGTCGCCGTAAACGGCTCCTCGCAATGACTCTATTCGATTTTTGTGGTATAAGATACTAAAGCTTCGCCTCTTTTTTTCGTACCCCTGATGACACACGACCCGGGCGCCAGCGACACCTAGTGAGCATCGTACCGTGTCCGGCGAAGACAAGGCCAAAGAGGCAGTTGCGAACAGGAGGTGAGCAACCGACAATCACGGCATGGAAGCCGTGTTTGTCGGATCTGACCCTTTGGCCGCAGGCAAGCCGCTGACACGGCCGAGGCGAAACTACGTCGCTAAGACCGGGTCGTAAAAAAAGCCATCCTGTAAAACGACGCCGCAATTCCTTTAGCCTTAATTCGTTAACTTTAGAATCCTACTCCCCCGTCTCCTCCAAATGCGCCGCATCACTGCGGACCGCCACCTTCACTCCGTCCGCCCCGAACTCAAGGACGCTGAAGCCGGTATTGCCCAGCAGGCATTCCCAAAACTCGCACTGCAGATAGTGACAAAGGATAGAACAAATTGCCCCGCCGTGGGCAACGATAACCAGCGTCTCCCCGTCCGCGTGGCGGGCGACGATCGCTTCCAGTGCCGCCAGCGCCCGCACCTGTACATCTTCAAAGCTTTCGCCGCCCGGCGCCCTGGTCGTGAGCGGCTCCGCCTGCCACCGCGCGTAAGCCTCGCCGAATTGTTCCGTAAGTTCCTCCCGGCTCAGTCCTTCCCAGTCACCGAAGTGGATTTCCCGCAGACCGGGCACCTTCTCCACCGGCAGGCCGTGCTCCCGGGCGATGACCTCGGCCGTTTGATAGGCGCGGGACAGGTCGCTGGCATAGACGGCGTCCACTTTTTCCGACCGCAAGCGCCGCGCGACTTTCCCGGCCTGCGCCCGCCCGATATCGTTTAAGGCCACGTCGCTGTGCCCCTGATAGCGCCTGTCTTTATTCCACTGCGTTTCACCGTGTCTGACCAGAATTACCCGAACCATCGGACGCCCCTCCTAATTATATTCTTGATGCCGCGACCGGCCGCAAGTCCAAAAACCCCGGAGGAAGGCTGGCCGGAAGCGGCCAGTCTCTCTCCGGGGCCGGACAACTTGACACGAAAGAAATATGCGGCGGCTGTCAGCCGGCGTTTATTCCCACTCGATTGTTCCCGGCGGCTTGCTCGTCAGATCATAGAGCAGGCGGTTGACGCCCTTGACTTCATTGACCACCCGGTTGGAAATCCGCTCCAGCACCTCGGTCGGGAAACGGACCCAGTCGGCCGTCATCCCGTCCTGACTGGTAACGGCGCGCATAACAATCGGGTAGGCGTAGGTACGCGCGTCCCCCATAACCCCGACGCTCCGCACCGTCGGCAGGACGGCGAACACCTGCCAGATATCGCGGTACATACCGGCATTGCGCACCTCTTCCGTGATGATGGCATCCGCTTCCCGCAGAATGTCCAGCTTCTCTTTGGTGACTTCGCCGATGATGCGGATGCCCAGACCGGGTCCCGGGAAAGGCTGCCGCCAGATAATTTCTTCGGGCAGGCCCAGTTCCTTAGCCACAATCCGCACTTCATCCTTGAACAGGTCGCGCAGCGGCTCCACGAGCTGGAACTCCATGTCCTCCGGCAGCCCGCCGACATTGTGATGGGATTTGATGGTCACCGCCGTAGCCGTACCGCTTTCCACCACATCCGGATAGATTGTCCCTTGGACCAGGAAATCGATCTTCCCCAGTTTTGCGGCTTCCGCCTCGAAGACACGAATAAACTCGCTGCCGATCACTTTCCGTTTTTCCTCCGGATCGACAACCCCCTGCAGCTTCGTCAGGAAACGCTGTTCCGCGTCCACATAAACCAAGTTCATATGCGACTGGTCCCGGAACGTCCGGACGACGCCCTCGGGTTCACCTTTGCGCAATAACCCGTGATTGACGAAGACACAGGTCAGCTGCTCGCCCACTGCCCGATGCACAAGCGTCGCCGCAACGGAGGAATCGATGCCGCCGCTTAAGGCGCACAGGACTTTCCCGTCGCCGACTTTCGCGCGGATAGCCGCGACCTGCGCTTCGATGAAGGACCCCATATTCCAATCGCCCCGGCAACCGCAGATATCGAAAAGGAAATTCCGCAGAATATCCATTCCGTGCTCGGTGTGCACCACCTCCGGATGGAATTGGATCCCATAAAGCCGTCTGGCATCGTCGGCACAGGCAGTAATCGGGTTGTTCTCCGACTCCGCCGTTACCCGGAAGCCTGCCGGCAAGGCTTCCACCGAGTCGCCGTGACTCATCCAGCAAACCGTTTTCGGTTCGACGCCCTTGAACAGACCGGCGCACTCATTGATCGTCACAGCCATCCGTCCGTATTCCCGCTTTTCGGGACTCCGGACCCGCCCGCCCAGAGCATGGGACATTAACTGCATCCCGTAACAAATGCCAAGAATCGGGATGCCGGCGGTAAAGATACCCGGGTCGATGTCAGGGGAGCCTGCCTCATAAACACTGGCGTGACTGCCGGAAAAAATAATCCCTTTCGGTTTTCGGGCCAGAATCTTCGCCAACGGAGTACTGTAAGGCATGATTTCACTGTGAACGTGGCATTCCCGGATACGACGGGCGATCAGGTGCGCGTACTGGGCGCCGAAGTCAATGACGATTACGGTTTCGGTAGCCGGTTCTTTTCCCATGCGCATACCTCCTATTTCCGCATTAATTACGAACACTTTTACGGTTTACGATAAAAACGTTAGTGTTTAATCACTAAATTATACCAAACCTACCCGTGTTTGGTCAAGGAGCAGCCGGAATTAAAGCAGCATCCCCGGCGCCGGACTCATTCGCTCCGCTCTGCCCTCCGAACTGTATATGGCCGCATCACTCGATAAAATAACACCCGGAACCCTCCGGGTGCTATTTTATCCGTTTTTACGATTCTAGTCGATGATTGCTTCTACCATATCACCGGTATTGAGCATGCAAGCATTAGCTTCGTCAGTATCCAGGTGCAGTTCGGTGTGGCCCCCGGAACCGCCGGCCCGCAGGAGGACGTTATGGAAAGTCACTCCACGCTCGCCGCCGACCCGGACGTCGACATAGTCGCCGCTCTTTTTGCCCCATTCGGCGATAGTCTCGGTGCTGATATGGATATGACGGGCGGCAATAATCGCCCCTTCCGGCAGTTCAATGCTGCCGTTCGGTCCGATGACCGTAACCGGTGTCGAACCGGCCAAATGTCCGGATTCGCGTACCGGCGGTTTGATACCGAGCTTAAAGCAGTCGGTCCGGGCCAGTTCGATCTGGGATTGCTTGCGAACCGGACCAAGAACGCGCAGACCGGTCATGGTGCCTTTTTCCGTCTTTACGTCAACCGTTTCCTTCGCGGCAAAGACGCCTTTGTAGGAAAGGGGCCGCAGTGGTTCCAACTCGTGACCGGGGCCGAACAGGGTCTCCACGTCGGCCTGGGAGAGGTGGACATGCCGGGCGGATACGCCGACAACGATTTCTTTCGTTACCATACTTTATATGCCTCCTTATTGCCGCTGAATTTTATCGTCAACCATGCGGCTTACTACCTACTATTTGCCTGGCGGGTAGGTTTTGGCTTCCTCCTCGCCGCGCAGAACGCGCAAGGCGCCGAGCGCCAGGGACTCCAATTCCTTCTCGCCCGGATAAACCTTCACCGGTGCAATGTATTCGACTCTCTCTTTGATCCAATCGGTAAACAGTTTGGAATAAGCGATACCGCCGGTCAGCAGGATGGCATCGACTTCACCGCCTAATATCGCCGCGAGGGCGCCGATATTCTTGGCAATCTGATAAGCCATCGCTTCGTAAACGAGCTTCGCTTCCGCGTTGCCTTCGGCAATCATTTTCTCTACTTCGCGGGCGTCTTTTGTCCCCAAGTAAGCGTAAATGCCGCCGCGGCCCATCATCTTCTTGTTGATTTCCTCTTCCGTGTATTTGCCGGAGAAACACAGATTAATCAACGCATAGGCCGACGGGTAGCCTCTCTCCGGGGTGAATTCCGCGGTTTCTCCGATATTGACGTCAATGATCTTCCCTTTTTTATGGGCACCGACGGAAACGCCCCCGCCGATATGGGCGACGATGAAGTTCAGTTCCTCATATTTCTTGCCCATATCTCTGGCCGCTTTGCGGGCAATCGCTTTCTGATTCAGCGGATGAAACACACTGCGCCGCGGCAGTTCCGGCCAGCCGGAAACGCGGGCGATATCCTCAAATTCGTCCACGCAGCAAGGATCGACCGTAAACGCGGGAATACCGAGGGACTCCGCCAAGTCAGCGGCGATAACCGGACCGAGATTGGACGGGTGAGAACCGCCGATGCGGGAAGCCTCAACCATCTCCGCATTAACCCGGAACGTCCCGCTGGGTATCGGTCCCAAGTCACCGCCCCGGCCGGATACGGCATCAATGGACTTCAGGTCGATACCTTTCTCCCGCAGGATAGCCATAATCGTTCCCTTCCGGAAATCAAACTGATCGGCTAACGTCTTAAACGGGGCCAAATCTTCCGCCGTGTGATTAAGCGTTTCTTGCATAACCAGATTTTCATCATCGTAGATGGCCACTTTTGTCGTCGTCGAACCCGGATTAACCGATAAAATGCGATAGTTGGCTTTCATCCGCCTGTCTCCTCCTGCCTGCATAATGAAAACGGGGTATATCCTCCCCGCTCATTTCATCCATATACCCATGGTTATCTTAGCATATTCCGGCAAACACTGTCAAGGAACAAAACAGCGCTCCCCGGCGGGGAGCGCTGTCGCCAATCCTAAGCCTTCGAAACAAAGGAAACACGGGGGGGATTTTGTCCGGCTTCGAGGGCCGGCAGGTACCGATCCCAGAAATCGTTGTGCAGCCGGAGGACTTCTTTGCGCAGGGCGATGAGCGCGATGATGCTGGCGGTAACCGAGATAATCGTAATCATATCGGTCAGCATCCACAGCATTCCGGTGTCGGCTCCGGCCAGGAAAACCGGCAGCAAGAAGTAGACAACCCAAACCTTGGTCGCAATCTTATTGGCATTGGTATCACCGAAGATGAAATTAACCGACTTCTCGTTCACATAGTAGTTCGACAGCAGAGTTGTCCAGGCGAATAAAGCGATCGCTATCGCCATCAGGTAGCCGCCGATGGGGCCGAAAGTCGTCTTGAACGCGATTGTCGTCAGTTGCGCACCGGTAATACCCGGATTATCGATATAAGAATTTGTTGTCAGAATCGCCAGGGCGGTGATGGTGCATACCAGGATGGTATCGATGAAGTTCTCACCGAAGCCCCAGGAAGCCTGGCGAACCGGGTGGTCGACAATTGCCGCCGCGTGAGCGGACATGCCGGACCCCATGCCGGACTCATTCGAGTACACGCCGCGGGCCACGCCAAAACGCATCGCCTGGGCCATCGTGGAGCCGGCAAAGCCACCGATACCGGCCATCGGGGTGAAAGCGTGCTTGAAGATTAAACCAAACGCCGGCAATACCCGATCGTAATTAAACACGACCAGCAGAAGGCCGGCGCCGATGTAGAAAGCAGCCATAAAAGGAACCACTTTGTCGGCCACGGAAGCAATTCGCCGGACACCGCCGATGATCGTGACGGCGAGAGAGATAAAGACGAGCCAAATGCCGAAATTAACGGATACGCCAAATGATTCGTTCATGGAAGTCGCCACCGCGTTCGTCTGAACCAGCAGGCTCCAGGGTCCGAGCACAAAAGTCCACGCGAGAATGTACGCCAGGGTATTCCAGCCAAGGCCGTTTTTTAACACATAATTACGGCCGCACAGATACTCGTCGATCGATTCAAAACGGACCCGATACCTCTGGCCAAGGATAATCTCGGCCGCTTTGGTAGCCATCCCGAGCGCGGCGGAAACCCACATCCAGAAAACCGCACCGGGACCGCCGGAAGTGATAGCTGTCGCCACACCGGCCACATTACCGGTGCCAATCGTCGACGCAATCGCCGTGCAGGCCGCCGCGAAGCCGCTGACAGTACCCTCGCCTTCCGTCGTGGGTTTGGCAAACATCATACCGAAAGAGTTCTTGATATGAAAACCGATCTTGGTCTGGTACACACCTTTAAAAGCAACAGTATAATAAAGTCCGGTTCCAAGCAAGGCAACGAGCAGGGGCGGACCCCAGAAGAAATTACTTACCGCGGTAACAACATTGGTTAATGTCTCCACTCAGTTTTCCCCCTTAGTCTTAATTTCGACTCAAGTAATTTTTACCGCTAATGCCACCTCCTTTTTCACACTGGCTTTGAGTGCAAAACTCTGTCGGATATAACGCGATGGTTACAAACCATTAAACTAGCCCGAATTATATCAAAATCATTTATTTTTGTCAAATTATCGTGAATTAATTATGATTTTAACCGATTTTCTCTAATTTTCTAATATTTCTATTTTTTCTTGTAAGTATGAATTAGCAGAAATACCGCACTTAACTGAAAAAGGGACCTGCCCGCGGGCAGGTCCCTTTTTCAGCCTTATTCGCTTAAGCGCTTAGCAAGCTGCTTACGGCTTGGTCACATAGGAAACACGGGCCGGATTCTCGCCAGCCTCCAGCGCCGGCAGGTACCGGTCGTAGAAGTCGTTGTGGAGGCGGAGGATTTCCTTGCGGGTCGCCCAGATGATCACGATGGTCGCTACCACACCGATGATCGTCGCGGTGTCGGTCACGAGCCACAGGAAGCCGGTGTCGGCACCGGACAGGAAGATCGGGAGCAGGAAGTAGGCGATGAACGCATAGGTCATCGTTTTGTTCGTCGCCGTGTCACCGAAGACATAGTTCAGGGACTTCTCATTCACATAGTAAGCAGAGAGCAGCGTTGTCCAGGCGAACAGAAGGCTCGCAATCGCCACGACATAGCCGCCGGCGGTACCGAACGCCGTCTGGAAGGCAGCGGTCGTCAGGGCCGCGCCTTGCGCATCCGTAGTTACATGAACATTGGTGAACAGGATCGCGAAGCCGGTGATGGTGCAGACGATAATCGTATCGATGAGGTTTTCGCCCCAGCCCCAGGAAGCCTGGCGGACCGGGTGGTCGGTGATGGCCGCCGCGTGGGCGCCCATGCCGGAGCCCATACCGGACTCGTTCGAGTACACGCCGCGGGCGATACCCCAACGGGTCGCCATTGCCACGGAAGCGCCGGCGAAACCGCCGACCGGAGCGATCGGGGTGAACGCATACTTGATAATGGAAGCGAACACGGACGGGATGAGCGTGAAATTCTTCAATACGAGCAGAATCCCACCAACAATATACAACATGGCCATAAAGGGAACGATTTTATCGGCCACGGAGGCGATCCGGCGGACACCGCCGATGATCGTGACACCGAGGGAGACAACGATGAAGACGATACCGAACATCATCGGCAGACCGAAGGCCTGGTTCAGGGAAGCCGCCACGGCGTTCGTCTGAACGAGGAGGCTCCAGGGAGCGGTCAGAACGGCCTGCCAGGCGAGAACGAGAGCAAGACCATGCCAGCCCATGGCGTTCTTCATAACATAGTTACGGCCGCAAAGGTACTCGTCAATGGACTCAAATTTAACGCGGTAGCGCTGGCCGAGGATAATCTCGGCCGCCTTGGTCGCCATGCCGACGAGCGCGGTCATCCACATCCAGAAGAGGGCACCCGGGCCGCCCATGGTGATGGCCACGGCCACCCCGGAAACGTTCCCGGTACCGATGGTCGAGGCGATCGCCGTGCAGGCCGCCGCGAACCCGGAAACCGTACCTTCGCCTTCGTCGCCTTTGGCGAACATTTTACCGAAGGTGTTCTTAAAATGGAAAGCGGCTCTTAACTGGTAAACGCCTTTGGTCGCGATAGTAAGATAAAGACCGGTGCCAAGGACCATAATGAACAGCGGCGGTCCCCAAAAGAAATTACTAATGGTGCCAACAATGTTCTCCAATACTGCTAGCATTTCTTTTCCCCCTTTTTAATAATTACCGATTGCCGGTTTAGCGCTGAATCTCACCTCCTATATTTAATGGAATCTTATCCGAATCAGCAGTCTTAGTACATTTCTTGTTGTTCGAAACTTTCAGAACATTAATGCTAGGCCAAATTATATCAATAATATTGATTTTTGTCAAACTTTATTGCCTTTTCTGATATTTAATCAATATAACTCCAATTTTCTAAAATTTCGATATTTTCATGTAAATAAGAATTGGTGGAAAAGCCGCACTAAACTGAAAAAAGGACCTGCCCGCGGGCAGGTCCTTTTTTTAACCTTATTCTCTTAAACGCTCAGCAAGCTGCTTAAGGCTTGGTCACATAGGAGACGACGGCCGGTTTCTCGCCCCGTTCCAACGCCGGCAAGTACCGGTCGTAGAAGTCGTTGTGGAGACGGAGGATTTCCTTCCGGGTCGCCCAGATAATCACGATGGTCGCCACGACGCCGATGATCGTCGCGGTGTCGGTCACCAGCCACAGCAGGCCGGTGTCGGCACCGGACAGGAAGATCGGGAGCAGGAAGTAGGCGATGAACGCATAGGTCATCGTCTTGTTGGTCGCCGTGTCACCGAAGACATAGTTCAGAGACTTCTCGTTCACATAGTACGCGGAGAGCAGGGTCGTCCAGGCGAACAGGAGGCCGGCGATCGCCACGACATAGCCGCCGATGGGGCCGAAAGCAGTCTGGAAAGCGGCGGTCGTCAGGGCCGCGCCTTGGGCATCCGTAGTCACATGAACATTGGTGAACAGAATGGAGAAGCCGGTGATCGTGCAGACAACGATGGTATCGATGAAGTTTTCGCCCCAGCCCCAGGAAGCCTGGCGGACCGGGTGGTCGGTGATGGCCGCCGCGTGGGCGCCCATGCCGGAACCCATGCCGGACTCGTTCGAGTACACGCCGCGGGCGATACCCCAGCGGGTCGCCATCGCCACGGAAGCGCCGGCAAAGCCGCCGACCGGCGCGATCGGGGTGAACGCGTATTTAATAATGGACGCGAACACGGACGGGATCAGGGCGAAGTTCTTCAGCACGAGCAGAACGCCCGCGACGATATACATCATAGCCATGAAGGGAACGATTTTGTCGGCCACGGAAGCGATCCGGCGGACACCGCCGATGATCGTGACGCCGAGGGAGACAACGATGAAGACGATACCGAACATCATCGGCAGACCGAAGGCCTGGTTCAGCGCGCCCGCCACAGCGTTCGTCTGAACGAGGAGGCTCCAGGGAGCGGTCAGAACAGCCTGCCAGGCGAGAACGAGAGCAAGACCGTGCCAGCCCATGGCGTTCTTCATGACATAGTTACGGCCGCAGAGGTACTCGTCGATCGACTCGAACTTGACGCGGTAGCGCTGGCCGAGGATGATCTCGGCCGCCTTGGTGGCCATGCCCATGAGAGCGGACATCCACATCCAGAAGAGAGCGCCCGGGCCGCCCATGGTGATGGCCACGGCCACCCCGGCGACGTTGCCGGTGCCGATGGTCGAGGCGATGGCCGTGCAGGCCGCCGCGAACCCGGAAACCGTACCTTCGCCTTCTTCGCTCTTGGCAAACATTTTACCGAAGGTGTTCTTGGCGTGGAACATGAAGCGGAGCTGGTAAACACCTTTGGTCACGATGGTAAGATAAAGACCGGTGCCAAGGACCATGATGAACAGCGGCGGTCCCCAGAAGAAGTTACTGATGGTTCCAACAATGTTCTCCAATACTGCTACCATTTCTTTTCCCCCTTTTTAATAATTACCGATTGCCGGTTTGACTGCGAAGACTCACCTCCCGTATTTAATAGAATCTTGGCTAAATTATCAATCTTGCTACATTTCTTGCTGTTCGGAACTTTCAGAACATTAATGCTAGGCTAAATTATATCAATTACCAGGAATTTTGTCAAGTTTATGTGAATTATCTGAAATTTTCGTTAATTATCTACAATTCACAATATTTTGTATTTTTTGCTGCCCCATCATCACTGTCCAATGCGTTCGGACCACGTCCAGCCTTCCGTATTAAGTATTTTTCTTCGCTGACAAGCCTTACCCGAATTACCCCTGGTAAATGACAGAGCGGGGACAGTCCTAAGACCGTCCCCGCTCTGTCATTTGTCTGCTTTGCGCTGATATCAGTTAAAACTATTCCCGATACATCTCCCGCCAGAGCTTTTCATACGCTGCGGCGTTACCCTGCAGTTTTTGCGCTTCTTCCGCCGTGAACTCCTTGGTCACCTTAGCCGGCGCCCCCACCGCCAAAGACCGCGGCGGGATAACCTTACCGGGGGGAACCAGCGCTCCGGCTCCAATTAAGCAGCCCTCACCGATTTCCGCTCCGTCCAAAATAATCGCGCCCATTCCGACAATTGTCCCGCTGCCGATTTTGCAGCCGTGCAGGATGGCACCGTGACCGACCGTTACGCGGTCACCAATCAATACCGGCTTATCGCCGACGACGTGCAGAACGCAAGTATCCTGGATGTTACTGCCGGCACCGACTTCAATTCTTGCGAAGTCGCCCCGCAGGACGGCACCGTACCAAACGCTTGCGCCGGGTCCGATTTTTACCTCCCCGGTCAACGTAGCGTTTTCCGCGACGAACGTGTCGGAGTGGACCTCCGGCGCCTTCATCCCGATTTTAACCAGCATGTGCATGCTCCTTCCTTTTTCGTTCGTCTGACCCAACCCAAAAGATTTAACTGCTTGCTTAGAAAAAGGGACTTCTCGTGGTGAGAAGCCCCTTCGGCTGAATATTCTTACTTGACGGCCGCTGCGCCGGATTCAAGCGCCTGGCGGTTGACCGGCAGCAAGTGGTGGTGCCGTTTCGGCAGGTGCTCTTCGAGCGCCTTCATGACCGCATCCGGCGACACTACCTTCGTCTTCTCCAGCATGGCTCCGAGGATGACCATGTTCGCTACCCGGGAGTTCCCGAGTTTCTCGGCGATTTCGTTGCCGGGAACATTGTAAATCTCGATGTCCGTCCGCGTCGGTTTCCGGTCAACGAGCGTGCTGTTGATGAACAGCTTGCCGCCCGGTTTCACTGTGGACTCGAATTTCAGCAGGGACGGATTGTTCATTACCACAACCACGTCCGGCTTGCCGATTACCGGAGAGCCGATTTCTTCGTTGTCGATTACTACCTGGCAGTTCGCGGTGCCGCCGCGCATTTCCGCCCCGTAGGACGGGAACCAGGAAACGAATTTCCCTTCGTCAAGACCGGCGTAGCACATTACCTGACCCATCACCATGATCCCCTGGCCGCCGAAGCCGGCCAGTTGAAATTCCATTGCCATTTAGGCCACCCCCTCTGGAGTTTTGAATTCGCCGAGCGGGTAGTAAGGAATCTGCTTCTCTTCTACCCACTTCAGGGCTTCTTTCGGATGGAGACCCCAGTTGGTCGGGCAGGTGGAGAGCAATTCAACGAAGCAATAACCCTTACCTTCGAGTTGGAGTTCAATCGCCCGCTTGATATACTTTTTCGCTTTGGCGATATTCGGAATACTGTTGAGAGCGCCCCGGGCAACATAGACGGCGCCCGGAACCTGGGCAATAATTTCGGCGAACTTAAGCGGCAGGCCGTCTCTTTCCGCCTGACGACCGTCCTGAGTCGTGGTCGTTCTCTGCCCGAGCAGAGTTGTGGCGGATTTCTGACCGCCGGTCATCGCGAACACACCGTTATTAATCATGAACGTGGTGATTTTTTCACCCCGGGCAGCCGCATGCAGAGCTTCCGCGGCCCCGATGGTGCTGCAGTCACCGTCGCCCTGATAGGTAAAGATGAACGCATCGGGCTGGACCCGTCTGACACCTGAAGCCGTCGCCGGAGCCCGGCCGTGTGCCGCACCGATGACGTCGATATCGAAATAATTGAGGAAGGAGCAGCCGATACCGGCCACGCCGATTGTTTTTTCCCGGATGCCGAACTCGTCGATGCATTCGGCGATCAGCTTATGGGCGATACCGTGTGTGCAGCCCGGGCAATAGTGCAGGGGAATGTTCGCCAAGGATGCCGGCTTAGCATAAACCTTTTCCATTACCAACGCACCTCCTTGCCAGTGCCTAATTTCTCGACCATTGCCACGACCTCGTCGACCGTCGGCATGGTGCTGCCATAGGTGCCTTCGAAGTAGACAGGGATACGGCCATCGAGGGCCATCTTGACATCGTCAGCCATCTGGCCGCCGTTAGCTTCGACACAGAGGACACCTTTAACGGAACTGGGGATTTTGTCGTATCCCTTCTGCGGGAACGGCCAAGCCAACAACGGGCGGATGAAACCGATCTTCTTGCCGGTCTTTTCCCGGATCTTCTTAACTGCGGTCGCCGCAATCCGGCCGACCGTCCCGAAGCCGGTTACCACGTATTCGGCATCTTCCAGATTCTCGTCAACCCATTTCTGCTCGGCTTTTTCAATCTCCGGATATTTTTCCTTGTGGAAGTACTCGTACTTCTCTTCCGGCATCCCGGAGTTGACCATATTCCGCGGCCGGCCGGTCGGGCCGGATACCGCCCAAGGCTTCTTGGCAATCGTATTAACATCCACAAAATCCTTGAGCGCAAGCGGTTCCATAACCTGACCGATAAGTCCGTCGGCATAAATGTAAGACGGCATCCGGTACTTCTCAGCCATTTCAAAAGCATCCTGCATCATATCGGCCGCTTCCTGCACCGAGGACGGGCAGAAGACGATACAGCGGTAACCGCCGTGGCCGCCGCCTTTGGTGGCCTGGCGATAACTGGACTGGGTCGGCTGCAGACCGCCGATACCGGGGCCGCGCCGGGACATGTCAACGATAACGCAGGGAACTTCCGCCGCCGCGATATAGGAGATGCCTTCGGACTTCAGGCTGATGCCGCAACTGGAGGAGGAAGTCATGCACCGCCCCCCGGCACCGGCGCCACCGTACAGCATATTGGCAGCCGCCAACTCGCTTTCGGACTGAAGAAAAGCTCCGCCGACTTCCGGCAATCTCTTGGAAAGATATTCGGGAACTTCGTTTTGCGGGGTAATCGGGTAACCGAAGAAATAGCGACACCCGGCCCGTACAGCGGCCTCGGCGACGGCTTCGTTACCTTTCATAAGAACCTTTTTGCCTGCCATCTCTTTATCTCTCCTTCCTCACCTAAACTCTCGCTTACTTGTACACCTCGATTGCACTGTCAGGGCACATCCGGCCGCAGAAACCGCATCCGATGCACTGGGCTTCGTCGGTGCAGACCGCCGGGTGGTAACCGGCCGCATTAATTTTTTCAGATAACGCCATGATGCCTTTCGGACAAGCTACCGTGCACAGTTCACAGCCTTTGCACCTTTCTTCATTGACCACAGGTTTTGGCATTTCAATCCTCCTTTCCTTGTATTATGCTGCTTTTTGCGAAAAACATTACTTCAACCAATACTCCCGCTTCATGGCTGCTTTATATTTACCGCCCTTGTTGCCGTGGCGCATGACTCCGTCATAGCCGCCATCCAACCAGGCCGGCACCATGAACATATCCAACTTGAAGACCGGCTGAGCAAAATCGCCCGGCTTCACCTGCTCGGCCACTGCATCACTCATCGTCACAAACCGGACCGGCACATTGAGCCGGTCGGCAATCTGCTGGATAAGCTCGCTGCCGCTCTTAACATCCTCAACCGTCGTCTCGGGTCCGAGATTGGTATTATTGATCAGGGCGGTTGTCTTCAAGCGCGACACCGTTTCAATCTCATTGACGATATACATAATTCCTTCTTCCGTACTGGTGAAAGGCCGGTTGGTGTTAATGACAAAATTGAAATGATAACTGCCTTCCGGCAAATGCGGTTTAAACTGGCCGATAGCAATCGCACCGTGCTTGTCGCCGCCGACATCCAGAACGATACGTTTGTTGCCCGGGCTCTGCAGTGACTGCAGCACCTCCGCCGGTACGGCCGGGCTGTCGGAACCCATCGGCGGCGCAATAACCTTGATGCCCTGTTCTTCCAGTTCGGCTCTGGCTTCCCGGGAACGAAAATACGGCGTCACCACGTCCATATCGGCGAAAACAACATCGTAACCGGCTTGCCTGAGGGCCAGCGCATAATTAATGGAGACCTCCGTTTTACCGCTTCCAAAAGCGCCGATAAATATTTCCACCTGTCGATCCGAAAACATTCCAACCATCCTCTCTGCCAAACGTTGTGTGAATAAAGATCCTGACGTGCCAAAAGACTACCTTACGAAGAAGGCCGCTGCCTAAATGAAACCGTTCGAATGTAAGCAAAGGCAAGCCATAATTAGAGCCACCAATCCAAGACAGTATTTCTTCATGGGTATATAATATCCTTCTTACTGGTGAAAATATTTGAACCCAGGCATTATAAGAAGAAATTTTGCGAAAAGTCAGATAATATCCCAACGACCGCACCGGCCACCCCAGCGGGCGATAGGTTTCTCATCCACTCGGATTTCCACGACCTCACACCGGTTTGGACAACCATTGCACTCAAAACTGCGCGCCTGATAATTCAGGTCGGTCACGCTAAAACCTTTAAACTTGGTCATCCCGGTTTCCGCTACCGTCTCTTTCGCCAACAAAGAGGCACCAATCGCCCCCATTACTCCGAAATGCTCGGGCACAATGACCTCCAGTTCAAGCTCCCGGCAAAACGCCTCGCGAATCCCTAAGTTCGCCGCCACTCCCCCCTGGAAGACAACCGGGGCCAGGATTTCTTTTCCTTTGGCGACATTGTTGAGATAGTTGCGCACCAGCGCTTCACAAAGACCCCGGATGATATCCTCGATTTTATGCCCGAGCTGCTGCTTATGAATCATGTCCGACTCCGCGAATACCGAGCAACGTCCGGCAATGCGAACGGGTGTGGTCGAAGCGGACGCGAGACCGCCGAATTCTTCGATGGGAATATTCAGGCGCTGCGCCTGATGGTCAAGAAAGGAAGCGGTCCCGGCTGCGCACACGGTATTCATGGCAAAGTCGGACACCACTCCGTCACGCAGGATGATTATCTTTGAATCCTGTCCGCCGATTTCCAGCACCGTCTGGACGTCCGGCACAACAAAAGACGCCGCAACCGCGTGCGCGGTGATCTCGTTTTTCACGCTGTCGGCGCCGACGATGGCCGCGGTAAGATAACGGGCACTGCCGGTAGAACCGGCCCCGGCGATTTTCAAGTCGGCCGGCAGGCGGCCGGCAAGTTCGCGTAGTCCCTCCTGGACCACCTGAATCGGCTGCCCGCGGGTACGGAGATACAAAGTATCGATAATCGTTCCGTCTTCACCCAGCACGGCCAGATTGGTACTGACCGAGCCGACGTCCACCCCAAGATATCCGTTCATCCGGCGAGTTCCTCCTTTTTTTCTTTCCGCCGGCGCAGCAAATCGACAAAAGCCTCAAGCCGAGTCTGCAACCCCGCCTTTCCCGTCTGCTCGTCCATAAAGACGGTTAAGACCGGAATCTGCCGTTCGTGACTGATTTTGGTCAATATGCTTTTGGCCACAATTTCCGGTATACAAGTAAACGGAGCAATCTGAATGACGCCGTCGAGACCCTCGTTCGCATAAATTATGGTATGCCCGACCGAATCCTGCCCGTGCCCGCCGATCATTTCCGGCAAATAACGGGCAGCCGCCCGCTTGACATCTTTCTCTCCGGTTATCCGCAGCAAATCCAGGATGACGTTTGATCCGGTCCAGCCCGATAAGAACATCGACCGGTTAACCCAAACCCCCATTTCACCCAGCATTTCCTCCATTTCGAGGTTTGATGCCGGCTCAAGCAGTACATAAATCTCTCCTACCATCCCAATGCGCAAAACCCGTCGCTGCTTGTCCTGCGGCACTGACTGCAAAACGGAAAAAGCCTCTTCTCCGGCTTCCCTGATTTCGGCAACCGTCTTCGCCGCGGTTACGATATCCAGGGCTACCTGATAAGCCAGCGATGTTTTCCCCCGGACCGTCTCCCGCGGTCGGATCCGATGCGAGAGTTGCTCCAGCGCGTCAAACAGCTTCAGTTTTTGCCAGAGCAGCCGCCCGGCGCCCAACACCCGCGGCAGCGGCTGACTGTTCGTCAGGCGTTTAAAATTCCGGATAACTCCGCTCAAATCCCGGCGCGGCGGCTCAAAAACAATCATTTCAAACTCGTACCCGAGGTCGCGGAGGATTTTTTCCTGAATCGATGCATATTGTCCCGCCCGGCAGGGACCGACCCCGCCGGTCGTAACCAGCGTATCGGCCCCCCGCTCCAAACCTTCGATAAAGGTGCCAAGAACTATTTTCAGCGGCAGACAAGCAAATTCGGGGGCGTACTTAACTCCGAGGTCAAGCGTTCGCTTGCTCGGGCGATATGGCGGGACCACTGTATGGCCGAATGTTTCCAGAAAATCTTTAAATACCAGCGGCGAATTACCGAGATAAGGATATGTTATCTTCATGCAAGCGCCTCCTTCGCCGCAGCATATCGACAAAGGCTTCCAGCCGTGTCACCACTCCGGCTTCCGCCGTTTGCTCGTCGATCATCAGAGAGATATAAGGCAGCCCGTTCTGTCCGCGGGCATCGATCTCAATCAATTTATCCACCATGGAATCCGGACCGCAGCCAAAGGCGGTAACATGGACGATCCCGTCCACACCCCGATTCTCCAGGAAATGATGGGCGGCTTTGATGACTTGGTCGCTGTAAGTCCAGAATAACCTTTTTGCCACCTTCTTGGTCTGCCGCAGCAGCGCCTGGGCCGGCACCATATCGGCGGTTATGACCGATACACCCATTGCCTTCAGTTTACCGATAACATTAAGGCATACATACTGGTCGTAAAGCTCGTACGGATAGCCGAGAAGCGCCAGGCGCAGCTGTCCCTCGGCCGGTGGCGGATAGTTTTCTTTCCGATCCGGATGGTGAATAATTTCCATGGCGTCGTCCGGGGTAAACCCCTGCTCCACCAGCCGCCGAAACCGCCGGAAAACGGCTGTTGCCTTCCGGTACGCCCGGAGGATCCGCCAATAGTTATGGGTAAAAATCCGCCCGACCCGGCAGCAGATCTTGAATAATTCATACCGGCCGCGCCGGAAATCTACCCGGACATCGATTATCGGCGGCAACCCGTCGATTGAACTGCGGATCATGTCCGGCAGTCCGAGGAATTTCGGACAAAAAGTCGTCAGACGGTTGATATTGACCAGCCGGGGGATAAACAGATAGTCGACTTTATCCCGCAAACTCATCACGTGCCCGTGAAAGATTTTAATCGGCACACAGGCATCGTTGACCGTTTCCTTTACCCCGTCATTCAGGATATCCTTCGTGGTCGGCTCGGAGAGAACGATCTGCGCCCCCACTTCGGTAAAAAACGTTTCCCAAAGAGGATAGTAACTGTAGTAAGCGAGAGCCCTTGGTATTCCGACTTTTGCCACCTTTTCCCCTCCTTCCCGACCGGTTCCGCCCAAATCGAAGCTTCCACTCTTGAGGATACCACAAATGTCCTGAATTGTTAACCCCCGGATGCAACCGCCAGCAGTTGCAGCATACTAGCCTGCGGTCGGACGGTTCCGTTATTATCCGAATACGGATGAATACAACGGAAAACCCCCGGGCAACGGGCCCGGGGGCTGCATTAATGTGAACTACTGTAGTGTTGCCAACGCCTGCACCGTTTCCCGCGCCGCCCGGAAGAGGTAACCCTTGTCCCCGCCGACGGCCAGGAATTGAACGCCTTGCCCGGCCCAATACTTCGCCTCGTCCACGTTGCGGACAAAAAGGCCGACGTACTTTCCGGCCGCCCGGACTGTCTTGACAATCGAGTGAATAGCAGCCTGCACTTCCGGCTGGTCGATCAGCCCGGGATAGCCGAGCGACTGGGAAAGATCGGTGGGACCAATAAAAATCATATCGATCAAAGGAATTTTAAGTATTTCCGGCAGATTCTCCATACTTTCCTTCGTCTCAACCTGAACCATCACCAGGGGCTCTTCCGTTGCAAACTTCAGATACTCGTCCCGCCCGATGACCCCGTAGTTAGTAGCGCGCGTTCCGAGGGCCATGCCCCGGATGCCGGCAGGAGCGTATTTGGCCGACCTGGCCGCGAGCAAGGCACTCTCGTAGTCATTGACCTGCGGGACAACGACACCCATCGCGCCGGAATCGAGCGCCCGCAGAATAAGGGACGGATGGTTCGTGGTTACCCGGACCACCGGAGTCATTCCGGTGGCGTCGGCTGCCCGCATCATATTCTCGACCAGAACGGTATCGTTCGGACCGTGCTCCATATCCATAATGGCGAAGTCAAATCCGGCATAACCGAGTACTTCCACGATGGAAGGGTCGGGTGTACTGACGAACAAGCCGATGACACTCCCGCCGGCCTGCATCTTTTCCCGTAACTTATTTTTCTTCATGGATAGCCCCCCTTTGTTCTGTCTTGCGGCTATCGGAGTGAAGCGTCAAGCGTCCTTATAACTGACGACTTCTTTGACCGCCGCGACGATATCTTTCACTTCCGGAATGAAGTATTCCTCCAGCGGCCGACTGAACGGCACCGGGATATCGGGGGCCGCCACCCGCCGGATCGGAGCCTTGAGCGCCGCAAATGCTTCTTCGGCTACCGTTGCCGCTACTTCACCGCCGAAACCGCCGGTCCGGACGGCTTCGTGCACAACCACCAGACGCCCTGTCTTCCGCACCGATTGCAAAACCGCGGCTTTATCCCAGGGGCTGACCGTCCGCAGATCAATTACCTCGCAGTCAATCCCGTCCTTCGCCAGTTCCGCCGCCGCCGCCAAAGCCTTGTGCACCATCCAGGATGTGGCGACAATACTTGCGGCATTTCCGGCCAGCTTGATATCCGCCTGTCCCAAAGGAATAACGTATTCCGCTTCCGGAACCGGTCCTTTCATTTGATAAAGCATCTTGTGCTCGATGAAGACAACCGGATTATTGTCTCGGACCGCCGTCTTGATAAGACCTTTGGCATCGTAGGGAGTAGCCGGCATCACCACTTTCAAACCGGGGATATGGGCAAACCAAGCTTCCAGGCTTTGCGAGTGCTGCGCTCCCTGATGCCGACCGACGCCGCACTGGGTCCGGACAACAATGGGGAGCTTGACTTTGCCGCCAAACATGTAAGTCATTTTCGCCCCTTGGTTTACCAGTTGATCCATGCAGACAGCCATAAAATCCTGATACATTATTTCTACCACGGGCCGTAGCCCGGCAGCCGCCGCCCCATTGGCAAGACCGATAATCGCCGTTTCCGAAATCGGCGTGTCTTTGACTCTTTCCCGGCCGAATTCCGTCATCAGGTCTTTGGTTACCCGATAAATTCCCCCGGCAAAGCCGACTTCTTCCCCGGCGATAAAAACCGTACTGTCGCGCCGCATTTCTTCCCGCAGCCCTTCATTCAGGGCTTCCGCAAACGTAATCTCCCGCAATCTTCTCACCTCCATCCCGGTTAATCGCTGTAGACGTCGCGCAAGGCATCGGCCGGAGCCGGAAATGGGCTCGCCTCCGCATAAGCAACGGCTGCGGCAACCGCTTCCGCCGCCGCGGCGTCAATCGCCGCCAGTTCCGCCTCGGTTGCCAGCTTTTCCCGCAGCAGCACGCTTTTCAGGCGGAGAATCGGATCTTTTTCTTGCCAGTGCGCAAGTTCATCCTTCGGGCGGTAAGCCTGAGCATCGTCCGCCGAATGACCGCCCCGCCGGAACGTTTTGCACTCAATCAGGCTCGGGCCGGCACCGTTCCGCGCGCGGGCGACTGCTTCCGATACCGCCGCGTATACGGCCAGAACATCGTTGCCGTCAACGATCCGGCCGGACATCCCGTAAGCCGCCGCCCGGTCCGCCACATTGGGCACGCTCAGATGTTCGGCCGCGCTCATGGACATCCCGTAGTAATTGTTTTCACAAACGAAGATGACCGGGAGCTGCCAGATCGCGGCCAGATTCAATGCCTCGTGGAACGATCCCTGATTTGCCGCTCCGTCGCCGAAAAAACAAACGGCGACAGCGTCGGTTCCCTGGTACCGTGCGGCAAACGCCGCCCCCATGGCGATCGGGAAACCGCCGCCGACAATCCCGTTGGCCCCGAGGATGCCCCGGCTGACATCGGCGATATGCATGGGCCCGCCTTTGCCGCCGCTCGAGCCGCCGCTCCGGCCGTAAATTTCCGCCAGCATCGGGCCGAGTTCAATCCCCTTGGCAATCAGATGACCATTCGGACGGTGCGTGCTGGTGATGAAATCGCCGTCCCGCAAAGCGGCACCGGTCCCCACCGCAACCCCTTCGGCTCCGGTCTGCGGCAGAATCCGTCCCGCCGCCTTGCCGGTATTGTGCTTTACGACCGCCTCATCCTCAAATAATCGAATCGTCACCATTTTCTCCAGCATTGCCAGATACAAATCTCTTCGCTTATCCATTTTCGACTACCTCCTTTCCGGATTAATCCGACTGCCCGCAAAGCCGGCGGTGGATGGCTGCCGCCGCCTGCTTGCCGGCGCCCATGGCCTTAATTACGGTTGCCGCTCCGGTCACCGCGTCGCCGCCGGCAAAGACACCGTCTTTGGTCGTCGCTCCGGTTGCCGGGTCAGCAACGATACCGCCCCACGGTTCGGCCGCAAGCCCGGGAGTCGTCTGTAAAGTAAGCGGATTAGGGCTCTGGCCGATGGCGACAACCACGGTGTCGCAGGTAAGGATGAATTCCGATCCCTCCACCGGGTGCGGGCGCCGCCGCCCGGTCCGGTCCGGCTCGCCCAGCTCCATTCGGACGCACACCAAACCGGCAACCCAAGCGTTCCCGGTTCCCTCGATCCGTACCGGATTGGTGAGAAGACGGAAATTTATCCCCTCTTCCCGGGCATGCTCTACTTCCTCCCGGCGGGCCGGCATTTCCGCCTCCGAACGACGGTAAACAATACTCACTTCCTCCGCTCCCAGCCGGACGGCACAGCGGGCCGCATCCATCGCCACATTGCCGCCGCCGACGACCGCCACTTTTTTCCCGACCAATACCGGCGTGTCGGCCGCCGGAAAGCGGTAAGCCTGCATCAGGTTAATTCGGGTAAGAAACTCGTTGGCGGAATAAACCCCGTTCAAATTCTCCCCCGGGATGCCGAGAAAACCGGGCAGTCCGGCTCCGCTCCCGACAAACACGGCCGCGTACCCTTCCGCCAGCAGTTCATCAATGGTCGCCGTCTTGCCGACTATCGTATCGAGGACGATTTCCACCCCAAGCCGCTGCAGGGCTGCCACTTCCCGCCGGACAATCTCCTTTGGCAGCCGAAATTCCGGAATGCCGTAGCTCAGCACACCACCGGGAACGTGCAGGGCTTCGAATACCGTCACGCGGTACCCCAGCTTGACCAGATCCCCGGCGGCCGTCAGTCCGGCCGGACCGGACCCGACGACAGCCACCCGCGGACCGTTCAGGTTCCGTCGGTTGGGTCCGGTCACCGCTTCCCCTGCCCGGTCGGCAACATACCGCTCCAGGCGGCCGATAGCCACCGGCTCGCCCGCCTTCCCCAGCACGCACTTGCTTTCACACTGCTCTTCCTGCGGGCAGACGCGGCCACAGACGGCCGGCAAGCTGTTCGTTTCTTTGATTTTGGCAATGGCTGCCCCGTAATCACCTTGCCGGATGGCGGCGATGAAGGCCGGAATATTTACGGCCACCGGACAGCCGGCAACGCAGGCGGGATTAGCACACTGCAGACAGCGTTCCGCCTCGGCGCGGGCAACCGCTTCTCCGTACCCCAGCGCCACTTCATTGAAATTACTCCGCCGTTTTTGCTCATCCTGCAGCGGCATGGTTTGCCTTGGCTTCAACGGCACCGGCAATCACCTCCGTGGCTGGCCTCATAGCGCGCGCGGGCTTCCCGCTCCATTCCTTTGTACATTGCCTGCCGTGCCAAGAGTTCGGTGAAATCGACCGCATGCCCGTCAAAATCGGGTCCGTCAACACAAGCAAACTTCCTTTCCCCTCCGACGGTAACCCGGCAGGCGCCGCACATGCCGGTGCCGTCAACCATTATCGGATTCAGACTGACGACCGTCTTAACTCCGAACGGCCGCGTCAGTTCCGCTACCGCCCGCATCATCGGCACGGGCCCGACGGCGACAGTCAAATTAATTGCCCGCCCGGCTGCCAACAAATCTTTCAGAATATCGGTAACAAACCCGGTCCGGCCGGCGGTGCCGTCGTCCGTGGCTATCCGCAATTCATTGCTCACGGCAGCCAGTTTTTCTTCGAAAAAAAGCAGTTCCCGGCTGCGGGCGCCGATAATCGTAATAACTTCGTTGCCGGCTTCCCGCATCGCCCTGGCTATCGGATAAATCGGGGCAATACCGACTCCGCCGCCGATGCACACGACGGTGCCGTATTTTTCGACCTCCGTCGGGCGCCCCAGCGGCCCGGCAAAGTTCTCCAAACTGGCGCCGGCCGCATAATCCAACAGTTCTTCGGTTGTCTTGCCGACTGCCTGGACAACGACGGTCACCGTTCCGGCCGACCGGTCGTAATCGGCAATCGTGAGCGGAATCCGCTCACCGTCCGCGTGCAGCCGCAAGATGACGAATTGTCCGGCTGCCGCCTTCCGCGCCACGGCCGGCGCGGCAATGTCCATTCGGCAAACGGACGGAGCCAGCATCTCTTTCCGCAGTATTCTGTACATCATTTTCCTCCCGTCGCAGGCTTTCCAAGTTAGATTCTTTTTTTCGCCGTTCGTTCCCTGCCGGAAGGCGAACAATTTCCACTCAGACAAGTTCAACCGGCAGGCCGGTAGCTGTCACCAAATCCAAATACGAGCGCCCGGTCAAGTCCCGACCCCGCTCGTCAAACGGTTCGGACGGCAATACTAACAGGTCCGGCCGCCATTCCCTGCCGGCCGCCTCGGCCGCGGCCAAAAAATCCCCGACGCTCAACAGTCCGGCCGCCATAATCGAACCGCCGAAAAAAACGTTCCGGCAGACAGCGAGCCGCCACTCAAAATCCGCAGCAGTTTCAGCCGTCATGGCCGCGCTGACAACCGGAGCGGCCAGAGCCGAGGTCAGCAGCAGAACCCGTTTCGCCCGATACTTCCGGCCGGCGCGTACCACCGCCCGGCACCGCTCCGGATCGATATCGTAAGAAACAACGAAGCCGGGCCGCTCCCGGCGTTCTTTGGCAAGAACAAGCCGGCTTGGCCGGCCGGCGCGGCGCAGTTGCAGCAGCGGATCCGCCGCGGCCGTACACAGGTTGAAAGCCTCCACCCGGGACCGGACGGTCAAGCCGTTGACTTGCTCAATTATGTCCCCGGTTCTCACCCCGGCCCGTTCCGCCGGAGTCCCGGCCATGACTCCCTCTACCCGCGCGGTCAGATCATCCAGACCGGGCGGCTCAAGCAACAGCGGTACCCGATAATGCTGCCGCAGGCTCTCCACCTGCGACTGCAGTTCATGCCGGAACGTCGGGGGAAATCGCATTTCCGGCGGCGCCAGCCGCGTGTAGCCCGGCAAGAAAATTCGCACCGTCCTCGCCTGGTGACGGTCAAAGCATTCCACCGTTTCCGCCATGTCGTCCCAGCCGGTCAGCCAGTTCATGGCTACGATACTCCCGTGATAAGGGATCCCGTAAGCGGCAAGCGTGGCCGGCGCCCGGACCGCAGCAGCCGCCGCCCGGTCATCCATCAGGCGCACCCGGTTGCCGACTTTGGCGCTGTTGAGGGAAAGGTTGATTTCCACCGGCGCCAACCCGGATAAAAAAACCGCTGCCGCCTCATCCAGCAGCGAGCCGTTCGTGGTAATCTGGATCGGTACCGCCGGGAAACTTCGGCGAACGGCGGCGAGAATCGCTTGGAAGTGAGGATGCGTGAACGGTTCGCCTTCGTTAATCCGGGTAGCCGACTCGCCGATAATGATTTTCCCGGACGGCGCCATGAACTGTAAAGTTGCTTCGACTGCGGCGAGCGGCCGCGGCAGAATATTATAAGCTTCCACACCCGGCGGATTCTGCCGGTTGCTGCAGAAGACGCAGCGGACGTTGCAGGCCGAGGTCAGAGGCAGAATGCCTTGCCGGGCTGAAGCCAGGATTAATTGCTCAATCGGTTGCTGCATACTCTTTCCCCCTTCGCCCCGCCGGCAAAAAATTTACCGCCACCGGCATATCCGCCGGATCTTGTGCATAATCATGGTCAGGCTGGCCCGCGGAGTAGACGCTCGATAGATTATGTCAAATAATCCACATTATCAACAGACTTATCCACAGTCAAAAGCTTTGAGACTGTGGGTTTTGGCGTTTCTGTCCACATATTCGAATTGACGTAATTGCAGATACACACAGTTTATCCCGGCTTCGCCCGCCGAATATCCCGATCTTAACCGCAGGTAATCCACAGCCAACCGGTTGTTTCAATCCTCTTCCCCCAGTTTCAGATAAGGCACGGCATTTAAGGCAAGCGATGCCGTTTTGCCGCGCCGGAGACGGTAATAGCCGGCGCAGGCGATCATGGCCGCATTGTCGGTGCAGAGAACCAAAGGCGGGACGGTAAGCGACAGTCCGTCCGCCGCGGCTGCCGTCCGGAGATTTGCGCGGAGAGCTGAATTCGCCGCCACTCCGCCGGCCAGCATGATATGGCCGATACGGTATTGCCTGGCGGCTGCGATCGTCTTTTCCACCAGCACATCGACCACCGCCTGCTGAAAACTCGCCGCCAGGTCGGCCTGATTTACCGGCTCTCCTTTTTGCTGCGACCGGTGCCAATAATTAATCACCGCTGTCTTTAAGCCGCTGAAGCTGAAATCGTACGAACCGTTTTCCAATCGGACCCGCGGCAGGTCGACCGCCTGCGGATTGCCGGACTTGGCCAGCTTGTCGATCAGCGGTCCGCCCGGGTATCCGAGTCCCATGACCCGGGCTACTTTGTCAAACGCTTCACCGGCCGCATCGTCCCGCGTCCGCCCCAGCGGTTCATAGTGACCGTGTCCGTGCACCAGCACCAAGTCGCTGTGCCCGCCGGATACGATCAAACAAAGCTGGGGAAATTCGATTTCCGGGTTCGCCAGGAAATTCGCATAAACGTGGCCTTCGATATGATTAACCCCGAGCAGGGGCAGCCGACGGACGTAAGCGATTGACTTGGCGGCCGCGACGCCCACGAGCAACGCCCCGACCAGTCCCGGCCCGCGGGTAACCGCGACCCCGGTGAGATCGGCCAGTTCCGCTCCCGCCGCATCCAGGGCTTCCTGAATAACCGGAAGCACCGACTCCAAATGTTTGCGGGAGGCGATTTCCGGCACGACCCCGCCGTATTTACGGTGAATGTCAATCTGCGACGCAATAATATTGGACAGGATCTCCCGGCCGTCCCTTACTACCGCAGCCGAGGTTTCGTCGCAGCTTGTCTCAATCCCGAGAAGCAATTCGCTCATTTTTCCGGTCTCCTTCCCGAGATTATTATCCTGCTTCCGGCCGGCGAATATTCCGAACCCGGTTCTCCCCGCCGGCAACAGCAGTTACTTGCTTTCTTCCTCCGCCAAGCCGGCAAAAAAGCGCGGTTTGTCTTTTCCCTGCTTCAGCCGGTCCCATCCGCTCAGAATCCGCACCGCTTCGCTCGCTGCCCGGATCGCCCGGTCCTCCCCGGTAACCTTGAATTCATTCGTAACCCGGTTGGCAAAAACGGTACAAACACACCCGGCCCGCAGACCGAACAGAGACGCCAGTGTAAAAACGGCCGCCGCCTCCATCTCGAAATTAAGTATCCGCGCCTGCTGCAGATCGGGAATCAGACTGTCCATCCAGCCCTGGCGGAACCCGCCGTACCCCGGTCTCGCCTGCCCGGTATAGAAAGAAGAGGTGGAAGCGCCGATACCGGTATGATAGCGATAACCAAGTCGTTCGCAGGCTTCAATCAGCGCGATGACGACTTCGTGGTGCGCCAGGGCCGGGTATTCCGGGGGAGCGTAGTACGGGGTTGTCCCGTCAAAACGGACCGCCCCCGTATTGATAATCAAATCGCCGCATTCAATCCCGGCCTGAATAACCCCGGTGCTGCCGACCCGAATAAAGGTATCGCAGCCAATGCTCGCCAATTCCTCCACCGCTATCGCTGTCGACGGAGCCCCGATACCAGTAGACATAACGCCGATATCGGCTCCCCGGTACCGCCCCGCACCGCTGCGGAATTCACGGTGCGCCGCCACCGGAGCGTAATCCTCCCAGAGCTCACCGATTTTCGGCACCCGGTCCGGGTCACCCGGCAACAGCACATACCGCGGCAGTTCTCCGGGCTTGACTCCGATATGGTATTGCTGTCCGGCGGCGGTTGCCGGACGGTCCGCCCGCATCGTCTCATCCATACTCTATTCCTCCTTCAAGCGTAAGTAGGCGGTCAGCCTTGGCCGCAGTTGGGTCATTCCCAACCGCCCCGGTTCAAAACAGGGCCGATCAACTGCCGGCCCGGCGCGCTTCACCTTCCACCCGGACTAGCGGACAGTTGAGACGGCCGGAGGCAGCGACGACAATAACTTACTTCCGCTGCTCCGGGCAGCCAAACCCGTCAGCCATAAAAAGCCGTTCCGGCCGGCTGCAGCCGGCCGGAACGGTGTGAAGGAAAACCTTAAGCCGCCTGCCCAGTGTCGTTCAGCCGTCAGTATTTTTGCATGCTGTCGATTGGCAGGATAAAAACCGTAGCGCCGCTAATCTCCACTTCCAGGGGGACAAGGTTGAACAGCGGGGAATCGTGCATACCGATAATATCCGTCCGCGTAATGGTTCGGGCACTGCATTTTTCTTTGATTCTGTCCAGCACCTGATCGACTTTGCCGTCGTCAACCCCAATCAGCAAGGTGGTGTTGCCTTCCCGCAAAAAACCGCCGGAGCTGGCTAGTTTGGTCGCCCGGATCCCGTGCCGTGAGAAATCAAGGAGCAAATCGCCGACATCGTGATTGCTGACAATGGCAATGATCAGTTTCATCCGACCACTCCTTTCCCGTTTTTCGGCGCAGGTCTTTATCTTATTTTATTTCGCTGACCCGGCTTTATTTCCTGCCGGATGTCGGGCCGGGAAGCTAATTGGTAAGCATTGCAGCCCGTCCGATCGGTAAGAATAATATCCTGCTCCGCTTGTCCGAGCAGGTTTTTCGCCCGCCAGTGTCATATAATTATTAACAGGTAGGCAAACGGGGGAACTAAAAAATGTCTGGTCTGAAACGATACGTCAATAACTTGTATACAACCGCCGGGCTCATTGCAGCCGGCGGTTTTGTCGGTACCGGGGTCGGTCTGACGGTCGGCCTTTTCCGTTACTTGCTCGACAAAATCGAACTCCGCACACAATACCTGTACCATACTTTCGTCAAAGATCCTTTGGTTATCTTGCTTTGGTTGCTTTGCCTCAGCCTCCTCGGTCTTTTGCTCGGCCGACTTTGTACGGACATTCCGGCTGTCCGCGGCAGCGGCATCCCGCAGGTGAAAGCCCTAATCGCCGGGCAAGCCGCTGCCGGCAAACCTACGGTTATTCCCATCCGTTTTGCCGGCAGCTTAATCGCTGCCGGTGGCGGTCTTCCGCTCGGACGGGCCGGCCCCTCAATTCATTTGGGGGCGGCGATAGGACAAAGTTTGTTCCGTTTACTCCACCGCCAGCCGACGGAGGAAACCGCCTTACTGCTTGGTGGGGCCGGGGCCGGTCTGGCTGCCGTTTTTGGTGCGCCCTGCGCCGGGATAGCGTACAGTTGGGAAGAATTCCGTCCAAAACAGTTCAGAAACATCATCCCGGCAATAAGCGCCGCTTTGACCGCCAATGCGTCAATGCACATTGTTTTCCATTATGGCGCTTTACTTTCATTCGTTCCAATGCCGGTGCTGCCGAAATTCTTTTACGTCGATCTGGTCGGCTTGGGCATCGTCACCGGTTTGAGCGGCATTGTCTTCACGGTGGTACTCAGGTATACCGTTCGCGCCTATGCAAGCCAAGCCTGGCTGCCGATACAGTTTCGTCCGGTTATCCCGTTGACGGCAGCCGGCCTGCTCGCCTTTTGCCTGCCCGAGGCGCTCGGCTCCGGCTGCCATCTGCTGACCGAAGTCACTCACGTCGTTTATCCGCTCAGCTTCCTGTTACTCCTTCTGTCGGCCAAGCTTGGCCTGACTTTGCTGAGTTTCGGTTCCGGGGTTCCCGGCGGCCTGTTCATGCCTGTCCTCATAATCGGAGCAATTCTGGGCAATATCGGCGGCAGCACGTTGACACATTTTACCGGCCTGACGCCGGCTCTGCTCCCAATCTTCACCATTTTGGCGATGGCTGGCTTCCTCAGCGCCGTCCTGCGGGCGCCGCTCACCGGTTTCTTTCTGTCGGCAGAATTGTGCGGAACTTACGGGTTGCTCCCGGCCGCGCTGCTCGTTTCTCTGTCCGCCTATCTGATTGCAGTAATCTTCCCCGCCAGCCCGTTAAACGCTTTGCTGACCGACGAGGCCGACCGGGCGACCAAAACGGGGCCGGCCGCCCCGGATTAAACAACACTGCGAAAACAATCAAGGCATCGCTTGGATGCCTTGATTGTTGCGAAATATTATTCCGAACGCAGTCCTACAGTTCATCCTTCCACATGATTACGGCATCTTCCCCCGTATCGTTGTAATAACCCCGGCGGATGCCCCGCGGCACGAACCCATGCTTCCGATACAGATTCTGCGCTACCGCGTTTTTTTCCCTGACTTCCAAAGTCATCGCTATCGCGCCCAGTTCTTTCGCTTTACCCATCAGGCACAGCAGCAAAGCTTCCCCGATCTTCCGACTGCGGTATTCCGGATGAACGGCTATGTTCGTGATGTGGGCTTCGTCAATAATCAGCCACATACCGCCGTAGCCGACCACCCTGGCTCCGACCGCAGCCACAAAGTAATGCGCGTAGCTGTTGGTCAGAAGCTCGGACAGAAATGCCGCCTGCGACCAGGGGGTGGGAAAGGAGAGCACTTCCACTTCCATAACCATCGCCACGTCATCCAATTGCATTTCGCGCAGACAAAGCCCGTCACCCGCCGGGTTCCCCGCCGCCTCAGTCATCGTTTCGTTCTCCCCTTTTCGCCTCCAGGAGGACTTCCGCTTGCGAACGGCGCAAATAAAACGGCTGCACGGCGAAACAATCGTCGCTTTCGCCCCGCAACAGGCGCAGCCGACCGAGTGCCGCCACGCTCGCCGCCCGCGGCAGCATCAGGGAGGGCGGGGCCCAGACCGCCTGCGTACCCAGACGGTCAGTAATTATATCCCGGTATTTGGCCACCGCATCGCCCAGAAAAATCACCGGCTCATTCTGCCCGGCAAGGGCCGTGAGCAATTCATCAATTGACGCCGCCGCAGCGGCCCGAACCGGTTCCGGTTCGCCGCCATCCGTCCGGTAGACAGCCGTGTAGACTTCCTGCATCCGGGCATCCAGGATTGGACAAACGAGTCCGGCGGCATAAGCCAGATTAAAAGCCAGAGCGACCAGGGTGGGAATACGGACGATCGGCTTGTTTAACGCGTAAGCCAGCCCTTTGGCGGTAGTCATCCCGATGCGCAGCCCGGTAAATGAACCGGGACCGGCCGAGACGGCTACTCCGTCGATATCGCCGATGACCAGACCACTCTCAGTCAGCAGCGCATCCAACAGCGGCATCAGCCGACGGGAATGAACCTTTTCCGTGTGCAGGGTAAATTCCGCCACCAGGTTTTCGTCCTCCACCACCGCCACGCTGGCGACCAGCGTAGCGGTATCCAGGCCTAATACCCGCATGCTTTTCCCATCCTCGCCAAAATATTCTCGTAGACCGAGCCAAACGGCACCAAGCGCAAGCGACGATCCGTCTCCCCAATGCCATTACCGGCCGCCCGCTCGATTTCGACCCGTAGCAATTCACGGGGCAGGAGGCCGACTGCCCGCTCCGCCCATTCGATTAAGACGACGCCATCGGAGTCAAAATATTCTTCGTAGCCAAGGTCATACAATGCCTCCGGCGCGTCCAGACGGTACAGGTCCATGTGGTATAACGGCAGCCGCCCGCGATATTCGTTAACTAAATTGAACGTCGGGCTGCCAACCGGCTCGGTTATCGCCAAACCGAGCGCTACCCCTTGGGCAAAAACAGTTTTGCCGGCCCCCAGTTCGCCGGCCAGACAGATGACGCTGCCCGGAAAAAGGAACCCGGCAAGAGTACGGGCAACGGCCTGTGTCTCTTTGACACTATGGGTCTCAATAGTCAGCATTCTTACCTCCACAAGCTTGGTTCCGGGATAAAGTCGGGGCGGGAACGCTGCGGCAGCCCCCCCGCCCTCTCTGCCGCGCAGCTCGGATTAAGTAACCGAGACGGTCACATCCGGTCCGGAGCCGGGATGCCGAGAATATTCAGCGTGTTTTGCATCACCTGGATAAAGGCTTCCACGAGCAGCAGACGGAACCGGCGCACGGCCGCATCCTCGATCAGTACCGGCACACTCTCATAAAATCCCATAAAAGCGGTCGCGAGGGAATAAGCGTAGTCGGCAAGCAAAGACGGAGCCAGAGCTTTGGTTGCTTTCTGTACGGCTACGGGGAATTCCGCCATCTTCTTGAGCAGGCTTTTCTCCCCGTCCGCCAGGGCGGCCGGGAAGCTCAGATCCGACAGACTCACCCCGGACAGGTCGGCCGCGTCGGCTTTCCGCCGGATATTGGCCGCCCGGGCGTGCGCATACTGCAGATAAGGGCCGGTATTGCCCTGTAAACTCAATGCTTCCGCAAAATCGAAGACGATCACGGAGTTGATATTATATCTGACCATATAGTAGCGGACAGCACCAACGGCTATCTGCCGCCCCAGATCGGCCTGTTCCGCCGGGCTCATTTCGGGATGGCGTTTAGCCACTTCTTCCGTCGTCTTCCCGATTATCATCGCCACCAGATCGTCCGCCTTAACTCCGATGCCTTTGCGGCCGGCCATGGCGTAGACTTCCCGGTCGTCGTCAATCTCCACCCCCAGTTCACGCGCGGCGGCGGCGGACAAAGCCACAACTTCGTATCCGAAGTGAATGGAGTTCGCAGCTTCCTGCTCATACCCGAGTTTGTGCAGCGACAGACGTAAAACATCCTGCAGGTATTTCTGGCGAATATCGATAACGTTGACGACCACATCGGCCCGCCCGAAATCGGTGCTTTGCGCCCCTTCCAGCGTAGAAGTCCAGATTGTTTCCCCGTTCGGCTGCCGGCAGTACGGCGCGTAGAGAAAATCCTTGCCGAGCACCCCGAATTTCCACATTTGATAAGCGATGTCCTTGGCGGTATAGGTGGCGGTTCCGTTGGAGCGGAGCAGAACCTTGTCGGGGTTCTCCAACTGGCTGAATTCTTCCGTGTCGCCCAGCTTGACCACCCAGCAGCCCTGATTGGGGCCGGACGTCTCGTAAGTAATCCCGCCTTGTTCTTTAAGCTTTTCAAAAGCGTACCGCCAGAAACCGAAATGGATGATATCGCTCTCCCAAGTCAGCACCTTGTAAAAGACACCGAGACGCCACATGGTCTCCAGGTGGCAATCGACAATTTTTTTCGCTGTTTCTTTCGCGAGAACCGCCACCGCATTGTCGCCCTGCTCAATCAGATGGAGCACTTCTCCTTGCTTGGCTTTCAGACTGGCATCCCGCTCGTACAAATTGTTAACTTCCGTGTACAAATCCCAGCAGAAATAATCAAACCGCTGTTCCGGATTCGGCTGGCGTCCGAGGTAATGGAGACCGACCACCACGTCCGCGACCGCCGTGCCGGTATCGTCGATATAATTTTGAATTTCGACCTCATAACCGCCCGCCGCCGCCAACCGGGCCAGGGTGTCACCGAGGCAGGCGTTCCGGACGTGACCGATATGCGCGGCCTTATTCGGATTGATATTGGTATGTTCGATGACGAATTTCCGTCCCCGGCCGGCGGTATTCTGTCCGAAGGCATCTTTCCCGGCAATGATTACCTTGAGCAAATCCGCCGCATACCTGGAAAAGTCAAAGACAAAATTGATGTAACCGGGCGGTGTGACCGTGATATCGCGCACCAGCACCATGTCCCCGGCACGGAGTTCCTCGGCTACCTTCGCCGCAATCACCATCGGTGCCTGGCGCAGTTCTTTGGCCATTCGCAGGCAGACCGGGGAAGACAGGTCGCCGAAAGCCGGGTCCGGCGGCGGGGCAACCGGCACGGCGTCCGCCGTCAGTTCGCGACCGTAAACCGCCGTAATCGCCGCACGTAGCCTGTCCTTCAAATATTCATCGATTTCCCACGGGTTTAACGCTGATATTCCCGTCAAAACGCAGACCCCCTCATCATTCTCTCGTTAATATATCCAAAAAAGAAAAAATCCCTCATTTCCCCTTATTTGGTCAATAACAGTACATATTTCGGTGCCGGTTAAGGCGATTCCTGCGTAACTGTTCCGTCATTCCGCCAACTAAATCGGACGCCGCATTCGGAAAAACGAACGCGGGGCCAACCCCCGACGGTGTTGCTGCCTCCGGCTAACCACCCTACCGACCGCTTCTTTCCCGCCTCAGCGGTCGGGCAGCGCATTGTATAAGTCCCGAATCAGCTTAAAATCCTCCCAGACCGGCCGTTTTTTGCTTTCGTCCCGAAGCAGCGCCGCCGGATGGAAGGTAGGAATAAGCTTTCTTCCCGCCTTCTCGAACACCCGACCGCGGACCTTGGTTATCCGAGCATCGGGGTCGATCAACGTTTGGGTTGCCAGTGCTCCCAGGCAAACAATAATGTCCGGGCGGATAATCGCGATTTGCTGCTCCAGCAGCGGCAGGCAGGCCGCCACCTCGTCCGGCTGCGGCAAACGGTTGGCGGGGGGACGGCATTTAACGATGTTGGCGATATAAACCGAAGCCCGCGGCAAACCGGCCGCAGCGAGAATCTTATCCAACAACTGACCGGCTTTGCCGACAAAGGGACGACCGAGCCGGTCTTCCGTTTCGCCCGGACCCTCCCCGACCAAGAGCAGCCGGGCCGTCGGAATGCCGTCACCGAAGACAACCCCGCGGCAACCGGCCCGCAGGCGGCAATTCCGGCAGCCTTCCGCCTCAGCCGCCAGCACTGCCAGGGTATCCCCTGCGTCCACCCGCGGTCGGATTTCCTTGCCGGTTTGTCTGTGGCCGGAAAGGGCAGGCGCAAAGCCGGCAGCCTGGGCCGGCTGGGGCTTGTCCGCTGCCGATCCGGTATCTTCCCAGGCCCGCGTGAACCAATCCGGCGTCTCGGCCGCTGCCTGTCCCTCGCCTTCCGCTCCGTTGAACAGGGACGGCTGGTAAAATTTATCCGGCATAACCGAAAGCTCCTTCCGTTCAGCTTACTGCTTCCATTGTATCAAATTCACCGGCCGGAAGAAACACCCGGAGCCGATTACGGCTTGCTCACCGCCTCCCCGTCACCGGCTCCGGCCGCCAATTCGGAGACGAGAGCAAACCGATAGCCCTGGGCCCGGAGGTTTTCGATGATCTGCGGCAGGGCAGCGAGGGTTTGCTCCGGGTGCCGACCGGTCTCATGCATCAAAACGATGGCTCCGTCCACAATGCCGCCGACGACCCGTTTGACAATTGTCTGGGTGCCCGGACCGTAAGCGTCGCTCGGGTTGCTGCTCCACGTCCAGATGACTACCCGGTACCCCAACCGACGGGCAATGCTGATCAGGCGTTCGTGATAAACCCCGCCGGGGGGACGAAAAAGTTTAGTCATTTCTCCGGCCGCCGCCACCGTTACCTCCTGTGCTTTGAGGATTTCCCGTTCGATCTCCTCCGCCCCGGTGGTGATGAAATAAACGTGCGAATAAGTGTGATTGCCGATTTCATGCCCTTCCGCCACTATCTGCCGGGCCAGGTCGGGGTATGTCTCCACATTCTTTCCGATCGGGAAAAACGTTGCCTTAACATCGTAACGCCGCAGCACTTCTAAAATCTGGGGGGTATAGACGGGGTCCGGACCGTCGTCAAACGTAAGGCAGACCGCTTTTGCTGCGTTCGGCAGCGAAAACAGCAAAATCCCTTCCTGTTTCCAGGCTGCAACCTGCGCCGGGTCAACAACGACTTGGGCCCCGGATTCTTGCACCAAATCATATCCGGATAACAATATCGCGACTGCCACAATCAGCGCCACCCCGGTCAAAAACTGCCGCCGCCCTATGATCAGGAACACGCTGCCGCCTCCTCATCTGCCATTCTCTTAACAAGGTATGCATAATAGGCGGCCGGTTAGACCCGGGTTTCTGGATAGAACGGAAGAGCAGAGAGGATATTCTCTCTGCTCTTCCGTTCCGTTAACTATTCTTTCCTTCCGCATCGGAATGGTCATCCGGCTTTTCGGCTTCGCCCGGCGGCGACTTGCGGCCCAGAAAGTTAGTGAATTCCAGATTTCTTAACAAAGCGAGCCGGGTTTTGACGGCTGCCCAGCTTCCTTCGTTCAGGGCGAGAAAGAAGATTGAGCCAAGGATAGTCAGAGTGAGCAGCCAGGCGATGGCTTTAACCGAACCGGGGGAACCGGTCCCCGGTGTGCCGCCGCCGGCCGCCGGAGCACCGGCAGCCGCCGATTTCAGTTCAGCCGGATTGTGCGGCAGCCCGTAGAGGACCGGCGGGATAGTCGTGGCGAAGAGAGCAACCCCGGCCTCCGCTTCTTCCCTGGTATTGCCGGATGTACCCACTTCGACCAGCAGGGCTTGCGGCGATAAATCCTGATTATACATCCCACGCGCGTAAAAGATGCCACGCAGCAACCCCGGATACAATTCATTAAGCTTATCCCGGAAGCGGAATACCAGTTCCTCGTTCGCTTTGATATTCGGGTTCTGGCGGCCGAGCACGAGCAGGACTTTCGCCACTTCCTTGCCTTCCACGGTTTTAGCGTATTCCCGGGCGGGCGCCGTATCGCGATGGATGTCAAAAATGGCGTCGGCGCCCGCCTTGATCAATTCCATCGCCGTCCGCCTTGATTGGATGTACTGTGAGGCCGTCCCGCTGGGGCTATGGATAGTATCCGACTGGATGGCCTCGATGCCGAATTCGGCCAGCACGCTTTTCATCGTCGCTCCGACCCCGTAAATACCGCCCCGGCCTTCCACCAGGATTGCCCCGTCCGTCGGCTTATACGACTCCCCGCTGTGCGTATGGTATATCCCGATTACCCGCGGCGGGGTTTCTGCCGGCGCGGCCGCCGGGGACAGACTGAAAACGGGACTTGCCGCCGCATCGCTTTGACTTACTTTGCCGCTCAACTCGGCATAAGCGATATCGCCGTCAATGCGGACCACCGTATACCGGGAATCATCGTTATCCACGAACTGGTCACCTACATTGACGACTATCCCCGTCTGCAACAGCACCCGTCCGCTCGCATCGACAATGGTGAAGCACCCATCATCTGTCCTTTCCGCTTCCGCCCATCCGGCGGCCGGCGGCCAGAGGATCAGCAGAAGAAGCAGCAGGCCGGTCAGACGAAGCAATTTGGTCATCTCGCTCCCTCCAGACCTATCGTTCCAACGCTCTTTACTTGCCCAATTTCTCTTTGATTACCTGCCAAGCCGCTTCATCTTCGAAACCGATGCGCCAAACGGCAATCCCGGGCAGATTATACTTTTTGGCCAGGTCCAGTTTTGCCCGCAGGCTCTTGTCGTTTTCATACCAGACTTCCCGCGTCATTCCGTCCTTTTCATATTTGTAGAAGGGAACCTGCGCCTGTTCTTCCCAGCTGATTTCGACCCCTTGCCGGCCGGCACGCTCGGCTGCCTCCGTCATGGGAATATAGTCTACCGTTTCCGCCGTGCCGGCTCTGGCCCCCGGCCAATCGTAGCCATAAACGGCCACCCCGAGATACAGCTTCTCCCGCGGCACATCGTTGAGAGCATCGGTGATGTTGTCTTCCACCCATTTTGTCGAGGCCACGGGGCCGGGGGCGCTCGCCGGGTAATGTTCATTGTAAGCCATCAGCACAAACTGGTCGGCGATATCCGCCAGCGCGGCGTAATCGTATACTCCGTTGATGTCCTCCGTCGTGCCGACCCGCGGAATGACGGACACGGCAATCCGGCGGTTCTGCTGTTTCATCTGGTCCGCCAATTCCTTGACGTATGCCGTCAGTTTCTCCCGTTCCTTCGCCGGCATAACTTCAAAATCAATGTTGATGCCGTCGTAACCGTATTTATTCACCAAACTGACGATTTCGGCGATGGACTTCGCACGGGCATCCGCGTCGGTCAACATCGCGGCATTGCCGGGGACGACGTCTTTTTTATTGTTGAACAGGGCAAATACCGGGATATTGTTGGCCCGGGCAAAATCCATCGCTTCCTGGTTGTGCTTGTCCTCCACCGTTCCGTCCATGTTGACGGTGAACCAGAATGGGGCGACGATGTCAATCGACTGCACATGCGCCTGGAAAGAAGGCAGGGAACTCGGCTGCAACGGACTGCCCCAGCCGTTTTCGTAAAAGGCGATGACAGCCATTTTCCCACCCGCCGGATTCAGCGGCTTCGACTGCCCGGCGCATCCGCCCGTACATCCGCTGAGCGATACGGCCAAGAGGAAAAAAGCGATGGCAAGGTAAAGCGTTCGATACTGCCGCAATCTCTGACACCTCCTGTTACTGCTTTGTTTCTAGCATTGACTTTTCCGGACGTTTTATACTCGCGGATAAAATGAAACCGGGACAGTCCAGAGGACCGTCCCGGTTTTATTCCGGCAAAAATTTATTTCGTGTTTTCTCTCCGGCCCGCTCCGGTCAGCATCCGCAGTACGAGATAGCCGATTATCGCTCCGGCAAGGCTGCTGAGGCCGAAAGGAATGATAAAAGCGTATACGAGCACTTCCTGGCCCAGAACGTATTTGGCTATCGGATAGGAAAGCAGGGCGCCGAAAATCCCGGTGCCGATAATTTCCCCGATAAAGGCGTAGCTTTCCCGGCGTTTTACGCGGTACAAATAACCGGCCAGGACCGCTCCGATAATCCCGCCGGGAAAAGCCAGCAGCGAGCCCACTCCCAGCAGGTTCCGCAGCACGGCAATCAGCAGGGCGACAATCCCGGCATTGACCGGACCGAGCAGAACCCCGGCGACGACGTTGATGGCATGCTGCATCGGGAATACCCTGGCCACTCCGACCGGGATCGAGACGATATGCGCGGTAATCGTTCCCAGGGCAATCAGCATGGCCATCAGGCTTATATTTTTAGTCTTCATTTTCCCCGCCACTCCTTGCTTATTTGCTGCGGCGAACTTCTTCCTGCAGCCGCCGGGCCGCCTGTTCGACATCGTCGGCGCTGACCACGGCCGAGACGACCGAAATCCCGTCCGCGCCGGCTTTGATTACCGCCGCGGTATTGGCAAGATTTATCCCGCCGATTCCGACAATCGGCAGTTTCACATGGCGCCTGATTTCCGTCAGAACCGCAAGGCCGGTCGGCGCGCCGGCATCGGCTTTGGTCGCGGTGGCATAGATTGCCCCGACGCCGAGATAATCGGCTCCATCCGCTTGCGCGCGGAGCGCATCCGGCACGTTCCCGGCCGAAACGCCGATGACTTTGTCCGGGCCAATCAGAGCCCGGACAAGGTCGGCCGGCATATCGTCCTGTCCGACATGGACACCGTCGGCGTCCACCGCCATGGCTACATCCACCCGGTCGTTGACAATAAACAAAACTCCGGCCGCCCGGCAGACTTCCCGCAGCTCCCGCGCGCTTTCCACCATTTCCCGGGTGCTTGCTTCCTTTTCCCGGTACTGAATCGCCGTTGCTCCGCCGGCGATGGCGGCCCGGACGACCTCGGCGTGGGAACGCCCGCGCGACAGATTCTTATCGGTCAACACATACAGACTTAAGTCCATATGCACAGTTAACACCTCCTGTTACTCCTCGAGATAAACAGCTTTCGCCCCACTCTCGATCCGCTCCCGATCGAGCCGGTAAACGCTGTCGAACAAAGCGACCTGGAAACTGCCGGGCCCCGCCGCTGCCTCGGCGGCGATTTCACCGGCCAGCCCGAAGCAAATGAGGGAGGCGGTCGCCGCCAGCAAGCCGTCCTTCTCCACGGCGGCAAAGGCGCCGGTGACGGCCGTCGACATACAGCCCGTCCCGGTGATGGTCGCCATGAGCGGATGGCCGTTATCCACCGCCGCCACCCGTTTACCGTCGGAGATAAAATCGCGCGGTCCGGTGATAGCTACCGTAGTGTTGAATTTCTGTGCCGTTACTTTGGCGGCTTCACCCAGGTCAACTGTGGTTCCGACGGATTCAACGCCTTTGATTTGGGCGGCAAAACCGCCGAGGGTGGCTATCTCCGCAGCGTTGCCGCGGATGACCGCCATCCGTACCGCATCCAACAGTTTGAACGCGCTTTCCGTCCGCAGCCTGGTTGCCCCGGCGCCGACCGGATCGAAGACGACCGGGATCCCGCATTCGTTCGCTTTTTTCCCGGCAAGGAGCATCGCCTCGACTTCCGGCTTTGAGAGCGTCCCGATATTCAAGACCAGCGCTCCCGCCGCCTGCACCATTTCCTCCACTTCTTCCGGAGCATAAGCCATGACCGGCAACGCCCCGATGTTGAGGACGATATTGGCCGTGATATTGGTGACCACTACATTGGTGATGTTGTGGATCAGCGGTTTCCGGCGCCGGACTTCTTCCAGCAGGGAAGCAGCCGTTGCAGCAAGATTTTGCATTAATGCTCACACCTCCTGATCTTTCTGTGCATTGACCAAATCACTGAAAAGTGATGGTAGGGATAGCTGAAGACCATTCAAGAGAAGGGATTGCGGCTTTGCTACGCCGGATGGCTTTTTCTACGGTCCGGTCTTAGCTCCGTAGTTTCACATCGGCCGTGTCAGCGTCTCAGTCTCAGTTTCAGACGGGGTAAACTTACAAACACGGCCTCCTTGCCGTGATTGTCGCCTCGCCCTCCGTGGCTCGGCCCCGTCTTCAACCGATCCATCGCCGGACACGGCACGATGCTCACTAAAGGTCGCTTGCGTCCGGGCCGTGTGTGCATAAGGGGTACGAAAACCAGAGTTACGCCCATCAGTATTCACATAAGTCAAAGCCTTCCAGTGTTGTGGGCAAAGAATAGCTAATCTTTTGGATAACCGTTCACGAGAACGGTCAGTTCACCGGTCCGGATATCGAGCAGCAAACCGTGCACCGGCAGGGCGGCCGGCAGGTACGGTGACGCCTTGATCCGCTTGACCGTCTCGATTACATTTTCTTCTTCACTGGCAAACGTCCCGATCCAGTTGGCCAAGTCCAGTTCGGCGATCGCTGCGTCGGGTACCCCGGCGGCGCGCATCTTCGCCGCCAGTCCGGCGATATCGACGCCCGCCATCCCGCAATTCGTGTGCCCGACGACCACGATTTCCGACACACCAAGCTGGTAGACGGCTCCGACCAGGCTGCGGATAACATCGCCGCAGCCGTCCGTCATCGTGTTTCCGGCATTCTTGATTTCCACCGCCTCGCCCCGCCTGATGCCCAGTTCCGGCTCCAGCACTTCCAGCAGACGCGTATCCATACAGGTAACGATGGCCAGGTGCTTAGCCGGATGATGGCCGAGCACCGGCAGCTTCGCCTCGCTGACGAATTTCCGGTTGGCACTCATAATCTCATCTAAAATCATTCCTATCGCCTCCGTCTGATGTTCTGCATCGCCCGGTACCGGCGGCTCGCTTCATACAGTTCGGCAAAATGATGGGTCGGCCCATGGCCGGCTCCGATGGCCAGCGCCTGCCGGATTACCGTACCGATATAATCTTTCGCCCGGCCGACCGCTGCCTCGACCGTCGCGCCGCCGGCCAGGCCGGCCGCGACGGCGGCGGCAAACGTGCAACCCGTTCCGTGCGTGTTTTTGGTGGGAATTCTTGCGTCGGGGAAAAGCGTGAAATCCTTTCCGTCATACAGGAGGTCGACGGCATCCCCTTCCAGATGTCCCCCTTTGACGACGATATATTCCGTCCCGAAACCGGACAGGAGCGCCGCCGCCTTTTTCATATCCGCGATACTGCTGATTTTCATTCCGGTCAGCACTTCCGCCTCGCCCAGATTCGGCGTCACCACTTTTGCCAGCGGCAGCAATTCGTCCCGCAGAGCGCTTACGGCACTCTCCCGCAGCAGTAAGTCCCCGCCCTTCGCCACCATGACCGGGTCGACGACCAGATTCTTTACCCCGTACTCCCGGATTTTTGCCGCCACCACCCGGACGATTGCGGCGTTTGCGAGCATTCCGGTCTTGACGACGTCCGCCCCGATGTCCTGCATTACCGCATCGATCTGCTGGCCGACAAACTCGGGCGGCAGATCGACCACGCCGCGGACACCGACGGTGTTTTGGGCGGTCACCGCCGTTATCGCGCTCGTCCCGTACACCCCGAGCGCGGCAAAAGTTTTCAGGTCGGCCTGAATCCCTGCGCCGCCGCCGGAATCGGATCCGGCGATCGTCAACGCTTTCTTCATCTGCTCCTCCTTTCCCGGCAGAAAACCGCCGGCACTCTCCGTTTTCCCGGAACAATAAAACAACCGCAGCCGCCGTCGGGGCAGCTGCGGTCAAATCCCTTCCAAATCACGTCCGCACCATACCTCCCTACGCTGGTATTACCCAGAGCGGTCAAGCGACCGCCTTTTCAGGTTCTAAGGGTAAAGGAGTTGCCTCCTTATCTCAGCCCGGCTGTACGGGCCCCCCCGGCGTCATTATTCGGTTTTTCCAGATAGATTATACCACCGCAGATGGCAAAAGTAAAGCGGGGTACCTTCGCCATCACTTCGATACGAAAATAATGCATGCCAGCAGTTCCAACTGCTTGTACCCGGAACCTCGGTTATGCCTGTTTCGTCTGTTCTTGTGCACAGTATTCCGCTGCAAGGAATAAATTGGTATAATGGTGGTAGGAAATTGAGTAAGTGAGTTTAAAACCTTTTCATATGATGACAGTGCAGGAGTTGACTAAGATACCCTGCAAAGCCTTAAGCTACTTAATGAGAAAATACAAAAATACTGCAGGTATAGGGACAACGGCTAACAAGGCTGGGAGACTCATTGCCCGTGTGCGGGTTGAACCAATTATTTTTTTGCCAATGAATAAACCTGGTAGCGTTAGGAATAGCAATCCGACCCCACCGGAAAAAAATATGACGAATGCTATAAGGCATTGCGGCATTCCCAGAAAAGTTAAATTTGAAATTTGGCCAATAACTACACCGATACTCACAATCCACCAATAATCATTACGCTTATATGCTTTCAGATAATCATAATATATTTCAGTTGCACTTATAACCGCCAGACCGGACCAAAAGAAGACAAAGATGAATGCAGGATGATAGATTTCGGGTGATAACACTAAGTTATGGGTGCTTCTTACATAGTAAGAGGCTATAAGAATAAATAAATATTGAAAAGGGAAAGCCTTATGGAGTTCGTACTTCCTCACCAATATCTCCCCTTGCCGCCGCTCCCCGCCTTTTTTCATAAAAGCATTGAGCCAAATCGGCCCGATGTTACTTTTTCTTAGTTGCACAATATTCACATGCAGTTTGTTTATTTATATATTGCCGCCCTTGGACAGGATTATATATTGTTGAGGGATGTTCATGTGCAACAATAAACTCAGGATGTAGTATCTCTGAAATCCAGCACGCTAGGTTACTGTTATAGGGATCAAAATATTTTGACAAGCTCTCTATTTGCCATTGCGGCAATAAATTTATAGGTATATCGCAAGTAAAAATTGTTGGTATTCCGGTATTGGATAATATATCATGGTACTCTCCATATTCGCTTCTATCCAGTTGTGTCGCAATAGCAGCAAGGTACTCACTACCCCAACATAGATAATGTCCACTATAATTTAGAAGCTCACGTTTAAACAATTCAAAATAAACATTGTTGGAGAGAGAAGATTGTAATTCAGGTTCGTTATTCATAACTGTTTCTATTGGTATTCCGAAGATTGCTGAGGCAGCTTGACGCATTTCTTTTTTATTAAAAGGCTTTATACCTTCTGCATAGTATCTTCCAACATCAAGTGGACGGCACGCATGATACGCACGAATATGTGAGTAGTTTTCTAAATTCACGCCAGCTCTCTTTTTATTATTTTTACTGTCAGGAATAAATACGTTTTTAATAGTACGCTCCACAGCCTCAACACCTTAGATCAAGGTAAGTATATATACCGCTATTGAAATAAACAAGAAGTACATCGAGCCAACATGACCCGATGTTTAGAGTTAATGTCCTAATAATATCCTTCCATATCCGCAGAATAATACGATTTCATTTCATTTTCAAAATCTCGATATGCAGACATCCCCATACTAACTGCCGATAAAAATTCCTCTAACTCACTCATACGTTCTGCTAAATTGACCAAGTTAATAAATTTCTCGTTATTAACAAGGTCTAAATCTTTTGTAATAGGGTATCTGTATGCAAACGAATTACTATCTTCATCAGCAAATTGAAATATATAGGCTTCGACAGCATCAAGGACACTTGGATCGTCCTCAGGAAAATCGGCAATAATTAACGTCTTTGCTTTATTCCATATTTTTCTCAGATTGTGTTGGCAGTCTTTAAGGGCTCTCTTTTTATCTTCGAAGGAATCCTGTGAGTTTGACAAATAAATATCTTTCAGTGCAAGTTCCAAATATTGTCTATATAAAAAACATGCTGGAAATATACATGTATCTAAAGTACGGTTATCGCCCTGCTCTAAGGCATGGCGGATGATAGTATCCGCAGCTTCTTTATATCCTGCAATATAGCCATAGAATTGTGTCCCCATATCACCCCATGCAATATGTGCATATTCTTTTGGATGCCCATCTCCAATAAAAAGGCATCTTCCCAAAACCGGAAAATCCGACATATGTTTTCCCTCCATAATCAATCCATTATAAGGTATTTAGAAAATTTCAAAAACCACCTAATTTACCATTCAATTTATAAATCACCACCAGATATAAATGATTTGAAAACATCGGACCAAGTCGGCCCGATGTTTTCAAATCATCTAATCTTCAAGACCAAGTACCCGATTATGGTAATGTAAATCTTCTTCTTCCGCATCGTAAATCACATGCTGCGAGTAAAGTTTGTTAAAGTCGTCATCATAAGGCTCGTTATCTGTCCACGACACTAAGAAAACCTTTTTAGTTTTTTTATACTGTAACAAATCTTCAATAGCTTCATAATTATGGTTTCGGCATAAAGCATCAATAGGATAAACTATGGCAAAATCAATATCGCTTAAAGTTTTATACCATGCACCACGATTATTAAAGCTATCTATCTGATAATAGTTGTTTTCAATCGTTATAGTCTGGCCTACTTTTGGTTGCTTCTTTAGTCCAACAAAACCCAAAAAGTCTCTATTAGCCAAATTTTGCATAGAGTTTGTTCTAAACAAAATCAGTTTGTTTTTATATTGCTGATCCAAAATAGCCATTACCAGTTTGTGCTTGTTGTATTGATGTGTTCCAGTCAATAACATACATTGCCTATCTGAAGCTAAAAATTCCACTATTTCCTTTATTGCAAGTTCTTTCGTATTCATAATTCTACTCCCCTACTGTGTACCACACTCACAATACTGTTAATCCTATTATAACATGTTTTGGAAGTAAATAGAAAGACAAGATTGACAAAGGCTCGCCAACATTGTTTGGCATATTCCCGGATGGTAAAATTAGGTAGAACAAAAAGTAGAAAGGGGGTTGCGTGTATGCGCACATATTATAAGAATAATTTTATCAGGGCTGCCCAAAAGACTACTGCCTTTTGGGGTAGCCCTTGTACTTTACATCCTAACATCGTGTATGCTCTCTCCGGGCTTCTCCAGGTCAACTTCCCCTCCACCTGCGGCACAGCAGAGTCAGTGCGGCCGAGATGAAAAAGGCGCCTGTGCAAACCAGACCGGTCAGCAGCCGGGCATAGAACAAGAGAGGTTGGGGAGCAATATCTTTGCGGAAGCGGACGATATCGACGGTAAAGATACCCGGCAATATCCTGTTGTGCCGGTGAAAAGTAAAGCGGTACGCCGGAGGCATAGGCGTGAAAATAGGATAATACGATTGAGATAGAACTTTCAATTTCCTGATAGCAGATATGCAGTTCTGCGCCTCAGCAATTATTGCGGCAAGAAAGGATTGAGGCGAATGCGGCGTATTCAGCTTTTACTGCTGCTTTGTCTTCTGGCGGGTACGGTTTATTGGTGCCTCGGCTCGTTTCCGGGTGCGGACAGCAACAATCAGCCTGCCGCCGCGCCGCTGGCGGGCGGCAACTGGACGGAACTCGGCCGCGGCGCGCTGCGCCTGCTCTATAACGATACCGCCGGCCGGCAGGCTTATTTTTTGCGCCTGGACACCGAACCGGTGTGGGAGGCATACAAACTCGATTACGGTTCGCTTACCTCCGGTCCGGAAGCCTTGCGCCCGGTTGCCGTCCGGACGCACGACCTGATCGTTAGGAACCCCGTACCGGCTTTCGGGGTAAACGAAGATATTTTGCCGCTCCGTTCTTTTGCGACAACCGGCGGACGGCATTACTATTTGGAGGAGGACGGTCGCCCGCGCGACCTGGCCGTTTCCCCGGACGGCGGGAGCATCGCTCTGACCGATCGCGGCCACAATGCCGTCTGGCTCTGGAGCCCCGGGGCAAACGAGCCGGTGCAGGCGACGAGCGACCGAACGCCAGGCTATGATAAGCAGGCTATCCTGCTGGCGGGGAAAACGAAGGAAGTCGAGGGATGGTCGCTGAACTGGGCGGAACGACCCTGCTGGTCTCCGGACGGCCGGTCCGTTTACTACCTGTCCACCCGGACGTCAGGCGGCGCAAGCCGCGGCACGGCCCTCTGGGTACTTGAACGCGAGAGCGGCCGGGAGGAACTGGCCTGCAGTCGCAGCAACACCTTTCTGGACATCATCGGCTGGGCCGGCTCGCAGCTGCTGCTGTCCGGCGGCGACGGCAGTATCCTGTCTTATGACCCGGCCTCCCGTCAGACGACAAACCTCCTTGGCAACTCCCAACTGGTATCGCTCGCCCCGGACGGTAATCGCCTGCTTTATCAGAAGCTGGATCAGACGACCGCCTCGCTTGCATCCCCGCAGTTGTACGCCGTCACCCTAAACGACGGAACCACGGGCAGCCTCCCCGTTCTCCCGGCGGGTTACCGGTTTAACGATACGGGGGCCTGGTCACCGACCGGGCGGCGTTTCGCTTTCCTGGCCTACAAAACCGGCGCTCCCTGGGAAAGCATCCTGGCCATTCTGACTTTCCCGCCGTCCAGGCCGCCGGCAATCACCTGTTACGGACCGCCCGCCGCCGCTTTCGACCGCTCGCTGCCGCCGGCCTGGATCGATGAGAACCGGCTTATCTGTATGACAGACGACCCCGCCGCAGTGCTAAAGGCACCGGTCATCTGGCTGCTGGAAACCGAAAGAGGGGATAACCATGCGGATTAAGCAGCCGGGCCGTCTCATCGCCGCCATTATCATTGCCGTGCTTCTGTTCCTCCCGGTCGCCGCCGCTCCGGAACAAACCCGCATCAAATTTGCCGGTAGCGGCCCGGGCGCCGGGTTTGCCGCTTTCGCTCCGCCCCTGCGCGGCGTTTACCGCTATGCCAATGTGAACAGCAAATACAACCAGCCGCGGTCGGTGCGGGGTGGCAGCAATCCGCATCAGGGTATCGACCTCGATACCGGCGGCAAGGGTGAAACCATCTATCCCCCCACCCGGGGAAAAGTAGTCCGCCTGTTTATCGGCTCGAGCGGGAACCGCATCATGGTGCTCCAACTCGACTGGAACCGGGACGGCTCCCTTGACAACCTTTATGCTACCTACATGCATTTGAGCCGCAGTCTGGTCGCAACCGGCGACGTTGTGGACGAGAATACGGCTGTCGCCCTGTCCGGCGGCTCCGGCGGCTATGATCCGCATCTGCATTTCGAAATCAACACCGATTTCGCTTATACGAGTACCGGTGAAGGAGTACATTGGACGTCCCTGCCGGCTTATCCTTATTATCGGGGCATTCGGCAATGGAACCACGGCCGCGATCTTGATTTCATCAGCGATGTCCGGTGGGAGAACAACCGCTACCTGTCCGCCGTTGTCTACGCTAACGACGAATACGGCTACCATCCGGTCACAGCAAATGAAGTCCGCCTCTATTACCGGCTGACCGGGACCCCGGACTGGTCCGGCCCGCTCACGCTAACAAAAAAAGGAGATGTTTTCTCCTTTGACTTAGCTGAATTGTCACTGCCGCACCAAACAAGCATCGACTTTTTTCTCCAAGCCGGGCGGGATGACACCCGGCCAAGCTACAACGCCGCCTTTTACCCCCCGAAATATTACCGCCCGCCGCAGCCGCCCGGCCCGGAGGACATTGCGTATGAATATTTCTCCATCCGCATCCGTTAGCTGCTGCGCCCCAGCCGCCGCGCGAGCCAGCCGACCAAGCGGTAATCGTGGCGGATAGTAATAGCTCCCTGCGGACAAAGCTCCTGGCAGCAGTAACAGCCGATGCACTTCTGATAATCGATCACCGGGAGTTCGCTACGGCGGATAACGCCGGCCGGACAGTTTTCCGCGCAGAACCAGCAGCGGGTGCAAATCTTCCGGTCAACCACCGGCCGGGCCCGCAGCAGACCAAGCGCCAAGCGCAGAAGAAAGCGCGGAGTGACGGACAACATCGCGGTGGGCGGCAGCCGAAAGCCCGGAATGCGCACGGCCGCGAGTTGTTCGCCCCGAATATCAATGGCTGCCAAATCACCCTGTCCGAGCCCGCGCTCGGCAGCAATTCGGGTCGTCGCCACGGCGCCCGGCCGCAAACCGATAACGGCGGCGGCAACGGCATCGAGCGCGACCCCGTCCCGGCTTGCCAGCAGCAACCCCGCCTGGCGCGGCTGGCCGTGGGCCGGCCCATTCCCTTCCATGGCCAGGATGCCGTCCATCACCGCCAAGCCCGGCTTCACCGCCGCATAAATGTCGGCCAGCAGGCCGGCAAATTCCGCGAGCCCGGGCGCCATGCGATGGTAAGCGGCTTTGCGGCCGCCTGGAACGGTACCGAACATGTTTTTGACCGCGCCCGTAAACAGCGTCGCCCCGTGGGTTTTCAGCTTCGGCAGGGTGACAATCACATCCGCGCTCAAAGCCGCCTGCGCCAGGTGGAGAACCGGAACCAGGGGGTTGGTTCCGTTATCAACCGCCATGACCCGGTCGCCGTCAAAGTTGATCACTTCCGCCCCGTTCGTTGCGGCCGCCGCCCGGACACCGGAGACGGTCAGAGCCTTGGCGGTCGGAGACTGCCCGGCGAGAATGCCGCCGGAACTGTCCCCGACGATCGGCACGGCGCCGGCTTCCCGGACCAGCCGAACCATCGCGCCGACAACCGCCGGGTGCGTTGTCACCGCCTGTTCCGGCGGCCGGGGACTTAACAGATTCACTTTCAGCAGGACCCGGTTACCCGGTTTGATTATCTGTTCCAGGCCGCCGAGCAAAGCGAAACTCCGTCGCAGCGCCGTCTCCACCGTCTCCGGTTCATAAGCGGCACAGCGGACGACAGCCACCTCGCTCCGAGGCAAAGCATCTCTGCGCAATTGATCGCCTTCATTTCTGCGGCAGCCTGATTCGGCTTATTCCCGCGGCTCAACTTCCAGATCATTGACAACATACCGTACCCCCGATACCCGCCGGGCGATTTCCGCCGCCAGCGCCTTGTGCTCTTCACTTGGAACCGCGCCGGTCAAATGGAAGATGCCGATTTCGAACGGCTCGGCGATTGTCAGGATCCGGGATGCGTCCAGTCGTTTATTCCGGTTCAGGGCGTCTTTGATACCGACCAGCAAAGGTTTGTTGGCGCTGTCAATCAAGTATTTTTCGGTCAAAGACCGCTCCGGCTCTCTTCTTTCTTCTTTGGCCCGGCTTTCCAGCCGACTTTCCGCCGCTTCAACGAAATCCTCGTCGGCGACCAAATCATTGATGACATAGCGGACACCGCCCGTCTTGCTCGTCAGTTCTTCCGCCACGCTCCGATCCTCCGGAGTCAGAACATAACCGCGCAGGTAAAAAACTCCGGGTCGCTTGGCCGAAATGACTTTAATCGCCGAAGCATTGAGGGAAGGGTGATAATCAAGAGCTGCCCGGATTGAGGCGATAATCTGAATATTTTTGCTGCTGATAACTTCAAGTTCCGTCAAAGTATCATACTGCGGCTCGGCAAGCGAGAGCTCATTGCGCACTTCCTTGACTTCTTCCGCCGCTCGGGCCAGCATCTCCGCCACTTCTTTCTGTTTCCGGTCAAAAACCTTGCCGGACAGAGTTGCCACCCCGTTCACGAATTCCACGCGGATATTCACATCCTCCAGATACTTGTCACGATTAAGCGCGGAAATAATCCGTTCCAGCGTCTGCCGCTCCTGCTGCCTCAGCAGTCTCTCCTGCTCCAGGATAATTTTCACCCCGGCCAAATTAACTCCCTTATCCTGGGTAAGTTCTCGGATGTGCGCAATCAGGTCGATGTCGTTCTGGGAGTACATCCTGGTGTTTCCTCCCGTCCGCTGCGGCTTCACCAGGCCCTCCTCTTCGTATATCCGCAATGTCCGTGGATGAACGCTCAGAATCTCGGCTGCCACACTGATAGTATAAATTGGCTTGCTTCTGTCAATATTCACCTTGTTCCGCACCCCCTCGGTAATGCTCTTATGCCGCAGACGAAAATTATATTAACAATATTATATTATATACAAGTAACATTGTAAATTTTCCGCCGCTCGTTCTTCGCATGTTTTTCCCGCTCCTGACGCCAGCAAGCCAGACCCGGAAAAAAGCTCTCTTATGGGCATTAATCCGGTCCAATCCGTTTATTCTTCCGAAAATACAAGGCAAGGGCCCGGAAGCTTATCTGCGCTCCGGGCCCGGTGATTACCAAGCTTTTCGGTTCAAATCTACAACGGCTTTGATTTCTCCGACCGTATCGCCGCGGAAGTTGTGCAGGATGGGATTGTGGTGCTTGTTCAGCGCAGCGATCTCCGCCGCACTCAGCACGCCCATCTGGCGCAAGACCTCGACGATAACGGCACCGATGCCCCGGCTGTTACCGTCGTCAATTTTCAAAGCGATGCCGATTTTCCGCTCCGGAATACCGACGCAGTAGACGCCTTCCGCCCCGGACTTGGCAAAGACTTTCCCTTTGGCTGCCGTCATCAGGTCGGTGCAGAAACGGTCGGTCCCGCCGATCATTTCCGGATAGGCGCGCATCGCGGCGGTAATCCGCTTGACCGCCGCCGCCTTGGCTGCCGGCAGTTGGTCGGGATCGGCCAGCCGGGCGAAAGAATAAGCCATATTGTATACCGGCATCGCGAACACAACCACGCCGCAGCCGTCAACGCCGCAGACGATATCTTCCGGTTTCATCCCGGCAAAATAGGCGATTTCCGCCAAAGCCGCCTGTTGGACCGGATGCTCCGGCTTATAGTAACCTTCCACCGGATAACCCTTGTAGACGGCGTAAGTCAGCATCCCGGAATGCTTGCCGGAACAGTTGCTGTGACGGGCCGTCGACTTGCGGCCTTCCCTAACCATCTGGGTGGCGCAGGGGCCGTAAATGGGCAGGTGCGTACCACACTGCAGCGCTTCTTCGGTGACACCGATCTTTTCCAAAATCCCCATGACCGTCTCGGTGTGGTATTCTTCCCCGCTGTGCGAAGCACAGAAAATGGCGACTTCCTTCTCGGTCAGGCCAAAATGGTCCGCCGCCCCGCTCTCGACCACCTGAATGGCCTGAATCGGTTTCGCCGAAGAGCGGAGGTAGGAATACAGCCCCGGACTGCCGGCGGAAAACAGCGTCTTGCCGGCTGAATCAACGATTGCCAGGCTCCCCCAGTGTACGCACTCAACTATGTCGCCCCTGGTTACCTGTACCAATATTTCCGACATCGCCAGCCAACTCCTTTCCCGTATTGATTTATTTGGCCGAAGCCCTATATTCGGTGATACTTGCGCAGTATCGCCACCACCTGGTCAATCGGGATACCTTCCCGCCGGTTATTATCCCGTCCGACAACCGTTTCCGCCCGCAGGACCGAATTGATGATTGCTTCTTCCGTTGCATCCACCGCCGCCTGGAAAAACGGCATCAGGAAAGAACCATCCTCGGCAATCCGTTCATCCGGATAGAGCCTGCGGTCGGGATAGGCCGCCTCTTGCCCGGCCGTGGTAAAGGCAATGATGAAATCTCCGCTGCCGTGCGAAGCGATGGAACCGGTACGGGCAATCCCGATGGCGGATCGCTTGGCTACCCGCAGCAACTGTCGGCAGGAAAGCGGTGCGTTCGTCGCCAGGATGACCATGATCGAACCGTCCTCCTCGCGGCGCGTCGCTGCAGCTTCGATTTCTCGGCCGACCGGGATGCCGTCGATCCGCAATTCCCCGCGGGAGCCGAAATTGGAGAGCACGAGCACTCCCAAAGTATAGCCGCCGTCCGCTGCCGACAGGACCCGGGAGGAAGTCCCGATCCCGCCTTTGAAGTCAAAGGTCGACATCCCCGTGCCCGCTCCGACGGCTCCTTCCGCAACCGGACCGGTGGCGGCGCCGTTGATGGCCGCGAAGACATGATCTTTTTTGACGTGCCGCCCCCGGATATCGTTCAGGAAGCCGTCGTTGCATTCACCGACGACCGGATTGACCGTCCCGGTAGTGACCCCGATGTCCTCATTCTGCTCCAGCATATATTCAACCAAGGCATCGGCAACCGAACCGACGTTCAGGGTGTTCGTCAATAGAATCGGAGTTTCAATACTGCCGAGTTCCGCTATCTGCGGCAATCCGACCGATTTTCCGAACCCGTTGACGACATGGGCCACGGCTCGCACCTTGGCGCGGAACAAATTGCCGCCGTGGGGCAGGATCGCCGTCACGCCGGTCCGGACCGGACCGGCATCCGGACGCAGCGGACCGTCCCCGGCAACGAGTGTCACGTGTCCCACCTTCACGCCCGGGACATCCGTAATCGCATTATATTCTCCGGTCGGGATAGTACCTATCCCGACCCCGATATCCCGTAATCTCGGCCTCTCCATCCTTTCACCCCCGATTACTCTGTCTATTCAGCAAGAAACGGTTATCGGAACAGGGAGAGGAGCACTCCCGCTGCAATCGCCGAACCGATAACGCCTGCCACATTCGGACCCATGGCGTGCATCAGCAGGTAATTGTCCGGATTTTCCTGCCGGCCGACCGTCTGGGAAACCCGGGCGGCCATCGGCACGGCCGACACCCCGGCCGATCCGATGAGCGGATTGACCTTGCCGCCGGAAGTCAGGTACATCAGCTTGCCGAGCAGCACTCCGCCCGCTGTTCCGACAGCAAAGGCTACGAGCCCAAGGAAAATAATGGAAATCGTCTGCCAAGTAAGAAAGCGTTCCGCGTTTGCCGTCGCCCCAACTGTCAGACCGACGAAGATGGTAATGATGTTGATCAGTTCATTTTGCGCCGTCTTCGATAGCCGATCCACGACTCCTGTTTCCCGGAACAGGTTTCCCAGCATCAGCGAGCCGAGCAGTGCGGCCGCCGCCGGAACCAGCAGAGAACCTAAGACAGTGACAATAATCGGGAACAGGACTTTCTCGGTCTTCGATACCGGCCGGAGCTGCTCCATCACTACCATACGTTCTTTTTTAGTTGTCAACAGCCGCATGATCGGCGGCTGGATAATCGGCACGAGGGCCATGTACGAATAAGCGGCGATAGCGATCGGTCCGATCAGCTCTGGTGCCAGCTTCGAAGCCAGATAAATAGCCGTCGGCCCGTCCGCCCCGCCAATAATCCCAATGGAAGCCGCCTGTTGAGCAGTGAAGGGAATCATGCCGGGGATTTTGATCAGCAAAGCACCCATGAACGTGATAAAGATACCGACTTGGGCTGCCGCCCCCAACAATAAAGTCTTGGGATTGGCAATCAACGGGCCGAAATCGGTCATCGCCCCGACCCCAAGGAAAATCAGCGGAGGATAAATCCCGAGCTTAATACCCTGGTACAGGTAATACAGGAGCCCGCCAATGATGCCGTCTTTGGGCGGTGCCATCAGATCAGCCAGCGGCAGATTGGCCAACAGCACCCCGAACCCGATGGGCACGAGCAGGAGCGGCTCGTATTTTTTCACGATTGCCAGGTACAGCAAGGCAAATGAAACCAAAATCATTATAAATTGTCCACCCGTCATGGCGGCAAACCCGGTGTTTAGGCCGAACTGCACAATTTTTTCCAGCATGCGGTCGAATACCTCCCCAATCCGGTCGGTGCGCCCGGCTGTTATTCGATGACAGCCAGAACGTCACCGGTGTTGACGGCCGTACCGGCGCTGACCGGCATTTCTTTGACCGTACCGCCCCGCGGGGCGGTGATTTCGTTTTCCATCTTCATCGCTTCCAGAATGAGCAGGACATCACCGGCCTTGACCGGAGTCCCGAGACCGGCTTTTACGCTCAATACCGTCCCCGGCATCGGGGCAGTCACTACGCCCGCTCCGGCCGGAACAGAAGCTCCCGCCGGTTTGGCCGGCGCCGCTTTCGGCGTTACCGGGGCGGCCGGTGCCGCCGGCGGCTGAACCTTGGCCGGCTTGGGTTCGGATATTACCGCCCCGGCGGACGGAGCAGCGCTGACTTCTTCGACGACTACTTCGTAAGTCGTCCCGTTGACCGTGACATTATATTTTTTCATCGTTTGGCGAACTCCCTTCTCTTTCAACGTTCGTTTTAACGGCCGGATTTCCGTTCCCGGTTGTAGACGGCCAGACGGCTGTCCATCAGCTTTTGCCTCCCCGCCGCTTTCCAGGCGCTGATCGCTGGGCCGGAAGCCGGCTCCGCCTGGCTCACGGCAAGAATCCGGAAGCTGCTCGCCGGCCGGTCGAGATAACTTGCCAGCGCCGCCGCGATTACGGCCACGATTTCCCCCGGATTGGCTGCCGTGTCCTCTGCCCGGGCCGGTGCCTGGAAAGCGTCCGCCCCGGCGGGCGGCGGTACCGCCGCCCCGGTTTTGCCGCCGCTTGGCCGGGTCAGCAGTTTCAAGGCCTCCGTTACTTTTGACAGGACGAACAAGGCGACAAAAACCACTCCCATCCCCAGTGCGGTAGTCTGCAGGCCAAGTATGAGTTTATCCATGCCAATTCTCTCCTTTTGCCCGTCGCATCCCGTCAGACGGGAAAATTCCCGTGCTTTTTCGCCGGGCGGGTTTCGCTCTTGTTCTGAAGCATGGTAAAGGCGTCAATGAGCCGCGGCCGCATTTCCGCCGGGTCAATCACATCGTCCACATAGCCTCTGGCCGCCGCCACGTAAGGATTGGCGAAACGGTCACGAAATTCTTCGATGCGTTGCTGCCGTACCTCTTCCGGATTCGCCGCTTCGGCAATCTCTTTGCGGAAAATGACGTTCGCCGCTCCGGACGGCCCCATGACGGCGATTTCCGCCGTCGGCAAAGCGTAAACCAGATCGGCCCCCAGATGGCGGCTGCACATGGCGATATACGCGCCGCCGTATGCCTTGCGTAAAATTACCGTAACCTTCGGGACGGTGGCTTCCGAATACGCGTACAGGATTTTCGCACCGTGCCGGATTACCCCGCCGTGCTCCTGACCGACTCCCGGCAGGTAACCGGGGACGTCCGAGAAGGTCAGCAGCGGAACATTGAATGCGTCGCACGTCCGGATAAACCGGGCCGCCTTGTCGGAAGCGTTGATGTCAAGGCAGCCGGCCATCACTTTGGGCTGGTTGGCGACTATCCCCACCGTCCGGCCGTTTAAACGGCCAAAGCCGATGACGATGTTCTGGGCAAAATACGGCTGCACTTCCAAGAAGTCCCCGTCGTCCACCACCTTGCCGATGATCTCCCGCACGTCATACGGTTTGTTCGGATTCGCAGGAACGATGTCGCGCAGCGTTTCGTCGGTTCGATTCGGGTCGTCAGCCGTCGCCGCCGGCGGGGTTTCCTCCAGATTATTGTCGGGCAGGAAAGAAAGGAGTTTCTTCACCGCTGTCAGACACTCCGCATCGTTTTCCGCGACGAAATGGGCGACACCGCTCAGGCGGTTGTGGGTCATCGCCCCGCCGAGTTCTTCAAAGCTGACGTTCTCGCCCGTGACCGTCTTGATTACTTCCGGCCCGGTGATGAACATATTGGCACCCTGCGCCATGAAGGTGAAGTCGGTCAGCGCCGGCGAATATACGGCGCCGCCGGCACAAGGTCCGAGGATGACGGAAATCTGCGGAATGACGCCCGAAGCAATCGTGTTCCGGTAGAAGATATCCCCGTAGCCTTTCAGGGCGTCGACTCCCTCCTGGATGCGGGCCCCGCCCGAATCGTTCAGGCTGATAAACGGCGCGCCGATTTTCCGCGCCAGGTCCATCGCCTTGCAGATTTTTGCTGCGTGCATTTCCCCCAGCGACCCGCCGATAACCGTAAAGTCCTGGGCCGCTAAGCAGACTCGCCGGCCGCCGACCGTCCCGTGTCCGACGACGACCCCTTCACCGGGCGCCTCCACTTTCTCCATCCCGAAATTGCTGCAGCGATGCTGCACAAACATATCCAGTTCAACAAAGCTGCCGGGATCGCAGAACGCATCGATACGCTCGCGGGCCGTCAACTTGCCGGACTCGTGCTGCTTGGCAATCCTTTTCTCGCCGCCGCCGGCCAAAATTTTCTGCCGGGCCGCCGCCAGGTCGGTCAATTGCTTATCGATTTCAGTTGCCATAGCTGATCCTCCACTTTATCATTCTTATTCGTGCGCGTGCTCGCACAACTCGACCAGCACGCCGCCGGTGCTTTTCGGGTGCAGGAAGGCAATCCGCGCCCCGCCGGCGCCGCGGCGCGGTTTTTCGTCAATCAGTCGCAGCCCTTTCTCCCGGCAAATCGCCAAAGCTTTTTCCAGGTCCTCCACCTCGTAGGCGACATGGTGGATACCTTCGCCTTTGCTCGCGATGAATTTCGCCACCGCTCCCTCCGGATCGGTCGGCTCCAACAATTCCACGCGGCTTTCCCCGATAGGAATGAAACACACCTTGACTTTCTGATCCGGCACCTCCTCGGTCCCGGCCGTCAGCAGCCCGAATACATCCGTGTACAGTTTGGCTGCAGCTTCGATGTTCTGAACGGCAATTCCAAGATGGCTGATTTTCCCGATCATTTCTCTACCTCCTTCTCTTGTTCGCCGACTTCGCCGTAATCCATCCCCTGCGACCGCAGCAAGGCTTTCGCCGCCCGGTAAGGATCCGTCTGCTTGCGCATGACGCTTTCAGTCAGCTCCGTCAGAGTGCGCACCGCCGCTTCGGTACCGAAAACGTCCTGCCGCAGCCGCTTCTCCGCAATGCGGGTGATCTCCCGGCCGACCCGTTCCCGGCGCCGCCGCTCCAATAACCCGGACGTGACGGCAAAAGCAAAGTGCTCATCAATCGCCCGTTTCAACTCCGCGACCCCCGCCGCCTGCGTCGCCGTCGTCATGAGCACCGGCGGCCGCCAGCCGGTATCGGCCGGATTAAGATCAAGCATCATCTCGAGGGCTGCGGCCACTTGCTCCGCCCCGTCCCGATCCGCTTTATTGACAACAAAAACATCACCGATTTCCATGATTCCGGCTTTGTTGATCTGAATCTCGTCGCCCAGTCCCGGGACGGTAACCACGACCACGGTATCGGCTATCGCCATGATCTCGACTTCCGCCTGGCCGACGCCGACCGTCTCGACGATAATCTGTTCTTTGCCGGCCGCATCCAAAGCCTTGATCACTTCGCCCGTAGTCTGGGCGAGGCCGCCCAGACTGCCCCGGGTACTCATGCTGCGGATGAATACGCCTTTATCCGTCGCCAGGTCCTGCATCCGCAAGCGGTCGCCCAAGAGCGCCCCGCCGCTGAAAGGGCTCGTCGGGTCGACAGCGATAATCCCGACTGTTTTCCCCTGCCGGCGGTATTCCTTGGCCAGCCGGCCGGTAAGAGTGCTTTTCCCAGCCCCGGGCGGCCCGGTTATCCCGATGATCTGGGCCTGACCCGTAAACGGACTGAGCGCAGCCAGTTCCGCCGTCGCCTGCGGCTGTTCGTTTTCAATTAAGGTAATCAGCTTTGCCAGGGACAAGCGACAGCCGTCCCGGACTTTCTGGGCCAGAGTCAATCCGTAATCCCCCGTCTTCCCCCCCGCCGTTACCGCCGGGTGTTGTTTTCAATAAACCCGATAATCCCGGAAATTGACGCGCCGGGCGTGAAAACTGCCGCAATGCCCGCCGCCTGCAAAGCCGGGATATCTTCCTGCGGAATTACCCCGCCGCCGATAACCAAGACATCGTCCAGGCCTTCCTCGCGCAATAACTGCACAATCCGCGGGAAAAGGTACAGGTGGGCCCCGGAAAGGATGCTCAGGGCCACGACATCCACGTCTTCCTGCAAAGCGGCCTGGGCAATTTGTTCCGGGGTCTGCCGGAGCCCGGTGTACACCACTTCCATTCCGGCATCCCGGAGCGCCCGGGCGATTACTTTCGCTCCCCGGTCATGTCCGTCCAGTCCCGGTTTGGCCACCAGGACTTTTATCGGTCTTCCCTCGCTCATTACTCTCATCCTCCTTCTCCGCCTATCCGGCTCTAAAGCGTGGCGGAAGGTTCGTATTCACCGAAAACTTCCCGCAGGACGTCGCACATTTCTCCCAGGGTGGCGTAAGCCCGCACCGCGTCCAGGATGTAAGGCAGAAGATTTTCCTCGCCTTGCGCTGCCGTCCTGAGCGCCGCCAGGGTCTGTGCAACCCGCGCCCCGTCCCGTTTGCCGCGGAGGTCGGCCAGCTTCTGTTCCTGCCGCTCGCCGATCCTCGGATCGACAACCAGAAGTCCTTTCGGCGGCGCTTCCTCGATCTGGTATTTATTGACTCCGACCACGCTGCGCGTCCCGTCTTCAACCTCTTTCTGATAAAGGTAGGCGCTCTCGTGGATTTCCTTCTGAATAAAACCTTTTTCAATGGCGGCAACGGCTCCGCCCAGCTTATCAATCCGGTCGATATAAGCGGCCGCGGCCGCCTCGATCCGATCGGTCAGGCTTTCAAGGTAGTAGGAGCCGGCCAGCGGATCGATCGTTTCCGTCACACCGCTCTCCTCGGCGACGATTTGCTGCGTCCGGAGCGCGATCCGGACCGATTCTTCCGTCGGCAGCGACAGAGCCTCGTCCCGGGAATTGGTGTGCAGGGACTGGGTGCCGCCAAGGACCGCGGCCAGCGCCTGCAATGTTACTCGGATGATGTTGTTGTTCGGCTGCTGTGCCGTCAAAGTCGACCCGGCCGTCTGCGTGTGGAAGCGGAGCATCCACGATTTTGGACTTTTCGCACCGAACCGCTCCCGCATTATTTTCGCCCAGAGGCGCCGGGCCGCCCGGAATTTGGCCACCTCCTCCAGCAAGTCGAGGTGGGAGTTGAAGAAGAAGGACAGACGCGGCGCAAAGACGTCGACATCAAGGCCGGCCCGGATGGCCGCTTCAACATACGCTATCCCGTTCGCCAGGGTAAAGGCAACCTCCTGGACCGCGGTCGAGCCGGCTTCCCGGATGTGGTAGCCGCTGATGCTGATAGTGTTCCACTCGGGCAATTCCCGGGCGCAATACGCAAAGATGTCGGTAATCAGGCGCATGGAGGGTTTCGGCGGGAAAATGTACGTCCCCCGCGCCGCGTACTCCTTCAGAATATCGTTTTGGATCGTTCCGGACAGCTTGGGGGTCGCTGCCCCCTGCTTTTCCGCCACGGCGACGTACATGGCCAGCAGAATGGCCGCCGGCGCGTTGATGGTCATTGAAGTACTTACTTTATCGAGCGGGATGCCGTCAAACAGGACCTCCATATCCGCCAGAGAATCGATTGCCACCCCCACTTTGCCCACCTCGCCCGCCGCCATGGGGTGATCGGAATCGTACCCGATCTGCGTCGGCAGGTCAAAAGCGATGCTGAGTCCGGTCTGCCCCTGCGCCAACAGATATTTGTACCGTTCGTTCGATTCCTCCGCCGTGGCAAAACCGGCATACTGCCGCATCGTCCACAGCCTGCCGCGATACATGGTCGGCTGAACGCCGCGGGTAAACGGGTATTCGCCGGGGAAGCCGAGATCACGGGAATAATCCATTGCGGCCGTGTCCGCCGGGGTATACAGACGGTCAACGCTCAGGTTTGAGCCGGTCTGGAAGTCCTTTTTCCGTTCCGGAAACCGGTCCAGGACTTTTTTGAGCTTGTTTTCCTCCCAATCGGTCTTCTCCGCCTTGATGCGGGCCAGTTCATCCTTTTCGATCATGGGTGCCAGCCTCCTTTTTGTGAATAACGCGAATCCCCGTGGCGCGAAGTGAAAATCAGGTATGCGGTTCCATTATAGCATTATTTTCCGTCATCCCCGCCGATGTATGCAGGTATTCTTATCGGGGCACACTCCGTCATAAAAAAAGCCCAGCTACATACATGGCTCGGTGTGAGCGAGCTACGCATCTGCCGAGCAATAATGTAGCAGGGTTTCTTTATACCGCTGCAAAGGGCAGGGAAATACGCTTTCCGCGTAATAATTCTCCCTTGCCCATGATTATCCTGCCGTCAGGCAATTATTTGTCCCGCCTCAGGCCCCGGGAAGAGCGAGACTGACACTCAGGGCCGTATCAACTTCGTTCATTACTTCGGCCGGCAGTTGCGTAACCTTCTCCTGCAACCGGCGCTTGTCGATCGTCCGCAACTGCTCCAGGAGGATTACCGAATTCCGCTCCAGTCCGCTCGCCGCTGCTGTTATCTCCACATGCGTGGGCAGCTTGGCCTTTTCGATCTGAGAGGTAATCGCCGCCACTATCACCGTAGGGCTGAAGTGATTGCCGACATCGTTTTGGATAATAAGAACAGGCCGCCGGCCGCCCTGCTCCGAACCGACGACCGGACTTAAGTCTGCGTAATAAATATCGCCCCGCTTGACCGCCAACCTACTCACACTCCGCCAGGCGGACCTCGTACAGGCTGGTCACTTCATCCTCCATGGCCGCACCTTCCTCGGCCAGCGCCAGATTAATCCGGGACATCTCCAGATAACCGGTCCGCATCCGCTCGTAGAAATCTCTCTGTTTACGCTCCATCAGATACAGCCGCACCGCCTCGCGGATGAACTCACTGCGGTTCCCTTTTTCCCGGGCGACAATCCCGTCGATTTCCTGCAACAGGCCTAAGGGAACGCTGACCATAATCCGTCTCAATTCACCCACGGCTGGCACCTCCCAAATTTTCTCGCCGCTGCGTTACTATAAATATACCACCGGTCCAGCCGATATATTCCGGGATCCTTGCCCCAAGGCGGCAAGACTCCTTCCGGCGGCCGCTTTGCCCGGGCAGCACCTGCGCTCAACCGACCGGTTTTATTTCCCGTAGCCCGTGCAAATCGCTCACCGCCACGACTTCGCCGCCCTTCAAATACAGGCGTGGCAGACGGCGGCTGAACAGGCTGGTGATTTCCAAGTCAAGGGTGCCCGGCTGAATGACGGCAGCCAAATCACTGACGGTAATCGTTTCTCCGCCCTGACTCCCGATCAGCACCGCTTCGTCACCGATTCTGACCGGCCCGTCCGTCCGGCTGATATCAATCATGCACTGGTCCATACAAACCCGTCCGATTATCGGCATCCGCCGGCCGCCGACCAGAACTTCCCCCCGGTTGGACAGCTTCCGGCTATACCCGTCGGCATAACCGAGCGGCAGAGTCGCTACCGCGGTCTCCTTCTCCGTGACATAAGTCCGCCCGTAGCTGATATATTTCCCGGCCGGCAATGTCTTGCAGTACGCAACCCGTGCCTTCAGGGCAAGAGCCAGCCGAAGCTCGTATTCCCGATTGATTTCTGGCGCGATCAGGGTGCCGAAGACGGCTGATCCGGCGCGCACCATATCAAAATGCGACTGCGGGGAGGTCAGAATGGCGGCGCTGTTCGAAGCGTGCCGCAGCGGGATGCGGAACCCGGCCGCCGCCAACGCTTCCATCACACGATTGAAAGCCGCCAACTGTTCTTCCGTATATTCGCTGTCGCCCGCTTCCTCCATCTCGGCTACCGCAAAATGGGTGAAAATCCCTTCCACTTCCAGACCCGGCAAGCAACTGATCTGCCGGACAAAATCAACCACCGCCGCCGCATCGCTCAGGCCGATGCGCCCCATCCCGGTATCGACTTTGACATGCACTTTCGCCGTTTTCTCCAGCCGGACCGCTGCCCGGGAAATCGCTTCCGCCGCCTCAATCAGGTAGACGGTCTGGGTAATATCGTTCGCCACCAGAATATCCGCCTGCTCCGGCGGTGTAAAGCCAAGAACCAAAACCGGAGTTTTGACGCCGGCAGATCTGAGTTCCAACGCCTCATCCAGAATGGCCACCGCCAGATACTCGCAACCGGAAGCCGCCGCCTGCTTGGCCGGAATTACCGCCCCGCAGCCGTATCCGTTGCCCTTGACCACAGCCATCAGTTTTGTTCCCGGCCGTAGCCGTTGCCGGACGGAGCGAATGTTGCTGTCGATGACATCCAAATCCACCTCAATCCAAGCCGGCCGGATCGTTTCCAATCCTTCCATCTCTGAACCCCCTGTCAATCCGATTCGATCATTCCAGTGCAATTTTATTCATATTCCTTTTTTCGGCCGGATTATCCTGCCATTTGTCTGACTTTTCTCATTTTCCGCGGCGGGAAATGCAGGAAAATAGCTGCCGAGTCTGACAAATTTCGGTTTCGGCAACGGTCCCGGCAGTTTTTCCCGTTGCTGCAGGAGCCAGATGTCATCTTCCCCAAACCGCATTTTTTGACTTCCCATCGTTTTTTTCTTCATTGTTCTGCCTCTTTTCCGGTCCGGTTACAATAATAATATGGCCAGGTGTCGGACGGTTGATACTGCCGGAGAGCCCGGATAGCCGACGGCAATTCATCCGGCAAGTCCCCTGCCGCCAATCCCATTTCGCCCCGCGCCGCAGCCGCCCGGTCACCCGCGCATCCGTGCAGGTAAACTCCGGCGACCGTGGCAGGCAGCGGTTCCAGGCCCTGAGCCAGTAGACCGGCAATTATCCCGGTCAGAACGTCGCCGGAGCCACCAGTCGCCATCCCCGGATTGCCGGTCGGATTGATATAAGTCTCTCCGCCCGGAGCTGCTATAATCGTTCTGGCCCCTTTTAAAACCACTATCGCCTGCCAATCCCGGGCCGCCCGCCGCGCCACGCCCAGGCGGTCTGCCTGCACTTCCGAAGCGGTGCAGCCGAGCAGTCGCGCCATCTCGCCCCCGTGCGGCGTCAGGATGACCGGCGCTTTCGCTTCCCGCAAGACGGAGATATCGGCGGCAATGGCGTTTAAGGCATCGGCATCAAGCACCTTGGGTCCGGCCAATTCAGTTACAATCCGCCGGATCAGGCCGACCGTTTCCGGCTGCGTCGTCAGACCCGGACCGACCGCCAGTGCCCGGGCCGCCGCCGCCAGTTCGGCAATGGCCGGGAAAGCGGTGCCGCTCAAAGCACCGGCCGTCGTTTCACTCAAGCCCTGCGTCATCACCTCCGTCAGCTTGCCGGCCGCCGTAGCCTGGAGCGATGCCGGCAAAGCCAGAGTGACGAGACCGCTGCCAATGCGCAGCGCTCCCGTGGCCGCAAGTACCGCCGCCCCGACGTAACCGCGGGCGCCGGCAATCACCAACGTCCGGCCGTAATCCCCTTTGTGCGTGTCCCGTCCCCGGACGGGCAGAAGACGCTGTACCAGCGTCGGTGTCGTCAGACTAAGCTCAATGCCTTCCGTCAGCGCCGATGGGATAGAGATATCCGCCACCACCAGATCCCCGACGTAATCCGCCCCCGGATACAGAAGGAGTCCCGGCTTCGGCAACGCGAACGTCACCGTGCTCGTTGCCCGGATGCAGCTGCTGCGGACCGCCCCGGTGTCAGCATCAAGGCCGGAAGGGACGTCCACGGCGATTACCGTCCTTGCCCGCGCATTGACCTCCTCGATCAGCCGGGCGAAAGCCGCCTCCGGTTTGCCCCGCAGCCCCGTCCCTAAAAGCGCGTCGACCACCGTATCCGCCCCCGCCAACTCCTGCGCCAAGCCGGTCCGGTTAACCTCATCGTGTGCCGACAGTACCGACAGCCCCATCCGGTCCAGGACGGCAAGATTTACGGCTGTCTCCCCCGTATCGTCCTTCGTTCCCGGTAGCCGGTACACCCGAACGAAAGCACCGGCTTGCCGCAGGTGACGGGCAATAACAAAACCGTCCCCGCCATTGTTTCCGGGCCCTGCTAATACCACCACCCGGCGTCCGGCCAGACCCCGGAGGCGCCGCCTGATTTCCCCCACGACCCGCAGACCGGCGTTCTCCATGAGGACGGCACCCGGTAAACCGTAAGTTTCCAACGCGGCCCGGTCAATCCGCCGCATTTCCGCCGCCGTTGCCACTTTCAACCATTCCACCCCCTTTCTCGATCCGGGCTGGTTCAGGTCGCTATCACCTGCGCCGCCGCGTAATCGCGGCTGTGGGTAAGGCTCAGATGCAGTTCGCTGATTCCCCGCTCGGCAGCGATTGCCGCCGCCTGCCCGCAGAGCATTACCAGCGGCTTGCCCAGTTCATCCCTGCCGATCTCTATATCCGTCCATTTTACCCGACGCAGACCGAGTCCCAGTGCCTTCAGGACCGCCTCCTTGGCGGCGAAGCGAGCCGCCAGGCGCGGCGCCGGCCGACCGGAGCGGCAACAATAAGCAATCTCCCGGGCGGTGAATACCCGCCGCAGGAAGCTTTCCCCTTTCCGTTCCATCACCTTTTCGATGCGGGTAATTTCGACAATATCAATGCCTGTTCCCTTTATCATTGTCCGCCCTCCGCCGCTTCGTTAAAAATAAGCAATCAATTCCGCTTTCGGCTCCATTTTACACCTCTTGCCAGTTTGGGTCAATTTGCTTCCCGTTGCCGCTCTGCTGCCCCGCCGGCCCCGTTCAGGCATGCCGGCATCATTATCGTGTAAATTATTGCCAAGAGCGGGAGGGATTGGGTGGCGAGTGGCGAAATTAATAAAGGCTGACGGCATCCAGCCGTGAGCATCAGACAATAATGTTAAGGGGGTAAAGCTATGCGCAAGACCAGATTTCTGGCGGCTCTGGTAGTACTCGTCTTGGTCGGGGGAATGCTGACGGGCTGCACCCAGCAATCGGCGGCGGAAACGACCTACATTTCCATCGCCACCGGCGGCACCGCCGGCACCTATTATCCGCTGGGCGGAGCTTTGGCCAACGTTTTCAACAGCAGCATCCCTGACGTTTCCGCCACTGCGCAGTCAACGAACGCGTCCCTCGAGAATGTAACCTTTGTCAGCAACAAGGAAGTCGAACTTGCTTTCATCCAGAACGACATCACTTACTATGCTTCCCAAGGGATTGAGATGTACGCGGATAAAGAGAAACATCCCGAACTGCGCGGCATCGCCACCTGGTATCCGGAAATCATCCAGATCGTCGCCCGGGCCGATGCCGGGATTACCAGCGTGACCGACCTGAAGGGCAAAAAAGTTGCCGTGGGCGCTCCCGCGAGCGGCACGGAAGCGAACGCCCGCCAGATTCTGAGCGCCTGCGGCGTCGCTTACGAAGACCTGGCCAAAGTTGACTACCTCAGCTTCGCCGAGGCGGCGAGCAATCTGAAAGACGGCCATATCGACGCCGCTTTCGTCACCGCCGGTATTCCCACGTCCGCGATTACCGATGTCGCGACGACTAAGGATATCCGCCTGATCGCCCTGACCGAGGCTGAAATCGCCAAACTGCAAGCCGATTATCCGTTCTACGCCAAGGTCATGGTCCCGGCCGGCACCTATCCGAAGCAGGAACAGGATGTCGCCTGCGTTGCCGTCATGGCGATGCTCGTCACCCATGCGGACACCGATGAAGAGCTCGTCTATCAAATGACCAAGGCTATGTTCGAAGGCAGCGAAGAAATTACCGCGGCGCATGCCCGGGGGGCGGATCTGACTCTGGAGTCGGCCCTCGACGGAATGCCGATCGAACTCCATCCAGGCGCCCAGCGCTACTACGACGAACAGAAGTAAACCGTTACGAGGAGGTGCGGACACCGGGGGAATCCCCCGGTGTCCCGTTGAATGCGGCGCAATTCGGTTGCTTGTTTACTTCTGCTGTCTGCCCTGCTGTATATCGGGATGGCAGTTGCTCCCGCTTTCAGCTTGCAGATTACCGACGCATCCGGGCATACTGTTGTCTGGCAGCGGCCGATCCGGCCCGGACAGGAATTCTCCGTAACTTATATCCATTCCGTTCACAAAACGCCGGTCAGAGAGGCTTTCCGCTTCGTCCCGGGACAAGGCATCGTCCTGACCGAAACCGTTTTCACGTCGTACGGGGTCGGTATCCCTTACAGCACTGAGCACACTTTCCGCGTAACCCCGGAAGGCTTCTCAATCAGCGACATGAATACCGCCCTTGGTGAATATCTGTTCCGGATTGGCCGGGTCACCGACCATTGGCTGCGGATAGAACCTGACACAATCCGCCTAAACGAGTTAGCGCCCCCCGGCACTTTGCTGCGCCTCCAAATCAAACGGCAGCCGTTTATGAGACTGCGGTAAAGGGGAATAAACGATGGAGCAAAAAGAAAATCAGACGGCATCGGTCGATGAACTGCTCAAAAAGTACGACAAAGAAACGGGCAACCTGCGCAATCTGGGTGGTCTTCTCGCCAAAACCGTCTTCGTTTTGGCGGTAAGCATGTCCCTGTTTCACCTTTATACCGCCGGCTTCGGAATTTTGCTCGCGATGAAGCAGCGAGCCGTACATCTTACCTTGGCTTTGGTCCTGGCATTTGCCTTGTATCCAGCCCGCAAAAACGGGCCAAAAAACCGGATCCCGGCCTACGATTTCTTATTAATTGCCCTGAGCAGTATCGTCGGAACTTACATCCTGTTCAATTACCAAACCCTGGTTCTCCGGGCCGGCAAGCTGACTCAGACCGATCTAATCCTCGGCGGCCTCGCCATTCTGCTTGTCCTGGAAGCCACCCGCCGCTCCATCGGACCGGAGCTGCCGACCGTGGCCGCTCTGTTTTTGCTGTACGCCTACTTCGGACCTTATCTGCCGGGTCTGTTGGCGCACCGGGGATTTTCTCCCAATTTGATTATCAACCAGATGTACCTGACGACGGAAGGCATCTTCGGCACGCCCATCGGCGTCTCCGCCACTTTCGTTTTCCTCTTTATCCTGTTCGGAGCGTTTTTGGAAAAAACGGGCGTCGGCAAGTTCTTCATCGACCTCGCTTACAGTGCCACCGGCGGTACCCGCGGCGGCCCGGCCAAAACGGCCGTCCTCGCCAGCGGTCTGATGGGATCGATTTCCGGCAGTTCCGTAGCCAACGTCGTTACCACCGGTTCCTTCACCATCCCGCTGATGAAAAGCGTCGGTTACCGGCCGCACTTTGCCGGAGCCGTGGAGGCCGCCGCCTCGACCGGCGGGCAGATCATGCCTCCGGTGATGGGCGCCGCCGCTTTTATCATGTCGGAATTCACCGGCATACCTTATTCCAAAATCATTATCTCTGCCGCCATCCCGGCCATTCTCTACTATCTGGCCGTCGGGATCATGGTCGATATCGAAGCTGTCAAGACCGGCCTGAGAGGCGTCCCACGCAATGAACTGCCGGATGCCCGGCGCATCCTGCGGGAAAATATTTATATGCTGATTCCGGTCATCGCTATCATCTATTTTCTGCTTAAAGGCTTCACCCCGCTTTATTCCGCCTTTTACGGCATTCTTCTGGCCATTATGGTCAGTCTGCCGCTTACGTACATCCCCTTTTTCGCCGTCGGATTTTTCCTGCTGCAAAAATTACCCTTGCCCACGGTAATCCTCGGCAGCAGCGTCCTGGCCGGAACGATTATCCTGCTGAAAAAACTCCGGCCGCAGGCGAAAAACATGACGGGGGCTGATTTCCTCGACGCTTTGAACAGCGGCGCCCGGGGCGCTGTCGGTGTCGCCTGCGCCTGCGCCTGCGCCGGGCTGATCGTCGGGGTTGTCACTCTGACCGGTCTCGGCTTAAAACTTGCCGCTTTGATTGTTTCCCTCGCGCAAGGCCAGCTGATCCTTACCCTGTTCTTTACCATGATTGCCTCCATTATCCTCGGGATGGGACTCCCGACCACTGCGAAATACATCGTGCTCGCCACCATGGCGGTGCCGGCGCTGCTCAAGCTCAATGTGCCGCTGATGGCGGCCCATCTCTTCATCCTCTACTTCGGCGTTATCGCCGACATCACGCCGCCTGTTGCTCTGGCCGCCTACGCCGGAGCGGGGCTGGCCGGCGCCAACTCCATGCGGACCGGCTGGACGGCCGTAAAACTGGCCCTCGCCGGCTTCCTGATCCCGTACATTTTCTGTTACTCACCCGACCTGCTGCTCCTGGACACGACCGTCCCGCAGGCACTGCTCGCTTTCACCAGTGCCTGCCTCGGCATCTGGGCCCTGGCAAGCTCCGTGCAAAATTTCCTCATCACCCGAACCAATCTCCTGGAAAGAGGGCTGCTCTTCGCCGCCGCGCTCAGTCTTATCAAGCCCGGGCTCACCACCGATCTTTTCGGGCTTGCCGCCTTTGCCGGCGTCTACGTCTGGCAACGCTTCCGCCAGCGTCAGGCGCAGGTGGCAAACAGCATTTAGGACGCCCCCAAAACTATTCGTTCCTCCGCAAATAAAGAGACGGACCGTCTTTCGACGGTCCGTCTCTTTATTGTTGTTGGGAATACCCATAAAAGAAGCATCCTTCACCGGTACTCCGCCACCTGCCGCGGGTCGGTCACCCGCCCGGCCAGAACAGCGGCGGCCATGAAAATAATTACCCCGGCGGCGAAAAATACCGGCCCGTAGGAAAACCGATCGATGAACAAACCGGCCGCCAGCGGCAGAATCATTCCGGCGAGACCGGCCAGGACGGTCGTTACGGCGATATAGGTCGGACGGTTTTCCGGGGTTCCGAATTCCATCAGCAAATTATCGATACTGAGCATAAAGCCGCCGTCCAGAACGCCCCCCGCCGCCATGAAGACGAGGAAAGCGGTAAAAGAGTGCAGGTACAGGCTGGCGATCAGGGAGATCGCGCGGAAGACAGCGCAGGTGATGAGGATCCGGAGAAAACCGTACCGATTCGCCAGACGCCCGAACACATACAAACCCAGAGCCAGAAACAGCAAATCCACCGCGTTGAGCAGGCCCAGTCCGCTGCCGGCGTTCATCGCCGCCCGCTGCCGGATGAAAACGATGATAAACGGAAAGATGACGTAGTTCAACTGGACCAGCGGCCGCAGGAGACAGTAGCGGGCAAAATTCGGATCTTCCCGCAGCAGGCGGGGAATGCTGCGCAGTCTGGCCGGGAGCGGCAATCTTTCCCCGGCTGCCGGCGAAGGTTCTTCGGTCGTCCGGGCCAGAAGAAACAGGTCGAGGCAGTGCAGCAGAAAAGCCAGAAGAAAACAGACCGCATAGCCATAAGGGGCAAGATATGCATCCCCGTTCGCATAAGAGTAATGTCCGATAATCAGGCCCGCCAGTACGCCCGCAAGCGCCTGCGCGCCGGTCGCAAGCGCGTTGCGCAAGCCGAAATAGGCTCCGCGTTCGGACAGAGGGACGATTTTCGCCATCAGATCGAAGAAGCCGAGGAGGTAAAAACCGTTCCAGATCTGCCCGGCGGTATATAAAGCCAGGACTATTACCAGCGCCAGCCCGGACGGCAGTCCGAGGATGGCCAAAGCGACGAACAGCCAGGTCAGCCGAAAAGCAAGACCGTAACCGAGCAAGGTCCGCTTCTTTTCCCGCAGCGGTTCGAATACGTTCATTCCCCACAGGTGGGAAACGACTATCCCCAAATTCATGATTGCCCCCAAGAGGCCGACGATCTTGTACGAATGGCTCAATTCATAGACCAGATTTGTAAAGAAGGTTCCGTAACCGTACAGACCGGCCGCCGCGAAAAAAAAGACTCCTTGCGCTATTCCGAGGTTATGATCCCGCCGGAAATTACCGGCGATTCTCTGCGCGTAATCGGTCTGTCCGTTACTATGGGCTGCCAAATCCGTCACCCACCTGTCAGGTATTCCCTGGCTTTACTGTTTTCCGATGCTCCCTGCCACGGCCGGCGCACCAAGATTTCCCGCCTGATACATAGCTCTGGTAAAAGTGGGAACAATAAGCACACATCAACAGGAAAAGGAGGGAAAGCAATGCCGCAAATCCACTGCAGCGTCGACAGCTGCCACTATTGGAAGCAGGGCAACCTGTGCGATGCCCAGGAAATCATGGTCACCTCCGACGCAATGGGAAGTACCTTACCCGACCGAACCGATGCCACCAATTATCAGGCTTTTGGCTCAACCCCGGTCAATACCTGCATGGAAACTTGCTGCAAAACGTTCGTGCAGGGAGGCTCGGGCAACGCCAAAGTCGACGGGATCAAAAAGCTTTGATCCCCCAGTATTAAGAAGGGCCGGTTCATCCGGCCCTTTCTCATTGCTGCCGGCCTTTCACCCAAGCGGCGATATCGGTGATCACATATTTCGGCACATTACCGGCGACCATGTATTCGTCCGGGTTCGGCGCCCCTTCCCCGGCCATGAACAAATGGTTTAAGCTGGGATAAGATTTGAATTCGGCATCCGGTTTTGCCCCGAGCGCTGCCTCCCAGTTGTGAAAATCGACCATCGTAACCTGGTAGTCCCGCTCTCCCTGCAGAATAAGCAGGGGCTTGCCGAGGCCGGCGGCCACAGCCGGAGGGTCATAATCACGCAAGTCAAACCAGTACGCTGCCGGCGCCCCCAAGATGTTGCCCGCAGGCACTTCCCCGCTTTCATACATAGCCTTGATTTTTTGTACTTCCGCTCCAAGCTGCTGCAGCGTTTTCGTTTCCTCCGAAGTCACCGTTCCATCGAGCGCAAAGAGATAATTGTACTGTTCGACCATGACATCCTCCAAGTGACGGGTCAGTCCGGCCATGACAATAAATCCGCTCGGAACTTCGCTGGCGACACCGATGCGCGGGATGAGCATGCCGCCGAGGCTGTGCCCGAGGACGAAAATCCGCTTGCCGTCGATCTCCGGCCGGCTCTGCAGCAGTTCTACCGCCTGCACGGCGTCGTCGATGCTTTCTTCCCGGACGGTCAGGTTCTTGTCACCGGCCACCTTTTCGGCATAGACTTTCGTCCGCTTGTCGTAGCGCAGCGTCGCCACTCCCTGCTCCGCCAGCCCCCAGGCCAGATCGCGGAAAGGTTTGTTGGGCCCGATCGTCTCGTCCCGATCGTTCGGTCCGGAACCGTGTACCAGCACCACCGCCGGGAAAGGTCCGTCGCCCTGCGGCAAAGTAAGCGTTCCCGGCAGGAGCCACGGTTCGCTGCCGACCGACACCTCAATTTCCCGGAACGCTTCCGGGGCGACGTCCGGCAGACTGGGAACGGCCTCGATCCATAACCCGGCAATTCTCCCGGCCCGGTCATAAACGAAACGGAAGTAATAATCGGCGGCGGCGAAATCACAGTTCACTTTGACCTGCTGATTCGGCGCTATCTCTTCGTAGGCAGCATCCGCTACAGTCTGAAACGCGCCGGCCCGGGCCACCGTCTGCTCCCAGACTGCCGCCAGTTGCTCGGCCGGCAGGACTTTTTTCATCGTGTTGTCGAATTCGCTCACTACCGCGGCGTAATCCCCGGCCGCGAGTTTTTCGACCGCAGCCGTCGCCCGCTGCTTCAATTCTTCCGGACCGGGTGCCGGCTTGGTGCAAGCCGCCGCCGTTCCGGCCAGCAGACAAATCAACAGTGCGACTATCAACTTACGCATCGCTATTCCTCCCTCGTTGCTTTTGCCAACAGGCTTTTATCCGACAGCTCATGATGCTTCCCGCGTACGGCCACCATGCTGATATGGACGATGCCGGCTTCATCAAAGGGATCGCCGTACGGAGTGAACCCAAGTTGCCGGTAAAATCCCTCCAGATAGGCCTGGGCGTGGATATGCACTTCGGGCGCCCCGGCCCGGTAGGCCCGTGCGAGCAACTGCCGGACGACCAGAATACCGAAGTGCTTTCCCCGGTGCTCCGGTAAAACGGAAACCCGGCCGAACATATAATGGCCGTCTTTTTGGTACAATCTTCCGGCCGCCACCGGCTGCCCGTCCGCGTAGATCACCAGGTGTTCCGCCATCGCATCCATGGCGTCATACTCGAGTTCCGGCGCAATTCCCTGCTCGCCGATGAAGACAGGATCCCGGACCCGCCGGACATCCGTCAGATCGTCCGAGCCAGCCAGCCACTTCACTGTTAATTCCACCCCATCCCCTCCTCATCCTATGCCTGCTTACCCCGAAAAATCCCTGTCTCCCGTTCCGACCTGCTTCCCCCAAAACCTGTCGATAACTTTACCGAGGTTCGCCTGACTGCCGGCCGGCCTTACCGGGTACCATTCCGGCGGGAAAAGCCGGCGGTAGCGGGCCTGGGCAAAACGTTCATCCAGCAGCAACACCACTCCCCGGTCATTTTCTGTCCGGATAACGCGTCCGACCGCCTGCAGAACCCGGGCCATGCCGGGGTAATCGTACGCATAAGCGAAACCGTCCTCCCCGGCGGCAGCGAAATACGCCCGGATGATTTCCCGTTCCGGACTTACCTGCGGCAGCCCGACTCCGACAACGACGGCGCCCGACAGACGCTCGCCCACCAGATCGATTCCTTCGCCAAAGATCCCACCCATGACCGCAAATCCAACCAGACTGTCCGCCGCCCCTTCGGCAAACCCCCGCAGGAAATCATCCCGTTCCTCCTCGCTCATCCCGGCGACCTGGCGGACAACCCGGCAGTCCGGGTTGTCCCGGCAGAAGATCTCGTACACCGCGGCCATATATTCGTAAGAGGGGAAAAAGGCCAGATAATTTCCCGGCTTGCCCCGGGCCAAAACGGCGATGGCCAGGGCGATCCGGTCATATGAAAGGTGACGCTGCCGATAGCGGGTGGGCGTCCGATCATCGACCAGCAGCAGCAAGTTGTCGCGGGGAAACGGCGACGGCAGCTCAAATCCGGCCGAGTCCGCCTCGCCGCCCAGCATCCGGATATAAAAACCGAGCGGGTGCAGGGTGGCGGAAAAAAATACCGCCGCCCGGCCCAGCCGGACCACCGCCCGCAGCCGGCGTGCCGGGTCGAGGCAGAACAGCTTCAGGCGCACATCACTGCCCGCCTTGATGCCATAAACCACGTAATCCGCGCCAAACTCCGCCGCTGTCCGCAAAAAATCCTGGGCCGCGAAATACTGGTCGAGCAGCTCGGTCCGAAACGGGTCCGCTTCTTCCCGGCCAAGCCAACGCTGGGCCAGCACGGCAAATTCCTGCAGGCAGGCGGTCAGGCCGGCCGGGATTTCCGCTTGCGTAAAATAACCGTCGCTTGCCTCGCACTGTTTGCGCAGGGCAACCATCTGCGCGTTCAGTCGGTGCAAAACCCGGCCAAGCTCCGGAGCAACCGCGCGGACTGCCTTCTGCAAGGCCAGGATGGGGGCTTTGGTAAGCTCCGCCGAGAACATTTCCTGGGCCCGCTGGACCAGGTTATGCGCTTCATCCACCAAGAGCAGAAAATCTCCGCCGGCGATGAAAAACCGCCGCAGGTAAACGCGCGGGTCAAAGGCATAATTGTAATCGCAAATAACGCAGTCAGCCCATCCGGCCAGCTCCAGGGAAAACTCAAACGGACAGACCCGGTACCGGGCGGCGTATTCCAAAATCAGTTCGCGCGTGTATGCCGCCTGCGGAAAAATCGCTTCAATCGCCCGGCCGACCCGATCGTAATGGCCCCGGGCGTATTCGCAGGCCTCGGGAGTACAATTCGTCTCTGCGCAAAAGCACAGCTTTTCTTTCGCCGTCAGCGTCAGCGTCTTACAACGCAACCCGGTGCGGCGCAAATCGTCAAACGTTTTTTCGACGACCGTCCGCACCGTTGTCTTCGCCGTCAGGTAAAATATCTTCTCCCCGCAGCCTTCCGCCATCGCTTTCAAAGCCGGAAAGAGCACGGCCGCCGTCTTGCCGATGCCTGTCGGGGCGCGCACGTACAGAGTCTTGCCGTCCCGGGCCGTCCGATAGACGGCGGCGCAAAGCTCCCGCTGCCCCGGCCGGTAAGCCTGATAAGGGAAAGATAAGCGCAAGATCGAAGCATCCCGCTCCGCTGCCCACGCCGCCTTCTTCTCCAGCCAGGCGAGGTAAGGCCGGGCAATGGAAGCGAAATAAATCGCCAATTCTTCCGCCGGACGAGTTTCGCTGAAGCTGACCTCCTGCCCTTCGGCTAAATGATAGTAGGTAAGACGAAGTTCAACTTCTTGCAGTTCGTACTGCCGGGCGAGCATATGGCCGTAGCATCTTAGCTGCGCCCAGTGCAGGGGATTGGCTTCCTGACTGATGCTGCCGGGGGGAGCGGTAGTCGTTTTAATTTCTTCCAGCACCGCTCCCTCCGCCGCCAACAGCAGCCCGTCCACCCGCCCTCCGACGTCCAGGCTGACCAGCTCGCCTTCCACCGTCAGGCTGAGCGCAACTTCCGCCCGATACGAAGCCGGCCGCTCCCGGCGGACCGCCCGGTGACCGGCAATTCCTTCCAAAGCCCGGTCAGCGCTGACAAAACCGATATTGATATCTCCCGCCCGGAGGACGTACCCGACCAAATCACGTACGGCCACCCGCACGACTGTTTTTTCTGCCATTGACAAAACCTGCCCGTGCAATGATACCCTCCATTTCTACATTGTCAGTTCAACCCCCTTCTTTCGGAAGTTGTCCAGACACTCCTGCAGATAAACCGCGTCGTGTTCGGGATAAACCGGACCCGGCTCCGGCAGCACATCTACCGGCAGCCGGTCATACGGCGGGCAATTCTTGCCGCGGTACCGCGGGTCGGCCCAAGCCGCAGCAACCTGATAACCCCTTCCGGCCATTTCGTTCATGACCAGACGGTGAAAACGGTACAGCCGCTCCGGGCCGTACCGGAAAACATAGTCTACCGTCGCATGTTTCCGTCCCCAGCTTTTTCCCCGCAGGGCGCAAATCTCCCGGTGCTGGCCAAGTAACTGTTGCCGGGGCAGCAAGGGAAGCAGAGCTTGATGCCAAAGCCGCACGTTTTCTACCTCCTGCCGGTAATTGACTGCGGCAAGCGCGGTCTGTCGTTAATGTACCCGCGGGCAAGGGATTAATACGCCGGACCGGACGCCGGGATTCGGTTAAACGCGTCCGGCCTACGGTCAGAAAGTTGGTATGGGAAAGCGGCCGGCCGCATAATATAGTAAAGGACCATTCCGTCCCTATTGCTCTCGCGCAGGTCCTCCTGAATTTTGCCCTCTGGTGGTAGAAAACACTTGCAGCCCTTATTCGTCCTTTCCTCCTGTCAAACCGGGGGGTACTTTTTTTAGCGGGCTGCCCCGCTGCCGACCGGAACGATGCTAAGAAAAAAGGCGGGGCTTAACCCGCCTGCCACATACGATATTCCGCTTTCAATTGCCGGCTTCCGCCCGGCTTGCGGCAGCATCGATAAAGTGGGCGCTGTACGCATCCCGAGTGAGAACTCGAAAGACGTACCCTTCCGCCAGCAGCGTTTCGATAATCTCCGGCAGTGCGGCTGCCGTCGTCGTCTGTATAGCGCTGTCGTGCAGGAGAATAATCGTTTCGTGCCGATGGGATATTTGCCGCAGAACGGTTTTCACGATCTCAGCGCGGCTGACCGGCTTCTTGCCCGCATCCATCCCGCCCGCGTTCCAGTCGAAGTACGAGTAACCGCGGGCGGTCATTTCCCGAACCAGTTCGGGCATCAGCTGTTTCCCCCCGTACCGCCAGCTCACTTGGTTATTTGAACCGCCGGGAAACCGAATCAGTTCCGGCCTGACTCCGGTCACGGCAACCAGCAAGTCCGTCAGTTTCTCGGTGTCGGCCACGTAATTGTCGATCGAAGCATAGACATAGGAATAATTATGAGAATAAGTATGATTGCCGATAACGTGCCCTTCGCCGACGATGCGGCGATACATCCCCCGGGCAAATTCGTTGTCCCGGCCGTTCACAAAAAAGGTGGCTTTGACACCGTACTTCTGCAGGGTATCGAGAATTATTGCCGTATTTTTGCTCGGTCCGTCGTCAAAGGTCAGATAGATTACTTTCGCCGGATCGACCGGCGGCTCTTCATCCGTCGGACTGTCGGGGACTGCCCCGTCAACAGCCGGCAAATCCGGCTGGAATACCGGCAAAAAAGTCGCTTCACCGGTCGGCGGCCCGACAAACAGAACGCCCAAGACCAAAGCCAAACAAAAAACAATTGCCCGCTGCCAGTCCAACCATCGCTTCGTCAACATTTTTTTCGCCCCGATTTCCGTATTCTCCGGCAATGCTTCGACAGCTTCCGCGGTTAAGCCGGTGCCGGCGACTTAACCGCCCGGCCGGCAACCGCAACGCCGTTCCATTGCCGGTATTTACCTTATATGACGCTGTTAGGTCGAAAAAAGTCACGCGAAAAACGGGCCGGAGCCCAAGTATTTTTTGCCAGCCGTCACCTGCTGTAGAAAAAACAGCAGGGAGACGAAATATCTCCCCGCTGCGGATGCTTGCACAAATCGGCACTGTCCGGACCGCCGGTTGGGACAGTCCCAGTCTTTCGTTCAGATTACCCCTTCTTCCCGCGCCAGTCCCCAAAGCTTATCGGCGGCTCTCGCCGCCCGGTCGATCAGGTCGTTTTGCTCCAGGCCGAAGATCCGGTCGTTATCCTTGACAACCTTGCCGTCGATTATCACATATTCCACGTCGGAACTCTGTGCATGATAGACCAGATTAATGACCGGAAAAGCCACCGGCTGGATATGGGGCTGCCGGAGGTTCAGCACCGCCAGGTCGGCCCGCAGGCCTTCGGCAATCCGCCCGAGATCGCTGCGGCCCATCGCCTTCGCCCCGCCTACGGTGGCGGCGAAGAAGCAATCGGTGGCCGACACGGAATGGGCATTGCCGGTCTGCAGTTTACCGACAAGAGCAGCCAGGCGCATCTCAGCCAGGGCATCGACGGCGTAGCTGTCGGTACCCAGAGCGACATTGATCTCCATTTCTTTGAAGGGGTGGAAAGGTGCCATCATCCCGCCCTTGGCAAATACCTGCGGACAGTGAGCAATGCTGACGCCGTTTTCCTTAATGAGCGCCCGGTCCGCCGCGTCGGTAAACAGGGCGTGGGCAGCCACGACGTCCGGGCCGAGAAAGCCGATGCGACTCAGATACTCGGTCGGGGTGGCCGCGAAGCGCTCCTTGATTTTCGCCACTTCGACCCGGGTCTGGGCCAGATGGGTCATAATCCGCATTCCGGTCGCGTCGGCCGTCCGGCGGACCTCCTGCAACAGTTCGGCGGAGCAGGAATCCGGCGCGTGCGGGCCCAGCCAGATATTGATCAGCCCGCCGGCGGCGCCGTCGTATTGTTCAAACATCCGGACATTCGCTTCCAAAGCCTGATACTGCTCCGCTTTCACTCCGGTCTCGATCTTGCCGTCGGCGGCGACTTCCGGCAGATGCTTGCCGCTCGTGAACATCGGAGCCACACCGGCCCGCAGCCCGAGCGCGGCGGCCAGTTCGATGAAGATTTCCATCTCCCGCCCCGTGCACTGCTCTCCTACCGTCGTCGTGCCGGAGTTGATCATTTCCGCGAGCGTCAGCCGCAGCAAGTCGCTCAGTTCTTCCCGGTCAAGCCGGGAGAGCGCGATCCGCTTCAGCGGAAACACCCGGCTGTACAAGGCCGAGCCGCCATACCTTTCCCGGTTGTAATCATCCGTCATGCCCCGGCAGACGGCGGTCGTCAGGCAATGGTTGTGAGCGTTGATCAGACCGGGGATAATCAACTTGCCGGCCGCATCGATGACGCGGTCGCCCGTCTCCACTGCCACGGTACGGGCGATTTCTTTGATATACCCGTCCTCAATCAGAATATCCGCCTCTTCAATCTTGAGAGCTTCGTAAGCCTCATTGATAAACGTCAAAAGCATCCCGCCGTGGATTACTAGTCTCGGCATGACCGGTCACTCTCCCCTTCCCTGGCAAAATAGGCGTTGACCAGCGCGAGGTCCTGCCGGAGCTCCGCCAGATTGGCAAATCCGATATTGTAGACGTCGATGTACTCGTGGTGCTGCAGGACCCACTCCAGGGCACCCGGCAGGTCGTAGAGCAGGTCGCCCCGCCCCAGCGTCTTGATGACATAGGTGCCCTTACCTGCCGCGTGAACCGTTTGCAGAGCCTCCACCATCCCGTCCCGGTCGCCTTCGTCAATCCGGGAGCCGTCGCGGTTTAAGGGAACGCAGACGACTTCAATCTCCGGTATCCTGGCCGCCTGCCGCGCGACGGAGACGAAATGGGTCGATATCCCCACCGCCCGGATAAGACCCTTTTCTTTCGCCCGGACGAGCACGTCCAGGGCCGGGCGAACGGTTTCCAGGTCAACCCGGACCCGGTGCAGCAGGCAAAAATCGAGATAGCCGGGGCGAAGTTCGGCAAAGATGCGCGCCAAGTCCCGCTCGGCCGCCGCCGTCGTAGTCGCGTAGGTCTTGCTGCAAACAACGACTTCCGATCGGTCCAGCTTGGTCAGCCCGGCCGCGATCTGCGGATGGCTGCCGTACACCATATCCGTGTCCCAGAAGAAGACGCCGTGGTAGCGGGCGGCATCGGCCAGCACCTTCCCGCCGAGATCCGGCGTGTAACAGTTGATATGCTCGGTCCCGAAGCAGACTTGCGATACTTTGATTCCTGTCTTCCCCATTTCGACTACCCTAGACCGCAATTCCATGCGTCAACCTCCCGTTCCGTTTGGCGGCGCAGCCGCTTTTCCGCCCTTAGACTATGGTATACCCGCCGTCGACCACCAGAATGTGCCCGGTGATGAATCCGGCCAACTCCGAAGCCAGAAACACTACCGCGTTAGCGATGTCTTCCGGCTGGCCCAGACGGCCGAGCGGCACCTCGCCGAGGCACATCTGCCGGTACTGTTCATCCTTGAGCCTTTCCCGCACCAAAGGGGTGACGGTCAGGCCGGGCGCCACCGCATTGACCCGGACTCCGTGCCTGGCCCATTCAACGGCGAGCGTCCGGGTCAGCTGGTTGATGCCCCCCTTGCTCGCGGCATAGGCTACCTGACCGGTCGAGGAACCGACCAGGCTTAATTCCGAACTGACGTTGACGATGCTGCCCCGGCCGGAGTCAACCATCTGTTTTCCGACCGCTTGCGCGAACCGAAAGTATCCCCCAAGATTGACCTGCAGAATTCTGTCCCAGTGGGCGGGATCGACATCCAGGGCTGGCTCCCGGATGTTGATTGCCGCGTTATTAACCAGGCAGTCAATGCGGCCGAAACGGGCCAGGCCCGCGGCCACGACTGCCGGCGCCGTTGCCGGGTCGGCGACGTCGCCCACCTGCAGCAGAATCTCGATGCCGTTGCCGATTCCGGCCGCCGTCCGCTCCAACTCCGGTCCGTTTTGATCGACCAGGATCAGACCGGCGCCGGCTTGGGCGAACTTCCCGGCGCAGGCCGCTCCGATTCCCATGGCCGCTCCCGTAATCAGCACAACCGAACCTTGCAGCCCCAATTCCAGCATCAAAGCATCGCCTCCATCTTATCGCCGGGTGCCGTCCATGGCAGCACGGCAATGCGCATTGCTTGGGAATATTCTCTGACACGGCGGCCGGATTCCTGCTTCTCCGCCCGCGCTGTAAAACGGAATAAAGCGTGAGCGAAGGGAAACCGCATCAACCCGTACCGCGAATTGCCTTTATTTTATCCTCTGACAGGTATGCCGGAAAGCGAGGCGAAGAATCTATACCGGTATGGAAGGAAAAGATGCCTTGGAAGGAGGCAAGACAATGCCGAATAAGCACCCGCAATGCGCCAAATGCGGCATTCCGCGCCGCGAGCGGTTATGCCAGGCCGCGACCGACGGGAAAGGACCGGAATTTTGTCCGACCAGAGCGGGTACGAAAGCAACCGCGGCGGCGCGGGCCGCTTACGCCGACCCGGCCCGCCTCGAATTCGCCCGCCAGTCGGTAATCCAGGAAGGTTCCGGCTACACCGACCGGGACAGCCGCCCGTACGCAGTCAAGCCACGGCTGCAGGAGATTTGTGAGTTCGCCGCCCGGATGGGTTACCGAAAGCTCGGCCTCGCTTTTTGCATCAGCCTGCAGCAGGAGGCTGCCCAACTGACCAAGGTTTTGGAAAGCAAAGGTTTCACGGTTGTTTCGGTTGTCTGCAAGGTCGGGTGCATTCCCAAAGAAGAGTTGGGCGTCACCGACGCGGAGAAAATCCGGATCGGGCATTTTGAGCCCACGTGCAATCCGGTCGGCCAGGCCGAGACGCTGAACCGGACCGGTACCGAATTCAATATCGCGCTCGGTCTGTGCGTCGGGCATGACTCCATGTTCTTTCAGCACTCCCGGGCGCCGGTGACGGTATTTGCCGTCAAAGACCGGGTAACCGGCCACAATCCGCTCGCCGCGCTGTACACCATCCACTCTTATTATCGGCGCCTGTTATCAGATTAACACCCGGCCTTATCCGGATAAACAAATGGCTTTGCCCGAACGGCAAAGCCAAGAATTACGCGGTATTAACGGATTGGGCCGGACGGGTTTGCCTGAAGCCGGCCGGCACGGGGCGTTGCTTCCCGAGCTGAGCCTAAATGATAAAAAACCGGAGCTTGTCGATAAGGAACATGAAGAGAGGAATCGAAATTACGGCTTGCAGAGTAGTTATCGTCGTCATCACCGCCGCGTATTCACTGTCGGCATTGTACGCCCGGGCAACGATGGAGACCTGAGTCATGATCGGCAGGGAAGCCTGAATGATGAAAACTTCTTTCATTAACAGCGGAGCGCTGATGAAATGGGACATTAAGATAACAATAACCGGCGTGACAAACGTCCGTCCGAGCATCAGAGCGGCCATATCCCGGCTGAACCGAATGGCCCGAAAGTCAACCGCATGGATGGCAATGCCAATGAACAGCATCGACAGCGGAGTCGTCAGATTGCCGAGGTACTTGCCGGTATCGAGGACAAATTTCGGCAGCGGCAGTTCCAGTACGACCAGGATAATCCCGAGCAGAAACCCTAACAACGGGGGCGAAAAAATTTTCTGCAAGGTGGTTACGCTGAACAACCCGGCTTCCTTGCCGTCACCGTCCCGGCTGATGCTGTAAACGCCGATCGTCCAGAAGAAAACCGTATTCGCGATGTAATAGAGCAGCGCATATGGGATGCTCGCTTCCCCAAAGAGGGCGAGGTTCACCGGCAGGCCGATAAAAATGGTATTGGAAATGCAGAACATCGTCCGGAACGTGCCCCGCCGGCCGGGCGGAATGCGCAGCAGATGACTCACGGCGAAGCCGATCAGGTAGCTGAGCAGGATGGAAGCGACCGGCATGACCAGACCGCCGGCCAGCTCGTACAGCTTCGCCCGGTCAAACGTCGTGACCAGATTCACAACCATGTAGGCCGGAAGCGAAATCTGCGTGACCAGCTTGGTGATCACCGCGGCGGTCTCGGTATTGAACCATCCCCGGCCGGTCAGGTAATAACCGAGGGAAATGATCAGGATGATGCTCAGGATGCTTTCCAGCGACCGGAAAATGACCATGCTTTTCTCCTTCACTTTGCCGCCGGCCGCCTGCAGCCCGGCCGCCGGTATCGACATCATCTAGGAAATTTCGCTGCCGCTCGCAACAATCCTGCCTTGCTGAGGGAAATTGCTGCTGCCTCTCTGACGGTCCGCAGGAAAGAACTTTTAGCCTTCTTCCGTCGGTCGGGAACCGGCGGGCGGCTGTGGCCGTCAATACACCCGGATAGAAATATCTGACAAGAAGGCCCGGCCGGCAGTCCGAAGCGGGAAATCATCCGGACGACGCTGTCTTGCCAGAACAAAGGAGTGGATTACCCGTGCAAGTAAATAGTGAGCGCAGCCCGGCATTACACCGTCTTCCCGGAAAAGGTTTCTTCCGGCGGACGGTTGTTTTCCTGTTGCTGGCCCTGCTGGCCGGCGGCTGCACCAATCCGGCCGCCCCGGACAGTCAGGCACGGCAGGAAAAAATCTCTCTGGCGAGCACCGCCCCGGCCGGTGATTTTGCCGCCTACGCCGAGGAACCGGTCCGAGTCACCCCGACCGTGCCGGAATACCGGGTAGCGGCGGACTTCAGCAACATTACCAACCCGGACATGTTCCAGCTTTCCGGCACCGTCCGGACCAAGCTTGCCCAAAACGGCTTTGCCGTGGTGCCCGGCAGCACCCACCCGGAATTTTTCACGCTGTACGAAATGAGCCGTTACCAACCGGTACCGCTGTTCGTCACTACCGACTCCCTGCTGCACAATTACCACCTCTTCTTCTCCCACCTGCTGCGGGTGACGGAGAAGGAAAAGCTGGCCCCCACGCTCACTGACCTGACCCGGGTCATGCTGGCGCAGGCGGAGAAGGACTATGCCGCCTTGCGCGGCACCGCCTGGGAGAATGCGGCCAAACGGAACCTCGGCTTCTTCGCCGTGGCCGGCCAGCTCCTGGACCCGAGCCTGGCCGTCCCGGCGGCTGTTAAGGAAGCGGTAACGGCCGAACTCGCCCTGATCGAGGCGCACGCAGGGATTACTCTGTCGCCGGTGATGAATCTGGGTCATACCCCGGATATGCTGGAAGGGTATAAAGAAGATTACTCCCAATATATCCCCCGGGGGCATTACACCGGCAGCGACCAGTTGAAGGCGTATTTCAAGGCGATGATGTGGTACGGCCGGCCGACCTTCCGGCTCAAAGAAGAAGATGAGACCAGATCGGCAGTCCTGATTACGTTAGCCCTCGCCCGGGACGAAAACCTGCCGCTGTGGGAGCAAATCTACGAACCCACCTGCTTCTTCGTCGGCCGGAGCGACGATATCACCGCCTATCAGCTGATGGAACTGCTGAACGAAATCTACGGCGATAGCCTCAGCCTGCAGGTACTGGCGGACGGCGGCGCGCAATGGGATGCCTTCCTGGCCGCCACGGCCGAACTGCCGCCGCCGGCCATCAATTCCATCCCGATTTTTGATGAAACCATTCAGCCCGACCGGGAAGAGGAGATTAAGGGTTTCCGTTTCCTCGGCCAGCGGTTCACTCTGGATGCCGCGGTCTTTCAGCGCCTCGTCTACCGGGATATCAAAGAAGATGCCGCCGGTGAACGGCGGATGCTGCCGAAGAGTCTGGATCTGCCGGCGGCCCTGGGCTCCGCCGCCGCTTATGAGCTTCTGGCCGATATGGGGGAAACCGGGTACGGAAAATATCCGGAGAATATGACCGCCCTGCGCCGGTTTACCGCCGGTCTGGACGAGGCGACCTGGACCCAGAACCTGTACTGGGGCTGGCTGCACACGCTGCGCCCCCTGCTGACGGAAAAATCGGCGGGCTATCCGTCCTTCATGCGCAGCGAGGCCTGGACCCGGAAAGAGCTGAATACCTTCCTGGGCAGCTGGACGGAACTGAAACACGATACCATCCTCTACGCCAAGCAAGTGTACGCCGAAGCCGGCGGCGGAGCCGAAGAGGTGGATGACCGCGGCTACGTCGAGCCCAATCCGGTCCTCTATGCCCGCCTGGCCGCGCTCGCCCGGATGACCCGGGAAGGTCTGGCCGAACGGGAACTCCTCGGCGACACGGACCGGGCGAGCTTGGAGCGGCTCGAGCAGTTGGCCCTGCAGTTGAAGGCCATCTCCGAAAAAGAACTGAACAACACCCCGCTGACCGAGGCGGAATACGAATTGATCCGTTCTTACGGCGCCAGCCTTGAGCACTTCTGGATCGAAGCCCTGCGGGACGAAGGAGTCGATCATCCATCGGCGGTTTACGATAAGCCGGCCGCCGTGGTGGCGGATGTGGCGACGGATATCGGCAGCGGTCTCGTCCTCGAGGAAGGCACCGGCTACGTCTCCGCAATCTACGCCGTCGTCCCGGTGGACGGCTCCCTGCGGATTGCCATCGGCGGCGTCTACTCCTACTACGAGTTCACCCAGCCGCTGAACGAACGGCTGACCGACGAGCAGTGGCACCGGATGCTGACCGACGGAAACGCGCCGGCGGCGCCCGCATGGACGCAAAGCTTCACGGCAGAATGAGTTGACGGAAGATGTCCAGACACAACACCCTCGCTGCCGCCGCGATCTTCTCCCTGTGCATCGTCCTGCTGGCTCGGTGGGGCTCGCCTGTCCCGGCCGGGCCGGCCGCAACGGTTATCCCGGCTGCCGTTGAGTTGCTCGCCGGGCTGCCCGGCGCCAGTACACCTCAGGTTCTGTTTGCAACCCCGGCCGGCAAGCGAAGCCTGGTCGGTGATTTGAACGGGGACGGGATTCGGGAAGAGTATACTTTACACTCCGGCCGCCTTCGGGTGGCAACCGCCGGCGGCATCGTCTGGCAAACCCCGCCGGAATGGCTGGTGACGGAATGCCTCCTCGGCGACGCCACCGGCGACGGCATTCCCGACCTGCTCCTCTCGGTCTGGAAAGTTGGCAGTTTCGGCCCGCATAAACCGTTTTGGGTCAGCGGGGAAGATGCGACGTACCGCAACCATCTGTTCATCTTCAAGCTGACGGGCGATGCGGTCAAGGCGGCCTGGCAGTCTTCCGACCTGGCCCGGCCGAACCATGCCGTCTTTCTGTCCGACTTGGACCGGGACGGCCGCAATGAGCTGATTGCGCTGGAAGGCAGCTACGACGATCCGAAAGCAGCCCGGACGACCGTTTGGCGGTGGAACGGCTGGGGTTTTTCCTTCGTAGAATAAAAAGCTGAGGGTGGAGACAAAACTGTCTCCGCCCTCAATCATTTACTTACGCATATCTTTGGGGTGCGGCGCTTTTACTACGAAGAATTCAAGCACCTCATCATTTGTGTTGGCGATATTCATCTTGACATCGAACGGGACATTGACGATGCTGCCGCCCGGATATGCGTCAGGTGCCGCTTCGCCGAGCCGGACCGTCATTTCCCCCCGGATGACAATCAGGTAGACGTTCGAGTTGGAATAATGTTCGGGCAGAGCCGCTCCTTTCGGAAGGACGATGTGATTGATGTTCACGTTCGCGTCGTCCACGACCCGCTCGATGAGCTTTTCGTCCGTCGGGTTGAACCGGTACACCTTTTCCGTCACCGTTATCCCTCCTTACGGATTAGTTTCAACCGGTATTTTACCGGTTCAGAATGGCTGCGAGATCGGCCTCCGGCGTCGAAATCGGCTTGAGGTTGAACTTCTCGACCAGGATGTTCAGCACATTCGAGGTGACGAAAGCCGGGAGCGAAGGTCCGATATAGATGTTCTTGACTCCCAGGGCCAGTAGGGTCATCAGGATGCCGACCGCCTTCTGCTCATACCAGGACAGGACCAGCGTGAGCGGCAGGTCGTTGACTCCGCATTGGAACGCATCCGCGAGGGCCAGGGCGATCTTCAGCGCGGAATAGGCGTCGTTGCATTGTCCGAGGTCGAGAAGGCGCGGCAAACCGCCGACTGTTCCGAAATCTTCTTTGTTGAACCGGTACTTCCCGCAGCCGAGGGTCAGGATGACCGTATCCGGCGGCGTCTTGGCGGCGAAATCGGTGTAGTAGCTGCGTTCCTGCCTGACCCCGTCGCAGCCGCCGATCAGGAAGAAATGCCTGATCTTTCCCTGCTTGACGGCGTCGACGACCGCACCGGCGTTACTCAGCACCGCGTTGTGCCCGAAACCGACCGTAATGAATTTTTCCGCCTCGCCTTCCGTCCAGCCGCCCAGGGCCAGCGCTTGCTTGATGAGCGGGGTGAAATCCTTCCGGCCGTCCTTTGCGTCGATGTGCTGCACATCGGGCCAGCCGACGACTCCGGTGGTGTAAATCCGGTCCTTATACGACTCGCGCGGCCGTTGGATGCAGTTGGTCGTCATGAGCACGCAGCCGGGCAGGTTGTCGAATTCCTTCGCCTGGTTCTGCCAGGCGCTGCCGTAATTGCCGACCAGGTGTTTATATTTTTTCAGTTCCGGATAGCCGTGCGCCGGCAGCATTTCACCGTGGGTATAGATATTGATGCCTTTTCCCTCGGTCTGTTCCAGCAGTTCCTTTAAGTCCTTCAGATCGTGCCCGGAGACGACGATTACCGGACCTTTTTTCTTTGTGATCAATACTTTCGTCGGCTGCGGGTGACCGTAAGTACCGGTGTTGGCCTTGTCGAGCAGTTCCAGGCATTTCAGGTTGGCCATGCCGAAGTCCATCAATACCTGCAGCAATTCGCCGGCCCCAAGCGAGTCGTCGGCAGCGGCCGCGAGGCCTCGGTAGAAGAAGTTACCGACCTCCTCATCGGTATAGCCGAGAACAGCGGCGTGGTGAGCGTAAGCCCCCATACCTTTCAGGCTGTATATCAATGTCTCACGCAGGGACCGGATGTCCGGGTCGAGGTTAGCGTCGGCCATAACCCCTACGGCCGTAGCGTCGGTCAGCATCTCATCCATCGTCTCGGGCAGTTCGTAGGTGGCCGGGGCCGGCGCTTTCCCGTCATCACTAGCGGTTCTGGCTTTCAACTGCTGCTTCACCGCAGCCGCCTCCCGCAGGAAAACCACGAAGCGGTCGGCATCGAAGTTGACGTTGGTCAGGGTGGCGAAGATGGCGTCCATTACGAATTGGTGAGTCGCCGACTCCAGCTTGCCGCCGGCCGCCAGGATTTTCTGCCCGTAGTAGCCAATGCCTTTCAGTTCGTGCAGCAGCAGGTCCTGCAAGGCGGCCACCTTGGCGTCCTTGCCGCAAACGCCGGCCTTGGTGCAGCCTTTGCCGCCCGCCGTCTGCTCGCACTGATAACAAAACATTTCACTCATTCTTGTCGCTCCTCTCATATTCGTCGTTTTCATTATTTCCCTGGTCCACGCGGTATAACCGCTTTACCGGTTCGCCAAGCAAGGTATTGATAATGCCGCGTTTCCTTTCCCGCATCACCTCACCGTCGCTTTTTGCCGCTTAATCTTCTATGATTGTGCCGTCGGTGCGGACGGTGACTATTTGCAGCGGAACGACCGCCTGAGCAGCAAGGATGGCATTTTTGAGAAGCTGGACGAGTCCCCCGCAGCAAGGCACTTCCATCCGCAGTACCGTCACGCTTTTGATATTGTTCTGCCGGAACAGTTCGGCCAGTTTTTCGCTGTAGTCATACCGGTCAAGCTTCGGACAGGCGATAATCGTAATCTTGCCTTGCAGGTAATCTTTATGAATGTCGGCGTAAGCGTAAGCCGTACAATCGGCGGCAATCAGGAGGTCCGCTCCCTTCAGATAAGCGGCGCCCGGATTGACCAGAGCGAGTTGGACCGGCCATTGTCGAAGCTCGGAGCGGTTGGGCCTGCCATGGTTGCTGCAGTCAGGCTCGCAGCCGGATTCGCAACCGCCTTTGTTTATAGTTTTAGCTGCCTGACCGGGGCAGCCCAAGGGATGCTCCCGGCAGGAACCGGTCACGCAGGCAGCACCGTCTGTTCTTGCCTGAACCGCCGCCTCGTCGTAGGCCGCCGCTTCCCGCTCGATGATGGTAATCGCCCCGGCCGGGCAGGCCGGCAGACAGTCGCCCAGACCGTCGCAGTATTCGTCACTCACCAGCTTCGCTTTGCCGTCGGCCAGCTTGATGGCCCGTTCATGGCAGGCATTCACGCACAAACCGCAGCCGTTGCATTTCCCCGCGTCAATGCTCACTATCTTTCTCTGCACTCTTCCCACCTCGCTTCTCTTGTTTTCTTGCCTTGAGTATAATATAATATTGCCGGAAGCTCGGTAACCAATGTTACCAAATGAGGAGATGGTCGGATTGTACGAAGAATGGACCGAAGTGTTGCTGCGCACCAAAATCTTCAATAATATCACTGTGGCGGAATTGCAGGTGATGTTGACTTGCCTGCAGCCGAAAGTCAGTTGCTTCCGGAAGGACGCGGCTATCGCGCTGGCCGGCGACAAATTCACCGGGATCGGGATTATTCTGTCCGGTGCCGCGGCAGTGACCAAGGAAAATGCCGCCGGCAACCGCGTCATCATCGCCTTTGTCGGCCCGGGCGACCTGTTCGGTGAAATCGCCGCCTTCGCCGGCGGCGGGATCTGGCCGGCGACCGTCTTCGCCCAGTCAGACTGCACGGTGCTGTTCCTGCCGGCGGATATGATTGTCGGAGAATGCCCCAAAATGTGCGCGAGCCACCGGCGGCTGATCACAAACATGCTGGTACTCGTCTCCGATAAGGCACTCCTGCTGAACCGAAAGCTGGAGTATCTGGCGATAAAAAGCATCCGCAGCAAAATCAGCATGTTTCTGCTTGACCAGTACAAGAAAAAAGGCAGCGCGACGTTCATGCTGCCGATGAAGCGAAACGAATTGGCTGATTTCTTCAACGTCACCCGCCCCTCCTTATCCCGGGAAATGGGCCAGATGCGGGATGAAGGGCTGATCGATTTCCACATGTCCTCGGTAAAACTGAAAGATATTGAGACTCTGAAAACTATAGCTGAAGCAAGCTGATACATCCGCTTGAAAAACGGAAACGGGAGCAATCGCTCCCGTTTCTTTGACTAACCAGGTTACATTCCGGCGGCCGCCGGAACCTCGGGTAAAGTTGTCGGAACGCTCTTACCGCTTCGGAAATAGTACTTGAACATCAGATAATCGACCAGATCCCAGTAAGTGTCGGCGACGGCGTTCAGATTGGCGTTGGTGTATTCGGTCAGATACTGCTCGGCGGCCCGCTTGCCGAGTTCTTCCCGCTTATCGTCGGCCTTTTTGCCCTTGATTTTTTCCTCCGACTTGCCACGCTCATTATTGTACAGCGCGGCCGCCTCCGCCTCCACCTCAGCCTGCTCCGCCAGCAGCGCCGCTTCGGCCGGGTCGCGTACCGCCTTGATATCTTTGATCGCGTTCTGCCATTCGATGAGGGACAAGCCGTCCACCATCGTAAACGCCCACCAGGCCGACTCCCGGTCCACTTCCGTCATCGGGGTGCGGCTCCAGGCTTCCGGCAGTTCCGTGGTTCCGGCGTAGATCGGCGTGTAGCAGCCGGACAATGCCGGACCGGGAGTATACCACATGACGGTGCCCACCGGATCGGGCAGCCAGTCCTTATGTTGCATGACATAGGTGAACACGGAGGAACGGGTGGGCACCAACCGCGTCGGACTGATTTTCAGCAGGCTGTGCAGCGCCGAAGGCCCGAAGAATGAAGCCATGGGACTGGTGCTTCCGTTGCTGAGTTTGTAAGCTGCGTTCATGGTCACATCGTAGGTCGGATCGCCGATCACGTAGTCACGGTACATGTCCATGATGTCCTGCACTGCCACTTTATGGTCCGGTTCAAAGGAGAAGAAGATTGGGTCCTCTACTTTTACGCCCAGGGAAGGTGCGTACTTGTTGACGATGGACCATTCCCGCGGGGAGTGAGACGCATTGCTCCGGTTGCCGTACACTTTATACCAGATGAAGTCGGTACCCGAAGTCCACCGCCCTCTTCTTTCTGCCAGAGAGAAAATATTCGTCGAGCACAGCAAGTCCGGTTTATCTTTCGTTTTTTCTGCCGCCACCATCTCTGCAGTAATGAGGCCGATCCGGCTGGAGTTGGCCGACAGGGCAATATGCCCATCCGGTACTCGCTGGGCTGCCCAGACGGCGCCCAGTTTATCTTGCTCTTCCGGGCTCCAGTATTCCGGTTTCCAGTCATTGCCGCCGCCATAAATTTCCATGGCCCAGACTTCGTTCTTGTCGCTGACGGTCAGGTGCTCGCCGCTCTGGACATAACCATACTGTTCCGCCAAGGCACCGATGATCTGCACCGCTTCCCGGGCGGTCTTGGCCCGCTGCAGGCCGAGGACCATCAGGCTGGTGCTCGGATAATTGGAGTAGGCCCACATCCAGCCCACCTTGGTGGGAACCCGGAGGGAGCTCCACCCACCAATGGTGGTCTCACCGATACCCACACCGTACTCGTTGACCCCGCCGCAGTTCTGGTTGTCATAGTAAACGGAATTGACGATATAGCGGTAGGTTTCGGCTACTTGAGGGATTTCTCCCAGGAGTTCTTCGTCATCCAAGGCACCGATGTAAGCATTGTAATTATTGGGGTAGGGTCGATAATAAACCGGCAGCATCGCGCCTTCCTTATAAGTCGCCGCCGGAACGACCTCCAGATGGGCATAAGCCGCACCGTCGCAAGAGTAGGTACCGATAACCGAGCCGTCTGCGGTGGCATTTTTACCCACCATGATATCGGTGCAGCCGCCGGTCCAGTTGCCGTCTTCTCCTTCCGGATCGGGTATCGCCATCACCAGGGTACTGCACAAAAGCAGGAGAGCTACCAGGAGAGCAGTAATTCTGTACTTTTTCATTAACCAACCGTCCTTTACCATAATATTGCGCCCGGCATCCCGGCGCGCGGGGTGAAACGAAGTATAACACCGGATAATAAAGCCGACTGTCAGGGCACCCCCTTTCGGATACCGATTTACATAATATTACATATCGGCTGATTTAAACGGCATCCTTCCATACACCTGCGCCGCATCCTGAGGTAATGGAAAAAAGAAAACAAAAATCCCGTCCCCATAGGGACGGGATTTAATTACCCGCGGTACCACCCAATTTGCCGGTTTGCACCGGCCGGCTCGTCAGGATACGGAGCCGGCCGCCGGCCAAGCCCTTATATCCCCTCCCCGTTAACGGTGGGAGTTTCCGCCGTCGCCTACTTACCTTGCGGTGTTGAGCCCGGATCTCGCGGGGGAATTCAGCAACTGCCGCCGCGCCGGATTTCCACCCTTCTCCGGCTCTCTGTAGCTTGGGCTGCTGCCTACTCTTCCCGGTCATCAATGATCGTTTAGTAAATTATCACTATTTTATCTGCCTTCCCGTTTTTTGTCAAGAGAGAATTATGGCGAATTCAATAATTTCTATCGGCGCATTTCAACTGTTCTCCGACTTTAGACTTTCGACTTTAGACTTTCGACTTTCGACTTTTGACTCGTCATTTGACGATGCCCTCGATTCCCCGCAGAGCTGCCGCCATCAAACCGATTGTCAGCAGCGCGACCGGCAGGCCGCGCAGTTGTTGCGGAACCGGCGAGAGCTCCAGGCGTTCCCGGATGCCGGCGTACAGGCAGAGAACGACCGCGAAGGCGATCCCGGTTCCGAGGTTATTGAGCATGGTCCGGGCAAACCCGTATCCATCCAGCCCGCTCCGGGAGGCCAGCACCAGCAGGGTGAAGACGGCGGCGAACAGAAAGGTGGCGTCACCGAGGACCCGGTATTCGGCCGGCCGGCTACGGCGCAGCCCCCACAGCGTCAGCTGCGTCGCGGCGACGGTACTGAGGGCCAGCACCGCGCTGTGCATATAATGCAAGCCCCAAGGGGAAAGCAGCCAGGTATCCAGCGCCAGAGCGAACAGGGAAGCCAGACCGATAATCACTACGACCGCCGCTCCGGTAGCCTGGGCCGTTTTGACCCGCAGCGCCGCCCGCAGATAGAGACAGGTGGCAAGCAGGACGGCAAAGGCATAATTGTTGGCCAGGACCGGCCGGAGGGCCGCCAGAACCAGTTCTTTCAGTTCACCCACTGTCGCACCTCCTTTCTAGCCGGCCTTGCCGGTCAGCAGATTGATGCCGAACAGCAGCAGACCGAAAACGATAAATATCGCGGGGGGCAGCACCAGAATACCGGACACGATTATTTGCCGGCCAAAGACCGACCCCAGACTGAGGAATTCCCGCACAATACCCAGAACAACCAAGGCAGCCGTATACACCAGACCCGCCTCGATCCCCTGCCGCAGGTTCGCACCGGGAAAAACGGCGGCAAACGCGGCTTCCCAACGGTGCAAGATCAGGCAGTTGACGGCGACTAACGGCAGCAGGAGGCTGAGCCGCGCGTAGCAGTCCGGCGCGGCTACCTGCAGCAGCATCCCGGCGACCGCTGCCAGCGTCACGACGGTTATCGTCAGCAGGAAGCCGCGCAGCTTAACCGGAACCAAACTTCTGACGGCCAGAATAACCAGCAGGGAAGCGGTCAGCGTCCCAAAGGTAACCAGCCCCAGACAAAGTCCGCTGCCGGCCCGGTCGGTAACAGCCAGAGTCGGCCCCATGGCCACGATGACCCGAATGATCGTGAATCTTTCCGCGAAGTATCTCTCCTTCAGAAGACCCGACAACTCCGATCACCTCCTGAACGGCTAATTTTCTAACCCGGCGTCCGGCCGCCGCTGCCTTATCTAACCCGGCTGCCGTAAATCCGGGGAACGGTGTACTTGTCGATTATCGGCGTCGCCACGTTCATAATCAGGATCGCGAAGGATACCCCTTCCGGGTACGTTCCGTAGAGGCGGATAAGCGAAGTAAGCAGGCCGCAGCCCAGCCCCATAAGCAGCTGGCCGCGCGGGGTGATCGGTGACGAGGAATAATCGGTCGCCATGTAAAAGGCACCGAGGATTACCCCGCCGAGCAGGATATGATGCAAACCTTTCCCCGTAAAGAGTTCCGGCCCGCCGAACGCCCACATCACCCCGCCGACGGTCGCGATAAAAACAGCCGGAATCCGCCAGTTGATGACCCGCCGGTACAGCAGGTATGCCGCCCCGATCAGCAGAGCGAGCGAAGAAACCTCGCCGATGCTGCCGCTGATGTTGCCGATAAACGCACTCCCGAGGGAAGGCAGCGGCGTCCCGGCCCCGGCGCTTTTCAGGAGGGTAAGCGGAGTCGCGGCGCTGACGGCGTCGGGCCCCGGCTCCAGCCAGGCGCTCATGCTGGCCGGCCACGCCGCCAGCAGGATAGCGCGGGCCGCCAGCGCCGGGTTCATGAAATTGTGGCCCAGGCCGCCGAAAGCCTGCTTGACGATCGCAACCGCGATGATTGCCCCGGCCACCGCCAGCCACCAGGGCGCCCGGGGCGGCAGGTTGTAAGCAAGCAGCATCCCGGTAACCACGGCGCTCCAATCATTCACGGTCACCGGACGCCGCTGCAGTTTCTGGATAACGGATTCGGTCACCACGGCCGCCGTTACCGCCAAGATTATCAAAAAGATCGCCCTGGCGCCAAAGATTACGGCCGCCGCCACCGCCGCCGGCAGCAGCGCGATCGCCACATCGAGCATGATCCGCGCGGTCGAGTCGGCCGCCCGGATATGCGGCCAGGCAGAAACAGTGAATTTGCCCATAACTTTCCCCCCTTTACCCGGAAGGACTGCCTTCTTTCTCTCCCGCATTGATCACGGCCTTGGCCGTCCGGATCGATTCCAGCAGACGACGTTTCGCCGGACAGACATACGAGCAGTTCCCGCATTCGATGCAGTCAAGGACATTCGCCGCCCGGCAGGCGGCGTAATCGCCTTTGACCGCCAGGGCGTTCAGGGTCAGCGGCTGCAGCCGCATCGGACAAGCCTCGCTGCACCGGCCGCACCGGATGCACGAGCTTTCGGGCGGGGCGGCCGCCTCGGCCGCCGACAGGACCACAATCCCCGCCGTTCCCTTGATCACCGGCACGGACAAGGTGTATTGGGCGATCCCCATCATCGGTCCGCCGGCCAGAACTTTGGCCGGCGCTTCGGTTGTGCCCCCGCACTGCGCGAGCAGATCGCCGAACGGGGTCCCGATCTTTACCAGCAGGTTCTTCGGTTCCCGGACGATGGTTCCGGTCACGGTAACAACCCGCTCGATCAGAGGCCGCCCGGTCTTGAGCGCTGCCGCGACAGCGACAGCCGTGCCGACATTGTTGACAACGATCCCGACATCGTACGGCAATCCGCCGGAAGGGACTTCCAGTTTGGTCAGCGCGGTGATCAGCTGTTTTTCCGCCCCCTGCGGATACTTCGTCCGCAGCCGGGCCACCGTGATGCTCTTTTCACCCGCGGCCGCAGCCAGCATGGCCCGGATCGCGTCGGCTTTGTTATTCTCGATTCCGATATAACCGGACCGCGCTCCCACCGCCCGCATGATCGCCTTGAGCCCGAAGATGATTTCGTCCGGGTGCTCCAGCATCAGCCGGTGGTCGGCCGTCAGGTACGGCTCGCACTCGGCGCCGTTCAGGATGACGGTGTCGACCGGCTTGCCGGCCGGCGGGGTGAGTTTGGCGTGGGTCGGAAAGGCGGCTCCGCCCATCCCGACAATCCCCGCCGCATAGACGGCCCGGACGATGTCCGGCGGGCGCATTGCCGCCGGGTCGCCGCTCGCGCCGGGCTCAGCCGCGGCGTACAGTCCGTCGTTCTCGATTACGATGGCCGGGCCCTGCCCCTCGACCGGGTGCGGCGCGACGGTGATTGCCGTCACCGTTCCCGATACGCTGGCGTGGACCGGGGCACTCAATCCGTCTGTCCGCTCGCCGATTCTCTGGCCCAGCTTGACGCAATCACCGACCGCCACAAGCGGTTCGCACGGGTCGCCGATGTGCTGCCTGAGGGGAAGCGTGACCGTTTTGGGCGTCAGCGCCGGTTCAATCGGCTTGCCGGCGGTCAGGTGTTTGCCTTCGGCCGGGTGGGTACCGCCGCGGAAGGTAAATAATCGGTTCATCCGGAACCACTTCCCGTTCGCTTAATCAAGTAATATTATGCCCAGACTGGCTCAGTCGGAGCAACGGTTTCCTTCCTGCCTATTGTTTCCATCCCCTTCTCCGTTTATTGTAACAAAAAGAAAACGGTAAAGGCGTAACTTTGGTTACGCCTTTACCAAACGGACGCACCGGCCAGCGCAGTTTCATTGAACCGCTATGGCCGCCGCCCCGTAACTTTTCAAGATGTTTTTCATCCCTTCGGTCACATCCGTCGTTCCGTCGGGCATAATCCAGATCGCCTCGACGCCGGGCAGGCTTTCCGCGAGGGCGCGGCTTTCCGCGTGCGGCAGCAGGAAAAGCACGGTGGACAAATAATCCGCCACGCCGGAATCGCCGGCCACCACCGTCACCGCCTGATGGTATTCTCCCGGCAGCAGCGTCTTCGGGTCGATAAGATGGTGGTAGACCTTACCGTCCACAATGTAATAGCGCTGGTAGCCGCCGCTGCTGACTATCGCGGCATCGTTCGCATAGACCGTATCCAGAATCTGCTCCGCGTCCGCAAACAGCGGCCCGCTCGGGTCATGGATGCCGATATTCCAGGCCGCGCGCACGCCGTCCAGCGGCTTGCCGATGGTGCGGATGTTGCCGCCGGCGCTGATGATGCCGGACTGCAGGCCGGCCGCCGCCACCTCCTGCGCCGCGAGCTCGACGGCGAAGCCTTTGGCGACGGCACCAACGTCGAGGCGCATCCGGCTGTCGGCCAGATAGACGGTGCCGTTTTCCGCGTCGATGATCACTTTATCGATATCGGTGTGCTGCGCGGCGGCCTGCAGCGCCGCCGGCGGCGGCAGCTCGGCGTGCGGCGGGTCGTCGCTGCCGGCAATGCGGTAGTCGTGCCAGAGCCGCAGCACGGGGCCGAAGGCGACATTCGCGACGCCCCCGGTCCGTCCGGACCATGCTTTGGCGAAGAGCAGCAGGTCGATGATCGCCCGGTCGACCGGCACCGGCGCCTGACCGGCATTGTCGTTGATTGTTTTCAGATTGTTGATGCCCGCGTAATCGTTGTAAATATCGTACAGCTTGTGCAGTTCCTGCAGGCGGGCGTGAATCTGCCCGTAATAGGCGGCAAACTCCGCCTCGCTCTTCGCGTAGCCGATGACCGTGGTCATGGTGTCGAAGACATCGAAAAAACTGTCGGTATACTTGTTGTATTCGCTGCGCGCACCCGTCCGGCAGCCCGGAAAGAAAGTGAGCATCAGCAGGACAGCGACAGCAACTATTTTTTTCACTTTATCACCCTAACTGGCCTGGAACGCCGCTGCCGGACGGTCGGAGCGGCCATCCGTTCAGTAAGAGTCCCCCGCCGCCGGCGGGGGACTCTCGGGAACCGCAAGGTTGTTTACAGTTGTTTTGTGACTTTGGAAGCTTCTTCGACCGCGGCCAGATAATCCTCCACGCTGATGGTGACGAGGGAAGTGAGTTCGGGCACATCCGGAACCGCCGGGTGTTCCTCGTCACGGGCTTTCACTTTCAGCCCCTTAATCTCTTCCACCGTCTTGCCGACCATCCATTTCTGCAGTTCGGCGATCTGCTGGAACCAGTTCTTGCCGATGGATGAGACGGCCCCCATGCCGTATTCGTTGCCCAGTTCAACCTTCGTCTTGACTTCGGCCGCCTTGTCGGAGACGACTTTGCCGTTGGCATCGAAGCTTACTCTGGCCTGGGCGGTGTCGATCAGCGTGCCGACGACTTTGCCGGCCGCGTCGAACGCCGTGGCCGTCATCACCGTGTCGGCCTGGCCGACGGCCGGAGCATCGGCGGTCGCATCCTTGGACTTGGCGATCGAGACTTCATTGCCGAGCCCGAGCTTCGTCGCCCCCTGGATATCGACCGTATTGCCCGCCGCTTTTTCTACGGCCTTGATATAATCCTCCACGCTGATGGTGACGAGGGAAGTGAGTTCGGGCACATCCGGAACCGCCGGATGGCTCTCGTCACGGGCTTTCACTTTCAAAGCTTTGATTTCGTCCACCGTCTTGCCGACCATCCAATTTTCCAATTCGGCGATCTGTTCATGCCAGTTCTTGCCGATGGACGAGACGGCTCCCATGCCGTACTCGTTGCCCAATTCCTTCTTCGTTTTGACCGCGGCCGCCTTGTCCGAGGTGACCTTCATGTCTTTGTCGTAGTTAACTTTGGACTGGGCGGTATCGATGATTACCTGGACCACCTTGCCGGCGCTGTCCAGCGCGACGGCCGCCATGATGGTGTCGACCTGGGCAACGGCCGTCGCGTCGGCCGTCATGTCTTTCGAATTGCCGATCGTGGTGATGCTGCCGAGGCCAAGCTTCGTCGCGCCGCCTGCATTACCGGGTGCCGGTGTCTGCGCGCAGCCGGCCGGTATGAGGCAGACCAAAGAAAGCGCTAAAACTAGTGCTATTACCTTCTTCATTACCGCAACCTCCTGTCAAATTAATAAGCTCAATCAATGCGATTGCGGAAATATAGCGACCCGCAATTTGTCAAGTCCTGCTTCTGTAAGTAGTATTATCGTCGGCAGTTATTAGTATACTGGATTTTCTCTCCTGTCGAAGCCGGTGAAATGCAACAAACGATGTTTTCTAATCATTTTTTGCCGATTAACAGACAAGCGCCGATGCCGGCGGCGCCGCGCCAAAATCAAAGACCCTCCGCCGCGTCCGGGTCATTCCGGCTCCGGCGGAAGGTCTGCGTCGCTCAATCCGTATTTTATTCGTAACCATACCGGTGCGGCTTAACGGCCGCCGACGAAGCGGTTAACCATGCTGCATCGTCTCATGCCTTATCCACCGCGCTGTTGCCGGGGACTATCCTCAATCTATTCCGGAAAGCAACCCTATTTATTCTTGAAGAGAGACAAAAACTCATCCGGCATCCGGCTTTCAAAAACCATTTTCCCTCCGGTGACGGGATGCAGGAAGGCGAGGGTCCGGGCGTGCAAGCCCAGCCGGTTCAGCGGGTTCTTCGTCGCCCCGTACTTTTTGTCGCCGACGACGCTGTGCCCGATGTCCTGCAGATGAACCCGGATCTGGTTCTTGCGGCCGGTTTCCAGGTTTACCTCCAGCAAGGAGTAGGAGTTGTTCTTTTTCAAGGTCCGGTAATGGGTCACCGCTTTCTGGCCGTCGCCGGGGGTGCGGCTGGAGTAGACCTTAAACACCTTATTCTCTTTCAGCCAGGAGACTATCGTCCCCTGTTCCTTGGTTACCGCCCCTTCGACCACCGCCGCGTAGCTCCGCTGCAGCACAACCTCCGACCAGGCCTTCTGTAGCGACTCCTTTACCGCTTCGCTCTTGGCGAACAGCATCACCCCGGACGTATCACGGTCCAGGCGGTGCACGATGAAAATCCGGTTCCTGGCACCGCCTTGCCGGACATGCCGGCTCAAAATATTATATACCGTCAGTGCTTTTTCCGTCGCCGCCGCGATCGAAAGCATGCCGGCGGGTTTTTCCACCACGAGCACCGACGCGTCTTCGAACAGTATTTTCAGGCCTTCGAGGTCCTCTTCCACCCGGGCGACGTCCCAGTTGATGCAGACCGTCTGACCGGCCCGCAGCGGGTGATCGTGCCTGGTCGTGACCGCGCCGTCGACGGAGACCTGCCGGTACGCCAGCAGGGACTTGACATTGTTGCGGCTCTGCTGCGGCAGCCGGGCCAGCAGGAATTTCAGCAGTTCGTCGTTTTCGGAAACCGTGAAGCAGGTCGGTTTCCCGGTCTTTGGTTTTGCGGCAAGCTTTTTCTGTGCGATCGTCATCGATCCCTTTCCGAAGATAATCTGACTGCGCCAAGATAAATTAAGTATTCCCTTTTTCGCGGCGAAATGCAATCCGGACATAAAGCGAAAACAGACTGACCGGGTGACTGGCGGGACGCCGTGGGCGGCGTCCCCTACGGCGCGTATGTTATGTTTCATTGCTAAAAGGCAGCGGACAAACAGAGCCGGACCGTAAAACCAGCAAATCACCGCTTCTTTTTGTCATCCTTTGCTCCACCCAGGCTGACGCCGCAGCACACTTAACGGACCGTAGGGAACGCATTGTATGCGTTCCGCCCGGCCTCTGCCTGTTCATGCCAATGTCAATTCGCTTCGCCCGCAAGGCAGGCACCGGGGTGTGCGGGTATTCATTATTGCCGGCTTTAGCGTTCCGTATCTTCAGAATAAATTGTATCACGTTTTTCTTATCCTGAGCAGATTATCTTTCCGGCCGAAGGCTCCCCGCCGGTATTCAGCGAACCGGCCGTATCGGTTGTCCGGATTAAAGCACGATATATTCCGGTATCAGGTAATTTCCCGCCCGCGGCCGCCGGCGCAGTGCCGCCGGGAGTTATCCGGCCGGTAAGCGGCAAACTGCCTGCTACAAAGGGTGATCGAATGAACGATGATGCCCGCACAAAACAAAAAGCGGCTGCTGTGAGCCGGCAACCGCCGAACAGAACCGCTCTTTCGTGTCCCGCAAATGGCAGCGCCCCGAACCGTAAGACACTGCTTCCGGCCCTGCCGAAACCGAGGAAGACGCCGATAGTACAAGTGAACTGGAAACCCTCGACGGGTTCCTCCGCCGGGTTCGCTCCCACAGCTTTACCCTGACGGCCATGGTTTTCCAGGATGCCGGCAACCTTGACCTGGAACGGCTGCGAAGATGCAGCCTGCACGTGTTCGATGACGGACGACTGGTGCCATTTTGCGCGTATTATTTGACGAGGCAAGGGTGAGGGTAAGACGTTTCGTTTTTTTGAGGATAAATGCTATAACTTAGTTTTCATGGAACCAATATTATTTATGCTCACGTCTCGTTTGATAATACGTTAGCACTTCGTCCAAATCCGGGTCGCCTGTCGCTGTACTCTCATCAAATAGGTTTGTAGCTACAATTTTATGCAGTTTCTCAAGCTGCACCGTGTCAAGGCGGATGTACTTGTCCCACCACTCAGCAGTCAGATTATCTTTATATTTGAATCTATGGATAATGAATGCTTCCGGCATCCAAAGGATCTTATGAAATTCGTCTATGTCTTTTCCGAAGGCCTCTTCAAAATAGGACTTCCCGCGGCCAATCTTACCTTTTGTGGCGTTAAGGACTGCCTGGACCGACCGGATAAATTTGCGGTTCCAATGCTTGCCTATGTACTCCCGATTATAAAAATAATTAGGATCGTCGATGGGATGATACTTCATCGGGAACGAGTATATCTTCACACCAAGCTCGTCGCACAGGTCAACGTTGATTTTCATGCGGTAATACAAGTCGTCTGGCTCATCCTCGTAATTATAGAGCAGGTAATTGGACAAATCATTGATGCCATACTTCGCGGCTGTACGAATCGCGTCGATATAGGTATCCTTCATTGAATAATGGTCGAAGGCAATCCGCAGCGGTCTGATATTGATCTCAGCCAGCTTCTCCATTTTCATATCGTTCACGAGCCGAGCGTCCACGCCCTGATTAAAATCAATAATACGCATGCGCTTCAGTCGTTTGAAATACTTCTGATAGAGCGGACGCGCTATACTATCGAACTCAATAATTGCATCCATATGCGCCACTTCTGTGTATAGAAGATTTCGCTCTTCTCGTTTCAAGTAGAAATCCGCTTGTTCTGATTCCGGTAGTCTGTCAGAAATGAGATCGTAAAGCCTAATGAGCTTCCTCGTATATGCTCTCACATTGAACCCATCCCGCAAATTCCTCATTGCGATATCGTATTCGCTCTCTGGAGTATATGTGGCACCACGCTCGAACCCACACTCCTTGATCTCGTCGATGATTTTATTAAAGTGCTTCGATGCAAAGACATTGTTGTCCATCAAGAGCAGATCCTTCTGTGGGCCAAACCGTTCACTGGCCTTCTGGATCTGCTCCTTCAGTCCAACGTAGTCCTTATACTCCGGCTCTAATCGCGGCACTGCGCAGAAGGCGCATTTACGTGGGCACCCTCGCGTCATGTAGGCCAAGTAGGCGGCGTTGGCTGGATAGGTATAATCAATCTCTTCCAATATGGAGTAATCTAACGGCAATTCATCGATAATGTCGGTGCTATCGTCATCCAGTATACCAGGTTTATTCAACAACCCATAAATAGGGTCAATCCCGGTCTCTTGAAGCATTCGCTCTCGGAGAATGCTTGCTGCAATTCCACCTACAATTATTCTACCCGACTCCGAGCAGAACATCTTGGCGTAATTGATCGTATCAATTGTTTGTCGCCAGTAAAATGTGAACAGGGTGGTGACCCCGACAACATCGAATTGAGGAAATTGTTTATCCCGATACCGAATGCGGTATTCCTTCAGCAGCGACTCCTGAGCACTATTCCTGAAATTCTGAATTGCGTCAAGTGGGGCGAACTTTCCTGTTTTTACGTGTTCGACAAGCTTTGGTACCTGTTTCCCCAATTTGGGGTCGTTCACTTCTACCAGGAACTCTTCGCACAACAGTTGGGCTGCTAAAACCTTGAGGTCGCCTTTGAAAAAGCGGACGTCATCGCCTCTTCTGCGATAATAGGTAGCCAATTTCATGAGGCCCATCGGTGGGTATTTATTTCTATAGTTTGGTTCAATCAATAAAATTTTCCGGCTCATTGGAGTTCTTCCTCGATCCTTTTGATGATGCGTTCAGCGGTTTCGCTGTCTATTGCAGCTAAAATGATGCTGAATATCTTTGAAATGAGCTTGCGCTCGTTCCTACTATATTGCGTAAGCCTATCTGTCCGACGAGGCAGCTTGGCTTCTTCAGGTGCGTCAGTGTTCGCTGGAGGTATTAACGCTGTGGCAACCAATTTAGGCAGTTCGACTTCTATCCTACTGATAACCTTTTGCATCAAGTCATCAGCCTTGTCCTTCATTTTATTGATTCGTACCTGTGCAGTCTCGGCTTCCTTCTTTGACTCTATGACAACCTTCAATTCGCGCTCACGATGCTCATCATCGACAAAGGAGCCAGTGGCTTCCTTTTCTTTGAACTCGGCTTCCTTTTTCTCGTAGGTAGTAATTTTCTTATAAGCACTGTTGATGGCTGACCCATCGTAATAGATCTTATGGAGTTCTTCATTGAAGTACTTTCTCAACTCGCGCTCGAACTCTGCGCGCGCCGTATTCTCATTAAAATAGTCGCGCTGTGAATTGGGGATCAAGTCCTTGTCCACAGCAAAAACCTCGCCGACAAAATAACTGTTGCCGCGGTCCTCTTTAAACAGCTTTTGGAGCGCGTCCTCGCCACCAATCTGAATATTCTCTTTACGTAACCTTAGACCGCGCATTTGGTTAATCTTTGGAATAGCCCTTTGGAACTTCGATAATCCGACCCACATCCAAGCAAATAGTTCTCCATCAGTGTTGTAAAAGTCCTTGAAATGAACTCCGAAGATATCGTCGTATTTGGTGCCGGCCGTATCTTTCAGGATAGTCGTATACTTTTTGAAAATCGGCTCACCATCAAGAGTAACATTGTATTCATCAATTTTAACCCCTAGCTCTGTAGCGTGTTTGTATACGTCAGAACGGTAGTAGAAGCTGCTCTGGTAAGGGACAGGTGCAACAAATGAGAGATAATCTTTGACTTGCTGGAAATTAAGCAAGTCGGTGTTCTCTCGGTTGATATCAATCAGTTCCACACGAAAGAAATGCGAATCTATATCATCTGTTTTCTTCTGGTCAAAATGATTGATGGCATGCAGCACTTCGTTAGCAGTGTGCTTCTTGCCACGCTCATTCTCTTCAATGAGCCCCCGCATTTTCTTGGCGTCGCATACCATGATTGAAATAGTATCCTCGCCCCTGGCAGACGACACGAAAACAAGCTCTTTGCAGTACGCCAAGCCGCAAAGTCTACCAATTCCTCGGAAGCCTTTGTCTTCACCAATCTTCTTGTCGGAGTCGGCGATATTTCCAAGAGTGCGCCGAAAAGAAGTAGCAGGGATGCCAGTAGCATTATCTTCGATTACGATGGTTCGCTGACCATGGTCCAGCCATATCTTAATGAAGCCCTCGCCTGGTTTCAGGATTCCATCTTTGATGGCTTTATCGATCTGGTCACAGGAATTCTGAATATACTCGCGGTAAATCACCTTGGAGTCCTGATACATCCCTGTTGTGAGATTTTCTAAAACATTCGCACCAAAAACGTAATCTGTCATCTCTCTCTATCCCCTTGTTTATTTAAACTGCTTGTAAATCGGCTTTGGGAATTTGATCTTCAACAAAGAACGGAAGATTGGGTTCTGGACTAAATAATCCCCCTGCTCCAAGCGTGTTAGCATGTTCTTGTACGTATCCGGAAGGCTGCCATAGTCTTTCGTCGATGTTTCGATAGAGTTTGTCCTCCCGTAGGCATGCGTAGCACAGTTGCCGGTTACCCTCCCATGAATTGCCGAGCGGAACTGCTCTGCTGCAAATAAAACAACACCAAGAGAACGACCGCGCTCCGTCACGTCAAGGATTTCACGCAGGATTGGGGATGTCTTTGGAACATCCTTTGAGGCGTATTTGTTTAGCTCATCAATGAAAATGACAATCCTGGACGGTGGCTCGACTCCAGATTCAGCATCATACTCACCTAGTTTCAGGTTGTATATGGTGCGGACAGCATCACCAAATACAAACGCCTGCTTGTCCTCGGGCAACTTGGCAATATCAATAACGCGCACTTCGTTCTTACGAATCTGTTTCAGTTCATCCGCCAAGCGGCACTCTGCTTTCGCTGGATTGACCAAATTGGCAAACATATCCGCCTGAATAGCCTTATGTACTACTCGTTTGAATTTCCGCCAACTCAAAACTGAGATATCGCCTTTGTCTCCGGCAGAGCCTTTTTTCGCTTTCTCTGCGACCTGTTCCATAAAATCCGCCCATGTGGAAAGGCCACCAAAATCTTTATCGTCGTTATCGATAATTTTGCTGATTATTGATTCCATAGTTTGCGCCGGGTCATCAATATCTGAGAACATCATCTCGATATTTTCTTTATCATCCGAATAGATGTACTTAAACTTCTTCAATTGTTCGGTGGCAATATAATTTTCGATGTCATCCTTGGTCAGATATGTGCTTTGCTTGGCTGAGTTAGCACTTGTGTATGGAATGTAATACATAACATTTTTGAATGGATCGATGGATAAACCGAGCGCACGGTACTCTGCAAGAGTTCGCTCTCTCTCACCGGCACTATCAGACGAGAAGTCATTCGGCCGGTCAATGGCCATCAGGTCTCTGCCCTTGACGTTGAAGATGACAAAAGCCACGCTATCGTCTGTATCAGCAATTAAATATTGATCCTGTATGGCCTTCATCAGGAACATCGCATAGGACGTCTTTGCGGCAAGCCCGGATATGCCAGAGATATTCATATGTGCGCCCTCGGGTCCTAGTATGAACTTTGAGTTCAGATGTACAGGAAGGGTTACCTCTTCCGAAGTCCCTTCATACATCTTCAATGAACCGCATACCAGCGGGTTCTGAATTTGGTCGAGTCCCAACGCCATCGTAATCTCCTCGGCTGTCGCAAGATATACTTTAGCGTTGTTATGCACTGGTGTGTATAGGTTCCCACTGTTGAAAGAAACCTTAGCCTTGGCATAATTCATGCCAACACGGAGGGTCGGTTCGTCGATATCGACGTCGCCAAAATCGCTTGATATGAAGTTTGTTAAGAAGCTCTGGGCGTCCGTGATATGTGAAATGTTCTCGATCACACCGAATGTATAGGAATCTTCGATATGCTTGACTTTGACGATATCAAACGCATGGAGCTTCAGGTCCGAATTCGTCCAGAAATTAAACTCGTCCATTGTAGTGGGATTCTTTTCGGTTGCCAGGACCCGGCCAATTAGTTTGCTCATATCGACCCTCCTAAAATAGGTGTAAGAAACTCTCAGCGCTGAGGTACCGGGATTTCACATAGGACTCGGTCAGGTATATGGGGTAGATATGATTTGCCCACCGCAGGTCAGAGCCATAGCAAACGGGGTTCCGTTCATTCATAAGGTAAGCACTCAGCGTATCAACAAGCTCGCTGTCAATCCCGTATTCGTTCTCTTCCTCCGTCACGAGGATTTTCTCGACCTTGAGGATGCCGTCGAACGGCGTCCGTGTCCGCTTCTTATCTCTTAATCGTATATACCACACTGCAAACTTGATATCGCCCAACATAGTATTCTCGTATTCCGCGACGGGAGTACGATGATAGAGTGGCAAATCTGCGATGAATCCAGGGTTCGGCTTGCCATTAATGTCTTCACAGACCTCGGGATTGAAGTTCTTTGATGCACCAATAACCCAATTGTAGTTGTTCTTAAATGTCTGATACTTTTTCTTATCGGACTTGTCTTCCTTGGTCGGCCGGTACTCCAAGGACCCGTCCTTAACTAGATAATTGTTCTGATTCAGTTTGCCTTCGCGCACAAGTTCAGCGACCAGCTCTTTCTCACGCTCAATCATTCTATCCTGTATACAGGCCGTCGCGCGGTCCTCGAACTTTTTATCGTCATTCTTAGAGGTTTTGTATGGAAGGATAGTGGAAAACTCTATCCCGAGCCGCTTAAGTTCTACACACTCACTTAACTTCTTCGCCGTGGCAGGCCAAAAGCCGGGTATTCCGTCGGCATCAGCCACATCTGGCATAGACAATACAAACTCTCGCTTGAACTTGGCTGGGTAAACTCTTTTTTCTGCACGGCGACAACACCCAATACCGACTTGGCCAGCAATCACTGGATATATAACACTTCGACCGCCGGATTGTGCGTAGGCAATATCGTCAACTTTGAAAACCCTGCGCGAACCATCCAAGAAGTAGCTAAGAATCTGGTCGTCACGAGAGGCGAGCTTTTTACTTAAGACAACCAAGTCAACATAGGTTTTATGTGGTGTTGTTTCGGCTCTTCTTTTCCAGATAATTTCGCTATCGCCGTAATCAACTGAGGGGCGGTCTGTATGGTCAAGTATATATTTATGGGCTTTATAACTCTTGCCGCCAGTGACCTCAGCAAGTATGTTCATGATCTTATCATGTTTCAGCTTGGTGCTTGTAGAACTACTCATGGTCTTTGCACTCCATTCCATCAGTATTCTCCATGATGTTGCCTACATCATAATATAGGGCAGAACAGATTCTCACCAACACCCATGTATTGATGTTCTCAGTTCTGCCCATTTTTAATAGGGGATGGACTGATACTAGCTAACTCACAAAGATTCTTCCCTAAGGAGGTCTCTTCTTTTAGACTAATTGGAACTTTACTCACGGAGCAGAGAGATGCCTTGGTGACTAGTTAGGAACATCTTTGATAACCGATTACTAGCAGAGTTGTAAATGCACCCTAACAATCCAAACACAATAGTTGCCCCGTGAAACTTACTAATGCAATCAAGATAATGACCATAACCCTTCAATAATATGGAAGCATTGACAATCTTCGACATGATGCCTATTCGTTCCTGCAACATTTGTATTTTTTACTTCTTTTCTTCCATTCTTGGCTAACGCCACTTTCAAAAAAAGGCTTGTCATAGATATATCTACCATAAAATGGCTAATAAAAGTAGCGTTCCCCCTGCTTAATAGGAGAAACGCTACTTTTATTATGCATACAAGCTTTCTTCACTGGTGAACTAAGAGTTTATTTTATATTCACGCACAACTGCCATTATTATAAGTATTCACCAGTAACTGAGGCAATCAAAACGCTACTCCCCTCTTACTCCACCGTCACGCTCTTGGCCAGATTCCGCGGCTTGTCGACATCACGGCCGAGCTCGATCGCGGCGTAGTAAGCGAAGAGTTGGAGCGGAATGACGGCGAGTGCGGTCGTCAGATACTTGTGCGTCTTGGGAATATACAGGGTATGGACGGAATGCTTCGCCAGCGTCTCGTCTCCCTCGACCCCGAGCCCGATAATCGTGCCTTCGCGGGCATTGACCTCCTGGATATTGCTGATCATCTTTGCGTAGATATCCGGCTGGGTGGCGATGGCGATGACCGGCACATCCTTGGTAATCAGGGCGAGCGTCCCGTGCTTCAGTTCGCCGGCGGCGTACGCCTCGGCGTGGATATAGGAGATCTCCTTCAGCTTCAGCGCGCCCTCGAGCGCCAGCGCGTAATCGAGGTGGCGGCCGATGAAGAAGATATCGTGACGGCCGGCGTACTGCTTCGCGAGTTCCTTGACCTTCGCCTCGGTATTCGCGAGCACTTCGTCCGCCTTCGCCGGCAGTTCTTTCAGGGCGTCGATGATTTCCTGCGCCGCCGCGGGCTCGATGGTCCCCTTGATTTGCGCGAGGCGCAGAGCGATCAGGTACAGCGCGATGAGCTGGGTGGTGTACGCCTTAGTCGAAGCGACGGCGATCTCCGGTCCGGCCCGGGTGATCAGGACGTCGTCCGCTTCGCGGGCGACGGAACTGCCGATCACGTTCGTGACCGCCAGAATCCGCATCCCTCTCTGCTTCATCTCCCGCAGGCTGCCGAGGGTATCGGCCGTCTCACCCGACTGGCTGACCACGATCATCAGATAATCGTCCGGGTTTTCGGCGATCGGCTCGCGGTAACGGAATTCGGACGCGATGTCCACTTCGACCGGAATGCGGGACAGATGCTCGATGACGTACTTGCCCGCCATGCCGGCGTGGAAAGCGGTGCCGCAGGCGACGACGTAGATCTTTTTCAGCTTCTTCACGTATTCGGGACTCAGGTCGACATCGTCCAGCTGCACCGTGTCATTGTCCTTGAGCAGGCGGCCGGTGAGCGTGTCGCGGATGGCCCGCGGCTGCTCGTGAATCTCTTTCAGCATGAAGTGCGGGTAGCCGCCCTTCTCCGCCGCCGCCGCGTCCCAGGTCACGTTGTAGATTTCCTTCTTCTGCTCGACACCTTCCTTGTCGGTGACCCGGACGGCATCCTTGGTGATGATGACCATTTCCCCGTGGTTGAGGATGATCACCTTCCGGGTGTGCGCCATGATGGCCGGGATATCGGAGGCGATGAAGTTCTCGCCTTCCCCGATGCCGGCAATCAGCGGGCTGTCCTTGCGGACGCCGATGACTTTATCCGGCTCGTCTTCGTGGATGATGGTCAGGGCGTAAGAGCCCTCGATGATATGCAGGACTTTGCGGACCGCTGCCTCCAGGTCACCCTCGTAGTATTTCTCGATCAGGTGCGGGACGACTTCCGTATCCGTCTGCGACTTGAACACGTGGCCTTCCGCCAGCAGCATTTCCTTCAGTTCCAGATAATTCTCGATGATCCCGTTGTGAATGACGGCAATCTTGCCGGTGCAATCGGTGTGCGGATGGGCGTTCACATCCGAGGGACGGCCGTGCGTCGCCCACCGGGTTTGGCCCATGCCGACGAAGCCGTGCATGGGATTCGCCGCGAGCTTTTCTTCGAGGCGGCTCAGGCGCCCCACCGTCTTATCTATACGCAACCTGCCATCCTGCCAGACGGCAATCCCGGCAGAATCGTAACCGCGGTATTCCAGCTTGGCAAGACCGTGCAGGACGATCGGCACTACCGGCCGGTTGCCAACATAACCGACAATACCACACATGTATGATCGAACCTCCTTAGACTCTGATGATTGATCTCCCACCCGGCTCCTTTTGTCCCGGCGATCACTCGCCGGTTTTGTCGAAGCCGTTGCGGCCGTGGGCGGCCGGGGGTCACCCGCCGAATATTTCGAGATCCCCCACCTCGTCAACTTATTCCCGCCGCGCCGGCGGCTGGGTTAATGCCGGGAATAAGTTCTGGCGCTTTTTCGATTCGCGCTATCGTCCATGGACCACCTCCCTGCAGGCTGTATGCGCGTATACTTGGCGCTATTCTAATATATCACTGTTTTGGCGTTTTGTCGATAAACCAAAATATGTCTAAGCCAATTCCTGCCGGATCAGGTCGCCGAGATGTTCGGCGATCTCGTGCAGCAGCGCCGGGTCTTCGCCCTCGGCCATGACCCGGACCAGCGGTTCCGTTCCGGACGGCCGGACCAGCAGGCGGCCGTATTCGCCCAGCCGCGCTTCCGCCTGTCGAACGGCGTCGGCGATCCGGGCGCTATCCTGGATTGCGTCTTTGCGCTTCGCCGCGACATTGACGAGCACCTGCGGCAGTTTGGGCATCTGAGCGGCCAGGACATGGAGCGGCTCGCCGCTTTCCCGGACCGCCCGCAGCAGTTGCAGGGCGGTGATGATGCCGTCGCCGGTCGTGTTGTGGTCGAGGAAGATGATGTGGCCGGACTGCTCGCCGCCCAGCTTCAGACCCCGTTCGAGCATCGCTTCCAGCACATACCGGTCGCCGACTTTCGTCCGGACGACCTGGCCGCCGGCCTGCTTGATGGCCAGATCGAGGCCGAGATTGCTCATGACCGTGGCCACCAGGGTATTGCCGGGAAGGCTGCCCGCCCGCAGCAGTTCGAGGGCGCAGATCGCCATGATCTGGTCGCCGTCCACGCTCTCGCCGCGGCAGTCCGCCGCCAGCACCCGGTCGGCATCCCCGTCGTGCGCGATTCCGAGATCCGCCCCGCTCGCCCGGACCGCCTGCTGCATGGCCTCCGGATGGGTGGAGCCGCAGTCCGTGTTGATATTCAGGCCGTCCGGCGCGGCGTTGAGCACCTGCACGGTCGCCCCCAGCCGGCGCAATACGGCGGGCGCCACCTGAGATGCCGCCCCGTGGGCGCAGTCGACCACCACGTTCAGGCCCGTCAGGTCGGTCCCGGCGGTGGCGGCGGCATAAGCGACATATTTATCCGCCGCATCCTCGACCCGGTAAACCCTGCCGATTGCCCCGCCCGTGGGGCAGCCGAGCCCGGACCCGTCATGCTCCAAGCGTTTTTCGATTTCATCTTCCACCGCGTCGGGCAGTTTGTAGCCGTCCCGGAAGAAGAATTTGATCCCGTTATATTCCGCCGGGTTGTGCGAAGCGGACAGCACGACCCCGGTCTCCGCCGCCAGTTCCCGCGTCAGATAAGCGACCGCCGGCGTCGGCATTACCCCGACCAGGAGCACATCCGCCCCGGCCGCGCAAAAGCCGGCAACCATAGCCGCCTCCAGCATATCCCCGGACAGCCGGGTGTCGCGCCCGATCACAACTTTCGGCCGCTTGGCTTCCGCCGCCAGCACCGGGATACTCACCCGCGCGAGCCGGTAAGCGAGTTCCGGCGTCAATTCGGTGTTGGCTATTCCCCTGACTCCGTCGGTTCCGAATAATCTACCCAATCGTCTCTACCATCCTCTCCGTAAGAACGCCTGTGACTGCTGCATACGTTGCCTGACTGTGCAGGTATAAAGGGTACGAAACCCGAGATTGCCGCGTCGCCGTAACGGCTCCTCGCAATGCCCATGCCGCGGCGCAGCACACCTAAATATGAAAATGATATTGTATGCCAATGACAGGATGATTGGCACGGAGTAGACGGAAGCGAATCCCTCCGTCAGCAGCCTCCAACCTCATTAGCAGGCAACCATCTGCCTGTAGCAACCGGTTTGCAATGGAAGCTGGCGGATGCTGCCACCTCCCTTTGGCAAGGGAGGCTTCGAGTCCGTTGTCCCCCTTGCTAAAGGGGGATGTCACCATAGGTGACAGGGGGATTCGTGGGCAGCATTAAGCCTGCGCCTTCTCATACCAATGACACCGGTTAAGTTCCGCAAGCAAAATCAATCAAAAGTCGGCGGCGATGACACCGGCCAGGCGACGCCAGTAAAGATTACCTGCGCTACGATTAACTATCTATTTGCCCAATTCGGGTGACAAGTTCAGGCCGGTCGGCAGGAACAAGTCCCCGGTCGGCTTATACTCGGTTGGCAACGCGAAGCGGGCGATAATCGCCGCCGCCGCTTCCATCCCGTCGACCGCCGCGCTCGTGATGCCGCCGGCGTACCCGGCGCCCTCGCCGGCCGGAAACAGGCCGGCGGTATTGACGGCTTCTTTTTGTTCGTTCCGCACGATCCGGACCGGAGCCGACGTCCTGGTCTCCACGCCGGACAGGATTGCTTCCGGGTGGTCAAACCCCTTGACCTTCCGCCCCAGCGCCGCGAGCGCTTCCGGGAGGACGGCCGCCACCGGCGCCGGCAGACATTGGTGCAAGTCGGCCGGCGTCACGCCCGGCCGGTAGGTCGGCCGCACCAGACCGCCGAGATCGCCGCCCGGCTTTCCCTGCAAGAAGTCACGGACGGTCTGGGCCGGCGCCCGGTAATCGCCGCCGCCCAACTCGAACGCCTTTCGCTCCCACCGCCGCTGGTATTCGATCCCGGCCAGCGGGCCGGGCGAGCCGTAATCGGAGGGACCGACTTCCACCACCAGGGCGCTGTTGGCGTTTTTCCCGTTGCGGCGGGAACCGCTCATCCCGTTCGTCACCACCCCGCCCGCCTCCGAAGCGGCTCCGATCACGAGACCGCCCGGGCACATGCAGAAGGTGTAGGCGGCCCGGCCGCTGTCCTTGCTTTGGTGCACCAGCTGATAATCCGCGGCCGGCAGCTTCGGATGGCCGGCCGCCGGTCCGTACTGGGCCCGGTCAATCATCGCCTGCGGATGCTCAATCCGCACTCCCAGGGCGAACGGTTTCGGCTCCAGCGTAATCCCGCGGGCGAGCAGCATCGCGTACGTGTCCCGCGCGCTGTGCCCGGGAGCGAGCACGACGACATCGGCCGGCAGCGTAAGGCGGTCATTGACCACCACGCCGCTGACCTTGCCCGCCGTCAGCATCAGGTCGGTCACCCGGGCCTGAAAAACGATTTCTCCGCCCAGCCCGGTGAGCTGCTGCCGGAGGTTCTTCACCACCCGCCGCAGATTGTCGGTGCCGATGTGCGGTTTGTTCTCGTAGAGAATGGCCGGCGGCGCGCCGGCCTCGACGAGCCACTGCAGCACCGCCCTGATCCAGGGGCTGCTGATCCGGGTCGTCAGCTTGCCGTCCGAGAACGTGCCCGCCCCGCCTTCGCCGAACTGGATATTCGACTCCGGGTCCAGCCGACCTTGCTGCCAAAACCGGCCGATATCCCGACTCCGGCTGTCCACGTCCTTGCCGCGCTCCAGGACGAGCGGGCGGTAGCCGTGCCGCGCGAGCAGCAGGGCGGCGAACAAGCCGGCCGGCCCGGCCCCGATAATAAGGGGCCGGTTAAGCAATTTAGCCGACCCTGGCCGCAGCGGCGGCAGCCGCTCGGGCGCCGGAGCCGCCCGGAACCGGCCGGGCGGCAAATCCGTCCCCGGTTTTAACTCCACATCAAGGGTATAAACATATTGGATTCGGTTCTTGCGCCGGGCATCCAGCGATTTCTTCACAATCCTGACCGCGGTAAGGCACGCCGGCCTTACCTGCAGGGCCTGCGCTGCGGCCCGCTTCAGGTCCGCCTCCGCTGCCGTAAACGGTAAGCGCAAATCCGGCAGTCTGTACATAACGGAACCCCCCTGCCGTCCGGCCGGGGTGGCGGTGCTGTTCACCTTATTATATGCCCCGGGACGGATTTGTGTCTATTCCGGCTGATGCTCCACCGGCGGCACCACCGGATCAATAGCAATCACCAGGCTGTAAGCGGTCGGCCCGATTACCGCGATCCCCTCGGGCAGCTGCAGCCCCACCGTGCCGGTAAAATTCGCGGTGAAACCGGTGATATCCACCGGCTGGGTGGAAACGGCGGTGACCCCGTTCACCTTATCCTGCGGACCGGTTATTGTCACCGTATTCGGCTCCAGGATGACTTCCCGGATTTGGTAACCTTCCGCCGGATCGCCCACCAGGCTCGGATTGACCGGGATAGTCTTCTGCGTCTGCGCCTGGACCACATCGATGGTGACGTTGACCTGCGCCGGCGTTACCGTCAGGTCTTTGACCGTCGCCCCGTCCGCATCGAAAGCGTTAACCGTGACGGCCCGCGTGAAACTCGCCGCCACACCGTTGACATCGACCACCACGGCCGTGCTCTTGACCGCCATCAGTTTGCTCTTCGCCCCTTCGATAACTACTTCCGCCGGATCGAAGAAAACTTTGCCGATGGAATACCCGACGGCCGGCAGACCTTGCTGGACGATGGTAACCGGATAATTCTGCCGGACAATCGTATCAAGGGTTACGATCACGTTTTTGGGCGTCACTTCCGCGACTTTGACCCCGGCCGGCTCGGCCGTCTTCACGGCCAGCGACTGGGCGCCGGCTTCACCGCCGGACAAGTCGACGTAGGCGACGAAATCTTTCACCGTCAACCCGGCAACCGTCTGCTGCAAACCGCTGACTTTGATCTTCACCGTCGCCGGTTCGACCCCGCCCAGGACGGTGTAGTCGGCAGATACGTTTTCTATCTTGATCGGGATATTGTCGATCGTCTTTTCAATGTAAGGATTCTGCTCCTTCCCCGCCTGGAACCAGAGCAGCGCCGCGATTACCAAAGCCATCACCCGGACCGCAAATTCCTTCTCTAAAAGCTTATCCATTATGACTTCCTCCAACGCCAGAATCGCAAGCTATTGGGATGGTCTTTGGGCACGCACAGGGCAACGAGCATTTCCTTGAGCGTCGTCTCATCCAGGAAGCGGGTCAGCTTACCGGAGTTCGCGAGCGAAAGGACGCCCGTTTCCTCGGAAACGATGACGACGATGGCATCCGATTGCTCGGTGATCCCGAGCGCGGCCCGGTGCCGGGTACCCAGGTCTTTTGATAAATCCTGGTTTTCCGTCAGCGGGAGAAAGCACCCCGCGGCCAGCACCCGCTCCGCCCGGATGATGACGGCGCCGTCGTGCAAAGGGGTATTGGGAATGAAAATGTTGACGAGAAATTCCGAAGTCAATATCCCGTCGATTTTGATTCCGGTCTCGGCGAAGTCGTTCAGGCCGGTCTCCCTTTCAATGACGACGAGAGCGCCGATTTTGTTGCGGGCCAGCACCCGGGTTGCCTTGATAATTTCATTGATCACCTTGCTCATATCCACGTCCTGGAAGGTGGCCAGCGGCTGGGCGAAGAATTTGCCCCGACCGATTTGCTCGAGCGCCCGGCGCAGTTCCGGCTGAAACACGACCGGGAGGGCGACCAGCAACGCCGTCTGCAGACTGCGCAAGACCCAGCGGATGGTGTAGAGCTGCAACCAGTCGCTGATCAGCATGGCGCCCAACAGGACAATGATACCCTTGATCAACTGAACGGCCCGGGTGCCCCGAATCAGGATGAATAACCGGTAGATAACATACGCCACGATTATAATATCAATAAAGTCCTGAATTCTGAACGTCGCTATCTCCCATCACCCCGCTTCTTTGCTTTGTAGCCTCGGTTTACTCGTAACACCGGAAAGTTTCGCTGTTCTTTTATGCATCGCCCCGCTATTGTCATTGCGAGAAGCTGTTTACAGCGATGCGGGTAAGGGAGACGAAGTCCGGTATAACCGTATCGCCTACGCTTACTCCCCGGCAGAAAAAGAATTCCTAAATTCTTTAACTTGCGCAGCCAAGCTTGTGTCATTGCCTAGCTACGCAAGCATAGAGCCAGATTCATTTAATCGCAATCTCTTCCAGTGCTGTGGGTAATGTATAGATGACGGCGGAGGAATACCGGTGCTTAGTATCTATCTAATCTGATTTCGCCGTCGGAAAGGGAAAACCTGCTAATGTGACAAAAGACCGGGTCCTCCGACCAGGTCCTTTCAGCGGATGATATCCACCGGCGCACCGCAATGCCGGCACTTGTTGCCGTTCAGCCCGGCCGCGGCGACCCGGTAGCCGCGTCGCTCGACCACCGCGGCGCCGCAGACCGGGCAGTAGGTATCCGCACTGTCGTCCGCCTCGGCATTGCCGATATAGACATACCGCAGGCGGCGCCGGGCGATGTCCCGGGCCTGCACCAAGGTCGCCAGCGGCGTCGGGGGCAGCGAAAGCTGGTAAGCGGGAAAGTAGCGGGAAAAGTGCAGCGGGATATCCGCCCCCACCGCGGCCACCCAGTCGGTCAGCCGCGCAATCTCCTCCGCCGTATCGTTAAGCGTGGGGATGAGCAGGGTGGTCAGTTCCAGGTGGCATTGCCCGTACACGGTTTCGATCGTCCGGCGGACCGGCTCCAGCCGGCCGGCGCAGGTCGTTCCGTAAAACTGTTCGGAGAATGCCTTCAGGTCGATATTCATGGCGTCGATATACGGCAGCAACTGACGGAGCGGCGCTTCCCGCACATAGCCGTTCGTCACCAGGATATTTTTCAGCCCCCGTGCGCGGGCCAGCTTTGCCGTGTCCAGAACATATTCGTACCACATGAACGGTTCGGAATAAGTGTAGGCCAGGCCGATGCAGCCGCCTTCCGCCCGCAGCCGGTCCGCCGCTGACACGGCCTGAATCGGCGACAGTTCGTCCGCCGCCTCGTCGGCTTGGGAAATCTGCCAGTTCTGGCAGAACCCGCACCTTAAGTTGCAGCCAACCGTTCCGATGGAAAAGACGGTGGCGCCGGGATAATAATGGTAAAGCGGCTTTTTCTCGACCGGGTCGAGGGCCGCGGCGGAACAGCGTCCGTAATTGACGGTATAGAGCTTTCCCGCCTGATGCCGGCGGACCCGGCAAAAGCCGGCCGCCCCGTCCCGAATGTGGCAGTCCTGCGGACAGAGCAGGCAGTGGATAACCCCGGGCTCCGTCATTTCATAATATAGGGCTTCGTGCACAACCTCACCCCGTTTAATGATGCCTGATCACTTCGAAACGCTCGATCTCCACCGTTTCCTCCGACCGGATGCCCGCTTTCTGCCGCGCGATGGCAAGCTGGGCGTCTACCGTGTCGACCCCTCCCAAATTCGGCAGCAGGAGCCCGCAGCGGCTGCCGCGCCGCACCACCACGCCGTAGCGCGCCGGGTCGAGCTGCGAGGGATCGCTTACCGCTTCCGGCTCCGTCAGAATATCGACCGAATAAACCAGATCGGCCAGTTCGTCCGGGCTGACCGGCGGAAACCGCGGGTCCCGGGTGCCGGCGCTGACGGCGTTCTCGATAATCTCGGCGGCGATGTTCTCGCGGGTCGGGCCGATCGTCCCGATGCAGCCCCGCAGTTGGCCGTGCTGCTTAAGGGAGACGAAAACGCCGGCCCGTCCGGCCAAGCCGGCCGGGAGCGGGACAGGCGGCTCGATTCTTTGCCGGTAGCGGACATAAGCTTCCAAACTGCGCCGGGCCAGCTGCACATACTGGCTTTCGCCCTCGCGGCTGGCCTGCACATACTCCGCGGCCGCCCGGCGGCGCCGGGCGAGGAATTCCCGCTCCGGGTCCGGGCGGACGGGCGTAAACGCCCCGACCAGATACCCGACGCCGAACGGCCCCTCGTAAGACAGCACTTCTGGCTTGATTGCCCAGCCGTCCAGGGCGCCCAGCAGCATGACGATGGAACGGTAGCCGCACTCCCCGGCCTGCTCTCGCATTTGCTCATCCATCGCCAGAACGCCCATGACGTCACCGGCGGCGAGCAGGGCCGCCAGCTCGCGGTCGAAGACCGCCCCGGCCGGATGGTAGCCGGCTGGCGCCTCCGGTGTCAGTCGGTGCGACAAATCACTGCTGGCGAGCACGGCGACTCTTTTACCCGTCCGGGCGGCGGCTGTCTGTACGGCCTTCCCGAACCGGTACAGGTCGTCGGACGGTAAAAAGCTCATCCCCACCGGCACGACCGGCGCCCGCAGCCCCGCCGCCGCCAGAAAATGCAGCGGCACGAGCAGCCCGTGGTCAAGCTGCGGCGGGACCCCGTACCGCTCGGCCGTATTCCGGTCAAACTCGAGCGCCGGCACGTCCAAAAGCGCCGCCTCGGTCGCAATCGCGGCCGCGAAAGCACGGTCATTCTCGATGGTGTAGACCGGCTCAGCTGCCCCGAAGTTCGAAAAACTCCCCGCCATCTCCCCAACTGTCCAGATAGCGACGGCATCGGAAAACACCGGACCGTGGGGCGTTATCAGCACGACAGCATCCGGGTCGGCACCGGCCAGCGTTTCGGCCAGGAATTGCAAGGCTGAGCGGGTTTTGGCAACGCGCGGCAGGTCGCCTTTGCCAATGGCAGGTACAATTATCGGCGGGTGGGGGGAAATCCCACCAAAAATTATTCCATTCATGCATCCGATCACTCCCTGCGTTTCACCCGTTTTACTCACCACCTAACGTACCCTAATCGATGATTTTTAAACCCATTTCACTCAGGATGGCCCGCACTTCCGCCGGCGTGGATTTGGTGTCGGCGGCCAGAAATTCGACATCCTGAACGGTAGCGGTCCGCCCGCCCGCCGTTTCCGCCAGTTTCCGCACATAGGAAGCGCGGATGGCCGGCAGTTCGAAATCTTGCACCCGGATCTGGCCCGGATGCTCGGGGATCACGATCGCCTGGCCGGGAACATTGTCCCGCGGGTCGCCGCGGCGAACGATGACGCCGTTTTCCCGGGCGAACTGCAGTTGGGCAATCGGGTGCTTCCCGGCGCCCGTGTACTCCGTCTCCTGTACTACGATAATGGCGTTGTCGTCCAGCGTCTGAGCGATGGCGAACGCCGCCGCGAGCGAAGTGTTCCCGGCCGGTCCGCGCTCGATCCCCTCAAGCTGCGCGAGCATCTCGGTCGCGTAAAACACTTCTCCCTGCGTCACCGTCACATACCGGTCCATGTACCGCAGGCTGCGGGCGGCGTTGCGCGGCACGTCGGCCCGGTCCGGCATCGTCGTGAACGGAACGCTGAAACCGGTGTGACCGGTTGTGAACGATTTCCGGTTGAAATCGTTGTCGCTCGCCATATGCAGGCCGTGCAGGTCGACGCTCGCCGCAATCATCTGTGTCGCCGCGCAGCCGGCCTTGCGGATTCCCCGCGCCGTGCCGGTCAGGTTGCCGCCGCCGGCGTGCGTGACGACGACGGCATCCGGCTGCCGCCCGAATTGCTCCGTCACTTCCCGGCCGATCTCATAACCGAGCGTCTCTATCCCGGCAATGGCAAACGGCGTATACAGGGAGGCATTGAAATAGCCGGTCTCCTCCAATAGTTGTAAGGCGACGTAAAAGAGTTCCGGGCCGACGGTCAGCTGGTAGACATCGGCGCCGTACGCCTCGCACTTGCGGCCTTTCTCCAAGATTTCCGGCTGCCCGTAGCCCCGGCTGTCGAAGACCTCCTGCACAATGATGCTTTTCAAACCCCGGATGACCGCCTGGGAAGCGACGGCCGCCCCGTAATTGCCGCTCGTGGCCGCGATCACGCCGGGATAACCGTTGCGCTGAGCGTGGTAGACGGAGACGGCTGCCCGGCGAGCTTTGAAACTGCCGGAGGGGTTGCACGCCTCATCCTTCATCAGGATGGTCGCCCCTTTGCCCGCCGGGGCCAGCTTGCGCGCCAGCCGGGTGATATTCTTCAGTTCCAGCAGCGGAGTATTGCCAACATTGGCCTCCTTTTGAATCCGCCGCACTTCGTCGAGGGTATAACCGACCTTCTCCATCATCCCTTCGTAGTCGAAAGCGATCGAACCGGATTCAAACTGGGTATAGTCGATACCCACCGACTGCTTCATGATTTCGTTTTTCCGGGCCATTACGGCCTGATAGCTCATATCCCGCATTTAGTGTCCCTCCTTGAGTAGCGCGTGCAGTTCCGCCCCGATGGCCTGCAATTCGGGCAGCGGCGCACCGAAGGAATGAGTGTACTGCGGATTGATTTCCACCAGGGTCCCGGTCATTTCCCGCCCGCTGACGGTACGGATGGTCGCTGCTTCGCCCAGGGCTGCCTCCCGAACCAGAAAACCCTTCACCCGCAGTTCCAGCGGGACCTGCTTCGTGTCCGCCGGGACCTGAGGGGCGCGTTCGGCCGCCGTCAGGACGACCCGGTGCACCATTACCCAATCGCCCGGCTTGCCGGTCTGTTCCATAGCTACCAACTCCCTTTCTTTATTAGTCTTTTCTTTGGTCGTGCTCGAATGCTTTTACTTAACTGCATACATTTAGGCTTCGCTCTTGGTTTTCGTACTCCACCTGCACACACGGCCCAGACGCAAGCACCTGGTAGGGGCGTCCTCGGGACGCCCGCCCGACGGCGAAGGCCTGCCCTCACCCCCGCCCTCTCCCGAAGCATCGGGTGAGGGGAGTAAAGGAGAAAGAAAGATGAGGAGCGATTGCCGCAGCCCGGAGCGACGAGGGCGTCGCTCCCTACATTTACACGGTACAGGGATGTAAAACCGTTCTGGCTATGCCCTTGAACCTATTACACGAGGGGCGTCCTCGAGACGCCCGCCCATCCCTCTGGCCCTCCGTACTCTTCATTTCCTTCGTTCCCCCATATGTCACACACGACCCGGGCGCAAGCGACCTTTAGTGAGAATCGTGCTGTGTCCGACGAAGGCGAAGGTTTCAGACGGGGCCGAGCCACGGACGGCGAGGCGACAATCGAGCCATGGAGGGCGAGTTTGTCAGGAACCCCAGTCTGAAACCGAGACTGAGACGCTGACACAGCCGATGCGAAACTACGGAGCTAAGACCGGGCCGTAGAAAAAGCCATCCCGCGAAGCAAAGCCGCAATCCCTTCCCTTAAGTTTTTTCAGGTCTACGTGCCATAGTTTCCAGCAAGAAAAAGCCTCCGGCAATTACTCTCAGGTCGGGTGGGCATGGAAACCCACCCCTACCGGAGCCTAAGCCCGCTTACAGTCTCATAATTGCACAAGAGAATATTCTCCACTTCGCTCACAATGGCTAACAGAGTAAATCTCATTCTCTCTTTTTGCCTAAAATGAATAGTTCCATATCTTTAGTAACGGATAACTTTCCCCGGCTTGCTGCCGGTAAGTTCCCCCGCCTCCGCCACAACCTCTCCCCCGACCAGCACCGGCCCGACTCCCGCCGGCGCGGCCGTCGGACAATCAAAGTCCGCTTTGTCAATGATTATCTCCGGGTCAAACAAGGTGAGATCGGCGTCGGCCCCGACCGCAATCCGCCCTTTCTGCCGCAGTCCCAACCGCTCGGCCGGTAGCACCGTCATTTTCGCGAGCGCTTCGGTCAGGGTCAGGGCCGGCTGCTCGCGCACCAAACGACCCAGCACCCGGGGAAAAGCTCCGGCACCCCGCGGGTGGCCCTGTCGGTTGTGGAAAGCGCCGTCGCTCCCGACCAGCACGAGGGGATGCTGCAAAGCCCGAACGATTTCCGCCTCGTGCATGACAAAGCCGATAACCCGGGTCGCCGGGGCTTCCGCCCGCAGCCGGGCAAACAACGCCGCGTCACAATACTGACCGACATGCTCACCCTCCGCCACCATGATGCAGGAGAAGGTCTTGCCCCAGCGCTCAAAACACCCTTCATCGAAAACAGCGGACCCGATCGCCGTGCTGAAGGCATTATAAGGGTAACAATCGGCCATGATGTCGACACCCGCCGCCTGCGCCGCCTCCAAGGCGGTCAGCGAATCCGCCATAATCTGCGGAAAACCGGCACAGCTGCCGATATGGGATAGCTGCATGGGTACGCCGGACCGAAGCGACAATTCGGCCAGCTCTTTGACCGACTCCACCGCCCGGTCGGCGTCGAAGCGGAAGTGGGCGCTCAACAGCCGTCCCGGATACTCGGCCACCACGGCCGCGGCGGCGAGGGCTTCCTCGCCCGTCACTCCCGGGGCGTATTCGTGGCCGAATGAGAGACCAATGGCTCCCGCGGCGAGTGCTGCCCGAATTAATTCAGCGACTGCCGCCCGCTGGTCCGCCCCGGCCGGCGCGTACCGGTCGGTCAGGCCGACAGCCTCCCGCAAGGTGATATAGCCGACAAAACCGGTATAGTTGATGGGCAGGCCGGCCGCTTCCAAGTCGGTGTAGTACGCCCCGGTCGGGTAGGCACTGTAACCGCAGTTCCCGCCTATTGCGGTCGTCACTCCCATCCGGGCCATGCAGTCCAGGATAGTATTTTCATTTTCACCTTCGTGCATGTGAATGTCGATAAAGCCGGGAGCGACCGCCTTGCCGGCCGCGTCGATGACCCTGGCGCCGACAAGATTATCCCGGGTTATCCGGGCGATTTTTCCCCGTTCGATGCCGATGTTAGCCGAGCCGTCAAACCCGGAAGCCGGATCGATAACCCGGCCGTTCGTGATTACTGTATCCATTTTATCCTTCTCTCCTTCGTCCTGGTGTCCGGTATGGGAATTCGCTTCCCGGCTGAAAAATCCTGCCAGCAATTGCCGGCAGGATTTCGTTTCCTCTGTGCGCCGGGCAAACCGCAATGCATTGCCCTCAGCGCCGGAGAATATTGTATAACCGTATATGCACTCCGGTTTTGTGCCACTCATGCACGCACAGCCTGAGCACAAACGATAGACAATAAATTTCATTCTTCGTTGCCCGACGTCTTTTTCGTACCTTTGTTCCCCATAAGGAATGCATGGTCCGGGCGCAAGCGACCTTTAGTGAGTAACGTGCCGTGTCCGGCGAAGACGAGGCTGAAGACGGGGCCGAGCCATGGAGGGCGAGGCGACAATCACGGCAGGGAGGCCGTGTTTGTAAGTTTACCCCGTCTGAAGCCGAGACTGAGACGCTGACACGGCCGATACGAAGCTACGTCGCTAAGACCGGACCATAAAAAAGCCATCCGGTGAAACATAGCCGCAATTCCTATTCATCATTGTATTTATCACTGTCCGATGATAGTATGGGCAATGTGCAGGCAGCTTAGCGGCCGAATTACCCACCCAATTGCCCGGCATCCTCGGCCGCCAGGAACTTAACGATGCCGACAAAAATCGCCCACGCTATCTGCTGCTGATACTCGGACGATGCCAGCAGTTTCGCTTCTGCCGGATTGGTCAGAAAACCGATTTCCACGTTGACCGCCGGCATCGTCAGTTGGCGCAAAATATACTGGTATTCGATTTCCTCCACCCCGCGCCTCGTACCGCCGACCAGCTGAATAATTTCCTGCTGGATGAACACAGCCAGCGGCCGGTTGTGAGCGGAATTGCCCGGGAAATAAAAAGTCTGCGCGCCGGACCAGCGTGGGGAAGGACTGCCGTTGCCGTGGATGCTGATAAACAAATCGGCGGCGTTCTCCTCGGCAATTTCCACTCTTTTTTTCAAATCTTCCTGCTTGTGGGCGCGAACCCGCGCCTCCGGCGGTAGTTCGCTCAGGCTCCGGTCCGACTGACGGGTCATGATCACGTTGGCGCCGGCTTGGTCGAGCAGGTCGCGCAGAGCAAAGCTGATCGCCAGGACCACGTCTTTTTCGTACAGCCCGTCCCGGCTCACCGCCCCGGGATCGATACCGCCGTGGCCCGGGTCAAGGATAATGACCTTGTCGAGCAAGGCTCGCGATATCACCGCCAGGTCTTCCCGCTGCCGGTTAAAGTGAAAAACGGACAAGCCGGTAATCAGTGCGGCTAGCGAAAACATGCAAGTAAAAAGAACTACACGGCGCCGTGCCAGAAAAAGCATACCCGGCCACCCTCCCGTCCCCCTGTGTTGCCCAGTTAAGTTTCTGTACACATTATTCGTGGGAGCAGTCCGCTATGACTGGGAATACTGCGGGACGGATTCGGACCGGGGCAAAGAAAAAAGGAAGGATGCCAGATCCTTCCTTTGCCGCTTTACCGCTTGGAGAACTGAGGCGCCTTCCTGGCTTTCTTCAGACCGTATTTCTTGCGTTCCTTCATCCGCGGGTCGCGGGTCAGGAAGCCGGCTTTTTTCAGAACCGGACGCAATTCCCCGTCAACTTTCAGGAGCGCCCGCGCAATCCCGTGCCGGACAGCGCCCGCCTGGCCCGTGATACCGCCGCCCACAACGTTGACGAGCACGTTATATTTATCCAGCATATTCGTCGCTTTGAGCGGCTGCTGGACGATCAGATGCAGGGTCTTCAGGCCGAAATAATCTTCCAGGTGCCGATTGTTGACCAGTATCTGCCCATCACCCGGAACCAGTCTTACCCGCGCTATCGATGTCTTTCTCCTGCCGGTGCCGTAATACTGAACTTGCGCCATTTCCTTTCCTCCTTCCCGATATTAACCTTTAATCGCCATCGCTTCCGGTTTCTGTGCCGCATGGGGATGCTCCGGCCCCCGGTACACTTTCAGTTTCTTCCCCATCGCCCGGCCCAGCCGGTTGTGCGGCAGCATCCCTTTGACAGCCAGTTCAATGACTTTTTCCGGCTTACTGACCAGCAGCTTGCCGTACGGATCGGCTTTGATTCCGCCGGGATAACCGGAGTGGTGATAATAGAACTTCTGCTCCGGCTTCTTCCCCGTCAGAACTATTTTTTCCGCATTAACCACAATTACGAAATCCCCGGTATCCATATGCGGGGTGAAAATCGGCTTGTGTTTACCCCGCAAGACAGCGGCGACTTCACTGGCCAAACGACCGAGCGTCTGTCCGGCGGCATCGACCACCAGCCACTTGCGCTGAATGTCGGCCGGTTTCGGCATATATGTGTCCATCTTCTTTTCCCTCCTTAAGCCATCTAGCTTGATTTTTCACTTGCTTGCGCATTTATTCAGGCCGCAAGGCCATGAAACAATTTTAATACAAGACACTTGGTGTGTCAAGCAGGGCCCCGCTCAGTACTCGACCCGCTCCAGGTACAGCCCGTGCGGCGGGGCGGTCGGTCCGGCGGCCGCTCGGTCCCGGGCGGTGATAATCGCAGCCATGGTCTCGGGTTCGAGCTTCCCCCGGCCAATTTCCAGCAATGTCCCGACGATAATGCGCACCATATTGTACAGAAAGCCGTCGGCGGCGATGCGAAAATCGACCGTTTCGCCGGCCGGCGTCAGCCCGGCCGCGAAAACCGTCCGCACGTTGCTCCTGACTGTAGAGCCGCTCGCCCGGAAGGAAGTGAAATCATGCTGCCCGATGAGGTGCTGCGCCGCTGTCTCCATCGCCGCCCAATCCAGGGCTTCCGGCACGTGATAAGCATAATGGCGGTAAAACGGCGACGGGAAAGGACCGCGGTAAAACTGATAACAATAAGTTTTCCTTTTGGCCCGGATTCTGGCGTGGAAATCAGCCGGCACTTCCTCGGCCCCCAGCAGGACAATGTCCGGCGGCAAAGCGCTGTTAAACGCGTGCGGGATACGTGCCACCGGAATAGAGCAGCCGGTAAGAAAGTTGATTACCTGACCGCGGGCGTGGACCCCGGCGTCGGTCCGGCCGGAAGCGGCGATCTTGGCCGTTTCCCGGAGGATTATTGCCGCCGCCGCCTCCAACTCCGCCTGCACTGTCCGCAGGCGGCCCTGCCGCTGATAGCCGCGGAAATCGGTCCCGTCATAAGCAACGATACACTTTATGTTCCGCATGCATCCACCCCTAATACCACACGCTGCTGTCCGACTACCGCCGGGCCAGGATAACCAGGGCAAACATCAGGCCGGAAAAACCATACACCAGATAATCGCCGGTGTTGTAATGCAGTTCTTTCAGCCGGGTCCGGTTGTCGCCGCCGTGGTAGCAACGAGCTTCCATGGCGACCGCAAGTTCATCGGCCCGCCGGAAGGCACTGACGAACAAGGGGATCAGCAGGGGGATCAGGTTTTTGGCCCGCTGGATGATATTTCCGCTCTCAAAGTCGGCGCCCCGGGCCATCTGCGCTTTCATGATTTTCTCCGTCTCTTCAAGGAGCGTAGGGATAAAACGCAAAGCGATGGTCATCATCATCGCGAGCTCGTGGGCCGGCACGCCGAGCCGGCGGTAAGGCCGGAGCAAGCTCTCGATCCCGTCGGTAAGAACAACCGGCGGCGTTGTCAAAGTAAGAAAAGAAGTAATCAGGACCAGCAACACCAGCCGCCAAACCAGGAAGAAGCCTTGATAAAGCCCTTCCCGCGTCAATACCAGCGGCCCTAGCCTCGCGAGCGGAAGCCCCGGTGTCACCAATGCATTCAGCAAAAAAGTCAGCAGGGCGATAAATAAAACCGGACGCAAACCGCGAATAACGAATTTCGCCGGGATCCGGGATACGATGACGAGCAGGGCGGCGATTAAGCTGACAGCGACATAGCCGGATTGCCGGACCAGGAACAGACTGATGATAAACACAAAGGTGGCGATAATCTTGGTGCGGGGATCCAGGCGATGAATGAGGGAATTGCCGGGATAATACTGGCCGATGGCAATATTCTTAAACACTCCGTTTACCCCTTTGCCAATCCAGGATAGCCGCGTTGGCCTCCTCGACCGTCAGAATTCCTGCCGGCACATCCGCACCCCGCTGCCGCAGACGCAGCATCAGTTCAGTTACCTGCGGTATCCCAAGCCCAATTCGCACTAAAAGTTCGGCCTGCTCAAACACTTCCCGCACCTGGCCCGACAGGACGATCTCGCCCGCCTCCATGACAATTACCCGTTCGACTACCTGCGCCACTTCCTCCATACTGTGGGAAACCAAAATCACCGTAATGCCCAGTTCGTGCCGCATGTTGATTATCTCGGCCAGTAATTCCTTCCGGCTGCGCGGATCCAACCCGGCGGTCGGCTCGTCAAGCACCAGCACCTTCGGATGCATCGCGACGATACCGGCGACAGCCACCCGCCGCATTTGCCCGCCGCTCAATTCAAACGGCGAGCGGCTCTTAAACTTGCCGTAATCCAGGTTGACGACAGCCATCGCTTCCTGTACCCGCCGGGCAATTTCTTCCTCGCCGCAGCCCATGTTCCGCGGTCCGAAAGCGATATCGTCGAAAACAGTTTCTTCAAATAATTGGTATTCCGGATACTGAAAAACCAAACCGACTTTTTGTCGTACTTTCTTGCGGTCGCTCTTCTTGTCAGCAAGGTCGATGCCGTCGATCAGCACCAAGCCGTGCGTCGGCAGGAGCAAACCATTCAAGTGCTGGACCAGAGTGGACTTGCCGGAGCCGGTGTGACCGATAATTCCCACGCATTCCCCGTCGTTGATTTCCAAGTTGATGCCCGCGAGTGCTGATATCGCCAGCGGAGTACCCTCATTGTAGGTATACCGAAGATCTTTTATGGTGATGGGCATAATGCTTCAACCAGTTCTTCGACATTGAGAATTGTCGGGGGAATATCGACACCGCCGGCGTATAAACGATGGCCCAGTTCGGTAATCTGCGGAACATCCAATCCGGCCGCCTTGAGCTCGTCAACTCTGGCAAACACCTCGTACGGGCTACCTTCCATAACTACCCGGCCCTGTTCCATTACGATTACCCGATCGGCGTCCGCCGCTTCTTCCATAAAATGTGTGATTAAGACTACCGTAATTTTTTCCTGTTGCTTCAGCCGTTTCACCGTCGCGAGCACTTCCGCCCGCCCGGCCGGGTCGAGCATTGCCGTCGGCTCGTCCAGAATGATGCATTCCGGCCGCATGGCGATGACCCCGGCGATGGCTACCCGCTGCTTTTGCCCCCCGGACAGGGCGTGGGGAGAGTGTTCCCGGTAAGGGGCCATCTCAACTGCCTGCAGCGCTTCGTCCACCCGCTGCCTGATCTCCGGCGTCGGCACACCAAGGTTTTCCGGTCCGAACGCCACGTCCTCTTCCACCATGGTCGCCACAATTTGATTGTCCGGGTTCTGAAAGACCATCCCGGCCGTCCGGCGAATCGCCCAGATTTGCTTCGCGTCTTTGGTATCCATGCCTTTGACGGTAACCCTGCCTGTCGACGGCAAGAGCAGAGCATTGAAGTGTTTTGCCAAGGTCGACTTCCCTGAGCCGTTCGGCCCGATAATCGCCACGAACTCACCTTTGGCAATTGCCAGGTCGATATTATCCAGAGCAATAATCGCGTTGCCCTGACCGGCATTATAAATGTGGGTCAGGCCTTCAACTTCAATTATTTTCTCCACTGGCCTCACCTTCACTTATGCCATGAATTTGCCGGGTGCATCGTTCAGCGAAAACTTCAGACCAGTTCGATAATCGCCATCGGAGCTGCATCGCCCTGACGGAAACCGGTTTTCAAAACCCGGGTGTAGCCGCCTTCCTTGGCTGTATAACGCGGGGCGATCGTGTCAAACAGCTTCTTCGCCGCCGCTTCGTCAAAGACATATTCCAGGACCTGTTTTCTGGCGTGGAGATCGCCTCTTTTTGCCAGAGTAATCAATTTATCCGCAATCCCGCTGACTTCCTTCGCCTTCATTTCCGTTGTTTCGATTTTTTCACTCATCAGCAACGAGGTGACCAGATTGCGGAACAGAGCATTCCGGTGCGCACTGGTACGCCCCAATTTTCTGTAGGCCATCGCTTCTCCCTCCCATTACTCTTCCGATTGTTTCAACGAAAGATTCAGATTGGCCAGCTTCTGCTTCACTTCTTCCAGGGACTTCCGTCCCAGGTTTCTCACTTTCATCATATCCTCTTCCGTCTTTTCCGTCAGCTCGGCCACCGAATTGATGCCGGCCCGCTTCAGACAGTTATAGGAACGGACGGAGAAATCCAATTCTTCGATAGCCATCTCCATAATCTTGTCCTTGGCGTCCTCTTCCTTCTCGACCATGATTTCAACTTTATCGATATTGGAAGTCAGCCCCATAAAGAGCATCAGATGTTCATGCAAGATTTTCGCCGCCAGGCTGATTGCCTCGTCCGGCTTGATGCTGCCGTCGGTCCACACTTCCAGGCTCAGGCGGTCATAATCGGTTATCTGGCCTACCCGGGTGTCCCCGACCGTGTAATTCACTTTTTGCACCGGCGTGAAGATAGAGTCGACCGGGATTATTCCGATAACATTATCCGCGCCTTTGTTCTTGTCCGCCGAGGTATAGCCGCGCCCCTTGGCCACGGTTATTTCCATGTGCAGGCGGGCGTCTTTGTCGCAGGTGGCGATGTGATGCTCCGGATTGAGCACTTCGACATCACTGTCGGGACTGATGCTGGCACCGCTCACCGCACCTTCACCTTCCAGATTGATGTACAGCGTTTTCGGCTCTTCGCTGTGCATCTTAAACCGCAGGCCCTTCAAGTTCAAAACGATATCGGTAGTATCTTCCACCACCCCGGGGATGCTGGAAAACTCATGCAGGACCCCATCGATTTTGACTGAAGTCACAGCCGCCCCGGGCAACGAAGACAGCAAAACGCGACGCAGTGAATTCCCAAGCGTAATCCCGAAGCCGCGTTCCAGCGGTTCTATAACAAACATGCCGTAAGTGTTAGCCTCATTCGTCTCAACACATTCGATTTTCGGCTTTTCTATCTCTACCATGCAGTTAACCCTCCTTTTTTCGGTTCAATAGTCGTGAGGGTGTCAGCGAGATGATAAACATTATCTATGCTGCTTCTGGGCCGGATCAATTAGCGGGAATACAGCTCGACGATCATCCGTTCCTGAACCGGAACATCAATTTCTTCCCGGAGCGGCATCCGCAGGACTCTGCCCTCCAGGGCTTCCGCATTCACCGTAAGCCAGGCCGGGACACCTTTTTGCGTTGCCGCTTCCGCCAACTCCTTGAACTTAACCGATTCCTTGCTGCCCGTACGGACAGCAATCACGTCGTCCGTTTTGACCAGGAAGGAAGGAATGGAAACTTTCCTGCCGTTCACGCTGAAATGCCCGTGACGAACGAGTTGTCTCGCTTCCGCCCGGGAAGAGGCAAAACCGAGACGGTAGACGATATTATCGAGCCGTCTTTCCAGCAGTTGCAGAAGAGTCTCCCCGGTTACGCCCTTTTTCCGGCTTGCCACATCAAAGTAGCGGCCGAACTGACGCTCAAGGACGCCATAAATCCGGCGCAGTTTCTGCTTCTCGCGCAGACGAATGCTGTACTCGGACGGTTTGCTGCGCCGGGACTGCCCATGTTCACCGGGAGCATACGCCCGGCGGTCAACCGCGCATTTATTTGAATAACACCTTTCGCCCTTTAGATAAAGCTTGATACCTTCTCTTCGGCAGAGACGGCAAACCGAACCAACGTATCTTGCCATACGCTTCTACACCTCCTAGATGATTAAATGCGCCGCCGTTTCGGGGGCCGGCAACCGTTGTGCGGGATCGGAGTAACATCTTTGATCATGTTTACTTCCAGGCCGGCCGCCTGCAAAGAACGGATCGCCGCTTCGCGACCTGATCCGGGACCCTTTACGTAAACTTCGATCTCCTTCATCCCGTGCTCCATGGCCGCTTTGGCTGCAACTTCTCCCGCCATCTGAGCCGCATAAGGGGTGCTTTTCCGGGAACCCTTAAAACCGACGTTGCCGGCAGTCGACCAAGAAAGCGCATTTCCGTTCACATCGGTAATGGTGATAATGGTATTATTAAACGTCGACTGAATGTGAGCCACACCACGGTCAACATTCTTCCGTTCCTTTTTCTTGGCTCGGGTTGGTCTTTTAGCCATTGACTATACCTCCTTTGCTTACTTTTTCCGCCGGACGCCGACAGTCCGTTTCGGCCCCTTGCGGGAACGTGCATTGGTCTTCGTGCGCTGCCCTCGCACCGGCATGCCCCGGCGATGGCGGATGCCCCGGTAAGAACCGATATCAATCAACCGCTTGATATTCATGGTCACTTCCCGCTGCAGGTCGCCTTCCACCTTATAATTCTTGTCGATAACATCGCGGAGCTTGCTGACTTCCTCTTCCGTCAGGTCGCGTACCCGGGTATCGGGATTTACTCCGGTCTTCGCCAATATCTCCTGAGAAGTCGAGAGACCGATCCCGTATATATAAGTCAGAGCAATTTCCACCCTTTTTTCACGGGGCAAGTCTACACCGGCTATACGTGCCATTTACCGACACCTCCTGTTCATGAAAATATCCCTTACCCTTGTTTCTGTTTATGCTTGGGGTTCTCACAGATCACCATCACGGTGCCTTTGCGCTTGATAATCTTACATTTCTCGCACATAGCTTTGACGGAAGGTCTGACCTTCATAATTACGCCCCCTTACTTTGCTATTTGAAGCGATAAACTATCCGTCCCCTGGTCAAATCGTAAGGTGAGAGCTCGACCGTCACCTTGTCGCCCGGCAGGATACGAATGAAATGCATCCGGATTTTCCCGGAAACATGCGCCAAAACTTTATGGCCGTTTTCCAACTCGACCCGGAACATTGCATTGGGAAGCGGCTCAAGCACAGTACCTTCTACCTCAATCACATCTTCCTTTGCCATCGGGTTAATCAACCTCCTCACTACGGTCTGGAGCCTGACCATCACCACCAAGTAGAGCATTAAGGGCCGACCGGAGTTCGCTGTCGCCGACATTCTGACCAACTTGTAGCCTATCTGCCACCGCAGCGGCAATCCTTTTGTGTACTACCAGATGTTTGATATTTTTTGGCTTGGGCGCTTGCATTTTTCGTCCGGCTCCATCGGCGACGAGGATAATCTCCGGCGACCCAATCTGAACTGCCAGATAATATTTACCCTTATCCCGCCCGGCTTTTGAACTAACCAATTGCCCCAATTGCACCGTTTTTTCCACCTTCGGCTTGCCACCTCCTCAGTCGGAGTAAAAGAGTAACCGCTCCAGCTTTAAAGGCAGGTCAATATTTCCGGACCGGCTGCGGTGACTGCAACCGTGTGCTCAAAGTGGGCCGAGAGGCTTCCATCCTCGGTAACTACCGTCCAATTGTTCCCAAGCGTTCTTACCCGGTAGCCGCCGGCATTGACCATTGGCTCGATTGCCAGCACCATGCCTGCTTCCAAACGCGGACCCCGACCGGGCGGGCCGAAGTTCGGGATTTGCGGGTCCTCGTGCATATCCCGGCCGATGCCGTGCCCGACGTAGTCCCGGACAACCGAAAATCCGTTCGCTTCCACCCAGGTCTGGACGGCATAGGAGATATCGGTAAGGCGATTGGCGCATTTAGCTTGCTCGATACCTTTCTGCAAAGCTTCTTCCGTTACCGCCAGGAGTCTGGCGGCCACCTCACTCACTTCACCCACCGGAACGGTAATTGCCGCGTCACCGTTAAAACCATTGACTCTGGCGCCGATATCGATGCTGATAATTTCCCCGGCCGAGAGCACTCGTTTGCCCGGTACTCCGTGGACCACTTCATCATTGACGGAGGCGCAAATACTGGCCGGGAAGCCGTAATACCCTTTAAACGTCGGCTCCGCTCCCGCCGCGCGAATTGTTTTTTCCGCGAGTGCGTCAAGTTCACCGGTAGTCACACCCGGCCTTACCGCCGCGCGCAATTCCGCGAGCGTCGCAGCCACAAGACGGCCGGCCGCGCGCATGTAATTAAGCTCCGGCTCCGACTTCAGAATGATCACACCGTCATCTCCCCAGGCTGCGGATAATTTCTTCCAGCACTTCCGGTGCCGGACGCGAACCATCGATAGTCTTAAGCAACCCTTTGTCTTGGTAGTAAGCGATCAGAGGCTCGGTCTGGACAGTGTAGACCTGCAGACGCTTGCGGACGGTTTCTTCCTTATCGTCGTCGCGCTGATACAAATCGCCGCCGCAGTTATCGCATTTCCCCGCTTGCCGGGGCGGTGTGAAATGCACATGGAAAGGAGTGCCGCAACTCTGGCAGACGCGCCGCCCGGTTAAGCGCTGCAGCAGTATAGCCTCCGGCGCATCGATATTGATTACCATATCGAGCTTGGTTCCGGCTGCCGTAAGGCTGGCCGCCAGCGCATCGGCCTGTTCCACCGTCCGGGGAAACCCGTCCAGGATGAAACCGTCCCGACAATCACTCTGACCAAGTCTTTCCCGCACGATTCCGACAACGACATCGTCCGGAACGAGCAAACCGCTATCCATGTATTCTTTAGCTTTTTTCCCGAGCTGGGTACCTTCCTTCACGGCTTGGCGGAAGATATCACCGGTCGAAATATGGGGCACCCCCAGCGTATCGGCCAGCTTGACAGCCTGGGTTCCTTTCCCGGCGCCGGGTGGTCCCAGCAATACAACTCGCATTTCCTGCCCTCCCTATTTCAAGAATCCCTGATAATGCCGCATCAGCATTTGGGCTTCAATCTGACGCATCGTCTCGGTAGCCACCCCGACAATAATCAAGAGACTCGTACCGCCGAAGCTTATCCCCGGAACGCCGGTCAGACCCGCAAAGATATCAGGGAAGATGGCGATAATCGCAAGAAATACCGCGCCGACCAAAGTTATCCGCATCAGGATCCGGTTCAGATAGTCAGCCGTTGGTTTACCGGGACGCAGACCAGGTACGAAGCCGCCATACTTCTTCATATTATCGGCCACCTGAACGGGATTAAACGTAATTGCCGTGTAGAAATAAGTGAAGAAAATAATCATCGTGACGTAGAGGATCGAATTAAGCCAGGTCCCGAAGGCAAGATGGTCGGCGGCGGCCTGCACGTACTTGTTCGGCACGAATTGGGCCAAAGTCAGCGGGAACGCCAAGACCGACGAGGCGAAGATGATCGGAATAACCCCGGCCTGGTTTACCTTGATCGGGATATGGGTACTTTGCCCGCCGTAAACCCGGCGACCAACCACACGCTTGGCATATTGGACCGGAATCCGCCGGGTTCCTTCCTGGATCCAGATGACCCCGGCGATAATAACCGCACCAAGCGCCACGAGCAGCAGGAGGTTGAAAATATTTATCTTGCCGGTCCGCAGGTAAGTAATGACGTTCACAAAACCGATGGGCAGACGGGAAACTATCCCGGCAAAGATCATCAGGGAAATTCCGTTGCCGATGCCCTTTTCGGTAATCTGCTCACCCATCCACATCAGGAAAACGGTCCCGGAGATCAATGTCACGATAATAACTGTTGCCGAAAAGAACCCCCAGTTGATGACGGCCCCCCGCAACGAAAAACTCAGACCGAAAGCGTTGATGAAAGCTAACAGCACTGTAGCGTAGCGGGTGTACTGCGTCATCTTCTTGCGGCCTTCTTCGCCGCCTTCCTTGGACAATTTCTCCAAGCTCGGAACGACTATTGTCAGCAGGGTCATGATAATCGATGCCGTAATGTATGGGTAGATATTCAGAGCAAAAATTGACAAACGCCGCAGAGCACCGCCGGAGAAAAGGTCCAAAAAGCCGAAAATCGTGCCGCCCTGAAACAGCTGCGCGATGGCTTCCGGGTTAAGTCCCGGCACCGGAATATGCGTGCCAATCCGGTAAACCAGGAACATGGTCAGAGTAAACATGAACCTTTTCCGTAAATCAGGAATTTTCCAAGCGTTACGGAGAGTCTCCAGCAATTAAATCACCTCTGCTTTTCCGCCAACCGCCGTGATTTTCTCGATAGCCGACTGGCTGAACTTATGCGCCCGGACTGTTACAGCCTTTTCCAACTCGCCGTTTCCCAAAACCTTAAGGCCGGCTTTCATATCCTTAACCAGGCCAGCCTGCTTGAGTAGTTCAGGCGTGATAACCGCATCGCCAGGAAGTTTGTTCAGCGTTGCCAGGTTCACAATAGCATACTCCTGCCGGAAAATATTCTTAAAGCCTCTTTTCGGCATCCGACGCTGGATCGGCATCTGCCCGCCTTCAAAGCCGGGACGGACACCGCCGCCGGAGCGGGCTTTTTGTCCTTTATGCCCTTTGCCGGCCGTCTTGCCAAGACCGGAACCAAGGCCTCTGCCAACCCGTTTTCTTTCTTTTTTTGCCCCCGGAGCCGGAGCCAGCTCATGTAATTTCATCAACAGCACCTCCTTCGTATCGTTGTCAAAAGCGCTTTTACCGTACTAAATTTCCTCCCAGGCAACCAAGTGCTCGACTTTCTTCACCATGCCGCGGATTTGCGGAGTATCCGAGTGTTCCACGGTGTGGCGAATCCGGTGCAATCCCAAAGCCTTCACTACAGCCCGCTGGTTTTCCGGGCGGCCGATCAGGCTGCGGACGAGCGTTATTTTCAGCTTCTGCGCCATCTTTGTTTCCTCCCTTAACCCAGCAGTTCTTCCACCGGTTTGCCCCGCAATTTGGCTACATCATCTGCCCGCTTCAGGCTCTTTAACGCTTCCATCGCCGCGTACACCATGTTATTGGCATTCGCCGAACCCAAGGATTTGGTCAGGACATCGTGAATGCCAGCCAACTCCATAACGGCACGGATGGGACCACCGGCAATAACGCCGGTACCTTCCGAGGCCGGTTTGATCAGAACCTTGCCGGCACCGAACGTACCGATAATTTCGTGAGGAATGGTTGTATTCACAAGCGGAACGTCGATCATGTTCTTCTTGGCATCTTCGATCCCTTTGCGGATCGCGTCCGGTATCTCAATCGCTTTGCCGAGGCCGGCGCCGACACTGCCCTTCCCGTCGCCGACAACCACCAGCGCGCTGAAGCTGAAGCGACGGCCGCCTTTGACAACTTTAGCCACGCGACGGATTGACACTACTTTTTCCGAAATTTCTTGTTCTTCTTCGCCTCTTCTTCTCATGCGTTTCCCTCCTTTTCAGCCTGAGTTTCCCTCTCCGGTTTCAACTAAAACTCCAGTCCGGCTTCCCGCGCCGCATCGGCCAAGGCTGAAATCCGGCCGTGATAAAGATAGCCGCCCCGATCGAAAACGACGTTTTTAATCCCCAGAGCGATAGCCTTTTGCGCAATCTGTTTTCCGACCAATTTGGCGGCGTCAACGTTTCCGCCGCTGGCAATCTGGCTGCGGATATCCGGGTCCTGCGTCGACGCTGACAATAGCGTTTTACCGTTCGTATCGTCGATAATCTGGGCGTAAATATTTTTTATGCTGCGGAAGACGTTGAGACGCGGCTGTTCCGGCGTGCCGGATATCTTCTTCCGGACCCGCAGGTGCCGTACTTGCCGGGCTGCGTTTTTGTCCTGCTTTTTGAACACCGAGCGTCACCCCTTTCCTGACTTATGCTACCTAAACTTATTATTTACCGGTCTTGCCGGCCTTTGTCTTGATAACCTCGCCGGCGTATCTGACACCCTTGGCTTTATACGGATCGGGGTCGCGCGTCATCCGGATGTAAGCCGACGTCTCGCCCACCTGTTCCTTATTGATGCCCTTCACAACCACTGTCGTCGGATTCGGCACTTCAAACTGAATTCCGGCCGGCGCCTCGACTTCCACCGGTTTGGAGTAGCCCAGCGCCAGGACAAGCTTATTGCCCTGCATGCTGGCCCGATAGCCGACACCCGTCAGCTCAAGCGTCTTGGCATATCCGTTGGTAACGCCCTCCACCATATTGGCAATCAGTGTCCGGGTAAGACCATGCAGGGATTTGTGCCGCTTTTCCTCAGTCGGCCGTCGCACAATAATTCGCCCTTCCTCAAGGGTAGCTGCTATATCACGGTGGATTTCCCGGCTCAGTTCGCCCTTGGGACCTTTGACCTTGACGGCTGATCCCTCAATGGAGACGGTGACGCCTGCCGGCACCGGTATCGGCTTGTTACCTATTCTTGACATTTCGACACCCCCTTTTACCAGACATAGCAGACTACTTCGCCGCCCAGTCCGGCTTTCCTGGCCTGCTTATCCGTCATAATCCCCTGGGAGGTTGAGATAATTGCCATTCCCAGGCCGCCCAATACGCGCGGCATCTCACTTTTCTTGGCATACACCCGCAAACCGGGTTTACTTATCCGTTTAATCCCGGTAATAATCTTCTCCCGATTCGGGCCGTATTTGAGACGGACCCGCAACATCCCCTGTTTTCCGTCGTCAATATATTCATAGTCATTGATAAAACCCTCGTTCTTCAAAATCCCCAGAACGGCTTTCTTCATGTTCGAAGCCGGTACTTCCAATTGTTCATGCCGGACCGTGTTCGCGTTCCGAATCCTCGTCAGCATATCGGCAATCGGATCAGTCATAACCACCGCTTATACCCCCTTTCGTCAAGCTCCGTCTTACCAGCTGGCCTTGCGGACACCGGGAATCTCACCGCGATGGGCGTATTCGCGGAAGCAGATACGGCACAGGCCGAACTTACGCATATATGCATGCGGACGCCCGCAAACCCGGCACCGATTATGTTCTCTGACCGTAAATTTGGGTCCTTTTTCCCATTTCTCAAGCAAACCTTTTCTTGCCAAGTTGCTCCCTCCTTCGGTATTGATCGGCGAAGACTAATCGTGGAAGGGCATGCCCAAAGCCCGCAACAGCTCTTTCGCTTCCTCGTCCGTCTTAGCCGTCGTGACAACTATGACATCCATACCACGAATTTTTTCGACCTTATCGTATTCAATCTCCGGGAAAATCAGCTGCTCTTTAACTCCGAGCGCATAGTTGCCCCGGCCGTCAAACGCTTTGCCGGAGACCCCCCGGAAGTCCCTGACTCGCGGCAGAGCGATGTTCATCAGTTTATCAAGAAATTCATACATCCGTTTCCCGCGCAACGTCACCTTGCAGCCAATCGGCATCCCCTGCCGGAGTTTAAAATTAGCAATCGATTTTTTCGCCCGGGTTACGATCGGTTTTTGCCCGGTGATTTTGGTCATGTCTCCGACGGCCGCATCCAAAGCCTTGGCGTCCTGGATGGCATCGCCGACACCCATATTGATGACGGCTTTCTCCAGCTTCGGTACTTCCATAATGTTTTTATAAGCAAAACGCTGCATCAGTGCCGGAATAACTTCCTTCTGGTATTTTTCCTGCAGCCTGTTCATCCTCTTACCTCCCTTCGCCAAGCTTACTTGTCAATTACCTCACCGCATTTTTTGCAGATGCGGACCATTTTTCCGTCATCCAAACGCTTCATGCCGGACCGGGTCGGCTTGCCGCAACGGCTGCAAACGACCATCACATTGGAACTGTGGATAGCCGCTTCCCGCTCGATGATACCGCCCTGCATGACTTTTTGGGTCGGCTTGGTATGTCGCTTTACGATATTGACGCCTTCGACTATAACTCGCTGCTTTTGGGGCAAAGCAGTGAGAATTTTGCCTTTTTTCCCTTTGTCTTTGCCGCTTAAGACCACGACCGTATCGCCTTTTTTGACGTGGAGCTTGTGCATCGTCACCGTCTGTTACCTCCCTTCCAACCCTTAGATTACTTCCGGGGCCAGAGAAATAATCTTCATAAAATCCTTGTCCCGTAACTCCCGCGCCACCGGTCCGAAAACACGCGTACCGCGCGGAGCGTTCTGGTCATTGATGATTACCGCCGCATTTTCATCAAACTTGATATGAGAACCGTCCGAGCGCGAGAGCCCCTTAGCTGATCGCACCACGACCGCCCGGACAACATCGCCTTTCTTTACAACGCCCCCGGGCGTAGCTTCTTTAACGGCTGCGACGATAACGTCGCCAATATTCGCGTACTGCTGGAAAGAACCGCCCATCACCCGGATGCACATTATCCGCTTGGCACCGGTGTTGTCGGCCACGCTGAGGATAGTCTGGGCCTGTATCAAGTTCTTCCGCCTCCTTTCATCCCCGCAAAAGTCCTATTCTGCTTTTACTGTTATCCCAATAACCCGCCATCTCTTATCCTTGCTCAGCGGACGCGTTTCCATAACCTGGACTTTATCGCCAATCCGGCAGACATTTTTCTCATCGTGTGCTTTGAGCTTGGTGGTGCGCCGCATAACCTTTCCGAACAAAGGATGCTTTACGAGAGTTTCAATCTGAACGACGACGGTTTTATCCATTTTATCGCTGACGACCACGCCTTCTCTGATCTTCCGCAGTTTTTGCTCAACCACAGTGTCCGTCCCCCTTTCTACGCTTTTTCAGTCTTGATTTCGCGTTCCCGCATGATCGTGTGGACCCGGGCAATCGTTTTCCGGACAGCACGAATGCGCATGGGATTTTCCAGTTGGCCTGTGGCTAGCTGAAACCGCAGGTTAAACAGCTCCTCCTTTAAATCGCGGAGCTTGTGGTTAAGCTCGTCGGTCGAAAGGTCTCTGATTTCCACAACTTTCATTGTGCTTCACCACCCGTTTCTTCCCGCTTCACAAACTTGGTTTTTATCGGCAGCTTATTGCTGGCCAAACGGATAGCTTCCCGCGCGACATCTTCCGGAATACCGCCGATTTCGAACATAATCCGGCCGGGTTTTACGACAGCCACCCAGTACTCAGGCGCCCCTTTGCCGCTCCCCATCCGGGTTTCGGCCGGTTTGCGCGTTACCGGTTTGTCGGGGAAAATTCGAATCCAGACTTTCCCGCCCCGCTTAATAAAACGGGTCATGGCGATACGCGCCGCTTCGATCTGCTGGCTGGTTATCCAAGCCGCATCCATCGCCTGCATTCCGAACTCACCGTGCGCAATCTCCGCCCCGCGGTGGGCTACGCCTTTAATGGAACCGGTCTGCACTTTCCGGTGCTTGACTCTTTTGGGCATCAGCATGACTTAGTTTCCCCCTTCCGCGACAACAGCCTTCTTAGCTTCGGGAAGGACTTGCCCCCGGTAAATCCAGACTTTGACGCCAATCCGGCCGTATGTGGTGCGGGCTTCCGTAAACCCGTAATCGATATCCGCCCGCAATGTCTGCAAAGGAACCGACCCTTCGTGATAGCTTTCCGTTCGGGCGATTTCCGCTCCGCCGAGCCGCCCGCTGACGATAACCTTAATCCCGAGAGCCCGTGATTTCATCGTCCGGTTGACCGACTGTTTCATCGCCCGCCGGAAAGATGTCCTTTTCTCCAGTTGGGAAGCGATATTCTCAGCCACCAGCTGAGCATCCAATTCCGGGGCTTTAATTTCCACGATATTGATATTCGCCTGCTTCCCGGACATTTTTACGAGCGCGAGCCGCAGTTCCTCAATCCCGCTACCGCCGCGGCCGATAACCATACCCGGTTTGGCGGTATGGACGGTAACTTTCAGCCGATTGGCCGCCCGTTCGATTTCAATCCGGGAAACACCGGCGCTGAACAGTTTCTCCTTAACATAATCACGGATCTTGATATCTTCCAGGAGAAGATCGGCATACTCCTTTTTCCCGGCAAACCATTTCGCATCCCAATCCTTGATAATTCCGATGCGCATCCCCTTCGGATGTATCTTCTGGCCCAATGTTTTATCCCTCCTTTTTCTCCCGGACCACTACCGTAACATGGCTGGTTTTCTTGTTAATCCGAAACGCCTGGCCTCTTGACCGGGGGTGGACCCGTTTCAGGGTCGGCCCTTGGTCGGCAAAAGCCTCCGCCACATAAAGATTGTCGCGGTTCAACTCAAGGTTGTGCTCGGCGTTGGCGGCTGCCGAAGCGATAACCTTATAGATAACGCTGGAGGCTGCTTTCGGAGTGTATTTTAAAATAGCTAAGGCTTCATTAATTGGCTTCCCGCGGACCAGGTCAAGCACGATCCTGACCTTTCGGGGAGCGATGCGAATATACTTTGCCACAGCCTTGGCTTCCATCCTGGATTACCTCCCCTCCTGGTAATTACTTGAGAGCAGTCGATCTTTCCGTATGCGCTCCGTGCCCCCGGAAGGTTCGCGTCGGAGCGAATTCACCCAATTTATGCCCAACCATATCTTCCGTAATATAAACCGGAACGTGTTTCCGGCCGTCGTGAACAGCAATGGTATGCCCCAGCATCGACGGAACGATTGTGGAGCCGCGCGACCAGGTCTTGACGACTTTTTTCTCGCGCTTTGCGTTCATCTCTTCCACTTTCTTAAGCAGACTGAGCATCACAAACGGTCCTTTTTTCAGAGACCTTGTCATATTTCAACCACCTTTCCTGCCTGCCGCATAATCTTGCCTACTTCCGACGCTTAACGATCATCCGGTCGGTTTTTTTCTTACCGCGGGTTTTGGCCCCAAGCGCCGGTTTACCCCACGGAGTTGTCGGGTTACGACCGATGGGTGATTTGCCTTCACCACCGCCGTGCGGATGATCGACCGGGTTCATGACCACACCGCGCACGGTCGGACGGATTCCCTTCCATCGCTGCCGGCCGGCTTTGCCGATCGAAATATTTTCATGGTCCAGATTACCGACCTGCCCGATCGTGGCCTTGCAGCGCAAATCAACCAGGCGGATTTCGCCGGACGGCATCCTGAGCTGAGCGTATGCCCCCTCTTTTGCCATCAGCTGGGCCGCAGTGCCAGCGGAACGAACCAGCTTCGCTCCCGCGCCGATATTCAATTCGACATTGTGCACGATGGTGCCGACCGGGATATTTTTCAGCGGGAGAGCATTGCCGACTTTGATATCCGCTTCCTGACCGGAGATAATCGTCATCCCGACGGCAAGACCGTCCGGCGCAATAATATACCGTTTTTCACCATCCGCATAATTGAGCAGGGCAATGCGGGCGGAACGGTTCGGATCGTATTCAATCGTGGCTACTTTGGCGGGAATACCGTCTTTGTTCCGTTTAAAGTCAATTATCCGATACCGGCGCTTGTGGCCGCCGCCCTGATGCCGGACGCTCAAACGCCCCTGCGAGTTACGCCCGCCTTTACTTTTCAGCGGTTCCAAAAGCGACCGCTCGGGCTCATTGGTCGTTATTTCTTCAAAAGTTGAGACGGTCATCGTTCTGATACCGGGTGAAGTTGGCCGAAACTTTTTTATTCCCACTGCCATTCCCTCCTTTCGGGTCTTCTGTTGCCGTAAAGCTACATACCTTCAAAGAATTCAATCCGCTGTCCTTCGGCCAGCGTGACAATCGCTTTCTTCCAGTCCGCGGTAAACCCGCGGTGCACACCGACTCGCTTTTCTTTACCGGAGACCCGGGCCGTATTGACGTCGATCACTTTTACCTTGAATACTTCCTCCACGGCTTTTCTGATCTCCGGCTTGGTTGCATTAATGGCCACCTGGAAGCTGTACTTGTTTTCCGCCATCTGTTTCATGCTTTTTTCCGAAATAATCGGCCGGCGCACTAAATCATGCGGATGCTGCATCCAAGAGCACCTCCTCCACTTTGGCTACGGCATCCTTGGTCAGGATTACCTTGCTGTGGTAAAGAACATCATAAACATTGATGTCTTTGGCCGGCGAAGATTTCACCCCCGGGATATTACGGGTGGACAAGTACAGGTTGCTGTCGTAGCCGGCGGTCACGACCAGAGATTTTCCGTTCGCATTTAAGTTGGCCAGAATCCCGGCCATTTCTTTTGTCTTCGGGGCTGCAACCTCAATTTTGTCGACCACCAGGATCTCACCCGCCTGCACTTTCGCAGTCAATGCCGACCGCAGAGCCGCCCGCCTGGCCTTCTTGGGAATGGCGTAGGAATAATCCCGCGGGGTCGGACCGAATACCTTACCGCCGCCAACCCAGTTCGGCGCGCGGGTCGAGCCTTGTCTGGCCCGGCCGGTACCTTTCTGTCGCCACGGCTTTTTGCCACCGCCGCGTACGAAGCCTCTCGTTTTCACGGCAGCTGTCCCCTGCCGCTTGTTGGCATTCAGCATCACTACCACATCGTGAATTAACGACTTATTTATTTCTACGCCGAATACCGCGTCATTCAATTCGACATCACCGATTTGTTCGCCTTTGACGTTATACAGAGCAACAACAGGCATACATATCCTCCTTTCTCACTGCAGCATTAAGGTAAACCGCAAACAGTTTACCCGTCTTATGCCTTTACGCTGTCCTTCACCAGCAGAATGCTTCCCTTGGCGCCGGGAATCGAACCTTTAACTAACAGCAGGTTCTTTTCCGCATCGACTTTGACAATCTTCAGGTTCTGAATGGTCCTTTTCACGCCGCCCAGCCGTCCGGGCAATTTGCGTCCCTTGAAAACGTGGGCGACTCCCTTTGCCGCTAAAGAACCGACCCGCCTGTGGTATTTGGAACCATGCGCCATCAGACCACGGTGCAGGCCGTGCCGCTTGATGACCCCGGCAAAACCTTTGCCTTTGGAAATCCCGCTGATATCTACGGCTTCTCCCGCCTGGAAGATATCGGCGGTATATTCGTCACCGACGTTGTAGGTGCTGCAATCAGCCAAGCGCAGCTCCCGAACGACTTTTTTGGGCTGCACGTGCGCTTTGGCGAAATGACCTTTCCGGGGCTTGTTGACCCGTTTATCTTTTATTTCCCCATAGCCAATCTGGATTGCCTCGTAACCGTCATTTTCTTTCGTTTTCTTTTGCACGACCACACACGGACCAGCCAGGACCGCGGTCACCGGAACCGCTTTGCCGGTCTCGTCAAACACCTGGGTCATTCCGACTTTCCTGCCAAGTATACCTTTATTCATCTGTTGCCACCTCCCCTTGTGATGGTTTGCTTCTTGTCACAGCTTCCGGAGCGTCCCGGATGTTGCCCCCCAAAGGGTGCTATAGTTTAATTTCGATATCGACCCCCGCCGGCAGGTCGAGCTTCATCAGGGCGTCAACCGTCTTGGGTGTCGGCTCGTTGATATCGATCAGTCGCTTGTGGACCCGCATTTCGAACTGCTCCCGCGAGTCTTTATACTTGTGGGGCGCCCGCAAAATGGTAAAAACATTTTTCTCTGTCGGGAGGGGAACCGGGCCGGAAACCGTAGCACCGGTACGCTTTGCCGTATCGACAATCTTGACTGCCGATTGGTCCAAAATCGTGTGATCAAAAGCCCGCAGACGGATTCTGATTTTTTGTTTTGCCATAATCAGTACCTCCTTTTCGCCCGATTGATACGGACATTCTCAGCGAAAATTTCCTGGCCCGGCCAGCAACCTTTCGCTTCATCGCCTGTCAGCCACGATACTCCAACTCAATTCAGCAAAGGGACATCAAGTACTACGGCAAGTTTACCGCAGTACTTGATGCCGCGGAGAAAATCATTTACTCGACCACAGCGTCAACGACACCGGCACCCACGGTCCTACCGCCTTCCCGGATCGCAAACCGCAATCCCGGTTCAATCGCTATCGGCGTGATCAACTCGATGCTCATCGT